>Ga0302114_10002768_pt1 | contig 11172 bp, 8 predicted proteins | sample AG5_Surface_MG_FD_203107 | JGI IMG/M metagenome (GOLD analysis project Ga0302114, IMG submission 203107) | Marine microbial communities from Western Arctic Ocean, Canada - AG5_Surface | ecosystem: Environmental > Aquatic > Marine > Oceanic | place: Canada: Western Arctic Ocean | collected...
CCGCCGCGGTGTGTGTTGTGCGGCAACGCGGCGCGCAAGCCGTTCGAGGCGGCGTGTAAGCACCCGGCGTGTTACTCGTGCTGGCTCGAGCTGCTCGGACGGGATGGGAGCGGGAACGCGAAGTGTCCGTCGTGTCACAAGCCCGTGCTGAAGCGGCAGCTGCAGAAGATGTTCTTCACGTGAGCGGCGGGGGGGGCGGCGAGGCGGGAGGTGAGGTTGGGTGAGAGGCTCCCGCCGTTGGCGAGCGCGGCGGTGAACGGAGGCGGGGAGTAGTGGATGTTTTGATTGAGGGGATGTTGGATCACACGTGTGCGCTTTGACACTCCTTGCACCTAGATCGCTGACGACCGTGCTCACAGATTGCAGACCCACCGCACTCCTTGCACTGAGAGCGCCGACGACCGTGCTCGCATATTCGTGACCCACCGCACTCCTTGCATTGACGGCGATGACGACCGTGCTCGCATACCTGTGACCCACCGCACTCCTTGCATGTAGAGCGCTGACGACCGTGCTCACAGATTGCAGACCCACCGCACTCCTTGCACTGAGAGCGCCGACGGCCGTGCTCGCAGATTGATGCCCCACCGCACTCTTTACATGTATGGCGCTGACGACCATGCTCGCAGATTGATGCCCCACCGCACTCCTTGCACTTATTGCGCTCACGACCGTGCTCGCATATTCCTGACCCACCGCACTCCTTGCACCTAGGGCGCTGACGACCGTGCTCGCAGATTCCTGTACCACCGCACTCCTTGCACTTATGGCGCCGACGACCGTGCGGACAAGCGCTGCACACCTTGCACCACGAGCGGTACTTCACCCCGTGCTCGCACGGCCCGTGGTGCCTCGGGGCACTCTTCCGCTTCGTGCCCTTCTTGGTCAACTCCTCTCTCGATGTATCAGTGTTCTCTGCATCGCCGACATCCGGAACGTCTATCCTGACTCTCGGCCTCCAAACCGTCGTCGTCATCCTCGCCCGCGAGGTGGGCCCCCGAAGTGATTCGTTGTTGCCTTTCTCTGCCAAAAAATAACGGTGCTGGAGCTCGGCTGGATCGGCAGTCTGGCAGTGCCGTGCAGGTGGCGCTCGCGGACTGATTTGAACGCGTGCCCTATAAAAAGCATACCGGATCGACGTGTTTTCATTGGTCGATTCGTTAGTTCCACCAATGAAACGCTCCAATTTCTTCACGAATTCATCCCCGGGAGTCATCAGTCGAAAATGCGTTCGCGAACCTTCCTTCTTCGTGTGAACATCGCGCTAGCGCTCCATAGCGGAAAGCGCGCTGCCCCGCACACGGCCCGGGTGGACACGCGCGTACGATCGGCGGGACTCGATCCTCTGGTGTGCGAGTGACTCTGGACGATACGATCGATCCCTGAGGCCAATCGCGTCACCGCGCCATCGGCCCGGAAGGAGGGAGACCCCTCGCGGTAATTGGAAATCCACAGATTCGAGGGCACTGTGAGAGAGGAGGCTCGCGTGGAAGATGTCGCGTCCCTCGTTCAGGGCTCGGCCCATCGACATCGCCCAGGCGCTGGCCATCGTCCGGGATGAATCCGTCCTGAACGATGAGTCGCAGGCGGTGGCGAGGGAGGTGACCCACGCGCACAAGAATCTCGACAAGGACAACGAGGAGGTGCGCCGCCCGCGCCCGTTTCCGCGCGCCCCCCCCTTTCATTTCACTGGCTGGACCTGCGCAAAAGCGTGGTCTTCGGGCTCGAAAATCGAGTCGCCACCCGCCCTCGGATCTGGCCGACTCGGGGCGGTCGCGACTCCATTCCCCCCGTTTTTTTCGCCCCGCCGGACACTCCACGAGCGGTTCGATCCAATCGCGTCGTCAACGCGGCGATCGTCTGCACCCGGCCGCGCCGAGACGCGCGTGTCCGGAGGGGCTTCGGTGTTGGCACACGCGAATTGGCGGTTTCCCGCCCGCCGATGTTTGACCTAATTTGCACGCATTTCGACTCCCCCAACATTCAAACTGCAAATCTTCCATCGTCATCATCCACTGACCTTCCGCCTCCGCCTCTCCCCGATCCCAGGTGCTCACCAAACCGGTGGACGGCAGCAAGAGCAAGGATGGCAAAGCGGACGAGATTCCAATCCCGGAGATTCGCAAAGTATCATCCTACGAACAGGACTACAGGGCCAACTTCGTGAAACCATCCGTCTACCTCCGATCCCCCGCGTTCGGCGCGCCCATGTCGGAGATTGTCGAGTACGACCTCGACAACGACGACGACGACTGGCTGACTCAATACAACGACGGGCAGAACAGGCTACCGGCGGAGAAGCTGGAGCTGATGATCTGGAAGCTCGAGATCGCGTGCGGGGAAGCCACCGAGCATTGGATGGCGGAAAGCGCGGCGACGGCGACTGAAAAAGGTCAGATCATCTCGTACCAGGACCGATGTATACAGATGGCGTCCACCGCGGCGCTGCCCAAGGAGAAGGCGCTGGCGCTGTTAAGCGACGTGAGCGGCCGCCCGGCGTTGCTGGAGGCTGTGTACAAGTACTGGACGGAGAAGCGGTTGAAGACGGGTAAGCCGTGCCTGCGCAGGTTGCAACCGCCCCCCGCGCCCGGCGACTCCAACCCGTTCAACGTCTTCCGCCAGCGCGAGAAGACCAACAGGCCGCAGACGCGCCGGCGTAGAGAGAACGACGGCGCGAGTTACGACAAGATGCGGGCGATTCGTCGCCAGATGGAGATGGTCTACGCCGTCGTCGAGCTGCAGCTCCGTCGCGAGGAGAAGAAACTGGAGGCGGTCGTGTGCGAACGCGACTCGCACGCGTTGCAGATCAAGCTGCGGCACGAACCGAGGACGGTGCACGAGGAGATCGAGGCGGAGTTTGCGAAGAAGCCGAGCGCCAAGCCGTTGACCCCCAAGGAGCTGGAGTGGGATCCGCAACGGCCGGTGGCGCTTCCGCTGTCGCAAGCGGAAGTCGTCGTCGGACACGACGGGGCGTATCGGCTCGGCGGCGAACGGTTCGCGCCCAAGCAGGACACGCACGCGGGCGGGAAACACGGCAAGAAGCGGCGCCGCGACGACGCGATGGCCGCCGCGATGCCTGGCAAGGGGTACGATCCACGGATGATGTCGGCGCTGGGCGGCGGGTTCGGTCAGCACGGCATGCCGCCGGGGTACGCGCTCGGCCCCGACGGTCGGTTACTGACGGATCCCGCCGTCTTGGCGCGGAACCGCTCACGGCCGATCGTTCCCATCGTGGTGGACCCGTACCAGCCGCCGCCGGAGATCCCGGACATCGAGATGATCTTCGCGATGACCCCGGCGGCGAATCGATTGGCGCGGTTCGTGTTGCCGCTGGGGATGCACAAGCAGCACTGCAGGCCGCGGATCGCGCGGGGCGGTCGGATCGTGTTCGATCGCAAGGATCCGCTGACCCGGCAGCCGTACTTCAACCCGGTGGAGGGGTTGCCCATGGACCCGGACGAGGACTCTGGGGATGAGAACACGCCCGCGAAGACGCCGAGGATGATTCGAGCGTGATGGCCGGGGGTTGTTCTCGATGGGCAAAAACAAACTTAAAAAACAAACTGAGGAGGTGCGGGGCGTTCACGGGGCGACGCGCGTCGACGCCCGCGCGGCGATTCATTAGCAAATCAAAACACTTAGAAGACCAAAAACATTTAGTAACAACAACGGAAACGATATTAGTCAACGATGTATCCCGCGTCGACCCGAGGCGTCTGACGGCGTCTATCGGCGATATCTGTCGTCGTCCTCTGGATCTGGTTTTTTCTCGCCGCCCTCGTCGCCGTTCCCGCCTCCCTTGTCCTCGTTCCACTTGGCGAACATCGCGCGCCTGTCCGCGTCCGACATACCCTTCGCCGAGACACCCTTGTCGTCCATCCTGTCGTCCCGTCTGTCGTCGTCCCTCCGTCGATCGTCGTATCGATCGCGGCTTCTGTCGCGCCGTCCGCCGCCGCCTCTGTCATCCCCGCGTCCTCTGTCGTAAGGCCCGTCGCGCCGCCTATCGTCGTAGCCGCCGCCGCGCCCACGGTCCGGCCCGCCGCCGCGCCTGTCATCGTACCCGCCGCCGCGGCCGGGTGGACCGCCCCCGGGTGGACCGCGCCTGTCGTCGCGGTCGTACCCGCCGCTGCGCCCGTCCCTGCCGGAACGATTGTTATAATCGTCCCGTCCTCCGCGGTCGTCGTCGCGCCGCTTGTACCGGCCGAAGAGGATCTTACGAAGTTGCCGACTGATCGGTTTGAGGTGCATGAAGTTGCAGTACCCGCCTCGGTTGCACGTCTGTTCCTCGTACTGCCTGCAGGTGCTCTCGCGGAAGTCGGTGACTGGGGAAAATTCGCACAAGATCGGCCTTCCGCTGTAGAACCGTCCGGACAGCGCGTTCAGCGCGGCGAGCGCGCTCTCTTCTTCCCGAAACTTGACGTAGACGTTACCGATCAGGTGGTCGCTGGTGTTGTCGCACACGTTCAGGCCCTCCAGCTCGCCAAACTTTGCGAGTTCCTCGAAGATGTCTTCGTAAAAGTCCTCGAAGTGTTCTTGGATGGCGCGCGGGTCGGTGTTGATCTGCGCGGTCGGGTTGGCGATCGCGGCGGCGGCGGGGGACTGGTACATGTTGGACATCAGGATGGTCTGGGAGAGCGTGGGCTTGTTGTGGAGGCGGCTGCATCGCTCGCCGTGGCGACACGCACCGATCTGGGTGGGGGTGAGAGGGTGGGGGAGAGGCGGTGAGATCGAGATCGGGGATGAGTGGGGATGAAGAATTTGGCGCGATTCGGGTGCGCGACGGAAACGGCGGTGGGCGACGCGATGCGACGCGTGCGCGCACCTTGAAGTAGAAGGGGCAGTTGACGCGGTCCTTCTCGGTGCCGAAGATGGAGGCGAGGTGCTCGGCCATGGCGCCGTCGTCTCGTCACTCGTGCGCTTCCTTGTGGCGATCCATCCCTAGGGTTGGTCGGTCCTTCTCATCACAAAAAACAGGCTTGCGAACAACAGAAATTCGCTTTGCGTTTTCACTGCCGGCTCTCGAGTCGGCGCTTCACATCACCACAGCGTCCGGCTATGGCGGATGCCATCGGTCGCAACGAGGCGGCGACGCTCGGCGTCGCCGTCAACACCGACGCGTCCAAGGACCCCGCCGACGGCGTCGACCGCCTGTTGGGCTGCGTGCGCGTCGACGGGAGGGACCCGGCGGTGTGTCGCACCGCCATCGTGGGCCTGGAGAGATTCTTCAGCGAGAGGCTCTGCCGCGGGGACCTGCGCGTCTCCCTCGACCCGCGCGATGCGAAGGGCGCGTCGCGCAAGGAACGTCTCGGCGAGCAGTACAAAACGTTCGCCCGCAGGCTCTGCGCGGTTCTCGCGGACGAGGTTGTCGAGGACGGCGACGCGGGCGGCGCGAAGGACCGCCGCGCCCGGACCGAGGATGACGGGGCGGCGGCGGCGGTCCCGTCGGTGTCGCCCCGGACGCAGGTGCTCGCGCTGCGCGCGGTCATGGAGCTCGCCCGCTCCGAACACCCCGGTAAGCTCAACAACGAGCTGTACGAGCGCGCGCTGCGGGCCGCCGTCACGGGCACCGCGTTCTCGCCCGAGCTCCTCGGCGCGCTGACGGGGCGGTACCTCCCGTGCCACGACGTGCGACACCACACGTACGCGGCGGTTGGGCGCATGGCTGATGAATTCCGTAAGTCCTCCTCCGCCTCAGCCTCCAAGCGCAAGCGGGACGACGACGACGCGGGCGCTCTCGAGCGGGAACAGGACACGGCGAGGAACCTGTACGATGTCCTCAACGGATGCCCGCCGGACTTCACGGACTACGCGGGCACCGGAGCGTCTCCCCGTCCGGGCGTCGACGACCAAAAAAGCCAAAACAAAGCCAAAAAAACAAACGACGACGACGACGGCGACGGCGAGGACTTCGAGGCCATGCTGGGGTTGATGAAAAGCGGGGACGGGGGTGCCGACTCGGGTGCCGACGGCACGGGTGCCGACGGACAGGGTGCCGACCCGTTCGACGCGGAGGACCCGCACGGCTCGTGGTGCAAGGGCGTTCCCGTCGGCGAGTGCGCGGCGGTTCACGACGCCGCCAACAAAAAAAAAGACGGCAAGCGTCTCACCGCGAAGGGGAGGGAACGGGCGGTCGCAGCCGCCACGAAGGAGGCGGACGCGTGCCGAGTCAAGGCTAACGAGCAGAAGGATAAGTGGGCGGATGGGAAGAAGCGTCGGGAGCTGTTCCAGAAGACTTGGCTCGCGCTTCTCCGAAGCCCTTTCCCAGATGACATTTACCGGAAGATTCTGATCAAGGCGCACGCGGACGTGATGCCGCACATGCCGTCGCCGGTGACCCTGAGCGACTTCTTCACGGCGTCCATCGACCGCGGCGGTCTGGACGGCATGCTGGCGCTCAACGGCATCTTCCATTTGATGACTAAGCACCAGCTGGAGTACCCCAAGTTTTACGATCGGCTCTACGGGCTTTTGGACTCGAGTTGCTTCCGCGCGGCGAACCGGAAGGGTTTCTTTGAGCTTCTGGATGTGTTTCTTAAATCCCCCGCGCTGCCCGCGTACCTCGCGGCCGCGTTCATCAAGCGCATGGCGCGGCTGGCGGTCCACGCGCCTCCCGCGGGAGCCATCTTGGCGACGGCGTATTGCCACAACTTACTTCGCAGGCACCCTGGATGCGGCGTCATGGTGCACCGAGAGGTACCCGAGGGCCAAACCCCAAAGTCACTAGACGCCGATCCTTTCCTTCCAGACGAACCGGATCCCGCGAAGTGCAGGGCGCTGGAGAGCTCGTTGTGGGAGATGGAGATGATGCGAACGCACTACCACGCGCAGGTGTCCAAGTTTTCCGAGGTTTTGAAAAAAGATCTCAACGACCGCGTCAAGACGGCGGAGATTCCAATCAAAGACATTTGCGACGCGAACTACTCGAGTTTGGTGCACGAGGAGCTGCGAGCCCGGGTGAAGATCGCGCCGATGGCCAGTTTACTGGGCGGGTACCGCGGGCTGTTCAGGGACAAGGTCACGGCGGAGTGTTTCGGGGGAAGCGCGCGATGGGCGACTGACGCGGTGTAGCCAAAAGAATGCCAAAAGATTTAATTTTTTTGCCAAAAGAATTACCACAAAGACTGGTTTCGACACTCAGAGGTATTCAACCCCGGGCTTGGCGGGACCGAGCTGCCGCTCCAGCGCGGGGTTGAACACCTCGTACACCACCGTCATCGGCTTCTGATCGTGCCAGAAGATGTAGTGCCGACCCCAGAACGGGCCCTCGCACCCGAAAATCGCCGCCAACTCTTCGTTGTCTCCCATGTACACCATACGCACCTCCCTGTACAACTCCACGTTGCCGCTTCTTAAGTTGCTCCACATCGGGCTGCTGCCGTCCACCATGTACCGTCGAAAGTCATCGCTGGACCACCACGACGCCGCGTACACCATCGGCACGTCCCCGTCCTTCGCCAGCTCACCGTCGTTGAGTTCGGCGTCGAGATAGTGGTCGTCTGCGAAAAAGTCCCCGCGCGAGATGTGCAGTAAGACTTCGCGTTGGACCATGGGTCCGTCTATTAAGTCGCAGTCGTTCGGCATGCCGAGCCGCGACGCGGACGCGCCCGTCTCCGACGGCGACGGCACCGGCCCTTGACGCAGGCACTCCAGCCGCGTCTGTCGTAGCCTCGGGCACAGCAGTCTCAGATGGCGCGTCACCGAGCCGTCCGAGAGGAGTAAGATGCGCCAGGCTGGGGAGAGGAGCTCGAGGAGGGCGCCGTCCTCCACGGCGTCTTCCTCGGTGGCTTCGTACCGCGGGTCTATGCGATGCCAAGGGACCGAGTTGGGCTCGTCGCCGTCGGCGCACCACAGCGTGGAGTCGTCGTCGTCGTCCCTCCCTGACGAAGCGGCAGCGCACTGACGCCTCGTTACGCGGTGAGTGGTGGTTGGGGACCTCGAGGACGCGCGTCGGCCTCGAGGGCGTGGCGATGGAGTTCCCGAGTTGAACGATGAAGACGCCCGCGAGGATGAAGTCGCACGCGATGATGACGATGCAAGGGTCGTCGCGAGCGCCGCGCTCGCCATGGTCGGACGCCGGCGAGGCGCGTCAACAATGGCCTGCAACTCATCTTCAAAATATTTTTGGTACCTGGTAGTTATTAGGGCACAGTGAGGGGCGCGAGAGGGGGGCGGGCATGCTCCGACGCGGCGCGAGGGAGCTCGCGCGGGCCATCGCCGGCGTCGTCGATGTGCGCGTGGCCACCGCATCGCACGCCGGCGCGAGGGAGCTCCCGCGGCTCCACGCATGGAGCCGCATCGCGCGCGCGGGCGTGCAGTCATCATCCTCCGGGGCGCCGTCCAGCTCGAGCTCGAGCGCATCGCCCCGGGAGGACGTCTGGCGCGCGTGGAAAGGGTACGGCGATGGAGGCGAGCGCGGGCGCCGCGACGATGGGACGCTCCTGCGCCCCAGGCATCGCAGGCTCCGACGCACGCACACACCACGGGACTCGTGGACCCCCGAGCAACGCTTCAACGACGCGATAATCAAGATATCCAAGACGAACGGCGACGACCCGGACGCGCTCCTCGCGCTCGTCGGCGGCTCCCACGTCGACGCGTGGGACCTCTTCGAGTTCCACGACGCCGAGGCTGACGGCGAAGGGGGAGAGCATCAGCACCGCGCGATGGAGATGCCCGTGAAGCGCGAGTGGCGGCCCGTCAACGTCGCCACCGCCGCGAACCGGCTATGGATGACCGTGGACAAGGGCTCGACACACGCGACAAAGATGAACAAAGCGGTGGCGGTGTTGTCGGACGATCGATACGCCACGCTGGTGGGAATGATCGCGACGACCGTGGACGAGTTCGGCCCGGTGGAGACGGCGACGACGCTCAAGTCCCTGGCCACGGCGCAGATGTACGCGGACAACGCGCGCGTCCACTCGCCGCACTCGTCCCTCGGTAAGCCGAGATTCGTCAAATCGAAAAAAAGCCGTAATAAAACAAAGTCGGATGCAAAGGCGGATGATGACGACGCAAAGACGTCGAGCGATGAACACTCGTCGAACTCGAACCCCTTCAACGACGCCGCATCGGTGGGTGATCTAGCGACGGGACTCGCGCGCGCCGTGTCCAGGAACGCGAGACGCATGCACAAACGACAGCTGGCGCTGACGATCCCGGCGCTCCGACGACTCCCATCCGTCGTTCAACTCATCGACGAAGAGACGATCGCGGCGCTGGTGATGGGAGTGGAGGAGTCCGCGATGCACGACGCGCTGAGCCCCGTCGAGGCTGCGAATGTGATACACGCGGTGACCAGGATCTCCCCGCTGCTTCACGCCGCTATGGGCAAACAGAGCGTCGTCGACGCGACGGTGCGGTGCTTGGTTGATAAAAGCCAAACGATGGATCGACGATGCGTGGCGTTGAGCCTCGACGCGGCGACCCGGCTGCGTCTGAGCGATGGACAGAAGGGCGCGTTGGCGAACGCGTTCGGTGAGGCGACGGCGCGGGTGGTGGGTGAGGTGACGGAGTGGAGAAGGCTCGGTAAGGAGACGGAATGGAGTCGGATGGGCGCGGGGATGCGGCGGCTGGGATTGACGCCGCCGGCGGAATGGAGCGATTGGAGCGCGAGGCGATCGACGCTCGCGCGAGGGATATCCGAGGGTGAATAGCGTGGTTTAACTGGCGCTCTCTATTATGATCACCGTCACTATTCGTCGTTGGAGCGGCGAGGGACCTCCGATGGTTATTAGCGTGGTCGAACCGGCGCTCTATTACCGTTACTATTCGTCATCGTGCGGGAGACCTCCTATGGTTATTAGCGCGGTCGAATCGGCGCTCTCTATTATGATTACCGTCACTATCCGTCGTCACGCGCGACTCGCTCATCGCCCTCCGCGCATGCGCCTGCGCTCGCGCTCGTCCGCGTCGTCCGCCCGCAGCGACGTGCTGCTCACCTTGCCGTCGTCGCCCCGGCCTTTCCCGACCCTCCCTTTGACCAACCCGACTGACACCAGCTTCAGCGGCTCGAACCCGCGCTCTTTCCTCATCGCCTGCAGCGTCTCCCCGCCACACAGCGTCTCCGCGCTCACCACGAGCGCTTTCATGTCCTCCACCGTGGCCGCGAGCGGCGGCCCGTCGTCCAGCGGGCCGCATCGCACCTCCACCGGTGAACTTCTCGGCCTGGTTTTTTCCACAAACAACTTCGCCGCGTTCGCTCGCGTATCGTACGGCTCTATGAGGTCCCTGTGCCGTTTGTTCGTGAGTAAGACATCCCCGGTGACGCCTATGTACAGTATCGGTGACGAGTCAGTGCCGGTGCGCGCGAGTGTGACGGCGGAGGCGGTGGCGAGGAGGAGCCTATGGCCCGCGTGCATCCTGTCGAATGTTCCGCCGACTGAGGTTTTATCGATGGAGGATGAGGATGATGCGTCACCGCCCCCGTCGGCACCCGGGTCGGCACCCTCTTCAATCTCCACGTCCTCGTTAGACCTAAGGTCCAGGGTGATGAGGTGGTCCTCCTCGCCCAGGCTGTCCTCGAGGGTCATCGCGGTCGCGGTGTCCCAGCCGCATCGCTCGAGCAAGGGCACGACCTCCATGCCCGGATCTACCCTCGCGACGCACTCGTACACATCCTCGAGCACCGCGACGATCCCGGCGTCGTCCTCTGACGCGAGGCCCGTGAGATGGAGGTAGAGCGTTTGGCAGAGTTTGGACATCTCGAGGATCGCGACGAGGTCGTCCTTGGACACGCCGCGGCGTTTCAAAGCGCCTCCCATGCGTCCAGACGAACCCTCGGAAGAAGAAGACGCGGAGACGTGATGAAGACGAGGGGTCGCGTCCTTGGACCCTCCGCGGCGCACGCGATGGAAGACGGCGCGCCGGACCGACGCGGTCTCGAGCCGCCGCGGGAGTGCGGGAAGACACCGCGCGGTCGCCGTGGTGTGGATCGGCCCGAGCGCGGGCGCCTCGGCGTTCGCGCGACGCAGATCTGAGACGGTCACCGCGCTTTTTTGCAGCTCGAGTTAACTTCTTTGTAGAGCCGCGCCAGGTCATCACCAACCGTATCCACAGCTGGACGCGCCTCGGAGGGTACGACGCGCCGGACGGAGATCCACCGCAACCTCGCACCGCATCGAACGCTCGGCCATGAACGCGTCGGCGCTCGCGCGATCGCGTACGCCCCCA
>Ga0302114_10002772_pt1 | contig 11167 bp, 13 predicted proteins | sample AG5_Surface_MG_FD_203107 | JGI IMG/M metagenome (GOLD analysis project Ga0302114, IMG submission 203107) | Marine microbial communities from Western Arctic Ocean, Canada - AG5_Surface | ecosystem: Environmental > Aquatic > Marine > Oceanic | place: Canada: Western Arctic Ocean | collected...
ATGAGGTTGGGGGGACGCGAAAGGATGGCATGGCATGGCGGACAAAATCCGTCGCAAAGCAACCCCCAAATCGATCGCGGCGAGACTATTTGCCGCCCGCGCTGACCAAAACACGCCCCCCCCCCCCCCCCCCCCCCCCCGGGGACCAAAGCAATTTCCACAATGCCTCAAAAATCACAAAAACAAAAACAAAACAAAAAAACACTTCTAAACCTTACAGCACAAACCCAAACCCACTCGTTCGTTCGTTCAATTCATTCAAATTGGCATATTCGCTTCGGCGTTCATGCAGAGGCGGAAGGAAAAACTTGCTAGGAAGGCCGCAAGATTTGCGAGCGATGCGCTGGATGTTGGGGACGGAAATTTAGGCATCGTGGGGGAGGGCGATAAGAGCAAGGAGGAAAAGGCCAAAAAATGGAGGGGGGGGGGGACCCCCGTGCAGGGGGAAAGCAGTTCTGTGTACGAAAACTATGGTGACGACGGTGACGACGATGACGAGCCGCCAGAGCAACTCTCCGCGGAAGAGCTCGAACGGCAAAGGCAGCAGGAGGAAGACAAGAAAAAGGCGGAGGAGGAGGAGAGAGAAATCGCAGAGCTGGCCGCAGTGTCGCTGCCGCTCAGCATGACGTTCAAGGGCGAGGAGGTCGTTGTGCAGACGATGTTTATCGAGGTGAAGAGCGCGAACGACACGCTCGACAGCAGGCAAGTTGACTGGCTGAATATCATGGCGAGTCATCATGTTCTTAGCAGGGTTTGCAAGTTCAAGGCGAAGGCGAAGGTGAAGGAAAAGGAAAAGGTCAAGAAGGGCAAGGTAGAGACGACGACGGCGAAGAGCAGCAGGAAGAAGCCGTTGGTGAAGAAGAAAATTGTCGCCAAGAAGGTCTCAAAATGGTCAGCCTCTTCGTGCGATAAAAGAACAAAATCAAAAACCAAAAAAAACACGATGAAGTATATTGATGACAGCAGTAGTGTTGAAGAAGAGAAGTTTAATTTATAAAGAAGATTTAGCTGAAAGAGAACCAAAACCTTTACTCTTACTCCAAAAAATGGTTCTAGATGTGATTTGATTTTTTTTGCGCCTCGCGCTTATTGCCGCATCACAGACCTGGCTCTCACAGATATGCTACTCCTGCGTCTTTTCCCACCTGCGGCCTCGTTCAACTGGGAAAGTTTATCTCTTGGAATGTAGAAGTCTGGTATCTGACTAATGAACCCCGCGTTCCACCACTCGGGCTTGCTTTCTTCTAGCTCGTCCCACCTTTCTCGAAGATACAATTTCACCTGGTCCTTAATTGGCTCCATAAACTCGACCTGGCTGCGCGAGCGGAAGATCGAGGAGGGGTAAGTTTGGATGATGTTTTAATTTAGTAATTATTAATGGAAATGATAACTCACTTGTCGAAGGCGGACATGAGCTTCACGAACGGGTCCTTTGACAGCAGGAAGGTGTTGCGACAGAAATCAGCCGCGGTTTCCGTGGCGAAGAACGTCCACAAGTATTCTCGCTTGATGACAGAGAAGAAGCCGGTCACGCAGAGACCCCAGCACGCAACTAGAATAGCCAGCGCGATGACCAGCTTCCCCCTCTCCATCATGTTCTCCTCCTCCTCAACTTCCATCGCATCTAAGATGACCAGTGCCATGAACGGGAAGCACTGGCTGTAAACGGTCATGACCGAGAACAGCGCCCCTCCCGTCAGTTTCGCACCCCGGCAGTGTACCATGCCGGTAAAGTCGACAATAATCTTCGTCACAGTGTGAACAACGAAGCCAACAAGAAATCTCCCATTTCCCTCCAAGCCCGCCACCCAACAGACGTAGTCAGCCCGCATCAACTTATGCAAGTGGTACAGGATCATCTCGACAAGAATCACCCCAAAAGCAAGCTGCTTGCTCGCTACGAACAGCAATGCAGTGCCAATTGTGCGCGATAAATTCTGGAAGCAGGCCAACGCCATTAGCAATCCAAAGGTTAGGAAACGGGACGTGCTGTCGTCCTTGATGTAGCCGTATAACTTCGGAACCTCTTTCCGGCTATGTGAGCTTGTGTCCATGTCGTACGAGATCATCGCCGAGCTGAATCCTGTTGTCAGCGTGCTGATCAAGATCGAGACGAGGTGGAAGACGCTCTTTTTGGGGCTTGTCAGATACATTAAGCACTGCAAAATGCTTCCTGGAACGCTGCGCCAGCGCCGAGCGAAGCGATATTGTGCGCATTGAGATGGTTAGTTAGTAGCTGTGAGCGAAGCGAGCCAGCAACACCACATCACTCCGCTCGAGAACACACTCTCACTCACTCACCTTTCGCAGGCCAATTCGGACCCCTTCCCCATGACCATCTCCAACAACGGTGTGAATGTGGAGAGCTCGTCAATTTCGCCCATTGCCACTCTGTACGCGTCCACGCCCGGCTTCAGCACCGAAAACACAATGAGCACCTCTCGAATTTGAACAAGTTTCGATTTTTTGTGATTGGAGCCCCAAACAATAACCATTTGAAAAATTTGCGATACGCCTATCATGCTTAGCAGAGCCGTCGCTGCTGTTGTGTTTCCTTCCTTGTAGTACGAAACGGTGACGAAAAGATCTGAGACCATGTCGGAAATGCTCAATGCAGCTCCCAGGGTCACTCGCTTGATTAGTCCCATGTTCGAAGACACGATCAGTTTTCGCCCGATTGAAATGAGCAGCGGGGCGAAAAAGTCGAAGTCAACGAAAAGATTGCTCAAACTCGGATTGGCAAGTCTGAACGCATCAACCCCAGTTGCAATTTCCTTGTTGCCCAAAACCTTGGATCGGAAGCTGCGCCCGATCAGCCTCGCTTCGTCTTCAGTCATGTCTAGTAGGCTTTGGGAGGGTTGGTTTGCTATGCCAACTTTGGGAGAGCTCATGGGAGAGCCCATGGGGGATGAAAACGTTTCACGTGTGACATACGTTTGGGAGTTGGTCAATATGTGAGCCAGGATGATCTCTATCTGAGGGCAGTCATTTTTAAGGGATTGCAGCACGTCTCCATGTTGTTCAAAAGCTCGTGCAACCAATTTAACATTTTGAGGGTGATTTGTACTGCGATTATCGCAGAGCAAGATTTGGATTGAACTGTTCATTGAGACACTTGTATTTGTGGTTCTGTATGCACTTTGTGGTTCTAGTGTTCTATATGTAGATATGTAGAAAATATATTCTCTTAATTCTCATCAACACACTGGATCACCATGCTTCCCACCATAGTTTGCATCCTTCTCGGATTGTCAATCATAAAAACAACAGTATCCCAGCCTGGTTCAGGAGATGGAAGTCCAGGGTCAGATTCTGATGCAACTTTTTGTCTCTTCAATGCCATCGACATTGTCCCTTATTTGCCCAGCGGTGCCACCCTCACGACGTCTTGTTGCCAACTAGCCTCGGGCATCGGCACAAATCTACTCGCCGTTTCCATATACGATCGTAACCCAGCCAATTACTTCCCACCCACCCACTTGTCAAAGCTTTGCAACACTTGCGACGAAGGCTTCGGTGTGGTTTTGCATATAGTCTTATCGAGCGATGGACTGGACGAGGAAAATATAAATTTGGCGCTCGCTGAGTTGTATTTCGAGAATTGTGCCGGTCAGGTGAGCGAGCCGCGGGAATGAAATGGCGGTCTGTGTTTTGGACTTTGGACCGTACCGTCTTGTTGGACAACCCCTCGCACAAAAAGATGCAGTTGGCTGAACCGTCTCCACCCCTTTTTTTACGTTTCGCATATGCTGCACGCACAGACCCTAATTTCTAACCCCCCCCTTAATGATTTTAGCCAAAAGCTATCGACCCAACCGATTACGGCCTCCCTCCCGTGGGTGCTCCCGCCGAATTGGAGTACAGCGTGGTCAACGCAACTGAACACACGAACCGAGCTTGTTTTAACGAAACTTACCTCACGAGAGGAGTGCAGGTGTCGAGGGCTGACGACGGTGAGCAGCACAGTTCGCTGGACGCCTGTTGGGAGGGATGCAAGGCGCTTGCCGGGGGCATTGACGGGTTGTTCGGCGTGGACTTTTTCAGCCAATCGGCGGGCAAAAATGAACAGCAGCAACAACAAAAACAACAGCAGCAGCAACAGCAACAACAGCAACAACAGCAACCACCGCAGAAAGAAGGGGGGGCTCCCACGGTGGACACAGACCGATGCTTCTGCAACTTTGCATGCTTCTGCGTTCACACCGATGCCGAATCAGCGTTGCTACTCGCCGATTCGCCAATTATTGAAAATCGAAGACGACTGCAAACACAGATAGAGCTCGTTACGGCGATAAAAGTAAACGAAACCCTCCCTCCAAAGTGCGTTGGCCGATACCCAAACGTGTACAAGGAGAAAGTCTTCGATCAAACACCCACCCGTTGCTTAATCTGGATGGGCGACTTAACTGCATACTCAGCGTCTTGCTGTGTCGCTTTTTCGGCGCTAACAATGGCACTAGACATAACAACAACACGGGAAGAACAAGTGAGGTGAGAGAGCGAAGCGAGTTTTGAGGTGTGGAATTACTTTGGTTGCGGATGGCTTGAGAATACGAGCCACCACAGCACTAACATTCATTCATTATACAGCTGGAACCTATTCAGCACCGCATTGCTCACCGACTACTTCTTCTGCCGCGAATGCGCCGAAGAGCTCGCCGTTCCGCTCAGTAAAATGGTGGGACAGGACTCTGATTCGTCGCTCAACTTCATAAGGTTCACGTGCGCGTTTGCGCACGCGCCGGTGGATCTGGTGGCGAGGGGGTCTTGCGACGAGAGGATGCTCGAGGAGACCTTCACCTACCCTTTTCAAGACGTACTTGTTCCAATCACTGCCGGCAACGCTTGGTTCATCTTTGAGCACGACGATGCGGGTGCGTGCAACTCACAAACCGGTCTCGTAAAGGACGGAATAGATGCAAAGACCAGCAACTTCATAAATTGGGCCCTAGTCATGTTCGGGCCGTGCTACCCGAATTCTCGGTGCGGATTTGAGGACGTTTCGGTTAGCTCCTATCCCGTAGAGTGCGATTCGACCCTCTGCGACACTCGAAAGGGGGGGTGCTGCGCGCCGTTCGGTGCAAAGGGCTCGTGCGTGGACGGAGCTGAACAAATTTTCGACGGTCGCTCTTGTACTCCTTTCAATGATCGAGGAGTCTTCAGCTGCTTGCAAAACGCCACCATCCACACCGACTGCAGCGACACCCAATACACGGGCACGCCCACCTACCCCACTCTGCAGAAATCCATAGACCAGTTAACGAACGGAGGTGAGTGAGCTGATTGAGCTGAGTGAGCGAGAGGAGCCCACCGTGTCCAAAAGTGTGTATTATTATTTTGTCCCGACCAAATTACTAACTCAAGAAAATGAAACTCGTTTTGCTCGGCGCAGACTTCGACGATATTCCCACAACATTCGTTGCTCCGACCACCTCCTGTCCGCAACTTTTGATCGATGCTGGTTGCTACTACCAGGGTTACTTGTTCTCTCACGACCATCAGTGCAAGGACTCGGTGACCTATGACATCGGGTACACGTACTGCAGCGGCTGTTACCCGTACTCGAACTGCGGCTACGTTCCACCGGTCGAGGCTCTCCCAACCCAATCAGAAACCTCCAACCAGTTCAACGAGGAATTGCTGTGGAGCTGCACGCCCATGCTGCTGTGGAACACGGAGTTTAGCATAGCTATGATGATTTACAGCTCGATGGACCCGTGGAACTTTCTCTTTGACCCGCTGGCGAAAAATTTGTTGACGTACGACTCGACCTTAGACAGGATAGCCAAGGACGTCGAATGGCGGAGGGGCTTCGGACCGGAGCAGATAAAGAGTCATCGGATCAAACTTTCTCACTACTGGTGGAAGTTGACGCAGGAACGTCCAGGTCAGCTTTTGGACATGCTCAGGAATTTGTATGCCGACTCGCAGGTGAGCGAGCGAGCCATTTGGAAGACGAGAAATAATACCGCGAATATACGCGAGTCCAACATGAAAGAAACTAACCCTCTCGGTTTCATAAAAAATGCGCCTCGCTTCGCTTGGCGCAGGACGAGTCCTTGTCCTGGGTGACGACGTTCATTTCATCAATGGACACGGCGAAAATCGACGGGAGCATACTTTCGCAAGGTGAGCGAGCGAGCCTTGATGAAGACGAGAATACATGCTCGCGATGAAACGAAATGGCTACAGCCACCCACACCCACTACTAAGCTAACCCACCCCATTTCGATTTTGACTCGCTCGTTTTGTTTTGTTTTGCTCTTGCTCTTGCTCTTGCTTCATTAAAAATGCGCCGCGCTTCGTTCGGCGCAGGTGAGGCGAGCTCGATAGACTTTTACACAGTCCACGGCATGCCAATGAGCCGAGCGAGCAAGTGTGTGAGAAGGAGGAACGTGTTGTTCGTTCAAGTCGACCCCTCGTCCCCCCCATCGTTGGACCAGTGCAGCAAGTACTTCAAGAAGACGACCAAGGTGCACGTCGAGTTCAATCTTCTGGAGCTACACAAAATCGAAGAATCCGAATACACTTTCGAGGTGTCGGTGAGCGAGCGAAGCGAAGCGAAGAGAAACGAAGCGAAGCGAAGCGAAGCGAAGAGAAGAGAAGAGAAGAGAAGCGAAGCGAAGCGAAGCGATACTTACCCACTCCCAACCCACTCCCAACCCACTCCCAACCCACTCCCAACCCACTCCCAACCCACTCCCAACCCACTCCCAACCCACTCCCAACCCACTCCTAACCCACTCCAAATCCACTCATAATCTACTCCTAGTTCGCGCTACTGACCTCTTGGGCAGACGATCGCCCCTTCAATTTATTCGGCCAGATCGGCGACGAGAGAATCGACTTTTTGTGGGGCGATAATAAGCAGTGCAAGAACCGCTGCTTCGAAGGGCAATGCTGCAGCAGCTTTTGGAACCCCACCATTATCGGAGAAAATTCTGTTACGTTGGAATCGACACTGGACGACGAAACTGGCGGCTTGTCTTGGCCCAGCAAGGACACCGCGCTGCGCTACCAGGAGTTTAGGGGCGTATTCAAGAACTATATGGATTTCCACGATTTTCCCTTGGACAGCCAAAAGCTGAAAATCGAGCTCGTCATTCCAGACATGTGAACGTCCGCCGAAATCGTGCAGTTCGTTCCTACAATTAGTAGTAGAAGCGTGGAGAAGTTCAACAACAACGCTGATAATCCTGTCAGTGCGGCGAAAGAGGCGTGGTTTGTCGATGGGATTAGAATTGGGGAGGCGACTACGACAGAAGGTGCTTCCTCCATGCTGATGCGGATCAGTACCGACGACCACCCTCTTGCAAACTACATTGAATCCACCGTTCGGAATGAGAACGTGGACAACCGGCAAACCAAGGTCGTTTTTGAAATCGACATTACGAGAAATCCAGGTTTCTACTATTACAACGTGATCCTGCCAGTCGGGCTCCTCACGATGCTTTCCTTTTTGGTGTTCTTGCTTCCGCCTGATACGGTAGGAGACCGGTTAGCCGTGAGCGTGACTTTGTACCTGGCTTTAATTGCGTTCCAGTTCGTTTTGACGGAATACATTCCGCCTACGGCGTACCAAACGAAGATGCATTCTTTCATATTGTGGGCAAACCTAATAATGACCGCTACGGCGTTCGAGTCACTGTTCGTCTACTACGTGTACACGGTCATGAAGGAAGGGAGCGGGAGTGGGAGTGGGAGCGGGAGCGGGAGCGGGAGCGGGAGTGGGTTCGGGGGGGAAGAAGAGGAGAACGCACACAGTAAGATTGGAAGCGCGCTGGAGAAGATGCTGGAGAAAGCCATACACGGAGCTGGGGGGGGGGGAATAGGGCAAGGTCGTTCGAAGATCCACCTGCCTGTAGTGGCTGAGAGCGACGATATTATTGTAGAAGAAATTGGCGAGGAACAGAACGAGGAGGAAGAGAAGAACATTGTTAAGAAACGGAAAATGAACTCGTATTACTACAACGACGAGAACGGGCCAGGAGGAGAAAATAAGAATCAGAATCAGAATCAGAATCAGAATAAAATCGAGAAGAAGAATGATAATAAGAAGAGGGAGGCGAACACAACAAAACAGGAGAAGAAAGCCGCGGCAAAATTCAAAAGAGGTGCGTCAATGTCAAGACTTAAGGACTTGAAAACAAAGCAAATGAAGGAAAAGGTGCATGCTGTTGATCAGGTGTGCTTGGTAGTATTCCCCATATTCTTTACGTTCATTTACAAGTGGACGTTTGGCGAATAAAAAGGTGATTTAAATGTGCGAAAAATTTTGAAAGAAAAAAAAACCCTATTACACCGGCTGCCTACGACAAGGCTGAGTTGGTCCATGGAGACAAAAGTCTGCGAGGAAGAAGCACAAGAGGACGACGTGCAAGGCCCCAACCACCAGTTAATATGTAATTATTAAGTTTTGTATGTTATGTTATGGAAGCAGTTCAATTTCGTTTCATTCGCATTTAAAAGTCCCCCACGGCGTGTCCGGACCAAACGGGCCCAAACACACCCCAAACTCAAGCCTGAAGCTGTCGGTAACCACGGCGCAGCTGCCATCGTTGCTGCTGTAGAAGGTTCGCACCACCACTCGCTTCTCGCATACATCGAGGAAGTCGTTCTCGCCCCACAAATCCAGGTCATCAGGGAATTCGTTCAAAGGTGAAACACATTCACCCGGGGTGATATGAAACGTCCTCGAACTTTCCTCGTCTGAACTGCAGCCCTCCGTCTTGGTGCAGTTCTTGCACACGACCATGGTCTCGGTCTCGGTCTCAGTCTCAGTCTTTCTCTCAGTCTCAGTCTTTCTCTCAGTCTCAGCAGTCACACCCACATCAATATCAAGGCCTTGCGGGAAGTTCTGCTGCTTGTGCTCGAACTTTGTCACAGCAGTGCCTTCGAAGGTCAACTCATAGATAGAGTCGAAGTCACTGCTGGCCCAATCCGACGGCACGTCCGCCTCTGCAGCACCCAAGGCAAGAGCCAGAGGAGCAATGTTGTTGTGCTCCCAGGCGACCAAGATGACGTGCTCGGCATCGCTAGCGTCCAATTCTTGGAGCATTGCTTTCGCCCCGGCATCATTTCCGCCAATCTTCTTCGGATAGCCGTAGTCAAACACGATATCCAGGCCAGTCGAGGCAGCGATAGGTTCTAGAGTTTCATGGCAGCGCTCACAGTTTATAATGTCATCGTAGTAGTTCGCATAAAGAGAATCCGGAGAGAAGATGTTGGGCAAGTTGGAAGCTCGTGCCTTTCCTTCGTCATTCAAACAGCCTCCAGACCATTTTTTCTCCCCGTGGCGGATCAAATGGATTGTAGAAGAGTGTGCCTGGACCAGGGCCAAAGATATAAAAAGGAAGGTGTTCATTTTGATGAGAACTTCTAAATTCATGTGTGTTAAAAAGAAGTTGATAAAAAATAGATCTTCACACTCACTCCAACAATATATATGACCTGGGCCATCGGACTAGCCTTCGGCCTCTTCGGTTCCCTCGGAGTGAACACAGGCAACAACCTCCAATCGCTTGGCCTCCACAAGCTCAATGAGCGAGAAGCAGCAGGAGAATGCCCCCCAGGGGAGCACCTCGCAAACTCAAAATCAATCATCTGGGTAGTTGGAACGACGCTCTTCGTCGTGGCCAGCCTGCTGAACTTCGCGGCTTTCGGCTTCGCGCCGGCCTCGCTGCTAGCCTCCCTCGAGGCGACGCAGTTCGCGTACAACATTGCGTTTGGGAAGTTCGTCCTCAAGTCCTACATCGCGCCCAGAATGATATTGGGGACGGTAATTGTCGTCACGGCCACAATTATGGTCGTCTTCAGGTGAGTGAGAAGTTACTACTGCGCTGCCACTTAACGGTTCGCTGACAGTTGCAATTACAATTACAATTATTACACAGCTTTGTCCTTTCGCCCACCGAGGAGGTTAAGCCAACAATCGAATACATCAGAAAATCCTTCAACAGGTTGCCATACATCCTGTACTGCCTAAGCATGGTAAGTGAGCGAAGCAAGCGGGCCTTGAGGAAGATTAGCAGCAACTAAACTAACACACTGGTTTGGTTTGGTTCGCTCGGCGCAGGTAGGTTTCACGTACCTGACCAACTGGGCAACGCTCCGTTGGGAGAAGTACAACGCCGATCCCCTCAACAAGCCCAGTTGGAGGCTCCAGGCCGAACCGGTCGCCTACGCTCTCTTCTCGGCGGTATTCGGGACCCAGGCAGTCGTCCAGGCAAAGTGCCTCGCCCTCCTCCTCCAGGCTCCGGGGGCATTTGGGGACTGGCTTATTTGGGTTACCCTCCTCGGGTGGCTTTTCTTCGTTTGGATCTGGCTCAGCAGGCTAAACAGCGCCCTGGGGCGGTACAACGCGCTATTCATTATTCCAATGTTCCAGGCGGCCTACATTTTCTTGGCCATCGTCAACGGTGGCATTTTCTTCCAAGGTGAGTGAGTGAGTGTGTGAGTGTCACAACTAGAGTATGGTGGGTGTTGCTGGCTAATCCATTAAACCACGCTCGGCGCAGAATTCAAAACGTTCACTGTTTGGAGCTGGACAATGTTCATAGTGAGCCTGGGGGGAATCTTCGCCGGCCTGTACCTGCTCCGGCCCGAGGTTGCCGACGACGAGGAGGTCGACCAGCTGCTCAACCAGGCCGAGATGGACAAGCTCAACGACGAGTTCGACGAGAAGGGCTACAATCCGATGGAGGTGGTTGCGGAGGATGATAATGATAATGATAATGATAATGACGAGGAAACTAGAGATGTGATGAAAGTAGAAGTCTCTCTTGCGGAAGACGAAGAAGCTGCCCCAGTCCCCCTAAGTCCCCGAAAAAGCGGCGGCGGAACCAGGCGAAGCACAATGTCCGCAAGCGCCCGGGCGAGCATAAACTCAACCGCCAGCACAAACGACCGCAGCAGCAACGCCAGCAACGCCAGTACCAAACGAAATAACAACACCAACACCAGAAAGAGAACCTCAACGATCAACCCCGTCCGCGCAACGCGCAAAAGCGTCTTCCAGCCTCGGGAAAGAGGCACGAGCGCGGCGGTTGCGGGGGGGGGCACCACGGGAATTCACGGCGGTCCGGGGGGGGAGGTCAGGCCAACGAACAAGCGGCGGGACAGCTTCCTTGGGGACCTTGGGCTGGTGAGTATCTTCGACATGGTCGGG
>Ga0302114_10002777_pt1 | contig 11151 bp, 14 predicted proteins | sample AG5_Surface_MG_FD_203107 | JGI IMG/M metagenome (GOLD analysis project Ga0302114, IMG submission 203107) | Marine microbial communities from Western Arctic Ocean, Canada - AG5_Surface | ecosystem: Environmental > Aquatic > Marine > Oceanic | place: Canada: Western Arctic Ocean | collected...
ACTAGACTTTGTAAAGAAAGGAGCAGATTGTCGTGTGACCTTTGGGCAAATGAATGAAGCTGAAAGTGGCAGGAGAAGAAGGGTGAGTGTTATCAGCGTCATGAGATGCTGAAAGTGAAATTAAAAAGCCCTACAAACCAGTCACATTCCATCCAACACCTTTATAAGAACACATTGAATATTAAAAATAAGTTGTGCAAGTAAAAGACAAGTAACAAGCAAGTCACCTTGCAATGACCAAAGAAGACGCCACATCCACTTCCCTGGGGTTCTCTCCCAAAGTCAACCCACAGCCACCCTACCCTTCCCTGGTTTACATCATCAAGCACTTCATATTTGAAGTCTTTTGGCAAGGAGGGATATGGGGGACTGTCCTCTTCGCACTCCTATTCCCCTCCTACCAGAGGTTCTACACTTTCTGCACCGAATCATACCACATCTCAGCTCCCATGTTCTTTTGCCTCATGACATCCCTCTCCCATACTTTCTGCTATGCGGTCTTCAACCTTACGTTCGATTACATGGACAAGCACAACATTCTGGCGAAATACAAGATGGAGCGTAAGCCCTACCAGACCCCTAAGCCTGCTCTCAGAAAGAAGCTGTTCGTCGAGGCGATAATCGGACAGCTGGTCACTTCCCCTCTCACAACATATTTTTTATACCCGGTGTTTTGTCATTTTGGGATGCTAGACTTTACCGCCCCCCACCCCACAATGCAGAGCTTGTTTTTCACTTTTGCAACCGCGCACATGTTCAATGACGTGGGTTTCTACTTCGCCCACCGTCTGGCTCACTCGAAACCGATTTATGCAAAGATCCACAAGCAGCACCACGAGTTTGCTGGCACAATTGGATTTGCGGCGGAGGTGAGCAAGCGAGCGGAAACGAAATGACTGCAACCACCCACATACATAAACCACTGTTAAACTTAAACTAACGCTCGGCTCCGCCCCGTGCAGTACGCACATCCGATCGAACAAATCGTGTGCAATCAACTCCCCACCGTAGGTGGCGTCCTCTTCTTCGGCTGCCATCCTCTTTGCGTCTGGATCTGGATAGCCCTCCGGCTCCAGCAGACCTACGAGGCTCACTCTGGGTACTGCTTCGACGGAAGCATTCTGGACAGACTCGGTCTCTCCCATGCGGAATCATCTAGCTTTCACGATCACCACCATACGAGCAACAAGGGTAACTTCGGGATCACATACATGGATTACATCTTCGGAACGATGGACCATTACATGGTTGCAGGCGGGCACGAGGGGTATGTCGAGAAAGGTAGAGCGGCGTATGCGAAGAAGAAGAAGAAGAAATAGAGAGAAAGTGAAAGTGAAAGAGAAAGGGGGGGATAATTATTGTACATTTTACTTGGCCTGGAAGCAATCGTACATCTTATTTTCCTTGTGTGTCTGGTAATAAGCCGCGACCTGAGGGTGACTGGCAATGAGATCAACTCGTGCTAGGAGGTCTGGGAAGGCTTCCAAAAATGTGCTGGGAATGTGATCGAGGAATCCGCTCCTCATGCTGTTCATCCACGTGAAGAAGATGATGTCCCCAACATTCAGACTATCGCTCGTTGTGAATTTCTTCCCATGAGCTACAATTCGAGTCTGCAGCTTTGTTGTGATCTCCCAGCATAACCCACCATCAGGGTTGAAGAGATTAGCTCTCGCGTTTACCATTTCATCTCCTTTCATAGTGAACGTTTTCGCCATATTCCTCTGAACGTCCATCGTAGCATCCATTATTTCGTCACAAAAGTAAGCCTCCATGGGGTCCTCAGGGTACATGAGTTTGCCATCAACGGTCGCCAATTTAGCAAGGTACCTGCTAATAGCTCGGCACTGAGTCATTACCGTGCCGTTGGGGAGTGTCAGAATTGGCATTTGACCCAGGGGTGCTGTCTTCTTCACCTCTTGATACGCTTCTCCGGTTACTCTATTATCGATAAAGTCGATTCCGGCCAAAGCCATCAAGAGGCGAGGAGGCTCGCCCAAGGCTGGAATGGGGAAATATGTAAGGGCAAATTTCGCAGCCATGATAGATTCTTTTTAAGTTCTGGTTGCTTTGCGCTTTTGCGTTTTGCGCTTTAGTTGAGATTAAATGATTATTGAATCAAGCTTTTAAACTTTTTTCTTGCAAAATCGGAATTTAATGATGGGAGAAGCTCTCATCCCCCTTTCACTCAAGTACATACCAACTGAGCTTCTTGTTCTGGTGGTGACTTATCTTCCAAAGAATAACCTGCCTTATGTCGCAATCGCCTGTTCCTTCCTCAAGTGAGAATTTGTTTCCATCACCCCTGCACTTTGCGCATTTCTAACCCCCTGCTCCGCTCCGCTCGCTCCTCTCCCCTCACTTAGTGAGATTGTCAAGAACGAGTCGAACTGGCGTATCCGGTGCGATTTGACCCACAAGTCTGATCTTCGTCTTAACAAACAAACCACCTGGCTCCAAACCTATCGACACAACGACCATGTGCCTGTCGATATTCCGACCCTCCAGCTTGCGTTAACCTCCATTTCCCCCAATTCCACCATCATTGTGGACGCAACCAACCTCCCGCCGCAATTCTGCAGCGACATTACGATTGAAAAGGTTGCAACTGTCCGAGTGTTTCCATCGACATCGACAATCACGATCATGTCTCCGGCCGACGCCCAATCTTCCTCCTCCTCCCACTCCTCCCACAAGAATAAGCCGATCATCCGAGTCGTTGCAGGCGCAAAATTAACGTTGAACAACTGCAGGTTGCTCCACTCTAGCTCTGGGAGCGACATTTGGAGAGGGAACTGTGCCGTTTATGTTAACAAGGGCGAGGTGACCATGAACGATTGCGCAATCATGAGTCGTACGGGAAGGGGTTTGATAAACGTGAGTGGGGGGGTGGTGACGTTGAAGACGTGCACGGTTCACGACTGTGCGGCAACTGGAGTGTACGTTGGAGGTGAGTAAATGAATTTAATTGAGTGAAATGAATCGAATCGATTCGATTCGAATCACCCATTCACCCCCACCAATTCCTAACGATATCATACATCATCACGCAGACGCCGAATCATCCTGCAACTTCCAGCTGTGCAACATCGTCCGCTGCGGGAGGGGTGGAGGCGACATACCTCACGGCCATTCTGGAGTCTATGTTGAGACTGGGAAGGGCAGCGTAGTCAACAGTTTCATTGGAGACAACGCGCTCACAGGCGTTACTGTTGTTCGAGGAGGGCAAGTCGTGCTCAAAGACTGCGACATTGTGTCCAACGGCGCAGAGGCGGTGACCATCGAGGACATCGATCGCGGCACGGCCGCCATGCTGGAGAACAACTGTATGCAGGTGAGTGAGCGAGCGAAGCAAGCGAGCCTTTTGTAAGACGAGAATATGAGCCGAGCCACTTACTAAACTAACATTATATTATATTAATTCCACTTCAATTCTTATTCGCACCTTCTTCGCTCGGCGCAGAACAACGGCCAAGTGCCGGATGTTAGCCCCGAAACTTTTGACGATTCGAGCCGCAGGTTTGATTGCAAGGGGTTGAGAGGCCCGAGTTTGTTGCGCAAGATCGCCGAGGGTTTGGAGGCAACTACTGAGCCAGAAGGAATTGACCATGATGCGGCTGAGGAGGTGAGCGAGCGAAGCGAGCGAGCCTTTTTGGAAGAAGAGAATACTCGCGATGAAGTGCGCGAACATTGAAATGGCAAACATACGGCTACATCCACTACTAAGCTAACCCACCCAATTCGTTTGGCTCGCTCGTTTCGCTCGTCCTACATTAAAAATGCGCCTCGCTTCGTTCGGCGCAGTTGGTACTGTTGTCTCCGCTGGGAGTGGCGGCCTGAAGGTGTTGGATGTTCTGCAGATTAGAAATTCGAGAGAGACCATGTCAGTTTTTAGTTGTCAGCATGATGTATGCTTGTTTAATCGGTTTACCCTTGTACTTGATCTACACCGTTATTGCGACGGTAATTGATCTGTATCAAGGCGAGAGTAATGTTTGATGGGATTAGTTTCGGTGGGGGGGAGTTTGGGGTTTTGAATAGGATTGGTTTGGTTTGGTTTTGATTAAATGAACAGAACATCGAGACTCCAAATTTTTATTTCGCTTTCAACTTTTCATGTCTTACAATCGTTATGAGTTCTTAATCCTAGCCCCACTTTTCCCAGAAAGCGAAAAAACTTTGTTCCAGTCTCCTTAACTTGATATAATCGCCGTCCGGATCGCCCCCCCCCCACACGCTCACCCACGCAACGATCACACCTCCTAGCCACCCCACCCTCGGTCTCAAGGCGTGGTTATATGCAAAGTTGTAATTCGTATTCTTCTTCAACATTTTGTAAACCTTGCTGCCATCAAGGTTTTTGTTGTTTTTGACACTCATCGCACTCGACAGCAGTCCCCCTTGCACGTTCGAGCAGACCTCGCACTGCGGGTAAAACTTTTGCCTCACTTTTGGCAGAATTTTCCACTGCCCGTTGTTGGTTAGTTAAGAAGTGGTTTAGTTCTTTTAGTGTGAATGGCAGAATAGGCTCACTCACCTTCCTCAAGAATTTCATATTCTCCCTCTTCACAATGCTCAGAGGCGGCATGTGATCTGCATTGAACTTGACCCTCCCCTTCACCCCGCACGTGTGACACCCAAAATCCTTCCCGAGCATCTGTATGGTTCTCCGCTCTTTTCCGGTCGCATACTCTAAAGTCGCCGGGATTCCTTTCTTGGCAAAAGCCCCCAGATTTGTGAATGACGAAGGAGCAACTGACATGAATCTGGAGTTGAGGAGGACTCGGTACGTTAGCAGCCCGAGGAGGGTTATTCGAGTGTAGTGAGATGTTAATTGGAGGTTGTTGGTCGGTCTTTTGCTTCGATAGTTTGTTGGTGAGGATTGCCACCAATTGTCATTATTGTGGCCATTTATGTAGCGAAGAGTTTCTCGGGACACCTTATTCGACGCCAAGCTGCCCATCCCCACCGTGAACACGCCGGTGAGAATAGGGAGCATTGCGTTGGTCGCACCGGTCGAAATTCGAAACTTATGTTGCAAAGTTGTGGAGAGAACCATTGTAAGTGCAAACGAGAGCGAGCCACATACTGTGGGGACAATTTGGGCCTTCTCGAGGGACACAAGAAAATCCATGATATAGTATGTTGGTTTACTGAATAGATTTTGACAGTTTGAAGTTCTTTTTCTTTTTTTCATTTTGAATTTGCGACTGTTTGGATTGTGCCCCTAAACATTCCATCCCCCACATAAATTCATAAATTTAATGAGCATCAACGACGGTATCAGCTGGAAGGAGACCATGGCTATAATGGCAGACCTCAAGAGTCTCTACGCTCCATCAGCAAAGAATGCCCAAATCTCCCAAATCAATGTGATTGACAATGTCCTCATGAACCTTCGTCAGCGAACAGCTGCCAAGGTTTCTGCCCTGGATGCAGCTGTTGCAGCAAAAGAAGATGAGCTCAGCCAGGCTACAAAGCAGGTCCAGAAGGCCAACACATCTCAGCATGCAAAAATTATGAAGAGCTTGCAGGCTGAGTGCCGCCAGATTGAGGCTGACAACGCCGAGCTTGAGAGGCAGAAAGAGAACATCGTTGGTCAGATCGACACAATGGTCGCTGAAAGTGAGCGTGTCCAGAGCGAGATTTCCAAGGTGCAGCAGGAGGAGAAGAATGGTGACATTCCGAGAGTGAAGCACTCAATCAGCTTGTATGCCAACGTTACAAGCATCAAGTGGGACTTCGAGAGTGAGGGTTCCATCGGTGGAACAATTGCAGTGCCGGAAACTGCTGAAGTCCACAGGTTTTCCTTTGACACCCTCAACACCTCCAAGTATGAGATTGCCAACAACCTTTGGAGCTTGATGGAGGGTAACATTGCCACTGCCACAACCGTGTGCTAAATAAATCAAAACAACAGGATAGGTCATAGGACTTTTATAATATATTTATTTATTTCTCCTTTATCTTTTTATATCCACCAGAGTTGACAGAATATAATTTACATCAAAGTAATCATGGTCAAAGCACAAACAAAGATTTGGGCTGACTTTTTTTTCACGCCTTTTGCTTTTGGCTTTTGGGGTTCGCAAAAAACGAAAAATCTTATAAGTAAAGTTTAACGGTTTATTAACCAGCACTTCACAGTTCAGTTCTTAATTTTCATTCACATCGAAATGTTACAAATTTGAACATTATGTAAACATTCGCATTCCTCTTCTTCTTCCTCCCCTCCCCTCCCCCCTCCCCCTCCCCCTCCCCCTTCATTTCTTCTTCTTTCCACCCTTTTTTCCTTTATCGTCTCCGCCCTCGCCCCCGCTTTTCTTGTCGTCTTCTATCTTCTTCTTCCTCCCGTCCAGATCTGTCACCTTGCAGGTGAACTCCAAGAACCTCTTGTCATCATTAACATACGTGACATCTTGCCTCGACAAGAAGTTCAAGAACTCTGTCTCTACCAAAGGTCTTTTTTCCAAGCTCTGCACTCTCCTCTGCGTCAAGGTTGCGCCCACGCTCGCCGCGATGGCTCCGGCCGTGTACCCTTCGCTGATGTGGGCCAGGCTGTACACATCGAACGTGTCCGGTAAGGTGGGCACAGTCGTCGTTTCCTTCTTCCCTCCCACCCCCCCGCCCGCCCCCGCCCCGCTCGCCCCACTCGCCCCCACCTTGAGCTGAGTTCCGATGAACTTTTTCCACAGCATCACCCTGTCCGGGTAGTCGGGGTAGGGGAAATACAAGAACTTCTCGAAGAAGCCCTGCTTCTCTGGTTTCCCGGTCTTTCCTTTCCATTTGAGCAGCTTCAAATCGGCCTTGTCGGGCTCTGTGGTGCTTCCAATCACAATGACCCTATCCTCTGGCGTCAGGGCTTGGTTTTTGTAAATCATTAAATCCTTCTGGAATTTGATGGGCCCGTTTTTGTCCGGCTTCTCCTTGCCCTTTTTCTTTGGGTTTTCAAAAAAGTCGGCTGCCTCGTCCATGTAGATGACCACCGGCGCGTAGGTGGGGTCCTTGGCAACGGTGAACGCCATGTGGATGACCTTTGTGGGTCCCTGCTTTCCCTCCCAGAGGGGGTTTCCCTTGAGTCTCTCGGCGGACAGGTTGATGAACAGCGCGCCGAGTTCGTTCGCAATGGCCTGGGCCATCATCGTTTTCCCACTTCCTTTCGGCCCGTACATCAGTAAACTCCTGACGTTGTTATCATCGCTGATCTCCTTTTTCACCGTCGTGCTCAAACCGTTTGGCAAGACACAGTACTCAGTGAGGCTCGCCCTCAGCTGTGCCATGCTCGGATTCTGAGGGATCCACCGCTGCCGCCGAGCAAAATGAAGGGAGCGGGTTAGCGTGTATGGTGTTGCTGTCTCGCTTCGCTCACTGTCGCACTCACCTGCTTCTGGTCTCCCTTCTTCTGGTGCTGGTGCACGCTTCCTAGATAATTGAAGTCCCCGACCAAATCGCTTATTTTGACATCCTTGGGGTTGTTGATTATTTTGTTCTCGACCAGGATACTGAGCATAAACACAGTATCCATGTTCTTCAGCTCAGATATTTTCGCGCCCGGCAGCGGTTTTTCCTTCTTCCCCTTTCCTTTCTTCCCCTTGCCTCCCTTTCCCTTTCCCTTCTTCTTCCCTCCCTTTCCCTTCTTGCCCTTCTTGCCCTTGCTGTCCGCGTGAAGCTCCTTGATCTTGGCTAGATTCATGACGAGCATCTCGTCGACCTGCTTCTCCAAATCCACCTCAACCTGCTGCCGAATAATCCTGTCCTTCGCAAGCTCGGCGTCGTGCTTCTGGGAGAAGTTCTCCGACTCGTCGCGCTCGAGCCAAATGTCCCCATATTCGTTGCACTGTGATTCCATGTTTTGGGTGAGGGCTGAGAAGCCGTCCAAAGATGGCGCATCGATTTCTTTTTCTACCACTTCTCCTTTTCCCTGTGAGTGAATTGGGGTGTGGGGGGGGTGGGGGTGAATTGAAGTGGGGAGTGAGTGGGTGGGGGTCGAGTTAGTTTTCGATCACAATCCCACATTTATCCCAATCCCAATCTCACCTTCTTCCCCTTGCCCTTGTCCTCCTTCTTCTTGTCATCCTTCTTGCCCTTCTTTCCGCCCTCTTCCTCCTTCTCCTCCTCCACGGGCGGCGGATTCTTCATGAGGTAAAAACCCTCCAAGTTCTCCGGAATCTCGTTGCTCTCGCTAATCTGCTCAGTGACCCACTGCGTCCTCTCGTCCCTGAGCCTGTCCTTCATCTCCGGCCCCTCCTCCTCCAGAACAATGTCCTTCAAGTCCTCCAGCGCCTTCTCGTAGCTCTCCTTGTTGTCGATCTGCTCCTGCTTCCTCTTCTTGTACGCCTGCTTCAAGTCGTTCTCCAAGTCGCCGTTGCCCTGGTTGCTGGCCTTGGGCCTCATGCCGATGAACACAAGCTCCTCGTCCCTCTCGATCTGAGCCCTGGCTCTGCTGAAGAAGCCTCGGAACAGCCTCTGAATGTTGGCAGCCGCGATCTCCGGGTCCATCTCCAACATGCTGTTGTCGCTATAATTCTTCCTCCTCTTGTCCTCCTCCCTGAGCTCCTTGACGAACTTGGCCCTCTGTTTCCCCTGCCGTCCCCTCTCGTTCCTCTGGATCGCGTCCAGCGCCTCGTCTATGGTTAGCTCGATTGTCGGAATGTCCATCCCAAGCTGCTCGTCCTCCACCGGGAAAGAATCGCACTGCAGCTTGAGCTTCATGTACCCCTTCACAAGCTTGTCTCGCTGCTTGTGGTCCTCGCTGTTGTCCTCCTTGAAGTACCTTGGGACAGGAACCTCCATCGTCTTCGGTGGGAGCTTGAGGTCCTGGAGAATGTCGTCAAGGTTGATGTACTCCCAGGGAAAAGCCGGCTGCCTCCCGGACTCCACCCTCACGTCAGGGTTGGGCGGGTTCCACCTCACCAGCAGATGCTTCAGCTCGATGACGCGCCGAATCACAAGCTCCAGCGACATCTTCACGTCAATGCGCTTCTGGGGGTGGACCATTGAGTCGTAGCACTTTTCCAGCCGCTCAAAGATTTGCATGTACTTTATATAGAGGCAAGCAAAGTGCTGGTAGGCGTCAATGATGGAAATCTCGGCGGGCTTCTTTGCGCCGTCGTCCTGCTGGTTTGCCTGAACGTGTTCGATGCGAACTTGCTCTCCAAGGTCGGAGATTGCCTCTTGCCACATGATGTCAAAGGTGTTGTTGGCCATTTTTGGCTTTTTGGGGTTGGAGTTGGGGGGGGTTGGGGTCGTGTGAGATAAGTGTTGGGGGCAGGAAGGGTTCTGAGGAGTGGTGAATGCTGGGTGGGGTGGGTGATTTGGGGTCCAGCTCTAATCCTAAAAAAAAATTGGAAGTTGCAAACCAAAAAAAAAAAAGTTTCCATTTTCCAATTTTCGTGATGACAAAAAAAGATATTCCACACCCAAACCACGAGCTCAAACATGACAGATTTCGAGCTTCACACTTTCGACTTCACCTCGATTGAGGAAATGGACCCCTCAATAGCTGATGGCTATAGAGTTATTTATGACCGTGAGGTGCCCTTTGAGCTTCGCATGGACGTCCAGAACGGACCGCAACAAGTAGGAACGCTGGAGGCCATCAAGGCCAAGGTGCTTGTGCTCGGGGACGAGCACTGCTTGCAATCCATTAGAATTGAATTATCGTCTGAAGCTGATCTTTTCTACCACTACATTCATGTCATTGACGAGAGCGGATTCCAAGGAGTCCAGGAACAACAAAAACTCATGGTTGAGTTTGCCGACTACCCCAACGTATTAATTCGAATGCTGAACAACTGCATCAAGGAGCCCCACAGCCACCTTGCCGTTTTTGTCATGAAGCACGATGTCGATGCCAGGCTGGATTTCATCCAGAACATGGAATACAAGTTTGTGGAGCTCATGAGCTGCCATTTCATCCGCTCTCCGGAAGAGATTGTCCAGCACCAAATCACCTACAGATACAATGCCATGAAGAGTCGGCTAGCGTTGATGCAGAGCCGGTTGCAGGACGTCAACAATTTGGTGAAATTGAAAAATCCAAGTTTGCTACTACAGCTGCAGACGACCAAATCTCAATTTAGGTAGGGGAGGGGGGGAGGGAGGGGAGGGGGACGGGGGACAGGGGAGAGGTGCATTAAATCGATGACTTTGTGAAAAATATAAAACAAGGAAATTCACTGTTCTTCTATAGACAATTTAAACAGCTGTGGTTCGGGATGGTTTGGATGGTTTGTCTGGTTTCGCGGGTGGAATTCCACTAGGACCACCGATTTCCATTACAACGTCAGCATGCTGCAGACCTTCCTCCGGTAACTGCTGCTTTTGTTTATGCTCGTCATAACGTTTCTTGACCTCATCCTTCACAGCCTTAGAATTCGATACTAGTTGGCCTCCAAATTTTTTCCACTGTTCGTGGTGCGGGTGACCTATTGTTTCGTTCTTCCTGTAATTGTAAGCGAAGCCGCCACCAGTGTATATGACGGACCCAACGCAAAGGAGAACGAAAAATATTGAGCCTCCTGACATTCCTTCGCTCTCGATCTTGTCCGATGTAGGAGTGTCATTATTACTGCTGTCGTTGCTATTATCGCTATCGCCATTGTCATTGTTATCCGTGCCACCACCGTTGTCAGCAGCAGTAATAGTAACGTCAGAACAGCCAATGTAGCTCCCCCCGTCCGCAGAGCTTACCCAAGAAAACTGAAGCACAGCCTCTCCTGTTTGGCCCGTCGGTATTGTGATGACTGATGAGTGTATTCCTACTGCTCCAGCTTCAAGATTACTAGCCAAGATGCTTGAAGAGAAGGAAGTACTGGAACCATAAGCGATTGCAAATCTAACTCCCGGTGAGGATAGGTGAGCAATTGTTGTGTCCCAGGAAACCGTTACTTGTGATCCTTCAACGTAGCTCGCCACACTGGCGCCTATGCCCGGATCTCCCGCCGCAGTCCCGCCACATGAATCCTGAAAGTCAAGTACACCAGAGAGTTTCTTCCCGACTCCAATTGCCATTCCGTTTCTGGGTGTTGGAGTTTTCATGTTTGCATGAGGCCTAGCCAGGATTGGCAATAGCAATAGAACGAAATTCATGATACTTAAGTTTATCTTCCTAACGTGCTAACTATGCTATAGCATTATGCTTCTCGCAAG
>Ga0302114_10002778_pt1 | contig 11150 bp, 10 predicted proteins | sample AG5_Surface_MG_FD_203107 | JGI IMG/M metagenome (GOLD analysis project Ga0302114, IMG submission 203107) | Marine microbial communities from Western Arctic Ocean, Canada - AG5_Surface | ecosystem: Environmental > Aquatic > Marine > Oceanic | place: Canada: Western Arctic Ocean | collected...
GTCCACGTCGGGGACGCTGCGAGAAAAACTGTCGGGGTCTCGCAACAACTCGCAACTGTTCGACACCAGGAGCTCAATTGACAGCGCGGATGGAGCCCCAAAGATTCCAAACACTTCTCTGGACGACACGCTCCTTCCAAACGATTTGGAACGTCCGGGTTTCCAACGTCCCGAGACCAGATGACGCTTCTTAGATTGTGATTCATTTAAGAGTCTTAGTCCCTAGGCTTCTTAGATTGTGATTCATTTAGTCCCTTGTGATTCATTAAGGCTTGACGAACTCTCTGCGCTTCGTGACCGTCACGACGTCCCCGACGCGAATCTTGGATCCCACCTTTGCGTTGCAGCACAGGTTCCAGCCGAAGAAAGCCTCGTCGCTCCACTCCGGCTTGTACGTCTCGGTCGAGAACCCACACGTCTTCCCGCTTCTAATCTCGCCCAAGGTCTTGAGCGGGTCTGACTCCAGCCCGCCTCTGACTCCCGTGGACTGGTCCACGGTGGTCATCACGCAGCGGGAGCACGGCTTCACGAGGTCGGCGGGCACCCCGGTCTTGATCCGAACGCTCCGCCGTTTCCGAACCTCCACCCCGAGCTTCTTCTCCCACCCCGGCGAGCGAGGCGCGAGGCGGGCCTCCTCTTCCGTCACGTCGCCCCCGGAAGTTGCCGCTTTCGCGGTTCGAACCATAGCCGCCGCGGCTGGACCGATGTCAAAGTCGTCCAAATCCGGGATGCGCGTCTTGGTCTCCTTGTACACCCTCGGAGTCGTCACCACCGACTTGACCCCGCCAAACACCACGGCGCCCCACCCGTCCTCCGCGAACGGCTCGCACCCGTCCACGGTGACGTTGGGACGGAACCTGTTCATGGGCACGGGCGTCTTAAGTTTCTCGTTCAAACCACGAAGGCTAGCGTCGGAGATTAGCAAAACGGGATAGCCGTCGGAGAATGCGCTCGTGTGACCCGCGCTGAACTCCCCATCCGTCGGCCGCCTCGGCTTCAGCGTCAAACGGCGCCAGCGGCTGAGGAACGACCATGACATCTCCACGAGCGCGGCGGTGACCGCGGTGGCGGCGAGGGACGGCGCGGGAGCCGTCGCTATCCGCGCGAGTCCGGCGGCTCCGACGGCGGCGCCCGCGCCCACGACGGATGCGAGGACGGCACGCGTCGCGCGTCGCTTCCTGACCTTCGGGTCGTCGCGTCGGTGCTTTGACTTCTCGTCCATGTTGGCGAGGTCGTGGATGGACGCGGTGCGCCTGGAGGGGTTGGCGACGGCGGGCGGGAGCGCGCCGTCTCCGAGCCACCTGACGAGCCGGATTGTGGACTTGGTCTTTCCGAGGTACCGGGTGAACCACTCGCTCGCCGCCGATCCCTCGTCGCCCGCGAGTCCTTCCCACTCCCACACCCCGACCTTGCACCGTGGTAGTGGCGCATCCGGCGCGAGGGGTACCGTGAGGGGGCGCATCCCCGGCGCGGTGATGGTCATCGCGGCTTCGGGCGGGAGGATCCCGTCCCAGTTTGGGGAGAGGACTTCCGTCGGGAGGGCCACGGACACGAGCGCGAGCTTGGGCTCCGTGCGCTGCGTCACGAACACGCTCGCCCTCGGCTTCGCCCTGCGCTTCTCCGGCGTGGGAGTGGGCGCGGGAGTGGTCTCGTCGTCCACGGTTTGGACGTCGGTACCGGCGGGCGAAGGGAGCGGCGAAGGGTCGTCCGATCGCGGCTTGGGCTTGCGACTCTCCACGAGCATCCACGCCCGGTCGTACATGAAGCCGGTCTCCGTCACCGTGACGGCGTCGACATCGATGCCGGCGCACGACTTGACGGGGTAGATGGTCAGACCGCTGACCCTGACGTCGCTCATGGCGTCTATCGGCCGACGGGCGGCGCCGATCGCTGTGGCCTTTCGAGAATATCCGATAGCCACTTGTCTTCTCGGAAGCCACAAACAGAAGCCGCGGCACGGCACCTCCGGCGATGAGGGTGACGCTGCGGTCGCTGCGGATCGGATGGTCCGCGATCGTCGACGTGCCGGATAAGTGCCTGGTGGGCGAGCTGAGGGCGGAGGCTGCGAAGGCTGCGGGGATACAACCAGCCGGCCGCGCCAAGTTAGTCCTGAGGGGTGCCCCGCTGCAGGTACTTGCCCGAGTAAATGGGTGCCCTCTCCCGCGGCGGTTGTCCCGACGACCGAGCTGACCCTCCCCACCCATCACCTCGATATCCCCAGGACGATGCGCAAATCGCACCGCTGAAACCCGGTGATACCGTCCTCGTCACCGCCATGCACTCGGCTCCCAGCGGCGACCGGACCGGCGCGGCGGTCGACAACACCCTGCCCGCCAGGCTCAACCGTTCGAGGCTGTCGCCGAGGCAGCTGCGCGCTGTCAGGTTCCTGCAGTTCACGTGCGGAGTGCCCGAGCCCGTGATCCAATACCTGATGGGGACGAGGAAGCGCACTGTGGTGGCGATGGCGGCGTGGTGCGGTACGTGGTACTGGGCAATCAGTGTCGAATTCGGAGCCGTGTTTGCGATACTCTCCGCCATCGCCGCCATATTCACCGTCGGCCTCGGTACGCGCAAGGAGGGAGAGGCGAGCGCGTATTCGATCTTCAACGGGTTCAACGAGCTGCCCGGGGCGTTCAACGCGGCGCAGCTCGACGATCAGATGCGACATCGGGACGAGCAGGCGGCGCAAGGTCCGTACATCGAATAGCGACTAGGAGCCTCGACTACTGTAGCGACTAGCGACTAGGTATATCGTACAACGCACTAGCTAGAAAACGTCACGCGTTTCGTGAGCACACGCCTCTAAGCAGCACACGTTCTAAACCATGGACCGCGTGGACCGTGAGCCTCTGGGCTGAGTTACCGCCACCTCTACATCCTCCGGGTCGGCGTCGCCATCGACGGTAGCTCGCGTCTCCCCGTGCCCTCGCGCCCTCGCCGTGGCCCGCACCGCCATCGACGGTAGCTCGCTCCTCCCCGTGCCCTCCTGACCCTCATCCACGGTCCTGATCTGCGTGCCCATCGCCGCCTGGGACGCCGCGTAGGCGGAGTCCTTGTCGCTGTCCCTGTCGCCCGAATCGCGTGCCGTGATGGATGCCGCGGCCCCGCCGGGGCCGCGGATCGGGGATCCCGACTCCCTGGCGCGGGCGATTCGCTCGCTATACAATTCATTGAGCCTGTCTTTGACCTCGTCCCTGTGAAGCGGCGAAGGAGGGGGAGGAGGCGTTCAGTCGGGGGGGTTCGGGCGCGGTTCCCGCGTGTTCAACTAGTTAAGAAGATGCGGGACGGCGGTGCGGCCGCGTACCTCCGCGCTTGCTTGCGTCGCACGTTGTAGTAGGAACACATCACCCAACACGAACATAGGAGGGCGATGGGCGCCACCGCGAAAACGGCGACGCTCACGCCGCTCATCGGTCCCGTCCCTCCTTCGCGCTGCAAACTCTGACGGTAGATTCGACGGAGGTGTGGGTGTTGACGGAACTGTTGAAAGGGCGCCAGACGGAAGGGGGAGTGTTTCCCGTCTACGATGCGTCGAAATCGTCAGTCTAATTCTAATCAATCCCGGTCTCTCATCGCGTTCCGTCCAGGTTCACCGCCACCACCACGTCCGCGGTGATCTCCTCAGCCCCCTCCTCCTCCGGCGCCGGCGTGGGCGGCGGCGCGGCGGTGACTGGCCGCTCTACGGGTGTCTCCTCCGCGTCTGTATCCGCGTTCACCACCACCTCCCTGGACGCGTCGAACTCGTAACCGTGTCCCGTGGAGTATTGCCTGCGATGCGTCGGGTTTGGGGAGGCTGTTCGGGACACACACTGTGAGTTCAGTCCGCGTTCGTCCACGAGTCCGGCGCCAAAGTCCCCGAAGGATTCATCCTCGGGGTGCATGACCATGACCACGATCTGCGTCCCGTCCGGCTGCACGGCGAACATGCCGGTCCGCCACGACCGTCTAATCTCCTTCTCCTTCGCCGCGGCAGCCTCGGCGCGTTCCCGGGCCTCGCGCTCCTCGCGTTCACGTCGAGCCCGCCTCGCCTTGGGCGTCAGCGCCAGCCGAAGGAGCACCGCGAAGGCAATCAGCACAAAGACGCAAATCAGCGCGCCCATGCGAATCTCTCGCTTGTCCCTGTCCGTCTCTGTGTGACCGGAGTCTCCGGCGATGCATCCGAGAACCTGCGCGCGCGGGGGGACGGTGGGCGTGGGTGTGACGTCAGCGGTTGGCTCGGACGGGGCGGTAGAACGAGTAGAACCAGACCAAAAACGAAAGTTCTTTTTTCAATCCGAGATGGCTGGAAGAACCTCGCGACGACGCACCTTCTTGCCCAGCCGGAGCGCCTCTTCGCACGGGCAGTTACTGGCGCGGCCGCCGGGATTCTCCGCCAGCCACCGCTCACAACCGCGCTCGATCTCTTCGGGAGTCGGATGATATTGGGTATCGCCGTTAGATCCGCCGTCCTCGCTCGATACGTCGTGCAGAAGCCAGCGGGTCATCGGAGACTAAAGGACGCACACCCAGGGTCGTGGTCGAACCCGACGCGGGCGATCTATCGACGCGCCGCGACCGTTCGCGATACCGTCGGGCCCGTGTGCCGCCCTCGCGATCGGATCGCGATACGAAAGCGCCGAATCCGCGCTCGTTCGGCGCCGACCGGTTCACGCGCGCGTCCCGGAAGAGTGCGAGCCCCGTCCCTCGCGTCGGTCCTTTGGCACTGGTAAAGCGCGTCGCAGGCACCAAAAACCGCGCGAGGTTGTGACTCACGAGAGATTCCCGAAATTTCATCGGTCCGACACGTTTTTATGACTCAATGCCCATACCGTATCTTAAAATGATGATGACGAATCTCGCCGAACCCCTTCTGGACCATTCTCTCAGTGCATGGTCGCCCTTTCTTCCCGGTTCGAAACGACGCCAGGTGGCTTGTCAGTCTCCTGAAATCCACAAATTGATTTTTGGTAAACCGACCAATAAAAACGGCCGGACATCTTCGAAACCAAGCGGGGAGAATCGCGCCCAAAAAAATCGACCACTTTGCGGCGGCCAAATCGGCCTCGACCGCCCTCTTTCGCACGCGCGCCGCACGTTCACCCGTCGGCTGTGCACCGCAAGTCCGACACCCAGAGGTCGGCAAAGCCACGAAACACAAAACGGCTACGATGGGGGCGGCGTTCCTTCCCGTCCACGGCGCGGGCAAGGTGGCATCGGTTAGGGTTCACCCCGTCGTCGTCTTCAACGCGTGCGACTCGTACGTGCGCAGGCAGGAGACCCAGGAGCGGGTGATCGGCACCCTGCTGGGCACCGTCAGGCACGACGGCGTCGTGGAGATCAAGAACTCCTACGCCGTGCCCCACAACGAGCAGAACGGCCAGGTCTACGTCGACGTCGAGTTCCACCGCGCCATGATCGATCTGCACCTTCGCGTCAACCCGACCGAGAAGATCGTCGGGTGGTACTCCACCGGCGACGGCGTCGTGCCCACCGACGCGCTCATCCACGAGTTCTACGCGCACGAGTGCGCCACCCCGGTGCACGTCACCCTGGACGTCACCTTCGCCGACCGCGATCGCTTAATGCGCGCGTGGGTCGGCCAGTCCCTCGCGCTGGGCGCCGCGCCCAAAACAGCCGCCGCCGCCGCAGCCGCCGTCGGCGAGAAGCCCGCCGAGGGCGCCGAGGGCGCTGACACTGCCGCAGAGCCCGCGGGTGCGACCGCGATTCACTTCCAGGAGGTTCAGCTCGTGAACCAGTTCGACGCCGCGGAGCGCGTGGGCGTCGGCGCGCTCGCGTCGGAGGGTTCCGAGTTGTCCGAGAAGGGCGACGATCTGGGCGCCACCGTGTCGAAGCTTACGGGGATGCTGGAGAAGGCTGGGTCGTACGTCGACGCCGTGGTCGAGGGTAAGACGAAGGGCGATGCCGAGATCGGGCGGAGGCTCGCGGACGCCCTCTCGGCCGTGCCCAGGCTCACCAAGTCCCAGTTTGAGAAGCTGTTCGGCGAGGGTGCGCAGGACATGCTTCTGGTGACGTACCTGAGCAACGTGACCAAGATGCAGCTCATGCTCGCGGAGAAGCTGCAGACGGCGTCGCTGCTCATCTAACGAGCATTCGGCAGTGGGGGTGTATTACGCTTAGTTTCCTTAGAAGACAAATCATGGTTTTGGAAATGTACAAAACCAGAGCTACACGTACGGCGATTGACGACTTTTACCATTGACAACTTTTTACGCATAACACTCGATCGGATCCCCAAAGTTGTGCGCGAGCTCCGCCACGTCGAACGGCTTGTGCATCCACTCGTCCGGGTTCCTGGACATCGCCACCACCGGGTGATCCTCCGCGAACGCCCGGATGATCCCCTCCCTGTGCTGCTTCGCGGCGACGTTGCCGGCGACTGGCGGGTCCGGCACGGCGTGCGAGCGGAGCAGTGGCCAAAACTTGAGAACCAGGCCGTCGAGCGTCTCGCCCCTTCGCCTCGGGTCCTTGAGGTGCGCGGGGGGCCAACGCGCGGTGGTCCGCCTCCACGCCTTGATGAGCTCGGTACAGATGGTCTCGTCGGCCATGAGCGTCGGTAACAAACGAAGCGTGGGGTTGCACGTGTTTTGGTACACGCCTCGTCGGCCCAGCGCGGCGGCTTCAACCGCCGCCATCTCCCGAAACGTCGCCAGCACCGGAACCATCGCGGAGGGACACACCACGTCTCTCGGGAGCTTGTTCACCAGCTCGGCGTTCTTGTAGTTGCCCGACGCGATCTTCACCGACAGCGTGGGGCCCTTGGCGAGGAGCTTACCCTTATCCGTGAATTTTCTGAACATCGATGAAGCTCGTTTAGCCGCCAACTTTGAAGGCTCCAGCGCCACCGGCTCGTCCATGCTCGCCCCCGAGAGTTGGACGTCCACACTGGTGGACCCGCCCGTGAATACGTCCGGCCACGGGCACCGTCCCCACGCCACGCAAATCTCGTCAACCTGCGCCGTCCGTTTTCTCTCCCCGGTTGTATCGTCCGTCTCGACGCACGCCGCGTCATCCTCCGCGGTGGCCACCGGGACGACGTTCAGCTCGACGTGTATCTGCAGGTTCGCACCCGCCCCGCCGGCTCCCGCGGACCCCATCGTGGGCGGTTTCTTACGTGAGCTGCGCACGAGGAGGTGAAAGTCGTTCTTGTCCGCGTCGTCGTCCCCGAACTTCCAGGTGGGCACGCCCTGCGCGTCAGTCGCGGGCTTACCGGCTACGGTGGCCACGTTACCCACGCACGTGCCGCGGTCGTACACGCACGCCCTGAGGAGCACGTGCGATATCTGCCGTTCCATCCCGGCGTCCGGCACGTCCAGCGCCTTGGTGAACGTGAGGGCCACCGCGGGTGAGACGATGTCCTCGACGTCGGCGGCGCCTCCGAACGAGCCCGAATCTTTGCTCACCCCGAGGTCGGTCAGTTGGGCGTTCGCCTCGTCGACGGTGGGGAGTATCGCGACCGAGTAGCTGTGCTCGGGCTTGAGCGCGAGTTCCTTGAGCGCGGAGGGGCGCGCGGTCTCCGCCATGCGGCCGACCTGGTTGATGAAGCTCATGTTATTCACGGTCATCTTGAGCTTCCGCCAGAGGCCCTTCGCCCTGCCCCCGGTCCCGGCCTTGCCGAGGAGCGCGGCCGCGGCGTTGGGTTTTGGTGCGGGAGGCTTCGCGTCGCCACCGAGACCCGCCGCGTTGAGGTCACCGTCCAGGCCGTACTCGGGTCCACTGGGCGGTGCCGCCTGGGGCGCGAGGTGAGGTGGCTGATGGACCGCGGTGGGCTCGAGGGGGGGCGTCTCGGGAACCGGCGGGGGAGCGACCGCGGTTGGTGCGGGCGCGAGCTCATCGCGAGCGGACTCGTCGGGGCTGGGATTGACGCCGGGCGCGGGCATGGGCGCGGGGGTCGCCGCAGGGTCAGCCATGTTACAGCAGCCGGTGCCCCGAAGTGTGTCGCATCTCAACAAGAAGTCGTAACGGCTATTTTGGCAAAAGCCGAGTCAATTGCCAAAAGTGGGGAGCGTCCAACCCGAAGTCCACCACACGAAGGGTAGGGACCGCGCGTCGGGTCTCGTCGCTTCATTCGACGGGTGAACACACCGCCGTGACACGATGCCCATAGGCGACCCGACGTACAGCGATGACGAGTCCGATCTCAGCGACTACGCCGGCATCGACGACGAGATCGGCTTCGACTTCAACTTCAGGATGCCCATCGATGGGTTGACCGCCTCGGTGGGTGCCCCCCCCGACGCGCGTACACAAGCGGGAGCGCTCCGGAACGACGTCGCCGACGAATCGGCGGAGCGCGCCGAGCCCCTGAACCTTCTCCGCGAGGTCCTCGTTTGTAACGACGGCCACGGCAGGCCCCAGTGCGGTCGCTTCAATCGCGACGGTACACTCTTCGCGTACGGATGCGACGACGGCACCGTGCACGCGTTCCAGGTGGACACCGGCCATCGCACCGGCGCCGTGTTCAGGCCGGGTACGGACCAACCGCCCGGCGTGTGCACCGCCCTGCGGTTCCTACCCACCGGTGACAACGCCAACGTCGTCATCGTGGCCGGCTCTAACGGCGTGGTGCGCCACTGGCACGCGACGTCCGGTAAGTCCCTGGGCGCGCCGATCGTCGAGGCTGACAACGGCGTGTTCGCGCTGGACGTTCGGTCAGACGGAGGGACGTTCGCCACCGCGGGACGGGACGGGGGCGTGAGGGTGTACGATGAGCGCACGGGTAAGTTGGCGGTGAGTTTACGCGGCGGGACGGACGCGGATGACACAGACGTCTTCCCCGGCCACGGGAACCGGGTGTTCGGCCTGAGGTACCTCGAGCCGTGTGCGGACGTGCTGGTGAGCGGCGGGTGGGATAACACGCTGCGGGTGTGGGACGCGCGCGTGGCGGACGGCAGGTCGGTGGCCAGCTTCACGGGCCCGCAGGTGTGCGGCGACGCCATCGACGTGGCGCCCGACGAAACAAACGGAAGCGCGCGGGTCCTGGTCGCTTCTTGGCGGGAACGGGACGCGGTGCAGGTGTGGGACGTTCGTGGCGGGACGGTGACGGTCGATGTTCCGTTCGGTGCCGTTTCGGGTCGCAAAAAGTGCACGCCGTACGCCGCGAGGTGGGCCCCCGAGGGCGGGGTGGCGTACGTGGGCGGCAGCGGTTCGTGCGAGTTCCGGGCCGTGGACGCGGCGACAAAGAAAACGCTCGGGAGGTGCGCGTTCGACGAAGGCGGGGCGGTGCACGCGATCGATGTGAGTGGGGGGTTGGTCGGGGTGACGTGCGCGGACGGGGTGCGCGTGTACGAGGCGGCGAGGTGAGATTTGGTGAAGTTTAGGTTGGTAAAATTGAAAATGAAAACAGGTTTGGTTCTGTTTGGTACGCGGCGCGTCGGCACCGGTTCAGGGGGACGCGACGGACTTGATCATGCATCACCCGATACTACGGACCCTACTACGTTGTTCCTAAGAGTTCAAATGAAACAACGTAGCGGTCTGTCAAGTCCGTCGCGACCCCCGCGGCGAGGCGTTTCCTCTTCATTGGTTGCGTGCGGAAAAGATGAACCAGTTAACTTGAAAAGAGAATCTTCAAGTGAGCAACCGTGAAATTTGAGTCAAGTGAGACCGTGAAAACGTCTCGCCAGGGTGCCGCGCGTCTGTCGTCGTATCGTTTGTTTCTCCTCCTCGAATTCGTCCCTCACGCCTCGGGGTCCTCCGCCTTGACGTCGACGTCCTCGCTCCCGGCGGCGAACTCCGCGGCGCTTTCCACGACATCCTCGACGGAGAGGTCCACGTCCTCGTCCTCGTCCAGCATCTTGGAGTCCACGTTGTCCTCGGAGTCCGATCCGTCCGAGTCGCCCTTGCACGGGTTACGTTCGAACAGGAACGCGGGCTCGACGCCCAGCGCGGGGAGGACCACCTTGGCGCAGTCCACGAGGCTCCGGCCGTGTTCCTCGAAGACGCGAGCGATCCAAGCCTCAAACGCGGTGGGATCGGCGTGCGCGTGGCCCTTGGGCGGGGGCAGACCCCTGGGCAGGTTGCAGTCGCGCGAGAGCTGGATGTGTCTCTGGTAGAGGAACTTGTTGGTACTGCGGTCGACGATCCACGGAGGGTAGAGTCATACCCCACAAAAATACAACAGGGTGAGACACCAACACAAAGAGAAGATCGTGAAATTCTCGTCCGAACAGTTTCCGCTTGCATCGTCCTGTGAGTCCTGAATCCTTCGTGAATCCTTACTAACAGGACGATGGTGAAGCGTGCTCAATACGTTGGGGCGCTGTAGAGATCGAAACTGGGTCTCGAGCGTGTCGGTGCATCACCCTGCCTGGTTGAGGGGTCCGGGATCCGGCTCGTCTTTTCCGTTCTTCTCCGGTCTGTGGTGGTCCACGCCGTGTTGCACGAGCAGGAGTTTCAACACCGCATCGCCCAGCATGGCCTCGACCGCCTGGCCGCCTCGACCGGGCGGAGGGGGAGGGTAGGGCGCGGTGGGGTCCGCCTCGCGGCTCATGAACCACTCGTGCATCAGGGCGCACGCGTGCTTCTTGGCCGCCTTGACTGCGAATGACAAAAAAAAAAGGACACGTGTCAGGCGGGTCCCGTCAGCATGTCTTGTCTCGAGGGTGTTGGTTTTCTCGGAGCGAGTCGTTGCTTTCACGCACCGTTGACGCAGTAGTCGGAGGTGACCACCTTGCGGAGGCCCATGTCCTCGCTGTGCACGACGAAGTTGCACCTGTGCGTGAGCCGGTGCGCGGGCCCGAAGGCTTCGTAGCTCTCGCGGAAGATGGGCGCGCCGATATCGAGCCCGTATCGGTTCTGCAGCCACTCGTTCAGCACGCCGGTGGAGTTGACGTGGCCTTGGAAGATAGCCTCGGGCGGTCGTTTGACGGGCGCGAACGCTTGGACCGCGGGGTCGAGGCGAGTATCGAGCGAAGCGACGCTGTCGTTGACGGAGCCAGAGGGCGTGGTCGGGGCGTCGGGGTCGACGGGGACCGCGACCTCGACGGGTGCGGTGGCGGTTGCGACCATCATATCGCGCGAGGAAAAGTGAGTATCGGCGCGTGTCTCGGAATTTGTTTCGTATCTTTGCGTTTTTACAATCCTGAGACATGACTCGCCGCGGACGTCCCGTCTCCTGCTTTGCTTATTTTTGGGGAGACCAAGGGTCACCT
>Ga0302114_10002779_pt1 | contig 11150 bp, 13 predicted proteins | sample AG5_Surface_MG_FD_203107 | JGI IMG/M metagenome (GOLD analysis project Ga0302114, IMG submission 203107) | Marine microbial communities from Western Arctic Ocean, Canada - AG5_Surface | ecosystem: Environmental > Aquatic > Marine > Oceanic | place: Canada: Western Arctic Ocean | collected...
CGGCTTTGCAGAAGACTTTGAAGATTTCTTAGATGAAGTCTTCTCGGTCGACTTAGCGACTTCGCCCTTCTTGGCCAGTTGCACCTCCGGGAGGAGCGGGTTGGTCTTCTCCACCGCGGGCTTGGGGCCCACCTCCTTGGGTTTCGTCGTCTCGAGCTTGGGCGCGAGCGGGACCTGATCGATTAGATTACGTATACGTAGGGGTGACCGGTTAGTGTCTATTCGCGCGGTATTTCGGTGGTATTTGCGCAATTGGGTAATTAATTTGGGTGACTAGTAGATTGACGCGTACCTTGGTCGGGGCTTTCGGCGCCGGCGCGTTGACCCCAGGCACGCGCTCCTTACCCGCCTTCAGCAGCTTGGCCTTCTTAGCCTGTACACAAAACCGGTGACGTCAGTACAATTGCCCGTACATGAGGGAATTAAATAAATAAACTCATGTATATACGGGAATTAGATAAAATAAACTCACCTTGGCGCTCGCCGCCGCTTTCTTCTTCGCCGCCTCCTTCGCCTTTTTCTCCGCCGCCGCCGCTTTCTTCTTATCCACGGCGACTGTCTTCTTCAAAGCCTTGTCCTGGCTCGCCGTCTTGGCGGCCACCTTGGCCTCCTGCGCCGCTTTGAACTCCGCTTCCCTTTGAGCGTTTTGAGCGGCGATCTGTTAACAAGAAAAAACAAACACGTCAACACTCTAATTGCCCGTATAGATGCCCACAAAAAATAAACTCACCGCGTCGGATTTAGCCTTGGCGGCGTCTTTCTTGGCCCTGACCTCCGCGTTCTGCGCCGCGACGCGTGCTTTCTCTTCTAAACGGCGCTCGGCTCGTATGCGGTCCATCTTGGCCTCGTACTCGCTTCGCAGCGCCGCGTATTTGGCCTCATCTTCAGCCTTTTTTTGGGCGGATGAGGAAACCGAGCTCTGTGAATAGAAAAGAAATACGACGTCATCACACTAATTGCCTATACAGTTACCCATAAAATAAAACTCACCGCGAATGACTCCTTCTTGGCCACTACGGCTTCCGAGTCGAACGACTTCTGCGTCGGTTTCTTCTCTTTCTTTGGCGCCGATACCATGTCCTCGGCGAGCTCGGCTTTAAAGTCGGCGAAGCTGTCGAATGACTTTTGCGCCGTCTTCTTGGGTGCGGCGTCCGTAGGGGCGGTTAGACTGACGGGCGACGGATCGTTGCCGGGGGGTGCCACTTTCGCTTGGTTGGAAGCTGACACCTTGTCGTAGAGCGCGGCGGCGTTGAGCTCAGTGGACGGTTCGGTGGCAGTTGCGGGCGCCTTGGCTTTGGCGAGGGCGGCGTCGGTGGGTCCCACGGCGGTGAGCGCGACGATGCCTGCGATGAGTGTGCCGACCACGGGGTTGGCCGCCCTGGAGTGATCTTCCTCGTTTGCATTGTTCGGGGATGATGAAGCTTTGCATGCGGTGACGGCGCGGCGGGCGGTGGCGCGGTTACCCGCGCGGGGACCGACGACGGGACGCGTGAGCCGGGGCTGGTGGTGTGAAGCCAGGACGGACATCGAGGTGTGAAGAAAGCCTGCGGGTCGGGACGGGCGGGGAGGGACTGATGCTTAGTCGAGGTGTTGGTCGGGTGGGATGATTAATTCTGGGAATTGGATTTTCCCCGGGGCGTTGAGGCCGAGGAACGGTGACGGGACCGGTGACTGATTGGGGTTAACCCGGCGGGGGAGTGGGCGGCGTGAGCGGCGGTGCCACAGGGCGTACCTTCGAGTCGACGCGCGTGTCAGCGGCGACCGTGCGGTCTGATGTGTGCCAAGTCACATCCATCCGCGCGGTCGATCCGCGAATTCACGCTCGCGAATTTACCCAAAATTCAGCCAAAAGTCGTCGTCTGATTGGCCACTGGTGCTGAGCTGGATCGAGACGAGTGAGCACCCTTGGCCCATTACTGGTAACCGTAGCGTTTCGGTCGAGTTTACGGTTAACGAAAATAGCAAATTCGTTTTGCGAGGTTCGCGGCCGTGACCTCTATAAATCCGGAAAAAGTTCTGTAAAACCCTGAGATTTTACCTTTTTTGATGTGTCTGAAAGGTCAAATTAAGTCATTTTACAGAACTTTGTTGTATTTGCACAATATAAAAAATCCAAAAATCCAATCCATCCACCTATTTTTAAACTTTTGTATATATGCTTTAATAAGACATAAAACATAAATAATCCAATAATCCAATAATCCACCTACTTTAAAACTTTTCTTAGGGGAAAGAAAAAAAAATAACTTGTTTACTACCTTCCCACACACCCCGCTGTAAGTAAGACGAGTAAATGTGACGAAAATCACGGGAAGTGGGGGAGTGTTCTATCAATCTTCTATCAGCTCCTATCAATCTTCTATGTAATGACTTTTTCACCACATCCGAAAGGGACGAGACGAGGTGAAAAAATTGGTCTTATTTTGGTCTTCGCGAAGAGGGTTCGTGACCAACCGCGGCCGTGACTGGAGCGTAGCGACCCCATTCTCCTGAAAAGGTAGAAACGTGTTTCTACCCCACCAGAGGCATACAACAATTGAGACCAAAATAAGACAGGACAAAAAGGTAGAAAGGTAGAAACGAAAACAGTTTTTTCAGAGCAAACACTACATAACATAAAAATATAACACTCGTATAATTTACAACTTATGCTTTCTACCTTTCTACCTTTCTACCTCCTCCCGCCCGTCACAAAGTTCCGTGGTGTTTTTGGAGGTAGAAAGCTGTTTCTACCTGGTCATTTTGGTCTCATTTTTGACGGGAGGGTAGAAACGGCCATCACGTCAAGAACACCACGTCCCTCGGCAACCCGAATCGCCAACAAAAATACAGGCAGTCGAAGCTGCAGCGACCAGCCGGCACCTCCACGCCATCCACCAACTTCCTGAACTGGATGCGCTTCCGAGGCACGATCACCTGGATGTCTTGGAACAGGTCCCGGAAGTAACGCGTCGTCAGCGTCGAACACGGCATGATCACGACGAAAGGTTTGCCCAACTCACGCAGGCGCGCGAGGACTCGGGGAAGCTCACTGAAGGGCGGGTTGGTCACCACGCACTCGCCGAGGTCGTGCGTGAAGAAGTCGAGGTCCTCGTGGGTGACATCGAAGCCGAGCTCGGTCAGGTGGTGGCCCGAAGTGCCGTCGCCGTAGAAGGCCTCCCAGAGGGTGAGGTGGCGAGGGATGTAGGGGCTCACGTCCGCCCACGCGGAGAAGGGGGTCATGTAGTCGTCATGTTTTACAACAGAACGTTTAGTGTGGTCATAATACGTAGATATCATTCATAAGAGCGGCTCGCCAAAGCGAATCACTTAATTTGGGCGGGCAATATGTGAGAGCAAGTTAAAATAGGGATATCGTGTCACAGATAGATGAGGAACGCAAAGTCACGCAAGCTAACTTCTTAGAGTGAAAAGCATAGGACGGCGATGATCAAAGCCGATAACATAGAAAGTGAATGCGCATGGCTCTTGGCAAGAAACTGTGTATCGTTGCGAGAGCAGCCGAAACCATTCCAATCAGGGGAAATCCACACCTTTCTTGTGGCGGTGCAAGCTTCTTCGGTTGCGTACTCAAAAGAGATGCAATCTTTTGAAGTTTTGTCAACGCCTGCCTGCTGATGTGAGTCACGGCAGGTGAAGCCGTTGCCCATCCCATGGCATTGATCGCACGCGTTTGCATTTTCATTATTGCTGACTCCATAGAAAGCAGCGCAGCACGCGCCGTCCGGGGCGTTGTCGATGAACTGGCCTGGAGATGGAGATGGCAGTGCGCCGCATGGCTTGAAAATCTTGGCATCCTTCAGGTGGTCATCGCTTGTGACGTCAAACTTGGTCGCTGTCATGGTTTCGACATTAGTATCGGACTCAAGTATAGCCAGAACATCCGCCTCAGTCGCTGTCCTGGCCCACGTGTCGAACTCTGCGTAAAACGCGTTCATCGAGCCGTGGCCGGTGAAGTTGCAAAAGGCACGCTTCCAACCCATCCCATCAGGACATGCGTCCGGTCCGTCTTTTTTATAGTCGTACCGGTCATACGGCACGATCGCATTCCAGAAACCAGTGCCTTCGGTTTTGCTTGTCCAGAAATCCTTGCTCGTCTTGCCAGACTTATTTATAGCCCACGCGATGGCGATAGCACCGGTGTCGTAAAAAAGCTTCTGCGGCGGGTCCAGTCCACCCGCCTTAATGGTCTCAAACTTGTCTGAAGCGCCAACGAAACCGTTGCAATCCATGAACGACCCTTTGATCAATCCATTCTCACTACCGTAGCTCGAGGCGTACGTATCTAGAAATGCCTGGATCGTTGATACACCTCGGCCACCGGATCCTTTCAGACACTCGCTGTATGACATAGTGCCCCAGCTTAGTTTTTTGTTCAGCAAACACTCCATCTGCACGGCGCCGCCCTCCATGAGCCAAGTCGGAATGTTGTCACCCGCTTTCATCTGCACGGCGTGACAAAGCTCATGCACAGCACGTTCCGCAACGGTTTGGGCAGTATCACTTGCACTCGGAAGATAATATAGCGCCGCACTCGTCTCGACGAAGTGTGAGCATGCGCATTTCATGCCGCCGCCGCCTTTGAAGTATTGCCCCCCGCCGTTCTGCGCTTGCTGTACCTGACTATCAAACTGGCAGTTCCCATACCTGTCGGTAGTTTGGTCGCAAAATATGCTGCGCATGGGCTCATAGGCGGCATCGCTCCCACCTTGCTCGAAAATATACGCGTTCACCGGCTTGACGCCGCCCATGAAATCTACCACTGCTTGGTGCCCGTGATTTAGCTTTGCCTTCACGTCATCCGAAATACCGGCAGACGCCACGATCTTAGGCAATTCCTTGGTTGATTGTAGCTCGGAGTAAGGCATGGGGGCATTACAATCTCGGGCGGATGGACATTTTGTATCCTGCGCGGCAACTGGGTGGACCGCCGCGATGGCAATGTAGAGCGCAAGGAACGAGGTGCTTCTGCCGCAAATTCTGGCGACGGGCGAGGGGGGCCGGATGGCGCAGGCCATTTCGATATCCACGAAGCACTCAAAATAGGTGGGCACAACGCAGTCTGTTATCTGGGCACTCGGTTCGTTCGAAGTGTTCGCGGACCGACGTGTGCGGCTGATGTTATTTATGCCTCTCGTGTCACGGAAAGGAAGGAAATCTGTGAAAAAGTCTCGTTCGGTGACAGATGTGTTCTACACGGATCGGACGATGAAAGTTCTGTTCTACTCCGAAATCTTCGCTGACAAAAACCAATACGATTTGTGGAAATGAATTTCAGACGACAATTTTGCTCAACTCAACATCATGAGACACGTTAGGGCCCCATCCAAGAAGTGATGAAGTCTGAGTTTAACTTTGGAACGTGAATTTGATGACTATAACCTTTATTTCCGACCGCACTCCTTGCACCGAGAGCGCTGACGACCGCGCTCGCAGACTTGAGATCCACCGCACTCCTTGCACTTAGAGCGAGCACGACCGTGCTCGCAGATTCCAGACCCACCGCACTCCTTGCATGTATAGCGTATACGACCGTGCGGACAAGCGCTGCTATTTTAATTTAATTTATCTGTTCGCCATTCTGGTCGCGAATACTAGTGACTTGGGAGATGATGTTCAGACTATTGCTCAAATGCAGTTTATACCGAACATATTACAGTCTGGCAAGCTTCGTAGAAAGATGCCAGACTGGTTGAAAACAAGCTTACTAAACGTGGACTTTAAGAATAGAAGATCAGTTGATTTATCACAAAATCTGGAAATTCCCGCACGGTCAAGCTTGACCTATGGCGGCGGAGTTATGCATCAACGAAACCATTGGGACGACTTATACAAATGAATCAAAAATCCTAAGAAAAGCCAATTAGAAATTATTGCGCGTGTCATCAGGCAGCTCATTAAAAAGGAAAACTTGCATTCGTGCGCTATGCTATGTGGTGGCGGGGCTAACCAGCCTTATTTTGCGTCGCGCTGGCGGCGATTTGCCGCGTTCTTCTATAGTCGTCGAGGCTCGGAGACGATGACGTTTCTTCGCCGCGGTGTTTGATTTTTTTACGCCAAGAAAACGGCGACGGCCGCCGCGAGGGCGATGACTCCGACGTGCTGCGAGGATGCCGCTCCAGAGTAATGCCCATGACACGCGGATGCGGGTTCGCCGCTTGTGCCGCAGCAACCTTTTCTCGCAATTTCGAGCAGCCGCAGCTGACAGCTCGGTGTTTTAGCGGCGCAGCTCCACGTCTTGGAGAAGTCTTCGCCATAACAGTCGCTGGTGGCATCTGTATTAGTTGTGGCTACCGCCGTGTAGCAGGTACCATCGAACATACCGTCATCGCTTTTGAAGGTGTGCGATGGAAGAAAGGTGGATGGATTCTCGCACACATGAGCACGGGTATTCGAGCACGCGGACTTTTTGGTCAAGCCGCAGCAACCCATGATGGAGGCGCCCTGGTCCTGAACATTTGATTGGATCGCAGCAGACTTTCCATCGCAGCTCCAAGATGTGGTGAAGTCTTGAGTCTTAATGTCGCTGCTACTTTCAACGAATTCGGTGCATGTCATCGTCGCGCCACCGGTTTCAGTACCTGAGTAAGTCTTATCCGGCATCCAATCAATCGTTTGGATCTTGGCAGAAATACGTGTAGTTCTTGAAAGCAGCTGATTTGCCATCGCTGCAGCAGTCTAGCCCATTCCCGCCATACGGTCCAGCATACATTTTTAGTCCATTTTGGACAGTGGTTGTCTGCGCAGAGGCGTCAAAAGTCGAGTCGAAGGTGATGCCGTAAAATACCTGGCCAGAACCTTGGGCAGCGTCGATCCACAGATCACAGGAAGTAGTATACCCGTTAAAAGTGACCTGCTCGCTTGCAGTGAACTTGGTCGGGTCGAAACAGATATACTTGTTCTCGTCGGAATTGTTCGCGTAGGCGCTCGCGCCGAGGAGCGCGAAGGTGAGAGCAAAACAGAATGTTGTGGCGCGCATGTTCTTCCTCTTGTCGACCGCGTGAAGTGTGCGGGGGCATACGCATAATGGAGTGGGGAAGTGAAGAATGACTTCACTTAATCAATCGTATGGGGTTCAGCGAAATATTTTGAAATTTGTTTAGACGAAACATTGAACCAGGGGTGAAACTCGTCCCAACTGTCTTTTTCCCTGGAACTTTCACGAATTTTGTCCTGTCTCATTTTGGTTTCGTGTTGTGTATGGCTGTGATCAGGTAGAAATACGTTTTTACCTTTTCACCTTCCTACCTTCCTACCTTTTCCATGTGACCCGGTCACTTCGAGAGGATCTGGGAATGGAATATGCACGCACGGTCGTCAGCGTAATACGTGCAAGGAGTGTCGTGGTGCATGAACTCTTGTGTTAGCCAAATAACCAAATAACCAAATAGCCAAATAAAAAATGTTCAATCACTACACCATGGGAAGGCGCCGGCCGCGTTGCCGTCCACCCGACCCATCCGCGGGCGCCGCATCGAGGCCTTGCATCGTGCCATCAGGTAACATAATCGATGCCCCAGCAGGAACACCGATCACCTCGCAGTGTATGCCGCCGCCGCCTCTCGCCGTGCTCAGCCCGTGTGTCTTGTGCAGGTCAGTCTCAGCCCACGAGCACCTCACCTTCCTCACGTTGTTAAACACGGGTACCGTTCTTTGGCCACCCCTGATCCCCGACGACAACGCGGGATCGTAGTTTCGCTCGGGTAAACCAAAGTTCGCCTCATCCCACCTACAATTGACATCGTCAATCGTTCGTCCAGGCCTCGGTCTCCACACCTCCACCTTAACCGGTAAATCTTCCCCCGAGTCCGTGCGCACGCCCGTCACCGTCACCTCTTCTTCGCCAAAGTCAAACTCCACGACGAGCTCCTTCCACCAGTCTCCAACGATTCCACACCGGCCGAACGCAATTTCAGAGCCCTCCAGGTTCCAACCGGTGCCCGTGTGCTTTGTGACTCTCGTTGGTTTCAAAACCCGCATCGTAATCTCGGCAACCTCCAAAGGCATACCCGCCGGCAACGTGAGCGCCGGCACGTCATTACCCACGAAATGAACCAACACCAGGACATCACCGCGTCGGAAGCTCCCGGGCTCTGAATACTCAGCCGGGTTCCAGCACCCGACGCCGACGCCGTTAGCTCCGCCCCCGGCGCCGAAAAACATGCACCCGGATTCTTTGTTTGTCCTTTGATTGCGGACGATCAGCGTGGCGCCCGCGCCGCCCTTGACGTTCGTCCCGGCATCCTCCAGGCTCCCGTGGTGAGCCCACGGCCGTCCACGGAGTACCTTCGCGAGCCGCGCGGATGAGAAGAGGAAGAATTTGCCATCTTCCGACGGCGGCGCTCCCGGAAATCTGTAATGGCCCAAGACGGTGACGGTGCCGTCGACGATCGGGTGGTCCTCGTCCGCGAACGGCCTGGTGGCCAGCGAAGCGTTGGCCCGCACAGCTGTGTTTTCGTGAGAACTGTCGTCGTTAATGTTAATGTTATCGGCGTCGACGCGGTTAGCGATGGCGATGGGCGGGTGGTCGACGACTTCGCTCGATCCTCGGACGTCCTGGTTGGGCAAGACGCCGCCGTTGCGTTCCCTCGCCCACGTCTCCACCATCTGCCGCACCGCGAGGTTCGGCGCGAGGGACGCGATGTTCAGCGACGTCTCGCGGTCCAGCGGGTCCGTGCCGTGCTCGCTGATCCACCGAACGATCGCGGCGCGCTCGTACGTTCGACCCGACGATACCACCAACGCAGGTTCCGTCATCAGGCACTGGGTGATGGGGCAGAGCAGAGGATCGGGGGCGCCGGCGTCGTCAAAGTCGGGAGGTAACACGATCGGTCCGGGCCAGTGGACCGTCGGCATCGTCGCGGTTATGTATGTATAAGGCGCCGCTACGCGTTGTGGACAAGGCGCGGGATGAATGGATGAATGAATGAATTCAACAACCAGATTTTATTTTTTATTTTATTTTTTTAGATTTCTTCGAAGCTTTTGGGAAACGACCAATGGACCTCGAGACGAACGACACCGCGTGTGCTCACGATGTGATGAATGAATAGATGAATAGATGGCTAATACACGTACAGCGGCGATGACCCGCCCAGGACGACCCACTGATGATCAATCGTCCTTGGAAAAGAACCCGGAGAGCCTGAACTTTTCCGTGGGATCGTCGTCTCCGCTCTCTGACCCATCGCTCGAGTCGTCGCTCGATGAACCGCTTCCGGACGATGAGCTCCGCTTGGATGACTTCTTACTACTCTTCGATTTACTCTTCTTCGAGTCCTTCTTCTCCTTCTTGTCCTTCTTCTTCTTACTCTTCTTCTTCTCTTTCTTCTCCTTCTTTCGATCCTTTTTGCTCACCTTGCCTTTCTTCACCCCACCGCCGTCTTTCCGATTGCGCCCGCCCGTCAGCCGTCGCTCGCGGTCCGCCTCGAGCTGCTTCCGAAACGCGTCCGACTCCTTCTCCAACAGCACCGCGTTCGCCTGCAGCTTCCCTTCCCGTTCCTTCTCCTGCGCCTTGAACTCCTCCAGCGTCGGCCGCTTGAAGTCTTGCAAAGATGCGAGGTGCGCCGCTTGCCACGCGGGGGAATGGTACGACGCGTCGAGTTTGTCGCTCTGGAATCCGACGTTCGCGGATGGGTCGTTGGCGCCGTCGCCGCCCACGTAGTAGTTCCCGTCGCCGCCCTGCATGCTGAGGGAACTGGGAGGTGATCGGTCGTCGCGCGCTTGACCAATGGCGGGCTCGATGAAATCTGGGGCACTTTTATACGAGTATACTTTTTTTCTAAAAATCTAACCCTAACGATGATGGCCTTCCCGCTACGTCGAAGAGCTCTCATCTCACCGCCCTTTCTTCCCTTTCTTGCCCCCCTTGTCCTTCTTCGACGAACCCCCACCGCCGGCACCGCCCGATCCCCCCGCGCCCGCCTGCCCGGGCTGGCTCGTGAACTGCGTCAAGATCTCGTGCGGGGTGGGCATCGTTTTTTTGTCCTTCGGAGCGCCGGGTTGCCGACCCGGATGCTTCGGCACCAGCCGCGCGATCTCCATCATCACCGCCCTTCGCGTCGGGAACTCCTTCGCGAGCGGGCTCCCGTCGTCCTTCTTGAGCGTCACGCGCACGCGCCCGCGCTGCCAGAAATCGCGCGGGTAGCTTTTGTCCTCGACATCGCACGGCAGCTTCATGCTCTTCTCCAGCACGTCCCGGATCTCCAGCACGTTCGGGGCGTCGCACGCGGCGTCTTTGGGGATCCGCCGGCCCTCCGCGACGGTGCACTTGGAGTTGATGTAGGATGGGTAGATGACGACGCGGCGGTCGTGCTTGTACGACGATGGGTCATCGCTCACGGACGGGGCATCGTCGGCAGCCTTGATCTCGACCATGGCGCGTTTGTTTGTGACACGGCTGGACAGTTGGACTGGCTGGAAACGAAAATAGTCTATAAAATGTCTCTGTCACTTTTTTCGAAAGGTTGCAACCTTCGACACTCATCTCTAGCGCTAATGACAACGACGTAACCCTAAACGACATCCCCGGGCTGCCGCCGCACACCCGCCAGCTGGCACGCACCCTCCCACGCCGCGAACTGCACCGCGTTCGTCGGAAACGCCCTCACCAACACCGGCCCAGCTCCTGAAAACAAAACAAAACACTTACCCGTCAGTACACCAATTACCCACAGACGAGGACTAAAATAAACAACTTACCGACCCACAGACCCCTCAGCCCTCTCCTCCCCCGCAACTCCCGCCGTATCAACCGCCACACGCCGACGTCGTCGACGTCACCAGGGTGCGCGATCTGGTACCGGGTCTTGGCGAGGTCCACGGGCAACATCGCGAGCCAAAACGCACTCCCGGCTAACCCACCGCAAACAACGGAAGCAAGAGCCTCCTGCGCCGCTAGGCTCGAAAACCAGGACTTTTGGTTATTTTGGTTATTTTGGCCACCGCCGTTAACGCCAATTAGATCCCCGTCGGTGACCGGTCGCCCGGTGGATGGAGCGATCCATCGCGGGAACGACATCTGCGCCGCCTCGTACGCGGTGAAGAACAGCGCGTTTCCCGGCACTTCGCGCGTCAACGTCGCCGCGGTGCCTCGGGTCATTCCGAAAATTCCATTTCTTCTCTGAAAGAAAAATACGACGTCAGCACTA
>Ga0302114_10002785_pt1 | contig 11137 bp, 10 predicted proteins | sample AG5_Surface_MG_FD_203107 | JGI IMG/M metagenome (GOLD analysis project Ga0302114, IMG submission 203107) | Marine microbial communities from Western Arctic Ocean, Canada - AG5_Surface | ecosystem: Environmental > Aquatic > Marine > Oceanic | place: Canada: Western Arctic Ocean | collected...
GGATGATGGAGCTGCCCATGTCAAATGTGGGGGGGGGGAGAGGAGGGGGGGGTAAGGGGGGCTCTGTTGATGATGTTAATGAAGAACAAATCCTTTGCCTGCATTCATTCGCTTGGGTTTTAAGAATGGTTTGAAGTTTAGAAGATTGATTGTCATGCCCATTACGAATGAAGATTCGCAGTTGCTGGTGCTCTACCGGTGGATAGGATGCTATGGGATTCGACGAAAGACGCAAATGCGAATTGGAAGTCGTAGTTTTTATGTTCTCGCACAAATTAGGTTGGCTCATGGTTTTATATATTGAGGATAACACGGTGAATAGGTAGGTTGCTATGGGATCGACAAGTCGCAACTGTGAAGGGAAGTCGTAAATTATTCTGAACATTTTTGAAGGAGTTTGCTCAAGAGAGATCACATGTGCACATAAACACTTAAAGAAAGTCTGATTAGCCATAGCCATAGTTACAGAGCCAAAGCCAACAACCACAAACTACAGCCAAAACAACAACAACAGCAACAGCAACAGCAACAGCAACAGCAACAGCATGAGTGCTATCACGACCAACACACCACCGTTGGCCATGGAGGGTGGTTTGAGGGTGTTCAAATCTGGGGGACAAACCTTTAGGCTCGACCCCAAGTATGCAATGATCCGAAACATCGGCTCTGGTGCTTACGGTGTGGTTATTAGTGCTTTGGACGAATCCACAGGCAAAAAGGTTGCCATCAAGAAAGTTCCGAAAGCTTTTGCAGACGAAATCGATGCCAAACGCATTCTGAGGGAGATCAAGCTGCTAAAGTCTTTTAATCACGACAACGTTGTCGCGATTGTTGACATGATGGAGCCAAATGTCAATACCATCAAGGACTTCCAGGACATTTACATTGTGCTTGACCTGATGGAGACAGATTTGCACCGCATTATCTACTCGAAGCAAGCCCTCACGGTGGATCACGTGCAGTACTTTCTATACCAGATTCTGCGCGGGCTGAAGTATATCCACAGTGCAAATGTGCTCCACAGAGACCTGAAACCGAGCAACTTGCTGGTGAATAGCAACTGCGACCTCAAAATTTGCGATTTGGGGTTAGCCCGGGGGATCTTGCCGGAGGATGATGTTGATGGTAATGGGGGTGGAGGGTCGATGATTCTGACCGAGTATGTGGTTACTAGGTGGTACAGAGCACCTGAAATAATGCTAGCTTGCCAGGATTACACAAAGGCGATTGACATGTGGAGCGTGGGGTGCATCTTCGCGGAGCTTCTGCAGAGGAAGCCTTACGTGCCAGGCGACGACTACATCGACCAGCTCACCAGGATCTGTGCGAAGGTCGGGCGGCCCGACGAGACGGACTTGAACTTCATCGCCAGCGACAAGGCGAAGCGATTCATGATGAGGATTCCCCAGAAAAACGTGCAAGCCTTGCAGGATCAGTTTCCGGGAGTGCGAGCGGATACGATCGACTTGCTGGGGAAAATGCTCCAGTTTGTTCCCGGCAAGAGAATCACAGTTGACGAGGCCATTAACCACCCGTTTTTGGCAGATATCCACAACCCAGAGGATGCCCCGGTCAGCGAAAGCCAGGTGAGTGAGCGAAGCGAGCGAGCCTTGAGGAAGACGAGCATACACGCGATGGATCTCGCGAAATGGCTGCAGACCGTATATCCATATGTAACTAACCAACTCAATTCGTATTCGTTTGGCTCACTTGGTTCGCTCTTGCTTCATTAAAAATGCGCCTCGCTTCGCTCGCGCGCAGTTTGACTTCTCTTTCGAGGACCAGGACTTACACAGGGAGCGATTGCAGGAGCTCATTTGGGAGGAGATCGGGTCTTTCAGACCTGGTTGTTTGGATGTATTGAATAAGGAGCGGGCATCTAGGAAGTGAAAAAATGAGAGAAGAAGAGAACGGGAGCAGAGAAAAGGAAAGGGATCTGGATATTACATTTCACAGTTTTTCTAAGAATAAATGCCAGGAGAGATTTTGATACAACGGTGTTGGATGTCGTTCTTTGTCCTGACCCTTTGGCTGCGACTCCCAGTCTTGATCCGGATATTGCTCAAAGCATACCGTCCTGTGAGAGCATCATGTCCACGACATTTTGCGGATCATCAGGGTTACAACAAGGACACCCAACTCGACGAATTCCTTGAGCAAAACCTCCCGGCATTGACATGAAGTCGATCGTTGTGTCGTCAGTCTTCGTGATGTGTGTCTGTGGTGAAGGGGAGAGTAATTTTGGTCTGGATTTGGTTGGAATTGTTGTAACTACTACTGGTGTCCGCAGCGCAACATGTAGAGGGACCGATTCTTGCTGCGGTTTTCTTTTGATGGTGAAATTGGTTGCATGGGAGTCGTATATTTTTATGTTTGCCTTGGAATCTGGTGAGCCTATCGTTTTCGAAGTTGTCGTATTTGTTGAAGCATCACGCCTTTTAATGACAAAATTTGTGGACATGCGAGGATGATGATGAGAAAGGGAAGACCATTAACGAGATAATGAAATTTAAATATGTGATCAACAAGATCAACAAAAACCATCCTCCGGTGACTCAAAGTCACTTCCACTAATAATCAGTTACCACTAATCGTATAGATTGGCACACCTTAGCCGCGCGTAAAATCTCACCTCTTAAGCTCAAATTTTGATCACGTCAACTTCAATCCTTCCCCCCTTCTGCTCTGACTTCTGAGAAGCTAAGAGGTCTATGAGCATGTCAAGCAGTGCTACCTCGTCACTATCTAGCTGCCCGTACCACTTTGCACTATCAAACTCCCTTACATCAATTTCGACCTTCAATCCTGATACACACAATTTGTCCATGTTCAATCCCTCCCCAAACCCCTCCCCAATAACATCTTTGACCTACAACCACAACAACAATGTGCTTGCCGCGTCAACAACGTCGGGAATGGTAAATTTGTTCCACTCCTCCACCGGCGCCCTCCTCGAATCCCTTGACAACAAATCCCCAACCACCTCAATTTCTTTTGGGGGCAAATCTCGCTACCTGTCTGCTTCAGACACAAAGGGTTTCGTGTCTGTCTGGGACTTAAAGCGGAAGTCTAAGGTTAGATCTTTCCCCCCTCCAGCATCTCTCTTCCTAAACTCCCCAACAACCCACCATCATTCCACAACAACATCCGCCACTTGCTGTGGTTTCGATCCCTCCGACCAAATTATTGTAGCTGGTTATGATGTCGGCGCAACTTGTGCGTCCTTCAACATCAAATCTGGAGTGTCGCTTTCCACCTTCACTCCCAACTCCAATTCCAACTCCAATTCCAATTTCAATCCCAATGTCGGTGTGTCGTGCCAGCAACTAAATTTCAGCTCCCTCCGACGAACGATGTTCGGAGTTGGTTACACAGACGGTGCCGTCGCTGTCTTTGACATCAACGAACCCGATGGCCAACCAACCTCCTCCTTCAGCAACCTCCACACCCGATCTCCTCTCATGTCAGCTTCGTCTTCAACATCTCCACTTTCGTTGCAAAGCCGAACAGTCTCCACGGTGACTTTCTCCCCGGTGAACAAACTCCTAATGGCCACCAGCGGCGGCTTCGACGGCTCGGTGCACTTCCTGGACGTTGACTCGGCCCGCGTTATCAAGCGCATCCAAGTCGTTGAACCTCCCAGGGGCGGATCGAACGGAGGAGTAAATTGCATCGATTTTCACCACGACGGTGTGTCGGTGCTTTGCGGGGGCGGTGACGGCAATGTTTACTTTTACGACCTTCGGAAGGCCGACGATGCAGTGTGGAGTGCGAAGATGTCTGGGGGGGGTGGGGGGGGCGGCGGCGGAGGCGGCGGCGGCGGAGGTGAAGTAGGATTTGTTGCGTTTCAGAAAAAATACAAAAGCAAGGGGACGACGCCTGCGAAACATCAGGCGCCAAACACCAACACATCAAATGACAACGATAACAGCTTTAACTCGCCACCGAGGCGAGCTGTTCAAGATATCTTCCCAACAACACCCGAATCAACAGCAACAAAATCAGCAACAAAGCCACCTGAGCAACAAAATCGAGCATCGACGACGTCATCAATAGCGTCTGAGGCGAGCAGCTCAAGGACTTTAAGTCTGAGGGAAAGGTTCAACGCAAGGAAGCGGCACAGTGTTGGTTCTGCTGGTGTTGTTGAAAACAAACCTCCTCCTCATTCTCCTCCTCGTCCTCCTCTTCCTCGTCCTCCTCTTCCTCCTCCTCCTCCTCATTATGAAGTTGAGGAGGAGAATGAGCAGGAGCAGGAGCAGGAGCAGGAACAGGAGCAGGAGGAGGAGGAGCAGGTGTACGTGGATCAGAGCGAAAATCATCTTGATCCCCCTGACCCTGACGACTCAAGCTTGAATGAATTTGAGAGCAATCACTTTATCCCCACCCCCACCCCCGTTCCAACCCCCACCCCTGCCCCTGCCGCTGCCCCCCCCCCAGCCTCCCTTATAACACCAAATCTCCTCCAAACGGTAATAAACTCGGCGGTCGAAAACCTGCGAACCGATGTTGTGGCTCGAGTAAATTCTCTACACGTTGACATGATCCGTCAATTCTCAGATCAAATTGAAGAGGTTGACTCGACTGTTGACAAGATGAGGGAGGAGCTACGAAGTGTTGTAGAAGAGAACAAAATGCTGAGGGAGGAAAACAACAAATTACGTTCTATATTTTGAGAATTCCAAAATGTAAATTATTTATTTCCCAGCAACAATCGCGCTGGGCGGCTGGGTAACCTCGCACACAGGCACCGCCCACATTATCAAACTCTCCTCTTCGTCCGTGCTCTTCTCGCTGTTGATGTACAAAATCGTCGGGCAGGCAGCCTGTATCCCGTTAAAATTAGTGGCTCCAGCCAGCGTATACGCTCCAAAATGGTGAAACAGAAACCAGTCCCCAACCCGCAACTTTGGCAGGTAGACGTCCTTAAATACGCAGTCCATGCTGTCGCAAGTTGGACCAAACACCGTTGACCGAATCAACGTAGACGGCTCCTCAATGGGCGGCAAACTCGGCCCTGGCAACAGCCACGCGCGAGGTCTAGCACCGTCGTAGACAACGCAATTGAAGGAGCCGTACAGACCGTCCGAGATCAGGTAATCGTTGAACAGATCTCCATTCTCCTAATGAAGCAAGAGCAAAACGAGCGAAGGCGAGTCAAACGAATTGAGTGGAATAATGTTAGTGTTAGAAATTCAGCAGTGGATGGATGTAGCCACTTTATGTCTGTAGCAATTTCGCGGGATTCATCGCGAGTATGTTCGTCTTCATCAAGGCTCGCTCGCTTCGCTCGCTCACCTGCTTTCTCGTCCTAGTACTGTGAACGTGGCAGCAGAGGTGCATACTGGCCTCGGCGAAGAACCGTCCTGGCTCCGCAATTATTTTGGTGTTTTCAAACCCTCCGGGCTCGGGTCCAAAGTACTCGTCCAGAGCCTGCGCCCGCAGAGCGAAGCGAGATTGTGCGCATTTTTAATGAAGCAGGGGGGAGCGAGTGTAATAATGTTAGTTTAGTAGTGGCTCGTATATATTTCTCGTCTTCATCAAAGCTCGCTCGCTTCGCTCGCTCGCTCACCCTGTTGATTTCCGCCGGAATGTCTCCAACCATTGATTGCACAACCCCCTTGGAATTGAAACGACCCGTGAAACCACCTCCAATATCCAGCAATGTGAACTCGAACCCGGACGATCGACCCACATTGAATGCCACCCTTGATAGCTTGATAGCATCGTAGAATGCTTTCCCAGACCTTGCCAACGAACCCACGTGGAAACTGACCCCAATCACATCCAGTCCCAACTTGTTTGCCGCCTCCATCAACGGCTCGAACTCGTCCTCGTTCGCGCCGTACTTGATGCCGAAACTGATTTTAGCCTCGGGGTCGTCAGCACGAATTCTCAACACGCACTGCGCCTTTGGGTGCCACTTGGCAATCTTTTCGAGCTCGACTAGCGAGTCAAAGGTCGTTTTGAGACAATTCTTCTCCGCCGCGAAGCGAATGTCGTAGGGCCGCTTCGCCGGGTGGGCGAAGATGATCCGGGAGGGATCGACGCCGGCGTCCATGACCATTGTAATTTCGGCGGCCGAGGCGCAGTCGAAGCCGCAGCAGTTGGATTTCATCACGTCAATGAGCGCCGGCATCGGACTGCACTTCACCGCGTAAAACGGTGTAACTCGAGGCATGGCGGTGTGCCAAGCGTTGTAGAGGCGCTGCACGTTTCCCAAGTCCATTATGTAGAAGCTATCGTCGACCATGGTGTTCTTGATGTAGGAAGCGGCAAGGTCCTTAATGGCGACAGGCCCACCAGAGACAACTCGCCGGCAGCCGTAATTTTTGTAAACTTCGGACACGTTCGAAGGGGTGAAAATGGGAATGGGGGAAGGGGGGGGGAGCTGGGGTGATGGTGATGGTGATGGTGATGGCGCTGGTGTTTCGTCAACCGATTGCTTTCGCTCTATTTTACCAGTGAGCATCGAATTCATAATATCCTCATCAGCATAAAAGTCATACATGTCGTTGAGCTTCTTCTTCATTTCGTCACGAGGAAGCTCTCTGTCAGTAACGTCCTCGAGATTAAAGACGGTTCGAATTGCTTCCATCTCAGCAAAATCCTCTGGGTCCAGAAAGTCCTCATTGTCAATTGTTGTTATATTGCTGTGAGCAATAACAATGCCACTGTCCATCTCCTCATCGTTGATAGCATTTGCTACATAGGCATCGTTCTCAATTTGAGCACTGCACACAAAGAGTGATTTCTCATCTTCTAATTTTGGTGTGTGACCTACGGAGGAGTTAGAATTGCAAGAATGAGAAAGATTTTCGTCATCTTCCTGTTCGTTGTCCAGCTGTCGAGAGCGTGCTCGCCTTCGTTGTCGGTGATGAGGAAGTGGTTGAATAGATTTCATTTGGATTGGTATGGTGGACGATGACATTTAGAGAAACTTTACTCGATTTCGTTGTCGGTGATGAGGAAGTGGTTGAATAGATTTCATTTGGATTGGTATGGTGGACGATGTGTATATCATGAATAGCATCATTATGCCAAATCACAAAAAATGAAAATATAGCGCAAAAAATGCCTCTTTCCTTGTGCATCCTCCTTTTATCCGTTTTGGCCCCAACTTCTTTCGCCCTTCCAAGCGCTTACTCGATAATACGAACATCACAGCCTCACTGTGTCTCGGTAGAAGTCCCTTCAGACACACCCCTCCGGGTGGGCTACCACTCTCCTGATAAGTACCCGGGCGATGTGACGATTTCAGTCAAGCTGGATTCAGCTAAAGGGCCGAACAAGGGTTGGAACGCTCTGGCGAATGCTGGCAAGAAGGCCAAATCCGGCCTCTTTAATCAGTTTAAAATTGACACAACCTTGCTCACGGAGGAGGTGAAGAGTGGGGACGTGTCTAAGGAGGGGGGGGGGTCGATATCCGTTCGCACTGTTAGTTCCGGGATTCACCGGATTTGCGGGCAGGTGCTGCTTGCGTCCAGCGAGAATCCAATCAGGCTGGGTTTGAGTGTTGAAATGGGGGAGGGTAGCCAGCACTACGAAGAGCTCAATATGGAGAAGCATTTGAGTGAGATGCAGATTCAAGTGATCCAGCTGAACGACCAAATGAAGGATATTCTAAAAGAAGCTGATTACATGAAGGGGGTCGAAGTCGAGTTCCACAACCAGTCCATAAACATTAACTCTGCCAGCAAGTGGTGGCCTATTTTACAGTGTGGCGTGTTGCTAATGATGGGGTTGGTTCAGTACAGGCATCTCAAACAATTCTTTGAAAAGAAGAAATTGGTATAGAATATTATAAACCTCATACATAAAAGTCTTGTTTCTTGTTTCACGTTACGAGCTGTCAAATTTTTACCCAAATTTCACCACCACACATAATTTACAGTTGCTGCATAACACATGTGAACAATTTTTGGCATTCTGGTGTCCAATTTTCCTGGGCTAACGCTTTGTTGCCCTTCTTGACCTGCATCCCCATTGTTGCAATGGCTCCCTTGTCGAGAGTTTCCGTCTCTTCCTTGCACGCCACATCGAGCATTGTGAGCGCCTTCAACGCATCTTCGGTTGTGGTACAAATCTCTAACAACACCATGGGGTTGTCCGGGTTTCGTTCTCCTTCGATGCCGTGTTTTGAAGGACATCCGGCCCAGTTCTCCAAATCGCCGTCAGCCCCGTTTGCCTTTAAAAAATTGGCGCACTCTGCATAGTCGTAACTTATGCTCATGTGGAGTGGCGACGTACCTGTACCGTTCTGAACATTCACCTCGGCTCCATGTTGCACCAGCCAGGTCACCAAATTGATGTGACCGTTTTGCGCCGCAATGTGCAGAGGGTAGTTTCCGTTCTTTTCGTCCACCGAGTTAGCATGGTGAGCCGACACAATAATATTCTCGCATTCCTCTGGAGGCTTGTCCCAGCGAACGCAGCTATGCACAGCCTTCCAGTCAATTCCAGCTGCATTCTGAGCTGCTATGGCGTCTTTGAACTTCTGCTCCCCCACCTCCTGCGCTGAAGGACCTGATGGCACGGCCGCTACAGCTGCAACTGGCTCTGTTGGTGTTACCTCCGTCGGCGAAGCCTCAACAACTTCGTCTTGTTTCTTCGGGGAATTGGTTTCTGCTGCTGCCACTGCAGCGTCCTCTGTTAAACTCACGAATGTAGCTTTAGTCACAAAGCCATCGACATTAAGCTCTCCCCATCTAGTAGCATCAAACAGATCTCCAGCAAGTGTCTTTGCCATAGCCTCATCAATCATTTCAGGAACAGCTGACATACCTGGATAAAATTGTTTGTTAGTGGGGGGATAGTTAATTGTACTTGTACAACGAGAGTGTAAAATCATAATCACAATATAACAGTAAGGAGAATCTCACCACTGCCCATTGTCGGTTGTGTTCTTTCGCTTTTGAAGCAGCAGAATAAAGGAATATTTGAATTTAAGTTGTATAGTTAAGATGGGTTGACACTTAGTAACGTCCGGCTGCTCCGTTGTTCTGCCCGCTATTTTACGGAAGTTGTTTGAAGTTGTCAAAAAAAAAAAAAATCAATTTATTTTAGCATTTTTAGCAGACCATTCAATAATTCCACGTTCGCCTTGTCTTGCTTTGTATTGAGGGCCTTGCCGATAACCTCTTTTAAGGCTTCTTTACCGACTTCTTCTAACAACATCATGACCATTTTGAAATTGGGTGCAACCTTTGCGATGGATATGAGAACTTTTCCGCAACTGTTTACATCGCTCTCCCACTGATTCTTCAACGCAATGAAAATGGTAACAAGCAATTCTGGGGGTATTGTCTCCCGAAAGACCTTCTTGTGCACAGCCTGCTTGAAGCTCGCCAAGTATTTCACCACGAAAGATCCGCTGGGATCCTTGTTTAGCTTCCGAATGTTGGTCTCCATTTCGCTGGTTGATTTGGGTGGGTTGGCCGGTAATTTGAGGGCCTTCGCCGGGCTTTTATTAACTACCTTTGCCGCCTCTGTTTTCTCCTTCGCCATCTCCGTCGCCTTCATCTTATCGTCACTGTCCTCCGCGTCTTCACTGCTGTCACTATCCTCAACGATGTTAATCTTCTTTTTCTCTCCCCCCTCAGCCTCAGCCTCAGCCGCAGCCGCAGCCGCAGCCGCAGCCAGTTTCTCATCGCAGCTCTTCACCTCATCTTTGGCGGCACAATTCTCGGGCTCTATCTCAAGTACGGCCAAAAATGACCGCTTGGCCGCCTCAAAATCTCCCAACACCACGTGTGCCAAACCTGCGCGATGGCGCGCTTTCACATTTCCACCGTCCAGTTCCAAGCAGCTCGTTGCATCCGCAAGAGCCTCCTTCCCGTTGCCTCCTAATTTCAACCACCCCAAACACCTGTTGTTGTATGTTGCGGCTTCCTTCTTGAGCTTCAAGCTCTCGGTGTAGAGCGCAATCGCAAGGTTGAAATCCTTTTTGCCCATGGCTTGGTTCCCCTGGGTCTTCAAATCGTTTGCTCTTTCTCCTTCTGTTCGTTCCGCCTCCGCAGTTTTTTCTTCTTCTTCTTCTTCGCTGCTATCCGAATCGTCCTCGATAATGACCTTTTTGAAAATATTGCTGACGGGCGGTGCCTCCTCAACAATGTTTTTCTTCTCCTTTTCCTTCTTTTTCTTCTTCTTGCTCTCCTCTGCCGATATGTCAAAGCCCCCATCAGTGCCAAGCTCCAAGATCTCTTCCTCCTCTTCCTCCTCCTCGCTGTCTGTCTCCTCGATAATGATCTTCTTCTTCGTTTGCTGGTGCCTCGCGTCTCCCAGCCCCTCCCTCCTCTTCTGCTCACTACGAGCTAGCAACCCCATGAACTCCTTGGAACTCGGATTCCTCTCCAGGCACGTGCTGAAGTCCTTTTCCGCCAAAGTGTAACGACCGCAACGGTGGTGAACCATGCCCCGTCGCGACAGTGCTTTCGTGTACGTCGGATCAATTTCGAGCGACCGCGAGCAGTCGTCTACCGCTTGGTCAAAGTTTGACAGCCGAATGTTCCCCATGGCTCGGTTGGCGTAGACGATTGCGCTGCTGTCGTCCAGGGCGAGGCTGCGCGAGTAGTACAGCACGGCCTCCTCGTTCTCCCCCGCCTTGAAGCACTCGTTGCCCTTGTCCTTCTCGCGGATGGACATGAACTTCCGATCGTTGACGGACAAGTCGTCGTAGTTCAACGTGTCTCTGAGTTCATTCATTTCCACCTGCCTCCTAAGTTTATTTTTCTCCCTTAGAGCTGCTCCGAGCGAAAGGAAGCGAGGCGCATTTTTAACGAAGGACGAGCGAAACGAGCCAAACGAGCGAGCCAAACGAATTGGGTGGGTTAGCTTAGTAGGGGATGTAGCCATTATGTCTATAGCCATTTCGCGCACTTCATCGCGAGTATGCTCGTCTTCCAAAAGGCGAGCGGATACTGAATGAGACTCACCTGCCACCTCAATGGCCCTATCCTGGATCGCCTTTTGCTTCTCAGCATCAGCCTCGTCCAAAGCATTCACCTCGGCGTCAACGTCGAATTTGTCCCAGGCGCGAAAGTAGTCGCGGTTGCTCATGGACTCCTTGTTCAAGCGTTGCTTGTTGGCTTCGGCCGAGCTGGGATCCGAGTTGGGATCAACGTTTTGACTGTTGGAGGAG
>Ga0302114_10002787_pt1 | contig 11129 bp, 10 predicted proteins | sample AG5_Surface_MG_FD_203107 | JGI IMG/M metagenome (GOLD analysis project Ga0302114, IMG submission 203107) | Marine microbial communities from Western Arctic Ocean, Canada - AG5_Surface | ecosystem: Environmental > Aquatic > Marine > Oceanic | place: Canada: Western Arctic Ocean | collected...
GACCTATCTATTTTTTGATATGAAAAAAATCCTAAGATATTCTTATAAGTCGTACATGCATAATTTAATTAAAAATTATTCATAAAAGCAAGCTCCAAAGCCATCTGCCAACTGAAATAAGAAAGTTTTAGGTCGCATCATAGGTCGCTTAATAAGTGGTTCATTTCGCACTACTTCGCACTTTGAGATGGATTCGATGCATGGTAAGGTTTTTTCATGCATAAGGGAAGAACAGAAGGCTCCTAATTATTAATTATTAAGATTGTAGCCAAGGCTCCTATGTATTCTACCGATGATTACAAACTAAGCTGTCTAATCGGTGACGTCTGCTATAGAAATAGATGAACTGTGACTAATAGTTTTAAGTTCAGAAAATTTCAAAAATTAATAAACTATTTAAATTTTATTGAGTTTTGAGTCATAAAAGAGCTGGGAACGGATTCAATTTGAGTTCCTAATGTATCATTCCATCTATTTAAAAAGCCAAATAAGGAAATAACCGCAACTATATCTACGATAGCCTTTTTGGAAAAAAAAGACTCTAGATTGATGAAATGATTTTTTGATGCTGTGTTTGGGTTTTCTCCAGATGCAAAACTTAAATCTAAAACAGCTCTTTCTTCTTCTGAATATAAATCACTATTTTTATAATTTAAAATTTCTTGTAATTTTTTAGAATCTACTCCAGCTTTGTTCGCCCCATGAGATGTATGAGATTGACAATATTTACACCCAGCAGAAATACTCGAAGATAGCGCGATCAACTGAATTAAATCGGGTTCAATATTTTTACTCATAAAAATTACCGAAGCCAGATTACTAAAACTTTTAAAGAGCTCTGGATTTTCAGCCATCAAAAGACTGCTATTTGGAACATACCCCATGAAAGATTTTGAAAGTTCAAAATACTCTTCAAACTCTACTAATTCTTCTTGAGAGCTTCCGTCGATAAATGAATAAGACATTTAAAAGTTATTTTGGTTGCATTCTGATAGCGCCATCTAGCCTAATTGTTTCACCATTTAGAAATGGATTTTCAATTATTTGAGCAGCTAATTTTGCAAATTCATCAGGATAACCTAAACGCTTAGGAAACTGAGTCATCTCTATTAAAGGTTTTCTGATTTCATCTGAAGCCATAGCCATCATAGGGGTATCAAATATTCCTGGTGCAATTGTATTAATCCTAATTCCCATTCGAGCCAAATCTCTGGCAATAGGTAGAGTCATTGCTGCTACTCCGCCTTTTGAAGCACTATAAGCAACCTGTCCAACCTGACCATCAAAAGCAGCGACAGAAGCTGTGTTAATTATCACACCGCATTCATTATCTGTTTCAGGTATATTTTTACCCATTGCTTCGGCTGCAAGTCTTAGGACATTGAAAGTACCTATTAAATTAATTTCTACAACTAATTTAAAATAATCTAATGGATGAGCTCCGTTTTTACTCACTGTTTTTGAGGCGCTACCGATTCCAGCACAATTAACCAACCCATGAAGAGCACCAAATTTTTCTAGAGTTTGATCGATTGCGTTTTGTACGCTCTCTTCTTCGGTAACGTTTGTTTTAAAAGTTAAGGTTTCACCATCTATTTCTTTTGGTGCAGATTCTAAATTTTCTTCATTAAGATCTAATAAAACTATTTTAGCGCCTCTTACTGCTAAATGTTTTGCTGTAGCTAAACCTAAGCCAGAAGCTCCACCTGTAATCATCACAATTTTATCTTTGATATCCACTTTTATTTTCTCCTAGTAAAATTTAAGTTTGTAATTTATCACAACTATCTTGTTAAGACATTTAAAAGCGAGTGGACTAGAGATAAAAGCTTGATTAAGATAATCATTCTAAAAAAGGGAGAAAATATGAAAACAGATTACGAATTTTTAAAAGTTGAGATACAAAATCATATCTTAATAATATCGATAAATCGTCCAGAACGAATGAATGCATTGCACCCGCCGTCTCATGTCGAATTTGATCAAGTTTGGAATGAATTTGATTCAAATGATGACCTTTGGGTTGCCATCATTACTGGAGAAGGTGAAAGAGCTTTCTGCGCTGGCAACGATTTAAAGTATCAAGCTGAAGGTGGCGATATGATGCTTGGAGCATCATCCGGATTTGCTGGAATCACTCATCGATTTAATTTAACGAAACCAGTAATTGCAGCAGTGAATGGAGTAGCTATGGGTGGAGGTTTTGAAATTGCCTTAGCTTGTGATCTGATAATTGCTTCAAATAATGCAAAGTTTGCTTTGCCTGAACCTAAAGTGGGTCTAGCTGCATTAGCTGGTGGACTACAAAGGCTTCCTAGACAAATTAGCATGAAAAATGCTCTTGGAATGATGCTGACTGCGAGACATGTTCCTGCATCAGAAGGCAAGGAATTAGGTTTTGTTAACCAAGTTGTTGAAAGCGAAAACTTAATGGAAACTGCTATGAATTGGGCTAAGCAAATTGAAGAGTGTTCGCCTCTTTCTATTCGAGCTACCAAACAGGTAGCCTATGCAAACTTCAATCATCCTGATTTAGAAAAATCAATGAAAGAACCCTACTCTGCAGTTCATGATCTTATGAAAAGTGAAGATTTTATAGAGGGTCCAGTCGCATTTGCAGAGAAAAGAAAACCAGAATGGAAAGGCAAATAAATTTTAAGGAGAGAAAATGTTTAATTTAGATAATAAAGTAGCCGTCATAACTGGCTCATCGAAAGGGATAGGAAAATCTATAGCAACTGCAATGGCTCTGCAAGGCGCCAAAGTATCTATATCTTCCAGAAAAGTAGATGTTTGTGAGCAAACTGCTGCTGAGATCAATGAGCTTTGCAAAGATGGGATTGGGGAAGCCTTTGTCATTCCTTGCAATATATCTGATAAAAGTTCATTGGAGAATCTAGTTGAAAAAACTAAGGAGAAATATGGGCAAATTGATATTTTAGTTTGCAACGCTGCTAGTAATCCTTTTTTTGGGTCTTTGAAAGATATTCCGGATGAGGCCTTTGAAAAAATAATGAATAACAATATCAAAGCCAATCATAATCTTTCGCAAATGGTCATTCCCGAAATGATTGAAAGAAAAGATGGCAGTATCATTGTTGTCTCCTCCATTGGAGGATTAAGAGCAAGTGAAGTTATTGGTGCATATAATATTTCAAAAGCTGCTGACATAATGTTGGTTAAAAATTTAGCTGCAGAATTTGGTAAATTTAATATTAGAACTAATGCCATAGCGCCTGGTCTTTTTAGAACTGACTTCGCTAAAGCTTTGTGGGAAAACCCAGAGATACTAAAAGCCTCAACTGCAACTTGCCCAATGAAAAGAATTGGAGAGCCTGATGAGATTGGAGGAGCTGCAGTTTTCTTAGCATCTCAAGCCGGAAGTTTTGTAAATGGACATACTTTAGTAATTGATGGTGGATCCATCGCTTAATACAATGACAAATAAATTATCAACATATCAAGGCAGATTAGATTTAGTTAAAGAAATTACCAAAGAAGGCATGCTGGAGCTTGAAAAAGCATCAATAAGAGGCAATGAATATAATGTTTTCAAACAAGGCCCTAAAAATTTAAGGGATTATTATCAATTGGGTCTACTTCATGGTGATTGGACTCATATAGTTTATGAAGATGAAAGATATCAATTTGCTGACACCCTTAAATATTCCTATCAGCTAGCAAATACTCTTCAATCTAAATTTAATATTCAAAAAGGAGACAAAGTCGCTTTTTCAATGCGAAATTATCCAGAGTGGATGTTTTCATATATTGCTGCCACTTCGATTGGTGCGATTGTTGTCCCACTCAATTCATGGTGGAAAGGAGACGAACTTGAATATGGAATTACCAATAGTGATGCAAAAATATTTATCGGTGATGAAGAAAGACTAGATCGTATTAAAGGAAAAATGAGTGATATTCCAAGGATTGCGGTTCGATCACAAAAATCAGAATATTTAGAGAATGATTTTTATAAATTAATTGAAGACGCTCCAAGTGAATTAGTTAATCTTGTAAATATAGATCCTGAAGATGATGCGTCAATTATGTACACCTCAGGAAGCACCGGCTATCCAAAAGGTGTTGTACTGACGCACAGAGGGATAACTTTCGCACCTTTCTATTGGGTTCTTTTAACAACTATTGGTAAGCAAGCTTTAGCAGATGAACCTGTGTCCCTTGAAGAAGAAATGGCTGCTGAAAATGCTCAAGGAGCAACCTTAATGGCTGTGCCTTTGTTTCATGTTACTGGATCTCATGCTATTTTCTTATTATCAATTCCAGTAGGTAGAAAAACTGTTCTCATGTACAAATGGGATGCTGAAAAAGCCTTGGATACAATTGAAAAAGAAAAAATATCAGCTTTTACCGGTGTACCTACAATGTCGGCAGAAATGGTGGAAGCGCAAATTAAAAATCCAAGAGATGTTTCTTCTTTGAAGGATCTATTAGGTGGAGGCGCTCCTCGACCTCCCGAACAAGTGAGAATGCAGAGAAAACATATGCCAGGTGCCAGTCCTGGAATAGGATATGGACTTACTGAGACAAATGCTCTTGGTGCAAATAATAACGGAGATACTTATGTTGAAAAACCTTCGAGTACAGGTTTCCCTTTACCATTGTTGATGGATCTTAGAATTATCGATGACAGTGGTAATGTTCTAAATGAAAATGAAAATGGCGAGGTATGTATCAAGTCTGCTGCTACGTTTAGATGTTATTGGAAAAACCAAGAAGCTACTGATGAATGTCTAGATTCAGAAGGTTGGTTTAAAACAGGCGATATTGGCTATATTGATGAAGATGGTTTTCTTTTTATTAACGATCGAAAAAAAGATATGGTCATCAGAGGTGGTGAAAATATTGCTTGTCCAGAAGTTGAAGCCGCAATTGCTGAGCACCCTGCTGTCCTTGAGGCTAGCGTTTTTGGTGTCCCAGACCAACGCCTTGGTGAAATACTGGCTACAAATGTATGCATTAGAGAAGAAGGAAGTCTAGATTCTGTTGAGTTGAGTGGTTTTTTGGCTGATAAATTAGCTAATTTTAAGGTGCCTGCTCATTTTTGGTTTCAAATTGAAAAATTACCTAGAATTGCATCAGGGAAAATTGCGAAAAAAGACATGAGAGCGGCTGCCATCAAATTACTGAAAAAATAGATGGATATTAAAGATAAAAGAATTGTAGTAACAGGTGCTGCGGGTGGAATCGGGAAAGCATTAGCCAAAGCTTTTAAACTAGAAGGAGCATCTTTTGTTTTAATAGCAGATATTGATGGCCAGAAAGCTTCTGAAACTGCTTCTGAATTAGGCTACAAATCATTTCAAATAGACGTAGGAAAAGAAAACGAAATCGAATCTTTAATTTCTTTTATGAATGATGAGGTAGGAGGAATAGATATATTTTGTTCAAACGCGGGAATAGGTGGAGTTCCAATGCTATTAGATGTCACGACTGAAGACTGGCAAAATATTTGGGACGTGAATGTTATGGGTCATATCCATGCAGCTAAACATGTAATTCCTCAAATGCTAGAAAGAGGCTCGGGATATTTGGTTAATACTGCCTCAGCAGCTGGTCTTTTGACTCAGATTGGTTCAGCTCCTTATTCAGTGACTAAAGCTGCAGCTTTAAGCCTGGCTGAATGGATAAAGATTACATATGGAGCTAAAGGTATTGGTGTGTCCTGTCTCTGCCCGCAAGCTGTAGAAACTGCAATGACCGCTCAAGGAGCAGGAACTGCTGGTGTAGACGGTATGATCTCAGCGGACGAGTGTGCGGCTTCAGTTATTGAAGCAATTAAAAAAGATAAATTTTTAGTGACTCCTCACGAAGAAGTTTTGGAATATATACAAAGGAAAGCCTCAGATTACGATAGATGGATTTCTGGAATGCAAAGACTCCAAACTAAGTTTGAAGATTTTTATAACAAAATGCTCAATCAGTCAGAGAAAGACAATTCCTAGCTAATAAATAATTAACTTCATTGCTTTTTCCACTGATTCCCCATATTCGACATATTGGGTAACCATCCTCTCTCGATAACAAATCAAAGTCAGTTACTGTAAATCTGTCTATATAAGAATTATCAATTAACCTGTAAATTTCCAAAACACCGCCAAGATAAGCAGATTTAGTGCCTACATCTACAAAATAATAAGCCTCACTATCAGTAAAATAATCCAACTCATCAGACCAAATGATCTCCATAGAATTTTTGTCAGAAGAACAAGACATCAAGAAAAAAATTATAAAAAAATATAAAGCAAGCTGATTAATGGGTATAAAATCTTTCATTATGTTTACTGCAGAACCCTTTCAAATATTTGGATTTGAACACAATTTAACAATATTTCTTATTTTATCTACTTCTTTATTAATTCCATTGATCTTGAGAGGTTTCGATAAAAAGTCTTTGATTAAGTTTGGAAAAGTTTTGGCAGTAATAATTATTCTTAATGAGTTTGCCAAGATACTTTACTATCCTGCCTTGTATCCAGAAAGATATTTTGTTTTGAATTGTTTGCCTCTTCATTTGTGTAATTTTGCCTCATTTTTTATTGCTATCTTTTTACTCACAAATAATAGGTTTTTCTACAATATGTCTTTTTTTTGGGGGATTTCTGGAGTGCTTATGGCATTGACTCAGCCCGATTATCCATACGACTTTCCACATCTTCATTTTATACTTTTTAATACTAGTCATGCTCTGCTCCTCTTTGCTATTGCTTACGCCTCATTAACATTGAGAAATAGACCAAATCTAGAGTCTTTAAAAGATGCTATTTTGTATAGCATTCCAATTTCAATTTGTGTTTACATTATAAATACATCTATTAATTATTTTGCTGAAGGGAGCCCAGCAAATTATTGGTATCTAATTGAATTTCCATTGGGTGATAACATAACTCGATTCATGCCTGAACCGCCCTTTCACATTTTTGTCTTTATGTTCGTTGCATTAATATTATTTTTTCTTACTTATCTTCCGTTTTATGTAAAAGATAAGCTAAATGACTATAATTAAGACAAAATACCGAGTCTTTAAAATTAATAAATCTTAAGTAAAATTATGAAAAATAATCCGTTGTTAAAAGAGTTTGATAATCAATATGGCATTCCTCCTTTTGAAGAAATTAAAATAGAACATTATTTACCCGCATTCAAAAAATCAATTGAAACTCACAAGGCTGAAATAAAAGAAATAATTGATAACGTCGAAAAGCCAAGTTTTGAAAATGTACTTAATGCCATGGAGAAGTCTGGTTCTGATTTAAATAAAGTTAGTAGAGTTTTTTATAATCTTTTGTCAGCTGATTCATCTGATGATCTCAACAAAATAGCATCTGAAATTAGTCCTATCTTATCTAGACATAATGATGAAATTATTTTAAACCAGGAGCTCTTCACTAAAATAAAAGCAATATATGAGCATAGAGATAATCTTGATTCTGAACAGAGACGACTAACAGAAGTAATTTATAAAGAGTTTAAATCTAAGGGCTCTCTCCTAGACGAAGAAAATAGAAAACAGCTTCAATGTTTTAATGAAGAGCTATCAACATTGTCTTTAAAGTTTAATCAAAATGTTTTGAAAGAAACTAATAATTTTAATATGGTAATAGAATCTGCGTCTGATCTTGAAGGCCTGCCAAATGATTTGATTCACATTGCAAAAGAACAAGCAATTGATGCTGGGATGGAAAATAAATGGTTATTTAAAGCTACTAGAGAGAATCTTTATCCCTTTTTGACGAGCTCTGGAAAAAGAGAACTAAGAGAGCAATTATACAAAGGCTATCTAAATAGAGGAAAAAATTCTAATTCTGAGAATAATGAAGAATTGGTGAAAAGAATGGCTAAACTTAGAAAAGATAAAGCCAATCTTTTGGGGTTTGAATCACATGCGGATTTGGCTTTGGATGACACCATGGCTGAAAACAAAGAAAATGTTTTTTCTTTGTTGGATAAAGTTTGGAAACCAGCAATCGCTAGAGCAAACGAAGAAATCAGCGATATGCAAAAAATTATTCAAAGTGAAGGAAACAATTTTAAACTAGAAGCTTGGGATTGGTGGCACTATTCAGAAAAATTAAGAAAAGAAAAATATGATTTTTCAGAGGCCGAAATTAGGCCTTATCTATCTTTAGAAAATATCAGATTAGCCGCTTTTAAAACAGCAGAAAGACTATTTGAAGTCTCTTTTCATAAGATTGAAGACCATCCAAAATACAATGAAGATCTAGAAGGATATGAAGTTCTTGGTGAAAACAATCAATTAATTGGTGTATTTTTTACTGATTATTTTGCTCGCCCTTCAAAACAAGGAGGTGCTTGGATGACTAGTTATCGAGATCAGAGTAAAAATAATGGCGATGTGCTTCCAATGATAATAAATGTCTGCAATTTTCCTAAGCCAAAAGAAGGAGAACCAACGTTACTCAATCTTGAACATGCGATTACATTATTTCATGAATTCGGTCATGCCCTCCATGGGCTCCTCTCAAATGTGACTTACCCATCTTTGTCAGGAACTAGCGTGCCGAGAGATTATGTTGAATTTCCCTCTCAGATGATGGAAAACTGGATAAGAAGTCCTGAAGTCCTTTTAGAATTTGCAACACATCATGAATCTGGAGAAAAAATTCCTATGGAACTTATGGATAAATATGTTGCTAGTCAAAAATTTAACCAAGGTTTTGCTACTACTGAATATTTAGCGGCATCCTATTTAGATCTAGCCTGGCATACAGAAAAAGATGATGTCCATGATATAAAAGACTTTGAAAATAAACTTTTTAATAAAAAAGGTCTTCCTGCAGAGATAGATAGCAGATATGAGAGTACTTATTTTAGTCATATATTTGCTGGTGGTTACTCCTCAAGTTATTACAGTTATATGTGGTCTGAAGTTTTAGATTCTTCTGCCTTTGAGGGATTTGAGAAAAATGGAATTTTTAATAAAGACTTAGGAAGAAAATTGAAAGAATTTGTTTATTCTTCAGGTAATTCAAAAGACCTAATGAGTCAGTTTAAAAAATTTAACGGTTCAGAACCAAATCCTTTAAGGCTTTTGAAGAAACGTGGTTTAGCTTAAGAATATGAAAGAAAATTTTACGCTATTTGGAGCGGAAATTTCTCCTTTCTCAGTAAAAGTAAGATCTTATTTGAGATATAAAAAAATTCCTTATAAATGGATTACTAATCAACAATCTAAAGAATATCTAAAGCATGCTGAGCTTCCATTAATCCCCCTTCTTTTATCTTCTGATGGAACGTCAATGCAAGATTCCACGCCAATTATCGAATCTTTAGAAAAAAAATATAAAGATCCAAGTCTTTATCCCGAGGATTCACGTTTATCTTTTATCGCCGCACTGATAGAAGAATATGCCGATGAATGGGGAAATAAGCATATGTTCCATTACAGATGGTCTTATAAAGCTGATCAAAATTTAGCTTCAAAACGACTAGCTGCAGTGAATGTATCGACCTTGATTAAATATATTCCAATTGTTTCATCTTTGGCATTGGACAAAGGCGCTCAAATGGTCAGAAATAGAATGCTTCCAAGAATTTCTTTTGTCGGGTCAAGCGATAAAAATAAAGATCAGATTGAATCTTCATTCAAAAGACTCATTAGACTCTTGGATAACCATTTTAAGATCTTTCCTTACTTATTCGGGGGAAGACCGAGTATTGCTGATTTTGGTTTGTGGGGACAACTATATAACTCTTGGATTGATGTCACAGCAAGAAATCTAATCAACCAAAGACCTAGTTTAGTTGATTGGATTAAAAAGATGGAAAATCCCAAAATAGAAGGAGACTTTGTAGGATGGAGTGATGTTCATAAGACTATAGAGCCTATTCTTGAAAAAGAGATAGGTGGGTTATTTTTGCCATGGTCAAATGCCAACTTAGAAGCACTAAATACAAATAAAAAAGAGTTTTCAATAAATTTAGAGGGTAAAGATTTTTCTCAGAAACCGCAAAAATATCATGGCAAATCTTTGTTAGAATTAATTCATAAGTATGAAAGAATACCTTTAAAGGAATCGTTAAAGCCAATATTAGATAAGACTGGCTGTTTAAATTATTTAGGGAGATAAAATGAGTGTTAAGTGGGCAATCAAAGGCTTTTTAGAAGAAGCAAATTATTATATTCAAGGCGTACCAAGATTCTTTTTTGTTTGGAAAGATGAAAAAGAATTAAGTATCGATACTTTTTTTCAAAAAAATGTAGCCAAATATCCTACTGATACTGCTTTTATCTTTAATGATGAAAAAATTTCATGGCTTGAAGCAGATCAACAGGTAAATAAGTTTGCTGCCTATTTGCAGTCGCAGGATATTTCTAAAGGGGACTGTTTCGCTATGCTTATGGATAATAGCGCTGATTTTTTAATGCTTTTTTTAGCAGCAAACAGAATAGGTGCAGTAGCTGCATTAATTAATACAACTGTTACAGGCGACGGTCTAAAGCATGTTATTTCAATATCAGAGGCTAAAGCTTTATTTCTAGGCGCTTCTCATTTAGAGAAAACTCAAAAATCTTTAGCTGATTCTGATTTATCCAAATTACCGCTTTTTTTAATGGAAGATAATGAATCTATTCCTGAAGGCTACGAAGATGCCAAGACACAATCACAGAGTTGCTCTGAGCCAATTGTTACTAAAGTAAGACTAATTGATCTAGCCGCATATATATTTACCTCCGGCACCACTGGTTTGCCAAAAGCTGCATTAGTAGACCATGCAAAATTTGTAAAAGGTAGTTATGCAGGTCAATTTTTTGGCTTTAATTTTAAACACAGTGATGTGTTCTATATCACTCTTCCTCTTTATCACTCAACTGGTCTTCTCTATGGATGGGCTGCTTCATTGAGGTCGGGATGCGCATCTCTTATAAAACCTAAATTTTCTGCATCAGAATTTTGGCCTGATATAAGAAAACACAAAGCAACTGTATTTGTTTATGTAGGAGAGCTTTGTAGATATTTGATGAATAACCCACCTTCCGAAGAAGATAAAAATCACAACATACGGGTTATTTCTGGGAATGGTTTGAGACCAGATATTTGGGAATCTTTTCAAAGTAGATTTGGTATTTCTAAAATAGTAGAAAT
>Ga0302114_10002789_pt1 | contig 11120 bp, 10 predicted proteins | sample AG5_Surface_MG_FD_203107 | JGI IMG/M metagenome (GOLD analysis project Ga0302114, IMG submission 203107) | Marine microbial communities from Western Arctic Ocean, Canada - AG5_Surface | ecosystem: Environmental > Aquatic > Marine > Oceanic | place: Canada: Western Arctic Ocean | collected...
CACTCAATGGATGTGCTTCAAACTGCAATGGCTGCAATGGCTACTTTCTACCCAGATGCTGGCGCGTCAGAACCAGACTCAGCTTATACTCAAAATGCGCTTATCAAAATAATTTCAAATATGAGCACTTTGGTTGCAATGTGGACCCGAATTAGTAGAGGATATGACCCAATTCCACCAAACAACAAATTGTCTTATGCTGAAAACTTTATGTACATGTGTTTTGGGGAGGAGTCTGAACCAGAAATTGTTAATCTTTTAGACGCTTGCTTAATTTTACATGCTGAGCATACAATAAACGCTTCAACTTTTTCAACCATGGTAACGGCGTCTACGCTCGCCAATCCTTTTTCTTCAATTGCCTCAGGAGTTGGAACTCTTGCCGGGCCTTTACATGGAAATGCAAATGAAAATGTGTTGCTTATGCTCGATGAAATTGGTTCTCCAAAAAATGCCCGCACCTGGATCGAAAATAGACTAAAAAATAAACAAGTTATCTGGGGAATGGGTCATCGCGAATACAAAACTAAGGATCCTAGAGCTACAATTCTTGAGAAAATGATTAAAACTTATATTAAGAAAAATGGCCTGAAGCTATCTAACCGTTTCGAAACTGCGCTCGAAGTTGAAAGCATCTGTGATGAATTATTGTCGCAAAAAGGAGTCTACCCCAACGTTGACTTTTACTCTGGCATCCTTTACTCAGAAATATTTAACTTTACGAAGGAGCACTTTACCTCTATCTTTGCCATGGCTCGTTCAGCTGGATGGGTAGCGCATTGGCATGAGCAGGTTAGTCACAATAGAATTTTTAGACCGACACAGATATACACTGGCGCTGACTTTAGGGACTACCCTACTCGATAATAATGGATAAGACTACTCACTTTGGCTATAAACAGGTCGATGTTGGAAAAAAACAAGGTCTTGTCAAAGGCGTATTTGACTCAGTAGCAGGCAAATATGATCTCATGAACGACGTTATGTCTATGGGAACTCACCGACTGTGGAAAAATTATACGATTGCAAGTAGCAACGTATCAGAAGGCGATCATGTTCTTGATATTGCCGGAGGAACTGGCGATCTAGCTATAAAATTTCGAAAAAAAGTTGGTGCTTCTGGAAAAGTGATCTTATCTGACATCAATGGCTCGATGCTTAATGAGGGCAGAAAAAATCTCATAAACCATGGCATTATTGACGTGGACTTTATTCAGGCAAATGCTGAATCTCTTCCGTTTGAGGGCAACACATTTGATTGCGTAAGCATTGCATTTGGCTTAAGAAATGTAACCAACAAGGATATTGCTCTTCAGCAAATGTATCGCGTTTTAAAAAAAGGTGGCACATTACTGATTCTAGAGTTTTCAAAGGTTGAAAATGAGATGCTTAAAAAAATATACGACTTATACTCTTTCAACGTTATACCAAAATTTGGTGAGTTCTTTGCGAATGATGAAGATAGTTATCAATACCTTGCGGAATCAATTCGCAAACACCCTGATCAAGAAACGCTTAAAGCAATGACGCTGGATGCTGGTTTTGGGTTTTGCGAGTATCACAATCTTACTGGCGGCATAGTTGCGCTTCATAAAGCAATCAAAACTTAATTAATATGTTTCGCCTTGCTATTGAAAAAGCCCTTAACCATATGATCAATGTTAATAGCATTAACATAGAGCGTCTTGATAACAGCCTTATTAGTTTGTATGTTGATGATATTGATTTAAAAATTTTTTTCCTTTGTCTAAATTCTCGCATTTTCGTCATAGAGAATAGTGAGCAAAAAGATGCTAATGTTGATATTACGCTCAACAAAAAAGCCTTCTTATCTTTATTTAAAGGCACCTCTTTTGAGGATTTAATTGAAAGCGAAGAGATCGAAGTCAATGGAAGTATCAAAACAGCGCAGCAGTTGGCTGACTTATTTGCATTATCTTCTATTGATATCGAAGAACTTATTTCTCAATATACCGGTGACGTTATTGCCTATCAACTTGGACGAACAATAGAAAAAATTAAGAGCGCCACAAAACACGACAAGGATTCATTTGTTGAAAACTTAAAAAATGAATTTACCACTCTTTTGATCGCCCCTAGTCGGTCTAAATTTTTCAAAAAAAGAGCGTCTTAGATGAAAAGTTTTTTTCGCTTCCTTGGAATATCAAGAACTCTAATTCGGTATCGACTAGACCACCTAATATTGTCTACCTCGCTTCTAAAAAGCCTCAAGCCTCTAATTTATTTAACACCATGGCATTACTTTCCGAGCAAAAAACTTGCCAGGGGTGAAAGAATTCGCCTTGCGCTCGAAGAACTGGGCCCAATATTTATAAAATTTGGTCAAACCCTCTCAACTCGAAGAGACCTTCTTCCAGATGATATAGGTAATGAATTAGCAAAACTCCAAGATACATGTCCTCCCTTTCCTGCCAAGGACTCTAAATCGATTATTGAAAAAGCGCTTGGTGAAAGCGTCTCAATCCTTTTTGCATCTTTTGATGATAAGCCGCTAGCTTCAGCCTCTATTGCACAGGTACATAGTGCGGTTACTCATAATAACGAAGAGATTATTATTAAGGTTGTTCGTCCTGGAATAGAAAAAAAAATCAAAAGAGATATTCGCTTACTTTATGCATTTGCTGGCTTAGCTGAAAAACACCCTGACGGCAAAAGACTTAGGCCAAAAGAAGCAGTTGCTGAATTTGAAACCATCATTTATAACGAACTAAATATGATGGTTGAGGCAGCTAACGCATCTCTTCTCCGAAAAAACTTTACTGATTCTGACCTGCTTTATGTTCCAAAGGTACACTGGGATTTTTGCCGCTCAAACATACTAGTCACTGAACGTATTTATGGAACTCCAGTTAGCAATATTGAGGCTTTAAAGGGCACCAATACAAATCTTCGAACACTTGCTGAAAATGGTGTAGTAATTTTCTTCACTCAGGTTTTTGATCATAATTTTTTCCATGCAGATATGCATCCAGGAAACATTTTTGTTGGTGAAAATGATCAATATATTGGTGTTGATTTTGGAATTATGGGCACCTTAACAGAGGCCGATCAATATTATCTTGCTCAAAACTTTTTAGCATTTTTCAATCAGGATTATAAAAAAGTATCTCAAGTCCATCTTGAGTCAGGATGGATACCAGAAGGAACAAATGTTTTAGAGTTTGAAAATGCCATTAGAAGCGTTTGTGAGCCGATATTCCAAAAACCTTTGAGTGAAATTTCTTTTGGTCAAGTTTTATTAAGCCTACTAAAAGAGGCAAAACGTTTTGACATGGAAGTTCAGCCACAACTGCTGCTACTCTATAAAACATTACTAAACATTGAGGGATTAGGGCGAACTCTATATCCTGAACTTGATCTTTGGGCAACTGCAAAACCTTACCTTGAGAAACTTGCCAAAGACAAATACAGCTTTAAAAACACTGCTAAAAAAATCTCTGATCAGCTTCCTGAGTTGATTTTAGAATTACCCCAAATTCCTATGTTAGTAATTAATGCTTTAAAGCAAATTGAAAATGGATCGCTACAGCAAGAAAATTCAAAAAAACAAACAGAAGCTATTCTTTTACAACTTCGCGAAAACTCTGCAAAAGAGCGTGCGACTATTTTCGCAATAGCATTACTTATACTTGCAGGCTTTCTTGCTACTCAATCGTATTGGATTTTTTCTGTCATAAGCACATTTCTCGGTCTTATTTATTGGTTAAAGTCGCGCTAAAGAGGCTTAAGAAGGTTGAGAGTAAGGGTGTTTTACCTGTCCAATTACTCTTGCTTTGATAGGAAGGATAAATAAAGATTGAGTTAAATTGTTCAGCCGTTCATACTGCCTACCACTTCTCCATTTTCCAAAACATGTTCTGCTGTTTTTACGCCATCTTCATAGAACACAGAAGTGCCATCAAGAACGCCGTTTTTATACTCTTGCTCGGATTCTAACTGGCCCTCTTCATTCCAAGCAGAGAGCATTCCTTCAAGTTTATCGCCTTTATAAAAACCCTCAGATGCTTTATTTCCGTTCTCATACCAATAAGTTAGTGTTCCTTCAAGTCTGTCGACTTCATAAACACCCTCTGATGCTTTAAGAACGTTTGAATACCAATAAGTTTCCTTACCGTGTTTCATGCCATCTTTGTAATTTACCTCTAACTTCATACCATTGACTAAACGCTCAGTATGTAGTCCGTTTTTATTTTTATTCATTGAAGCATTATATTTAAAATTGAACTGTGATGAGTCCAAATTTCGTTTCATGTTTAAGGGGGCGCCAATGATAACTAAAGTAAAGAAAGTTCGGGTAAAATAATCCTCCAGCCTATCTGGTCGCAAGACAGGCAATATTGGTTGCACCACTAAACATGGTGTTTTTTTATTTATTGGAGAACTCAAAATGAGTATTACTGTAAACGCCTTAGAGCGTAAAAATCAGGGGAAAGGTGCGAGCCGCCGCTTGAGAAAAGAAGAAAAAGTACCAGGTATTATTTATGGTGGAACTAATGCCCCACAAATGATATCGCTAAACATTCATGAAATCACTCACCTGCTAGAAGATGAAAACACATTCACTTCAGTGTTAGATTTGATGGTTGGAAAATCAAAAGAATCCGTCGTTTTAAAAGACCTTCAGCGCCACCCCTCAAAAAATACTGTAATACATGCAGATTTTTTACGTGTGGATGCAAAACATGCTCTTATTACAATGACCCCATTGCACTTCATTGGAATGGATGAAAATGAAGCATTAAGGCTTGGAAATATGCTGAATCAATTTGTTGTTTCAGTTGAAATTTCATGCCTACCTCAAGACCTTCCACATGGTATTAATGTAGATGTTACCAACCTTGCGATTGGTGATCATCTAACGCTAACGAATCTTGTCTTACCTAAGGGAGTTGTAATTACTTCACTTCAACACGAAGATGTTGAGGCACATGATCAAACTGTATGTTCTGTCTCAGAACCTAAAGTTATCGTAGAAGAAGAGGAAGAGAGCTTGGAATCTGGTGATTCTGAAGCAGAAGGCGAAGAAGGCCAATCTGATGAAGGCTCTGAAGATTCAAAAGATGGTGACGATAAAGAATAAAATGTTGCCAGCCTTATTGACTCAATAAGCACTTAAACGAAGCGTTGTAATGATTAAATTAATTGTTGGACTGGGAAATCCAGGAAAAGAATATCAAGAACATCGTCACAACGCCGGCTTTTGGCTTGTTGAGTCATTAGCCAATTTACTAGACTCTAAATTTAGTAGTCAGTCTAAGTTTCTAGGCGAAACTTCAACTATTAACTTTGGCTCTAAAAAGGTTTACCTTCTCAAACCTCAAACCTTTATGAATAATTCTGGTGGGTCTATCAAAAGCTTTTTGAGTTATTACAATATCAAACCTGAAGAGACCCTAGTGATTCATGATGAACTTGATTTACCTGTTGGGTCAGTCAAACTAAAACTAGGTGGAGGACATGGTGGTCATAACGGCCTAAGAGACACAATAAAAGCACTTGATACAAATAACTTTTATCGTCTTAGAATGGGCATTGGGCACCCTGGCACAAAAAATGATGTTGTAGATTTTGTGTTGAGCTCGCCAGGCAGCTCAGAGTTGAAGTTAATTGAGCAAGGAATGACAGATGCATCAAGCATTATTGAAATGCTAGTTAATGGTAATTTTGAGGAGGCCATGAAGGTCCTTCATTCATTATAATGGAGTAAGGAAATGGGATTTAAATGTGGCATTGTTGGGCTTCCAAATGTAGGTAAATCAACACTTTTTAATGCGCTAACAAAGGCAGGTATTGATTCAGAAAATTACCCTTTTTGCACCATTGAGCCTAATGTTGGTATTGTGCCTGTTAACGATCCTCGATTGCAGGGCTTAGCTAGCATTGTTACTCCAGAAAAAATCTTACCAACCACAATGGAGTTTGTTGATATTGCCGGATTAGTTGAGGGCGCCTCAAAAGGCGAAGGGCTGGGAAATCAATTTCTATCAAATATTCGTGAAACAGATGCAATCCTTCACGTTATTAGATGCTTTGAAAATGATGACATCATTCATGTTTCAAACAAAGTAGATCCACTTGATGACGTTGACACAATTAATACAGAACTTGCCTTATCGGATCTTTTTAGCGCTGAAAAAGCTTACCAAAAAGCCATAAAAAATTCTAAATCAGGGCAAAAAGAAGGCTTGCCTTTAAAAAATTTACTTGAAAAAATCCTGCCAACTCTTGAAGAGGGTCATGCAATTAGATCCCTTGACTTTACTGAAGAAGAGGAAAAGCTAGTTAAAGGGCTACAGTTACTTACTTCAAAGCCTGTTCTTTATGTTGCCAATGTAAGTGAGGATGGCTTTAAAAATAATCCACACTTGTCTGCCTTAACGAGCTATGCAGAAAATGAAAACAGTCAGGTTGTTGCTGTATGTGCTGACATAGAGTCTGAAATTGCTGAACTTGATGATGAAGATAAACAAGGTTTTTTAGATGAAATGGGGCAATCTGAATCTGGACTTGATCGCCTAATTAAAGCTGGATACAGTTTACTGGGACTTCAAACATATTTTACTGCAGGTGTTAAAGAAGTTAGGGCATGGACGATAAATATTGGAGATTCAGCCCCAATGGCCGCGGGTAAAATACATGGTGACTTTGAAAAAGGCTTTATAAGAGCCGAAACGATTTCATATGATGACTTTATTGAATATAAAGGTGAAAAAGGGTCAAAAGATGCGGGTAAATTACGCTCCGAAGGAAAAGAATATATTGTTAAAGATGGGGATGTTGTTCACTTTTTATTTAATGTATAACAATTAATTTTCCAATGCAAAATACAAAATTACTATTAATTTTAGATGGCTGGGGTTATTCAGAAAGCTCTGAAAATAACGCCATAGCAATGGCTAATACCCCTAACTGGAATTATCTTACTGACAATTATCCTAATACGTTAATTGGCACCTCTGGAGAAAGTGTTGGGCTACCTAATGGTCAAATGGGGAATTCAGAAGTAGGTCACTTAACAATCGGTGCTGGAAGAGTTGTTGAGCAAGACTTCACCAGAATTGGTAATGACATTAAAAGTGGTGATTTTTTCAACAATAAGGTGCTATGCAAGACGCTTGAGTCTGCTAAGGTTAATAATAAAGCAGTTCATATCCTTGGGCTCTTGTCTGATGGAGGAGTCCACTCACACCAAGATCACATTTATGCTGCGCTTGAGCTAGCAAAACAAAAAGGCTGCGAAGAGGTCTATTTTCATGTCTTTACTGATGGGCGTGATACGCCCCCAAACAGTGCTTTAAAATTTATCGAGCTGTTGGAGTTTAAAATCTCTGAACTAAAACTAGGAAAGATTGTTTCAGTAGTAGGCAGATTTTATGCAATGGATCGAGACAATCGCTGGGAAAGAGTTTTAAAAGCCTATGAATTAATATCTTCTGGAAAAGGTGATCGCGAAGCAAATTCTGCTAAAGATGCAATTCAAATGGCTTATGACAAGGAAGAAAATGATGAGTTTATTGCCCCTACAGTTATTGGGGAGCCTGTAAGAATTAATAATGGTGACGCAGTAATCTTTATGAATTATCGTGCAGACCGTGCAAGAGAAATAACGCAAACTTTAACCTCAAAAACCTTTGATGGATTTGACAGACATGCGTTTAATAACTGCAATTTTATTTGTCTCACCGAGTATAAAAAAGACTTTAATCTTGAGTGTGCTTATCGTCCAATATCTATCGCTAACACTCTTGGTTACTATATTTCAAGCCTTGGTTTTAGTCAGCTTAGAATTGCTGAAACTGAAAAATATGCGCATGTCACCTTTTTCTTTAATGGCGGCGTTGAGGCAATACTTCCCGGAGAAGAAAGAAAGCTTATTCAATCTCCAGATGTAAAAACTTATGATTTAAAGCCAGAAATGAGTGCATATGAATTAACTGAAAATCTTATTTCAGAGCTGAAATCTCAAAAACATAAATTAGTTGTCTGTAATTTTGCCAATACGGATATGGTTGGGCACACAGGAAACCTTAATGCAGCCATTAAAGCAGTTGAAGCAGTAGATAATTGTTTGGGAAAAATACACCAAACATGTTTAGACTCTGAGGTAGAAATGCTTGTTACTGCGGATCATGGAAATGCAGAACAAATGCTTGATCCAAAAACACAAAAAAACCATACTGCACATACTACCAATCCAGTTCCTTTAATTTATGTTGGGAAAAGGAAAAGCTCCCTATTAGGTCCACATATTGGTACACTTGCCGACCTAGCGCCAACTCTTTTGGAGCTTATGGAAATTGAGCAGCCAAAAGAAATGACAGGCCAAAGCCTTTTTAAAGAATAAACGGAGACTACAGTGAAGCAACAAAACTTTATAGCACCCTCAATATTATCAGCAGATTTTGCTAGACTTGGAGAGGAAGTTGACAATGTTTTAGTTGCTGGTGCCGATATAGTTCATTTTGATGTCATGGATAATCACTATGTGCCAAACTTGACAATTGGACCGCTAGTTTGCGAAGCACTAAGAAACCATGGAGTCACTGCACCAATTGATGTCCACTTAATGGTCAAACCAGTCGACAGAATCATTCCTGATTTTGCAAAGGCAGGTGCGTCTTATATTACGTTTCATCCTGAAGCGTCTGAACATATAGACCGAACAATAGGGCTCATAAAAGAAAATGGCTGCAAAGCAGGTTTAGTTTTTAACCCGGCAACTTCACTTCATTATCTTGAGCATGTAATCGACCAACTTGATATGGTGTTGCTGATGTCAGTAAACCCAGGGTTTGGAGGTCAGTCTTTCATAGCCTCATCTTTAGAAAAATTGAGAATTGTCAGAAAATTAATTGATGAAAAAGGCCTTAGCACAAGGCTTGAGATTGATGGCGGCGTTAAGGTTGATAACATTCAAGAAATTGCAGCAGCTGGCGCTGATACTTTTGTCGCTGGATCAGCAATTTTTAATACTGAAAACTATAAGTCAACGATTGACAAGTTGCGCGCAGAACTTGCTTTGGCAAAATAACCCTTTAGGCAAAATTTAAAACACCTCTGTGGCCAGTTGTGAGAAAATATTCTCTTAGTTTTTAATCTGAGCATTTATGGGAAAATCGTCCTTTTTTGGCCCTGAAACAATATCTTTGCATACTGGGTATCAGCCAGACCCATCCTTTGGTAGCAGAGCTGTTCCTATATATCAAACAACCTCCTATGTATTTGAAACAGTTGATGATGCTGCAGCTCTTTTTAATATTGAAAAAGGTGGGCACATATACAGCCGTATGACTAACCCAACGGTTGCAGTTCTAGAGCAGAGAATTGCTGCACTTGAAGGTGGCGTAGGGGCTATCTGTACTGCTTCAGGAATGAGCGCACTTTTTGTTACGTTTATGAGCCTTTGCTCTGCAGGTGATCATATTGTAAGCGCATCCCAAATTTATGGCTCAACAGCAACACTGCTTAAACACACACTTAAAAGGTTTAATATAGAGTGCACTTTTGTCTCTATAAATGATGAAAAAGCACTAAAAGAAGCTATACAAGAAAACACTAAACTTGTTTTTTGCGAATCAATAGGAAATCCTGGGCTTGAAGTTTCAGACCTTCCTCAAATCGCTAAGATCTCTCATCAAAATCATTTGCCTCTAGTAGTAGATGCTACTTTTGCAACACCCGTACTCTGCAAGCCTCTCGATCATGGAGTTGATGTTGTTGTTCACTCAGTTACTAAATGGATTGGTGGTCACGGATTAGCGGTCGGAGGAGTAATTGTTGACGGTGGCTCTTTTGAATGGGGTTCTAGTAAAAAACACCCCACCCTTACAACCCCATATGAACCCTTTCATGGTATAAACTTTTGGGAAGAATTTGGTCCATCTGCCCTATCTATGAAAATTAGAGCCGAGTCAATGCGTGACTTTGGCCCAGCAATGAGCCCACATAGTGCGTTTTTATTTCTACAAGGAATAGAAACCCTTACTCTTCGAATGAATCAACATGTAAAAAATGCAGTTAAACTTGCTAAATGGCTCCTAGAACAATCTGCTGTTATGTGGGTTAATCACCCAGACCTTCCTGAAAATCCAACTTATGAAATTGCTCAAAAACTATTTCCAAATGGCGCTGGCTCTATGTTGTGTTTTGGCGTCAAAGGTGGCAGAGAGGGTGGCGCAGCATTTATCAATGCACTCAAACTAGCATCTAATTTAGCAAATGTTGGCGACTCTAGAACCTTAGTTCTTCATCCGGCTAGTACCACTCACTCGCGTATGGATGAAGAAGCAATGAAGGCAGCCGGAAGTAGCACCGACTTAATTCGCGTTTCTGTTGGAATAGAGTCTGTTGCAGATATTATTAATGACTTTAAAGCAGGACTTAAAGCAGTAGAAAAGGCGACTTCATAATGAATATAGTTGTTGATGGAGACAATATTTTTATTGCCACTGGTGGCTGCGTATTTGATCCAAAAAAACCTACTGTTGTGTTGGTCCATGGAAGTGGGCTAGATCACCGATCTTGGGCTCTTCAGGCCAGATGGTTTGCATTTCATGGTTTCTCAGTATTTGCGCCTGATCTTCCTGGTCATAGTCTTTCAGAAGGCAAGCCTTTAAAGACGATTGAAGAGATGGGAAAGTGGCTTGTAAAGGCTCTTAAATTAGCAGGCTGTGAATCAATACATCTTGTTGGGCACTCTCAAGGGTTTCTTGTTGCGCTAGAGGCATCTAACGCTTTAGGGTCAAAACTCAAAACATTAACTGCTGTCGCAACTGCTGCATCAATACCGGTTAACGAAACCCTAGTTGAGGTGGCCAAAAAAACACCTATCGATGCAGCTGATATGTTGTTAAAGTGGGGGTTCGGTTCTAAATCACAATCAGGAAGCAGTGCCGTGCCAGGAATGCAGCCAATAGGAATTGGCCGACAAATTATGGCTAACAATCCTCTAGCTGAAGACCTTGTTGCTTGTACTGAATATAAAAATGGCATAAATTGTGCTAAAAATATCGATGTTCCATCTAATGTAATTCTCGCAACAGAAGATAAAAATACACCACTTCGATTTGGCTTGGAATTAGCTGAATTGCTAAACGCTG
>Ga0302114_10002793_pt1 | contig 11112 bp, 12 predicted proteins | sample AG5_Surface_MG_FD_203107 | JGI IMG/M metagenome (GOLD analysis project Ga0302114, IMG submission 203107) | Marine microbial communities from Western Arctic Ocean, Canada - AG5_Surface | ecosystem: Environmental > Aquatic > Marine > Oceanic | place: Canada: Western Arctic Ocean | collected...
GGAGATGAAAGGGATCGATGTTTATGCTGCTTGCAATCGTTTGGATCGATGGGAGGCCGGCTGAAACAAGAGTTTGGGAGATCTCAATGTCCGAGGGGACGGGGTTGATGCAATTGAGGGGCATGTGCTGAGGTCCAATTGAAATTCCTATTATGCTATTTACCCGGGGATTTAAACATACTTTATAATCATACAATTTTGGGCAGGTGACCGAAAACCTCAACGATTTTCGCCTCAAGAAATAGACCACAACTGCGTATTAACATTGAAAGATAACAAATAAACATCACGTAGCGATCATTGTGCTACAGCTGACAAAAATGGAAACAGGATTTTACGAAGTTTATTATTTGATCGACAGAAACTTCTGAAGCAATCGATCGTTTTTCATACCCCATCTCCCCCACCCCCACTCCCTTTCCCCCCATTAACGTGCGTCTGGCTCAATTTTTGTGAAATTAGAAATTGGGCCGTTTGGCAGTTGTTGGTGGTGCCAGTAATGGTCACCACCCTGTTGTTGGTGCCGGCCACGAACTCGCCTCGCTGTGAAATTTTTATCGAAGTGGCCGATATCATTTGAAGCTCTGACAAGGTGGTGCCGCCTCGTCCCAGGAGGGATCCAATCATATTGTCAGGTACCGCAACTTGGATGGAGGTAATTCCTTGTGCCTTTCTATATTGTTCTTCCTGTTGTTGTTGTTGTTGTTGTTGTTGTTGGGGGTGGAGTTGTTGATGTTGGGGGTGGAGTTGTTGTTGCTGTTGTTGTTGTTGCTGTTGTTGTTGTTGCTGTTGTTGTTGTTGGTGCTGCGCAAGTATCTGCTGCTGCTGCACCAGTATCTGCTGCTGCTGCTGCAAACTCTGCTGCTGCCCATTAACCTGCCCAATACCCAACAACTGCTGTTGCTGCTGCTGTGCAGCCTTGGCCTGCTGGGCAGCATAGAACGCATGTTGTGCATTGTAGTTGGATTGCTGCTGTTGGTCAGCTAGTGAAATTGGAAGTTCCCTGTAGTTGTTTTGTCGCTGGTTCTGGTTCTGGTGATGGCCCATCACATGCTGCTGCTGCTGCTGCTGCTGGTGATTAGGGCTGGGGGAAAGATGAGGATGAGCCGGGCTCAACCCCGCACCGACGTTCAACGCGGCGTTTTGGGTGTACGCGGAGGCGATCGCCTTTGTGTAGGACGTGGTCATGTTGACGTAGGCAGACTGGTCGGGGTACTCAATCATGTTGTCGTGGAGGAGGTTTACGCAGGTGATGCATGAAGCTGTGGGTGGGGTGCGTAGGGAGTTTAGTTTTTTGGGAATGTGAAAATGTGTTAGTCATGTTTAGATTCTTAATATATGCGAGTGACCATTGCGAGCCGAGCGTAGCGAGGGAGCTGCGTCCATCAGCCGAGCGCAGCGGAATGCCGGGCGGCAGCGGAGAAGGGGGGTTTCGTGAATCTCCCCCAACACAACACTCAAATAATTCCACACCTCAAAACAAACTCAAACTTGAACTTGAACTCACCCAAGTCACCATTAACCGTGACGATCCGCTCGTTGGTTGCGATGCTGGCCATCTCATCCTTTTGCGCGAGCTGAATTTTGGTCCCAGTTTGCTCGCTCATTGACTTGATGTTGGCGCCAGCCCGGCCGATGATCATGCCGCAGGCCAGGGAGGGCACCAGGACCCGAACCATGTAGGGAGGGGGTGGGAGCGGCACATCGTGAAGAGCCATTCCGTTTAGGAGATATCCAGCTCGTGGGGTGGGGGTGGTGGGACTGTTGGGGGAGGTAGGCTCTTCGACCGAGGGTTGGGGTTGGGATTGGGTTGGGTCACATGAATTTGCCTCTGGGTGTGTGTTGTTGTGGCTGCTGATCTCAGCAGCACGGATCTCGTCCTCATCGACCATCACAATGTCCCCTGACTGGGTCGTTCCGTCGCGAAACTTGTTTAAGACATGAGCCACGGCGAGCTTGATGGAAGTGGGGCTTCCCTGAAGGAGACAGACACGTTCGGAAGTGCCTGGGAAGTAGTCGTTGGCCTGGGAGAGTTTGATACGGCATTGGGTGATTGCTTGGATTTCTGCAATGGTCTGCCCACTCTTTCCAATTACTGACCCGGCGGTGTTGTTTGAGACGAGCAACTTTAAACTACAAGCAAAAGATGCAATATGCACCTGATCGTTGGTTGCACTGATTGCACTGGTTGTCTTATTTTGCTCCATCGCTATTTCGCTATTTCCAATTTTTAAATTGGATATTGACGTTTTTTGGAATCTAGTTGAATAATTGCTGATGGTTATTCGATGATCGATCTGATATATTTGAGGGGAAGGAAGTTGGCAAAGCTTAACCTAGAGAAGGAGGAGTGTTTGATTTGGGATTTTTCCTGGTTTCATCAACACTTTCAACAATCACACTTTTCAGCAAATCCAAAACAGCAAAATTACAATTAAGCTACTGTGTTCAACAGACCATGCGATTATATGGTTTGATTTTAAGCCTGGTTGGAACCAACTCGCTCTCATTATCAAAAACGATGAACAGGCGAACAGTGTGTTTTTCGCCTTTGATCATTCCTCTGGCCACCCTGCCTGCTTTGGGCGGATCTCCGGCTTTTGCCTCCACGCCAAAACGTTACGTGGTACTCGGAGCTGGTGGCAAAACGGGAAAGAAAATTTGTCGCATCTTGAATGAGAAGGGTTTTCTGGTTACAGCTGTGACGACAGACGGTCGAGACCTTTCCCTTGACGGTGGCCAGCTTCCAATCACCTATGCGAGAGGCGACGTAACGGACCCAGCCTCAATACAAAACCTCCTCAGCGAACACGACGTCTCTGGCGTTGTGTTTGCTGCTTCTGCTTCAAAGAAGGGTGGTGATGCGAAGGCTGTGGACTATCTTGGCGTTTCGAATGTCGCAAAGGCAACTGTTGAAAATAAAGTGCCCCGTTTAGTTGTCATTTCAAGCGGAGCAATAACGAGACCGGACAGCGTTGGATTTAAAATCACCGAACTCTTCGGACAGATCATGTCTTTCAAAATGCTGGGAGAAAATTCTCTTCGCGACACTTACAATGCCTCCCCTGACTCAACCCTCTCGTACACCATTGTTCGCCCAGGTGGCCTCTCCGACAAAGAATCAATTGGAGCGAGGGGCGTGGAAATTTCCCAAGGAGACGTCCTAAGCGCCGAGGTCACCCGCGAGGATGTTGCCCAAACCACGGTCGCAGCTCTAACCACGAGTAAAAAGGTCTTCAGGGCCACAGTCGAGGTTTTCGGACGGTCGGGCGAGTCGATGTTTGGAGCCAAAACGGGAGCCTTGCCGCTTGCGAAAAACCTCCCCACCATTCCCGAAAGTCTCATCCACGTGACCGAGTCCGACAGCTACGACGAGCTGTTCAATTCCATTCTTCCTGACTCAAAAATGGCAACTCTCGGAATTGTCAACAATTACGAGCCAGACAGATCCAAGCTCAAAATATAAAATTAGTCTGAAAACCCAATTTTTCTATTCTCACACTTTCATCAACATTTCGGCCTTGATGAATTCCTTCAAATCTGCCATTTGAATAGCTATTTCCTTCCTCACCGCCTTCTGCATGTGCTCCTGAGTGACCCCCCCCCCCCCCCCCGCCCCCGCCGCCTTTCGGCCTCCGTTCTTGAACTGCTGTTCCTTTAGCTTCCTCTCCAAAACAAACGCATCAGCAATTTCATTCGTTTTGTCAATGAGCTGCCGTTCCTTTTCCTTTTCCTCATCCTCACCCTCATCTTCATCTTCATCTTCATCCTCACCCTCACCCTCACCCTCACCCTCACCCTCATCTTCATCCTCATCCTCATCCTCCCCCACCATCGGATTCTTAATAAACCCAACCCTCTCGCTCCCCGTCCTGACCAGCCCACTCTCAAGCAAGTTTTTAGTAACCTTGGTCGTCCTCTTTTTCTTCGCGCTCCCTTCGAACTTGTAGTTCTCCAGCGCGCTCCTGATGAACTTGTTATTTAAATGCGGGTACTTGTCCCTTACCTCGTTGAAGGACAGATTCGACAGACTCTGAAGGATAGTGTAGGTTCCGCATTTTGCGCCCAACGAACGGTCGTTTTGCATAATGAGACCTAGCTCGCCAAGATAATTGCCGTCAGAGAGCTTCACCACGCATTTTCCAGCACTGTTCATCATCTCCAACACTCCGCTAACAATGATGTACAACTTGTCAGCCTCGTCCCCATAGCTGAACACGTAGTCGCCGGGCAAGAAGATCTCCTCCTGCAACCTGTTCAGGATATCCTTGATGACGTTTCCTGAGAGGCCAAAAAACAGGGGAATGTCTCGAACGAGCTTGTGGCAGACGATTTGTACTTCCTGGCTCAACGGAACATTCAGCGTGTTCATAAAATCCGTCAACCTTTCCGTTTCGAAATGTCCTTTTAAATGCCAAATGTAGAAGAAGTATTGGTCGACCCTTTGCTTCAGAATGGTGGGCAACTTCATCTCGTCCATCGTTTTGCTTATAGTCGTAAACTTGTCGTTAAACGCCTTCTTCTTGGCGTTGAGCATGTGATCATGGATATGACCTCCCCGTAGAAAACGGCGCTGAACACCAGCCCAACCAGCAGGCTGAATGTACAGAAAACAGATTCCCAAAACGTGATTGGGTTGATGTTTTCGCCGCCCATAAACATTGCAGTTGTCAGGTAGATAACGTTCACATACATCGAAGCCGCGTTGGCCTGGTCCATGGAGATTTGGATTAGCTCGTGTGTGAACCAGCACTTGTCCTCGTCCAAGCCACAGTTGTGGTTCGCAATGCTAATCCAAGTGCACGCAATGAAGTGCAGCACAATGTAGCAAACCATCATGAGCGTCCCCATCTGCTTCAAAGTTTTGTTCGTTTTGTGGCTCGCTCCCTCGCCCAGAATGTTCTTCTCGGTGTTGCTTCCGAGGTACACCAGGAGGCGGAAGATCGATTGGGAGAGGATCAGCACCCCGATGAGGGTGAAGACATCGGATTTGGAGTAAAACAGGGAGAAGGGGATTGCGTTGTAGAAGCAAAATAGAGTGTTGACAAGCATGTTCGTCTTGAACTTCTTGCCCGCCAGCTCCATTTGCTGATTCTCGTAAAAAACATGCGCGAATCTCCCAAGAAAAACGAGATCAATAACAATCAACGAGCTGAGCAAGAAGTTGCTGTACTCCGCCTTGGGAAACCCGATGATCCATGGTACCGCCAGCCCCCCATACGTTGCCGAGATCATCAACGCGGAGGCATATTTTGCCTGCTGCCGCTGGATTTTAATCACAGTTGTAAATAGATCATTGCTGTCAAGGTCTGCTTCATCAATTTGTCGAAGATTGAATTGCTCGTGAATTTTTTTGAGTTCGTGGGTTGAAGCTGGAGAAAATGGGGTGGGGAGGGGTGAGGGGGGTAAAAAATTGGTTGGAGTGAGTTGCAGTTGTAATTAGGAACCCTTCCCTTCCTCTCGACACCTTCTCCCACCGTCTGTACTGCTACAACCAGACCGGCGGAAGTCTCCTCCCGTCAAGCAGTGATAATTGGATGTAATTCGTTCATGACGTTTCTCCGGTCATCGGTAATGGGGAGGAAGGAGGAGGCCCCTGCGGGGGAGGCGCCACTGCACCGGTTTCCCTTATTCTCGACAGGGAGATAATAAAAAACTCACCTCTCTTATTGAGTTTCTCCGCCTCACTCTGACTCCTTGTCTCTTTTTGCTCCCCTTCCTTTTTTTTCTTCTTCTTCATGGCCACGCCTTCTTCTTCCAAATCAAAATCGAAATCATCCTCCACACCACCTTCTTGAAAACCTGCTGATTGCGATCGTTGGAGGCTCGGTCTTTTGGTGGTGGTGGTGGTGCCGCTGCTAGACTTGCTTTCGTCGCTGGAGCTGAATCTGGTTTGCTGAGATTCGGCCGCAGCTAGAATACTCTGCCGCATGAACTTCGCCGTACTCCCCGGACTGGTACTGTTTTTGAAGGAACTTTGGTTCGGGAACAAATTTAATTTTTTTGGGGTTGCCTTCACAATATCTTTCATTTTATCAACAGAAGCAATAGTTACAACTGAAGACGGCCGAGTAGATTTAGGCAGAGTTGTGGTTGATTGTGTTGTGGTTGAATGCGACCGTGCATTTTTCGCGCTGCTTTCACCCTTGAATCCTTCCATTCTTGCAATGTAAGCAGGTGTGGTGGAAGCTGGCAACATTTTTGTAACAAATCCACAAGTAAATAAATCGGTAGGGGAGAGGACTTGTTTTTTTTTCTTCGAATTCTTCAACGTTTTGTCCTTGGCTTAGGAGCAGATTGGCAAAATTCCAGAATTGAATCTTCCACGTAGTAAAAATTCAGTTTTGGGCTTGGGAATTTTCTGAAAAAATATTTTGTTAAAATCACCCTCAAGCCATCCATCTGTAAACATTCGTTTTTCAAGAAAAAACTTAAACACATCCCCATAGAAAAGAGCAAATGAGTAGTTCATATATACGTCCAACCGCCCTTGATGGCTCCCCGGTGTACTGCACCCACGAGGTAAGTAAGCCGTCACCCCGACCCGAAAACTTTTTACGGTTGTAAACAGTTATCCAGATCTTCCACCTCCCAACCCCCTTTGCTGCTCCAATTTACTTCCCACATAACTCACAAGACTCATAAGAACTCCCACTAACCCCCCTGCACCCCCTATCCCACCCCCATCATATCACCCCATCTCGCAGGAAGTCCTCGGCAACTACTATTCGAACTCCACTTTCAAGATCTGTGAGTTTACTGTGGTCCAGTGCGTGGCATTCGGTATCATTGTCGCTTGTCTTGCATGCTCCTTCGCATCCGTCCTCAACGGCCAGATGAAGAAGTTCCCAGAGGGAAACGACCTCATGAACAAGATTGCGCTGCAGATCCGAACAGGGTCAAAGTCCTTCCTCACCACCGAGTACAAGTACCTGACCGTATTCTGCCTCTTCCTGTCCACCCTCCTCGTGATCCTGTTCTCCCTCCACGAGTCCAAGGTTGACGGAACCGATGGCGTCCGCAAGGGAGCCTGCTTCATCGTTGGAGCGATCCTCTCCGGAGCTACCGGTTTCTCCGGCATGCTCACCGCCACCTCGGCCAACGTCCGCACCACCCAGGCTGCCATGGACCACGGTCTTTCCGGCGCCTTAAAGTGCGCCTTCACCGGCGGTGCCGTCATGGGCTTCAGCGTTGTTGGAACCGGCCTGGTTGGAGTGAGGTGAGAAAAAAATACTACTTATTATATATTACAACAACAAACACAACATTTACTTTCACAAAAATATCACGAACAACACTAACACCTTCCTTAGCGCGATGTTCTGCTTTTGCGCAGCGGGCCGCTCCACCATGAGCGACTCCGCGCGTATGATTGCCGCCGTCGACAGCCTTTCCGGCTTCGGTTTCGGAGCTTCCGCCATTGCCCTCTTCGCCCGCGTTGCGGGCGGAATCTACACCAAGGCCGCCGACGTTGGCGCCGACCTCGTCGGCAAGGTCGAGGCCGGAATCCCCGAGGACGATCCCCGCAACCCCGCCGTGATTGCCGACAACGTCGGGGACAACGTCGGCGACGTCGCCGGCATGGGTGCCGATCTCTTTGAGTCCTACGTCGGGTCCATCATCGCTGCCGCCACCCTCGCCGGTGCCGACATTGCCCTGGTCGCCCTTCCGTTCTGGATCTCCGCGGTTGGCATCTTCGCCTCCTTCTTCGGCTACTTCATGGTGAGGACCACCAACGACGCCTCGCAGAAGGACCTCATGTGGGCCCTGAACAAGGGAATCTTCACCGCCAGTATTCTCTCCATGGGCATCAACGCCGTCACCATCGTGTTCCTCTTCGAGGGGCGCATGGAGCAGGGGTGGAACATCTACTGCTGCATGATTTTGGGCCTCGTCAGCGGCCTTTTTATCGGCCACGCCACCGAGTTCTTCACCAGCTACGAGTTCAGCCCGGTTAAGAGCATCACCGATGCCGGAATTACCGGCCCTGCCACCGTCGTCATTCAGGGCCTCGGTGTTGGTATGTTGAGCACCGTGCCCACGGTCTTCATCTTGGTTGGAGCTATTTTGGGCTGCAACGAGCTTGCCGGAGGTGCGTAGGAAGAGTAAAGAGATTGAAAGAGATTCAACCAACAACAAACTAAACTAACAACGCGCGCTCACCAGGATACGGAATCGCCATTGCCGCCGTCGGCATGCTCTCCACCCTCGGAATCACCCTGGCCACCGACGCTTACGGCCCGGTCGCCGACAACGCCGGTGGAATCGCCGAGATGGCCAACCTCCCCGAGGCCGTCAGGGAGACCACCGACGCTCTGGATGCCCTCGGCAACACCACTGCTGCCACCGGAAAGGGATTCGCCATCGGATCCGCCGTCCTCACCAGGTGAGCGAGCAAAGCGAGCGATACAGACACAAGGCTTCATCCACAACTAAAACTAACTTTAACTACTACTTAAAACATTAATTCCACTCATTTCTTTTGACTCGCCAAACTTCTTTTGCTCTTTCGCTCGGCGCAGTCTCTCCCTCTTGACCGCCTTCAAGGAGAAGACCGGCGTCGCCGTTGCCGACATTGCCGACCCCATCGTCCTTTCGGGAGCCATGTTCGGAGCCATGCTTCCGTTCCTCTTCGCCGCCTTGACCATGCTGAGCGTCCAGAAGGCCGCTGGAGCCATCATTGTCGAGGTCAGGAGGCAGTTCCGCGACATCCCGGGACTCATGGAGGGAACCGCCGAGGCTGACAGCATGAAGTGCATCGAGATCAGCACCCAGGCTTCCGTCGAGGAGGTGAGCGAGCTGCGTCACAACCTTGTGTTGTGTATGGTTTCTTGTTGCGTTGCAAAAAACTAACCCACTAAATTTTCTTAGATGGTCCTCCCCGGACTCTGGGCCGTCTTGACCCCCATCACCGTTGGTTTCCTGGTCGGACCCACCTGCCTGGTTGGCCTGCTCGGAGGAAGCATCTGCAGCGGAATGATGCTCGCCATCATGATGAGCAACGCCGGAGGAGCCTGGGACAACTCCAAGAAGTACATTGAGATCGAGGGAGCGTGCGGAGGAAAGGGAACTGACACCCACAAGGCCTGCGTCGTTGGAGACACCGTCGGAGACCCGTTCAAGGACACCTCCGGACCCAGTCTTAACATTCTCATCAAGTTGATGAGCATGGTCAGTCTGACCATTGCGCCTATCATCAGCGGAAACGCCAACTGGGAAAACTGGGAGTACGGCCTTATCCCCTCCGGGTTGCTGTTGTTCGGAACCCTGCTGGTCTACAAGCTCTACTGGTCGGTCAAGCTGGACATCACCAAGATGCCCGAGGCCGCCAAGGAGAGCGGAGAGTACAAGGAGGTTGCCAAGGCGACTGATCTTGTCGTTGCCGATGGAACTGCTCTTTAAAAATTTTGAAGCGGGGATGAATAGAAGATCGCTGTCTGTTGAATTGAACCACACTAAAACGTAATAAATGGAAATTAATATAAATAAATTTGTCTTTCGTTGTTCTAATGCAACCGATCGGTGTAATCCTCGACCTTCAAATCTGTGTCTTCGTCACTCAACATAAAGAATCGTTGAGGTTTGCCGGCAACAAAGTCTATGCCTTGTAAATCGATCGATCGCCAGACGAAATTGTCATAAGAGCGATAGAATAACTTTCGCTGCATCGGTAGCTTCATGATGCTCCATTCTGTCGACTCCATTTTGTTGAGAGGATTGCCGTTATCGCTAGGGATCATGCCAAGGATTATGTGAACGCTGTTAATCAGCCCGTTAACCACTTTCATCGCATCCATGATGTTCTGCGGAGGATTTATCTGGAGCGTGTGCTGCTTCAAAACAAACGCTCTGACGAACCGGTTGGCCGGCGTGTAGCCTCCTGGCAGCCCTAGCAAGTTGACACCGTGGGAGATCCCCGAGGGTAGCTCATCCTGCGTCGCCAGCTCCTTCTTGCCGCTAATGTCCAACGACCAAGATGAGGCGTCCGCCCAGTTCGTCCCGATGGCGGCGTAGTTGTTTAGGTTCTGCAGGTGCCAGGTGTAGTGAGGATCATTGGTCAGGACGCCCGCAATGTTCTCGGACATCACCAGCTCACCATTGATATACTCGACCACCAATGTATCGCCAAACTCATCAACCACACTCCAATGAACGCGATCAGATCGCGGAACGTTGTTGCCGAAGACAACAACCGCCTCTAAATAAGATCGAGCTTCTTGAATTGTCCGGCAGCGCTCGAGCAAGTGCTTGGGCACCGAGGGGATGAAAATGTGAGGCTTGCTCAAATCTTTGAGCTCCAAATCTTGGTATTGAGCCTGTTGATGGGTCTGAACTGAGACTGTAAACCCGTATTCATTCATACCATCCACAATCACAACATCGGTGTCTCCCTCAACCGCAGAGAAACTTACAAAACCATGACTTAAATTTGAATCACCCCTTGGGTGAACTACTGCTCCCCAAAGTGAATCTATGTAACTTCCACCAAGTTCCATGGTCCGCCCCACAACCAGGTTGTCATCTTCAGTTGTGACATGTACGGTTGTGCAGCTGAAAGTAGTTGACAGTTGTGCAAGTAATAGTATGAAATGGAGCATCGAGCATTGCGCGAAATGCATATCTTTTCTTTTGTTCTTTTGATTTTAAGCTATGCTAGGTGCTATCACGCTATGTAAGTTTCCTAAACACCTAAAGTGCAAAAATAAGTAAAAAATTGCTTGAAAATTGCTTGCATTTTTTTGTTTAGCACTTTAGCACTTGCCACCTTGCACGTGTTAAATTTACAAAAATGAAGTACTTACTTCTTCCCGCTCTCGCGGTTTCGTACCGCCCCCATGACTCCATAAAATTTAGCCATCATGATTTTCACAAGCTCTTGTCTACCGAGGCCGAGAATGAATTTCACCCCAACAACCCTAATGCCAGCTTCCTCTGGAATCAAGCGGCAGATCACGAGTGGGAAAAGTCAGAATCCCTGCAGCGACGTCACTTGCAACAAGTAGACAGCAACCCATCTGATTTCTCAACCCCTTTCGTAGTTTGCTCTTCCCTTGCAAATTCACAAGGCTTTCATCGAAAGCTCGAGATTGAGGAACACTTCAAACCCAAGAA
>Ga0302114_10002794_pt1 | contig 11111 bp, 17 predicted proteins | sample AG5_Surface_MG_FD_203107 | JGI IMG/M metagenome (GOLD analysis project Ga0302114, IMG submission 203107) | Marine microbial communities from Western Arctic Ocean, Canada - AG5_Surface | ecosystem: Environmental > Aquatic > Marine > Oceanic | place: Canada: Western Arctic Ocean | collected...
TCTCCCCCACCCCACCCCACTCCCCCCCCCAGGCCGACCTAAACCAACCGATCAATGCCCTGTACAGAAACTTTGTGTCCGACTTGGTTGCCACGACTCACCTCACAGTCGTTGATGCTCGTTTCGTTCCTGACGCGATCTGGTCGCTCGGTTTCGTCACCGTAATGGACACCCTTCTGTCCAACTACCCTGAGCGTGACATTGCCGAGTCCATTTGCGAATCCATGAGCAATATTGTGGTGAAAAAGTCCATTACAGAGCTACGATCTGAGGCCAAAACAGTTTCCGACTGGGCTGTGGGGAAATCAACTTCCGACGTAGAATCCGCCCTCCGTGGCGAGGGCTCTTCCCCGGTGTCTCCCATTGCGGCCGCTGCCAAGGACAACAAGTACTGGCTCTACAGCCGATTCTTTGGCATTGGCTTGATAGCGGTGATGGACGCTACGAGCACCGAGGTAACGAACGAGACGATCCAGAAGTGGGTTGAGGTCGAGATGGGCAAGGGGAGCTGCCCCAAGGCGAGCGCTGACCTGGACCAGTGGAACGGCTTGAGGGGCAAGTTGACCATGATGGAGACATTAATGAAGGAAATTGAAATCCGAGAGAAGAAGAAGATGGCCGAGAGGCTGGAGGATAAAGCTAAGGCCGTCATGGCCAAGCAGGAGAAGTTTGGGGACGCTGAGAAAGCGTTTGACGAGGCCATTGCGACCGAGGCCGTTGTCCCCGCTGCGGCTGATGTGGTTGCGGATGCGGTGGAATGAGAAAAGGGAGAAAAAGAAAGAAGGAATCTATCATTTATCATCTATCATCAAAAATTATCCTATACCAATTTCACCACCTCAACTCCTTCAAACTTAAACTCATTGCTCAACAACTCTTCCGCCAACAAAACCTCCCCAGTCAACAAGTTAAAAATACTGGCGTACGTGCGCTGTTTGCACACCATCCCCTCGTGCTCAGTGCAGTCCTCCTCTACACTCCTCAGTGCTATGATTACCTCGTCGTTGCTGTTCGGCAAGAAGGCGATGCTACACAAATGTGTGTTGTTAGTGAGTGAGTGTGAGTGAGAGTGTGAGTGTGAGTGTGAGTGTGAGTGTGAGTGTGAGTGTGAGTGTGAGTGTGAGTGTGAGTGTGAGTGTGAGTGTGAGTGTGAGTGTGAGTGTGAGTGTGAGTGAGTGTTTTTTGAAGTTTTTGAGGACGCTCGGATCGCCAATGGACTGCAGCGACTCACCTACTAAAACCTCGTAACCCAACCTGCTCCTCCCCAAAGTTAATTTCCACCTTCTCAATCGTACTGAACGACTCGTCCGCTCTCAACAAAATATTACTCCCCTTCCTCTCGTCCTCAACCTCCTCGTACACCGTCGTTGAAACTCGCCGGGGAACAAAAATCCAACTTTTCATTTTGGCGCTCCACAATACACTCTCGTGTATCAAATAACCGGGGAACTCCGCGTCCAAACTTCTCCTCAGCTTCTCGTAATTTTCGCTCCAATCGTGCCTGCTAACGTGCCCCTCGTGGTCCAAAACAGCGATCCACAAATTATTCTTATTGATTATCGCCCCGGAAGTAGCCGTGAACTCCTTCCCGAACGAGCCGAGGAAGAGTTTGCCGTCTTTCTCTGTTGCCCACTCAATCTTCATGCCTTTGTCAGTCTCTCCATTCCCCTCGGTCACTATAAACCTGGGGACGACCTTTATTGCCGGTGGGTTCGGGTTATCCTCCGACGACGACGGACCCTCCTCCTCCTCCTCCTCCTTCAAACACTCAAACACGATTCCCGTTCTGTCCCCAAACGTCAGGAGTCGGTTGTCGAAAACCACCAGCTCGGAGAGCTCCATACCCCGCCCAGCCTCGTTATGCTTGGAAGTGACTCGGCGAGGCTCCCCCCAAGTTATCATGTACCTGCCGTCCTCGAACTTTGTGACGACACCGCCCATCAGCAAGCTGAAAAACTCAAACTTCTCGCCAGGCATCTTGCTCTCGTGGTCCAAATCGGCAACGGCGGCGATGTGGAATGAGGTGGGGGTGATGGTCGCATCAGCAACCGAGAACTTCCCGCTGTTTATTGCGCCTCCAAACTGCTTGTAGTTTTTATTGTTGGAAGAGGAGGGATAGGAGGGATCGGAAGGATCGGAGGGATCGGAGAGGGAAGAGTTTGGTTCGGAAGAGTAGAGGAACAGGAAAAGAAGAGCAATAAGCAAGGCACCCAGAATCTTGGGACTGCAACTACGACATCGTTTAACCTTTGGGGGGGAGGGCTGTTGGGGTTGGGGTTGTGGAGAGGAGACCAGAAGATTACATTGGCTCGAGTTTCGAGAGTTGGAAAGAGGAAGGGGAGAAAAGCCACCCTCAAGATCAGCCACTGGAAATGAGGGCCCAGCCACAGATCGTGATCTTCGAAGAGGACCTTCGTCCATGGGTTTATTTGGAAATTGAGCGATGCTTTTTAGGGATAAGTAGAAATAAACCCGAGCAGAAGGTTTGCTTTGCAAGGAATTGTGTGCACAAGGAGAACTCAAACACAAGCGCAAAATATTTTCCAATGAGTATTACAAGTGGCTCAAGAAGCGTCATTGGCCCGCGGTGCAAGGACCATGGTTGACCCAGATCAGCACTTAGATTTGCTCATGAGAAAGTACAATGAGGTCGATGAGAAAATATAATGAGGTCGATGAGCATTACAACTGCCACATCATTGGCTCGCAGCGAAAGCTCAGACACACACACATATTCTAGCCAGTATGGGCGTGCAGTCGATTTGCTTCAATGACGAGGCCCTCACCACACGAGACAATAAAGGCGAAACTCCCATCGACATTGCTCTTTGGGTTTTAAGGGGCTGCGCCACTTGTATGCACCAGTGGGTCATTGGAGGAGTGAGATCGTTAAGTGGGTCCAATCACGATCGTATGCAGACTGTCACAAGTGGATCAACGTGCACGATGACGAGTTGGTGCGTGAAGTGCTCAAAATCAACAATTCTCAACTTCTTGGAGGTATTGCTACTGAGAGCCAGGTATACAGCGACTCCCTCGTGTTTCTTGCTCTTCGAATGATCCATCGGCACCCACTTTCGCTTAAGGCTATCGATGAGTTCAGCCAAATGGCACTCCAGTAGCTGAGCACCCTGACTACAATGCGTCCAAGAGATCCGAAAGGTCCTCCGCCTCACCCCCAAGTACATCTCCTCCACCCCCTACCCCACCCTCCTCCAAAAACACCTCCCCAAACAGTTCGTCGACAAGGAGATCTTCGGCACTTACAAAACCGTCTGCCAGATCATCAAGCATCTGAAGTACAACAAGGCTGAGCTGGTCATAAATACAACGTCTGCAGCTCCCTCTCCACCAAACCCTGCGCCCGGTGCAAGCGCACGTTCTACTGCTCCGCCAAGTGCCAAAAAGCAGCCTGGAAGAAACACAAGAAGACGTGCAAAGCCCCAACCTCCCCTCCAACCACCCAAGCCAACCTCCGCACCCATTGCCCTCCTAAATATGTGCATACAGCAGCCTGGAGCTAAGAATAAACCAACAAGTGTGGTGCTGGAGTTTCTCGCAGCTCCGGCCTAGATAACATGAGAGAATAGAGATATCAAACATAGTTTTTTTTCCACATTTATCTATTATACTCATTTCAGTTCAAAGACCGCGAGAAAGACACTTTGTGGTCTCCGCTATCCGTGCTGAACTCGTCCACGCTCTTCAATTCCCTTCCCCCTCGTATCTGCACCGGCGTGCTCAGAACACTGTCGTAGAATCTGCCCCTGTTGAAGAATCTCTTGTCCTGGCTGTTGATGACCTCTTGTCCGTTCCCATTCTCCTCGACCGCCCCCCTCAAACTCCCCAGCAACTTTGCACTCGGATTATTGTTGACGAAGCTTGCGCTTCTCAAGCTCCCCTCCAAGCCCCCCACGCCCACGCCCCCGACGCCCATCATCATCGTATTGGCCTTTTCCATGAGTGCCGCAGCCTCCTTCAGTTTTGTGAGCTCTGCCTTGAGCTCGGCAACTATGGTGCCAAAGTTCGGCCTTTCCCCCGGTTTCTGTTTGACGCACCTCTCGATCAAACTCCTATACCCCGCGGGGCAGTTGTGGCTAATCTTGGGCCTCTCGCCGTTCTTCACCGCGTCCATAATGTCGAACCTGCTGCTGAACTCGCTGAACGGCTGTTTCCTCTCCCATAGCTCCCACAGCACCATTCCGAAGCTGTACACGTCCACCTTCAAGCTGTAACTCGCCTTGGCCGAGCTGGTGAACATTTCCGGGGCGACCCAGGCGGTTGTTCCAACGTTGCTTGTCATGAACATGTCGATCGCGCTCTCCCTGATCTTGTTCCTGGTGCTCTGCCCCTCCCCTCCAGAGCTTTCGTCCCTACTGTTGCTGTTTCCCTTCCCCTTTTCCACCTCGATGTACTCGGTGACCCCCATATTACCACTCCCCTCATCCCCCTCATCCCCCTCATTTCTCACATCCCCCCAAACAATGTCCCCGATCCCCCCCGGCAACATCCTACTCGTCCCGAAGTCAGTCACCTTGACGACCCAGTGCTCGTCCACGACCAAGTTGCTGCTCTTCAAATCTCTGTGGCAGATGGGGGGGCTGGAACTGTGCAGGTAGGTCATTCCCCGCCCTGCTTGAATCGCGCAGGCCAGGATCATCTCGTAGTTCCACCCAATGGTCTTGGCGGCCGGGTGAGATTTCTTGTTACTTCTGGTGCTGTCCGCTGCCGGGGCGGCAGCCTTCTTGCCGCTGCGCCGACCGAGCGAAACGAGGCGCATTTTTAACGAAGCAAAGAGAAAAACGAGTTAAGCGAGTCAAAAGAATTGAGTTGGTTAGTTTAGTAGTGGATGTGGGTGGTTGTAGCCATTTCCGCTTGTTCGCTCACTCACCTTTCCTCTTGGCGAACCAGCATCATGATGTCGCTCAGACTTCCCTTGTCCATGAATTCGCTGATGATGTACAAGTTCTCGACGACAGAGCTTCTAGTGTCGTAGTCTGTTGAGCTTGAGTTTACGCTTTCGGTCCGGCCGCCTCCGTTGCTGCCGCCACCACCACCACCGTTCATTGCGCCGACATTTCTCATGCTAATTCCCATAATTAGGACAATGTTGGGGTGGCGAAGTCTGCTCATTATGTACGCTTCACCCTTGAAATTCTCAATCTCCGCCTCTCCCATCCCAACCAGTACGTTTGGCCTGATTACCTTCACCGCCACTGTACTCCCCCTCCACACTCCCTTGTAAACGACCCCGTACGTTCCAGCTGCACCGAGAGAAGCGAGGTGCATTTTTAATGAAGGACGAGCGAAAGAGTGGGTTAGGTTAGTATAGTTGTCTCTCGTCTTCCTCCTTAAAGCTCGCTCGCTTCGCTCGCTCACCTCCAATCTGATCCTGCAGCTCAACCTCGGCGTAATCAACGCTGACGTCTTTTAAAAAAAGTTGCTGGGCAATATCAGCAATGTATCCGCTTGTGACTTGACTCTTGCTGTTCGCCTTGCCTCCGTAACCTTCCTCCCCCTTGTCATCGCTGTCCGCCAACAATCCATACCTGTGCCGAGCGAAGCGAGGAGCATTTTCAACAACAAAGCACGAGAACAGCGAGCGAACAAAAATAGTTGAGTAGGTTAGTTCTATAGTGGATGTAGCCATGTATAGCAATTTCGCACGGAGTTTCGCACTCTTTTATCACAAGGCTCGCTCGCTTCGCTCGCTCACCTCAACTCATCCAACGCGTTCGTGACCACTTCCCTTTTCCTCTTGTTCAAGTAGTTGAAGTACCAGATACTGACAATCAACAGCACCAGCATTCCAACACCGGCGGCAACGGTGGCCGCAGCAACACTGCTCCACTGATTACATGAGCTCCCGTCGAAGAACCAGTCGCACTCGCATGTATCCACTGCTGTCCCTGCTCCACTTTTGCAGTCTCCACTATTACTGCACTCGTTCGGGCAGCAGTTCTCGACGTTGCACTGACCCTCCTTGTCTCCTCTCACCATGTCGTCGTCGACGCTATTTAATTTTGTTAGGTTGTGTGTTTTCGTCTCCCACTTGCCGCCACTCCACTCCACTCCACTCACCTCACGCACTCGCCATCACACCAGCTACAACCTGCGCCAGCAGCCAAGCAAATCTCACAGGGTTTCGTCAAGAAGGTGTCGTGGTACTGGATTACCTTCCCGCATGCCACGTTGTTCAGCTGAATCGTCTCGTTCCACCCGAACCTTGTTTTCACAAGCTCGGTCTTCATTTCTGTTTGTGCTGGGGACTCGATCCGAACATCGTAGTTTATTATCTTGGAAGACACTCCCCCCCCCAACGAGCTGATTGTCCACACGTCCTCATTGTCCAGCACGGACTCCTCCTCGAACGTCACGTTGATCGTTCCGTTCACATCGATGTTTCCGTGGATGGTTAAAATCGCGCCGTCCCAATTTTTTGCCGTGGGCAAGTGAATGTTCGTGACTCCATCGAAATCTTGGTTGTATCCACACCAAAGCGATAGAGAGTTGGTGGACTTGCTGTGCCAAATCCTTCCGTAGTTGTAAACGCAGATGTGCTTTACAAGTAGAAAATGTTGTGGAGTTGGTTTGTGAATTTTTGGTGATAAAAAAACTAAAAACTAAATGAAAAAATGAAAGAACTCACCTCTTCGATTTCCTTCTGCTGCGAGATAATCTCGGTGGGGGCTCCTATGGTCAATACGCCCCCGTCGTTGATAATGATCGCCGCGGAATTGTTCAGATGCACGGTAGGACCAGATAAAACCAACTCACCGACCACAAACAGCTCGAACCGGTCGATGTTGATCGGCGAGGATAGAATGAAATCATCCATAACAAGGGTGGGGAAAATCTGATCGGGCGAGCCGAAATTGAGCGTCCCTCCGACGACAAAGGACGGAACCAAGAATGGATCTAAATTGTTTACCTGTGGGCGTGGGTGAGTGCTGTTGACGCCGAAGAAATCGTACCCGCTAATTGTACCGCCCAAAATTAGCGCGTCGAGCTCGACGAACAAGCCGCTGCCTGACGACACTGTTCCGTTCACCATCTTGAGCGTTTTTAAGTAGCACGGCAGAGTAACAAGATGCGACGAGTTTGAAAAGGTTTCGTTGAACACCCCGGAGTTAAAATTGAGCTGCGCCGAGCGAAGCGAGGCGCATTTTTAATGTATCAGGGGGGAGGCGAGGGAGCCAAAGAATTGAGAATAATGTTAGTTTAGTAGTGGCTCGTATATATTTCTCTTCTTCATCAAGGCTCGCTCGCTTCGCTCACTCACCTGTGAGTTCCAGCTGGTGACGTCCATCACAGCTTCTTGGATTCCGCCAGTCACGTAGAGACGAGCCTCTCCCAAGGCCATCTGGTCCACGTACGGTCCCAGAAGCTTCATGCTACCAGGTCCAGCAATGATGATGGACGTGTGTTTGTCGTAGGTGCACTGCTTCAACTGGATGATTCCGCCGAAGGCGAGAATGGTTGACTTGGACGACCAAACTGAATCGACTTTGGAATTTGAATTTGAATTTGAATTTCGTTGCAAGTAGTCCCACTCGTCGGAATGTTCCGACTGTAGGTTTTCCACTGGCGTGAACGAGCACTTCTTTATTTTCAGTTGGGTGATGTCGTTGACTTCCTCCGAGGGGTCGTCGTCGGAGGGGTCGTCGGAGGGGTCGTCGTCATCATGGTTCTCATCGTCTCCACCAAAAACTGTTGCTGTTGCTGTTGCCTCACTGTCGCTGTACCTTGCCGTGGCAAAACTCGCTATCTCGCTCCCCGCCCCATACGTTGCCTCATTGTGCTTGAAACTGCTGCTCAAAATATAGCTCTGGCTGTCGTAGTCCAAAAACATCGCCCCGCCCATACTCGGGATGACGCTCCCCCTCTTCGCAGTCGCCTGGTTGGCGTAAAACGTCGACTCGGTGATGTACGCCTTCGAGGCGGTTGACGCAATGGCGCCGCCCCGCCCGGACTGCATCAAGGACACCGTGTTCTGGTCCGAATTGTGGTCGCTGTGGGATTGTTCTCCCTGCGCCTTGTTCCTGATGAAGTTGCACCGGTGGAACTGGGGTCCAGGGACGAAGGACTTGAAGTCGGGGATTATCGTTTTGTCGTGGGTCACGGCGTCTAGTTCGGTGAAGGCAAAGTATAGATTTACGGCGCCTGTATGGGGTGAATAGGAACGGGAGGGTGGGGTTAGTTGAAATGGTTTGGGGGATGTCTTCTTTTTGGGCGAACTCACCACCCAAAGAAACCTTGCTCCCCCCCGCCTCGACCTTATTCTCAGTAAAGTCACAATCGGTAAAAACCGGGCTCGCAAACGCAGCGTGAACCGCCCCCCCCCACCCGCTAGCCTTGTCCGCAACCCGACCATAACTGGCACTCGCCGTGTTCCTAGTGAACGTGACCTTCTCAAAGGTCGACTGGGTGGGATACACCTGGAACTCCTCGTCGTCCGGTCCGGCGTTGTAACTCACGATCGCGACCGCCCCCCCAGAAGCGCCGTTGTCCGTTCCGCCCGAGCCGCAGTAGTTGTCGGAGAAGTCGGAATGCTCGATTATTGCGGAGGCGCCTTCGAGGTAGAGGGCGCCGCCCTCTCCGGACATTCCGTCAGGCCGAGGCATGGTGAATTTGGGGTTGTCCATTTTTTCTGGGTTTACATCGTTCCACGGGTAGTAGCGGAAGTCCTCGTCTGTGTGCCAGGGGATCGCTTGGTTTCGAGTGAAGTTGACGTTGTTGATGATCGCCGTGACCCCTGTGAGAATGCGAGGGAATGAGTGCGTTAGTTTAGTTTAGTGTGGTTAGTGGGTGAGTGTAGTGTGTGTAGTAGCTCCGTAGGGACTCACCTGAAACCATCGCCATCGCCCCCCCCGCCGACTTAACACTGTAGGAAGAGGTCGCAACGTTCCCCTCGAAGATCAACGCATCCATCTTGAGAAGGGAGTCCCCCCTCGCATACAGTCCGCCCCCCGACCCCCCCTTCGCCACGGTGTTCATAATAAAGTTCGTATTTTGTAGCGTAACCGCCCCATCATTCGTCCCGGTCGAACTCAGTCCACTCCTATCTACGTAAAGCCCTCCCCCCCCGTTCGCCTCCTGCCCGAACAGCAACGACGACAGCGCGGTGTTGTTGTAGAAGTTTGTGGTTTCGAAGTTCCCACCGCCATTTATCCAGACCCCACCCCCACGGGCGCTGCTGCTCGCCGCAGCAGCGTTGTACTCGAACGTGGTTTCTACGGTCCTGATCGCCTGCGGGTTGTTGTAGGGACTGTTGCCTTGCCTACTTTTCATATTCATGCCAGGATCCCTCGTCCCGTGCGTATCATAAAACGCGAATACCGCCCCCCCCCTCGGGCTAAATTCCGCAGTCGCAAACGCCCCGTTCCCCGCGAGGTGGCACCTGTCGAGTATTAGCGGGCTGTAGACGCTGGCAATTCCCCCCCCCGCCCCCGCGCAGGTCTCGTCGCCCGCCGCGCAAACCTGTGTTTGGTGTTGTGTTGTTGTGTTGTGTTGTGTTGTGTTGTGTTGTGTTGTGTTGTTAGTGTAGAAGCCAGTATTCTGCAGCGCTCGTCTCCAACTCACCTTGATTCCGCTGGCAATGTTTTGAAAGAGGAGGCTACTCGTGAGGGACAGCCCCCCGTACACGTGCTTGTACGCGAGTCCGCCCCCCTGCGCGACGGCGCTGTTCCACAAAAATGAGACGGAGTTTAGACTGTCGGAGGTTAGTCGGGCCAGGGAGGCGGAGGAGAAGGTGTTGGTTATTTCGGGGGAGGTTACGACGGAGGAGACGGATGAGGAGGAGCCGGTGCCGAAGATTCCGCCGCCCATGAAGGCGGAGTTGTTTCGGAAGGTTGATGAGGTTATGGTCATTCTGTCCTTCCAGTAAAGCGGGGGTCGAATTATGGAGGCAACATCAACTGTTGTTGTTGGTATTGATGTTGACGTGTATTTGAATTTGAATTGTTGTTATTGTTGTTGATGTTGTTGTTGTTCGAGCGAAGCGAGATTGTGCGCATATTCAATAAAGCAAGACAAAATGAGCGTATCAAAAGAATTGATTGGATTAGTTTAGTTTAGTTTAGTTTTAGTTTTAGTTTTAGTTTAGTAGTGGATGTAGCCATTGTGTCTGTAGCTATTTCGAGGGTGTTGATGTTGATTCATCACGAGTATTCTCGTCTTCATCAAGGCTCGCTCGCAGTATTTCGCTCGCTCACCTTCATCATCGACATCGTAGGGGGAGTCGTTCCCGCCATAAATGCTCAGCCCCCCCCCGTGACCACTTTCGTCGTCCAGCACGGTGTTATTGAACAGGTCCGAGTCAACAATTTCCAACCCTCCAGAAATGTGTAGAAGGTCGCTAATCAACGGGGTTGTCTCGTAGTGGAGGCCCCCGCCGGAGAATGTTGCCACGTTTGACGAGAGGATCACGGAGGAGAGGAAGACCATGAAGGAGGCGCCGACGACGCCGATTGCGCCGCCGCGGTCGGCGAAGGAGGAGGAGATTTGGAGGTTTGTTAGGTTGAAGGTCAAGGGGGTGGGCAGAGTTGACGTGGAAGTGGGTGTGGATGTGGACGTGGGCGTGGGCGCGGAGTAGATGATGATGGCCCCGCCGATGTTGTACGGTGAGTCCTCACGCTCGGGTTCTACAAGTGAATCTTTCCCTTCTCCCGCTCCCTCGACCGCAGGGGGGCTGACACTCGGAGAATTCGACTTTGGAAGGGCCCCGCAATTCCTAATCGAAAGGTCGGAAACAGCGCTCACGCCGCCTTCCCTGAGGACGAACGCCCGGGTCATGTTCCCGTGGACGCAGACATTCTCCCCCGAGGTGGCGGAAAAAAAATTGCAGCCGCAGTCGAAGAGGGTGAGGGAGGTTGAGGAGCCGGAGATGTGGAGCAACGTGGTGGAGGAGGAGGAGGAGGAGGAGGAGCTTGCCGAGGAGAGGGGAGGGAAGGAGGAGGTTATGTTCAGATAGTCAGGGTTGACGTTGTTTAACCCGGAGCAAGTTCCGGGGGAGATTTGGATTGTTATGGAGGGGGTGAGGGGGGATGTTGTGAGGTAGGATCTAGTTGAGAGGAAGGCGTGACGAACAGAACTGCAAGGGGAAGAACTGG
>Ga0302114_10002796_pt1 | contig 11106 bp, 6 predicted proteins | sample AG5_Surface_MG_FD_203107 | JGI IMG/M metagenome (GOLD analysis project Ga0302114, IMG submission 203107) | Marine microbial communities from Western Arctic Ocean, Canada - AG5_Surface | ecosystem: Environmental > Aquatic > Marine > Oceanic | place: Canada: Western Arctic Ocean | collected...
TTTCAGCGCAAACTCGGCCAACTTTTTTAAGAACACATCCGGCGCTCTCAGCGACCACGCGTCTTTGAAATAAACGCCGCCGTTCGCCACCGCCGAGTCGGTTAAATTCGGTTCCAGCTGTTTACACATCTCTGGCCCGATTAACTCGCCCTCGCCTTCGTGGTTCCATATATTCTTATCCCCCAACAATCGTTTCCTCTCCTCGTTCTTCTCGATGACTTCTTTCGAATCAAATCTGCTCTTCGTGAGTAACAAATATCCGTTCCGATTGGCGTGTTCCTCCAAAAACGCTCGCGCGTCGTTCACCCCGGCTAATCGCAACGTCTCTTTCCACGAACTCGACGCGCGTTTACAAAGTTCCGATAATCCTTCGTTCGTTTTCACCCTGTTCTCTGCGCTGGAATTGCGTAAAAAATGCATCGCAAATTTCATCACTTCCGAAGCGTTCGACGCCGAGAGGCTGAAGCTCAAAGGATTCGCAACATCTCCGTCACCACTTTTCGTACTTCCAAACATCAAACTCCCGCCGAAAAATGCCTTCACGCCGGCAGTTAAAAGCGACGCGGGAGAATCATCGTTCAGACCGAACGTGGCGTACGGTGCAAACGTCCCCGCGTTGCCGTAGCTCGCGCACTCGCCATCTTTTTTCGAGCCGACACCTGAGCGTGCTTTTTCCAAAACCGTCACCGCGAAGCCGCGAGAGCACAAGTGTATGGCACTGGATATGCCGATGAATCCACCGCCGATGACGACGGCAGATTTAGGGAGCTTCGCTGAAGTCGTGGACATTGGTAGTCGCAGTGTGAGTAGTCGTTTACTTGGACGAGACTGTCGTCATAGTGTGTCGTCGTTGATGAGATTCGTGCGGTGTGTGTGAGGACGAAACAAAAGGACGACCAATTAAATTCGATTTGAGCGAGAAGCGAGCGCGGTCTCAACGATACCAAGGCAGCGCGGATGATTTATGAACGTGGTATGTTTTTGTGTGTTATAAAAGTAATGCTCTCTCTTTGCTTTCCTTCTCTCTCTTTATGTTTATGTGTTGTTCTCGTCTTAGTCGTGTTCCTCTTCATTATGTATTCTCGCTTCGCTCGCTCTTTCTCTCTACTTTATGCTCGGATCAAGCCGAACAGCGGGTTCGCCGCGCCGATCTGACCTCGTCCGCAAAGTTCAGATTCGTCGAACAAAAACGTCCCGGGGTCGTAATACTCCTCTCTGCCGTCGCAGAAAACCTCCGAGGTGACGCGTCGACCGAACGGAACCGGCGTGAGTTGTTCGACGGTGAGCGCGGACGAGGAAGCGTTTTGTCGCGTTTCTTCGATGAACTTCAACGCTTTCGCGCCAGTTCCTAAATCTAAACCAAAGTTTTCCATGTCTTGCATCAACAACGGCGCGAAGAGCTGGTTCTTGCGCATGATGCCGTGCATGACAAAAGCCGCGGCGTGTTCGCCCAAACCGTGCTTTTCTAACCATCGGACGGCGGTACCGTCGCCGAGGAGTTCGCACAGCACGCGTTGGGTTGGAGGCGGCGGCGGCGTTTTGAGTTCGACGACTGGGTAGGAGTCGAGCGGGCGTCGGAAGTTGTAGCCAGCACCACCTCGAGATCGTCCGGGACCGGCGGCGGATCTTTTCGGGGCGTTCGGGTCGCGAGGTTTCCGCGGTTGGCCTTTCGGTTTTTTTGGCGCCACCCACGGGGCGACGCCAACCGCTCGAGCAACCTCCAAGCGACTTCTGTACCGCTTGTTGTCCGGGGCCCAATACGTCGCGTCGTACGAGCCCGCGGATGCACCTTGCGTGCGAATAGCGACGGTCACGCGCCAAGCGCGGTCGAGAACGGCTCCAGATTTGGCAATGAATACTTTCAGTTGGTGCAAAAGGTATTCCGGGTCGCTGTTACTCACCTTGGGAACGGGACCTGTCCATTCCGGCGGACCCGGCACCGGAGGTAAAGGGACGAACTCGTCGCCGTCCTCGGTAACTGGAGCTTCAACTTGTACTGGTGCCGCCGGTGCCGGTTTCTTCTTCGCGTTTTTTTCTTCCTCTTCCTCTTTCTCGTTCGTGGTCGCCGTTGCTTGCGTTTCGGTAGCTTTGACTGGGCGCGACGGAGAAGCTGTCGAAGTTTCGTTCTTGTTCGGATTGCGCTTCTCCATGCCACCGTGCGCCACGGACGTTTGCATGGTTCGCATTGAGGCGAAATTCTCAGTCTTTGCTCGCTTTGAAGCCGGTTCTACTGCACCCGCTTGTGGCGGCAATTTCACCGGAGATTTCATCAAACCTTCTTGGACGGCTTCTAAAACCTTCTTGGAGACGGTGCGTTGTCGACCAGAATTTCGAGTAGGTGCGACAACCGGCTTTTCTTCCTTCTTCAGCTCCTCTTTCTTTTCCTTCGTCGGCGAGGGAATATCAATATCCATTTTATCGGCTAACATAGACGCGTGAAAACCAGTCGCTCCCGCGTCGTCGTCCTCATTCTCTCCGTTATTACCGCCGTTGTGTTCGTTGTCTTTATTGGTGTCGTCTGGTTTCTGATCGCCGCCAGCGTTACCGCCGCCGTCAGATGATGGTCCGGGTCCTTTGTTGTTGTCGTTATCATCGCCACCATTACCACTACTACCGCCTCCACCACCGCCGCCGCCGCTGCCATCATCTTCCTTCTTCTTCTCCTCGGCGTTCTCGTCCGCGTTCTCTTCTTCCTCTTTGACCGTCCCAGGCATATTCTCTGGATCTTCCGGCTCTGGCGCGCGTTTCGGCATCGCCGGTTCGCCTTTCGCGTCGTACGATGCCGCATCTTTATCTGGAGTGTACGCAGCGTCGATGAGCGCGTTGAACAACGCCTGCGCTTTTTCCTTCGAGACGAGCGTCTTACCGTCGTCGAAGAATTCATCGAGCACGCTTTCGCCGCTCACCGCTTTCGCCGCTTCATCCTCTCTGCCGCCGGTTGCCACGAGCATTTTTTGCATCTTTTCAATCAACATCGCGGTGGAAACTTTTGCCATTCTTCGTAAACCCATGCGATAACCTAATCTATACGTTTCATCTTCCGTGCAAAACTCGTTAGGCAACTCTGCGAGAACTCTAGCGGCGTTGTGATGTTCCATCATTTCCTCCACAATCTCCACGCGTTCTTTCGGCGGCGGAGGTTCTGGAGCGTTCGGATCGGCGCCGTTCAAGCGCGTTCTTCGTCGTCCTTCGTCTTTGTTCTCTTCCTCTTTATCAGACTCGTCTCCGAAGTCACCAGTCGCGGCGTTGATTAAAGCAGCGGTGTCCGCGGCGAAAGGTGCGCGCGAAGGTTCCGCCGCGCCTCGTCTTCTTGCGGTTGGTCTCGGGACGTAGACTAAACCATCGTCGTCGTCGTCGTCGTCGTCGTCACTCTTTTCGTCGAGTAATTTAACTTTCTCATTCGCTAAATTCAAAACCTCCTCGTCGCCATCTTCGTATTCAATTTTCGAATACGTTTGACCATCCGCGGGCATGTATTCTTGCTGAACAATCGTGCCAAAGAACCAATCGTTCTCCTTGGGCCAAAATACTTTAATCTTCGCACCGTCCGGGAACGTGCGTTTTGGTTTGCTCCTCGCTCCGCCGCGGTTACGGCCACCTCCTCTCGAAGGGGCGACGGGTGCAGTCGCCGCGGCAATGGCGTTGCCGCCACCACCGCTACCGCTACCGTTGCCACTACCATCACCACCACTGGCCAAATTCGACGCTCTCGGTCTCCCAACTGGTTTCCTCTTCGAAGTCTGTCCCGGCGACCTCGTCCCGGTTACGCCTGCTCTCGGCGTATTCCTCTGAATCGAGTTCACCAGCTCTCTCTCCTTGCTCTCGTCCGTGTTACAGTCCACGTCCGCGTACTTTCTCTCGTACGAGTGCAAATAGTTTTTATAACTCGTGATCAAGTCGTGCCCAACGCTGGTCGCTTTGTGCGTGCTCGTAAAATTCGCCAACTTTGGAAAAATCTCGCGACTCCAGTTGATTTTTCTTTTACACGTGATTTCGTCCTCGCCCCATCCGCCGCGAGCGACGACTTGCCTGTATATCCCGAACAGATCTAACTTGTACCCATTCAAAGTCTTCGCCGGCCAATTCTCCGGAGCTGTTTGCATGGTTTTAGAAAACAAAAAGGTCAGTCTCTCTTTCTTTCCGTTTCAAAACGGTCGTCAGAGAATATAAAATACGCGCTCTGCTCGCGAAAAACAAAGAGGCTTTTGTTGCTCTCTCTCGCGCGGATCGTTCGGCGCTCGAGCGTCCGTCGCCGGATGTGGATCATCGACGCGACGAACGATCATCCATCAAAAGCCGATCGCGAACGCATTCGAGACGATCATCTCTCCTTAAAATAGTCGTCTCGAAAAGAAATATATGTGACGACGATGATAAAAAGACGAGCAAAAAAATGTCACTCACACGACCCCGGCGGTACCAGTTTCGCCTTCTCGGGCATCGTCTGTAAATGCGCAATCTGTTCGGTGTGATTTGAATAGCAGAGGAAGTTTAAGAAGAAAAATTAACATGTCAGTAAACGTTCTTAAAATCCACGTTCCGATGCACAAACAGGTCGCAAAACGCGATTGGAAAGGAAATCGCACCAAGTCTCTGAGGAATTCATCCTCGGTTAAAGATTCTATCGGTGTTCTCATCGCGATGATCGAGCGGAAATTTCCGCTGTATTTTCTCTCTTTCCTCCCCGCTCCGCTGCGAGATGATGGAAATCTCTCGCGTAACTTTCTTCGCTCGAAATGAACAAAACGCGTATCGGATCGCGCAAACAGGTCGGCGCGAATATTACTCGCGAGTTTGACGGAAAATTATGGATAAAAGATGCGGTTAATGCGGTCGATGTGATCGATTAATGGAAATTTTCCTCGGAAGCAAAAGAGCGCTTCCGTGGTTTTTGAACGAAGAAAATTTGGAGCAAATCGAACAAAAAACGAGGTTAAATCGAGACTCTTGCAGAGAGAGAAAAAGACCAACGAAAGAAAGCGCTTGAACGAAATCTCGCACGCGCGTTGTGTGCGCGTATATATATATACAAGTATAGGTTTAATCTCTTTTCTACGCGCTTCTCTCTTTCTTTCTTTCCTTCTCTCTCTTTCTCTCTCTCTCGTGTGAGTAGTTTTATCGCGCGCTATCGCGGTAAAAGGCTTTGAGGTTTTCCTCTTCCTTTTTTGCCCCGTCCGAGCCGCCGAGTTCGGCGGGAGGGAAAAGGCTCTCCAGTCTGTCCGCGGCCGCGCAGAGGAGCGTTAACGTGTCGTCTTCGATGCCTCTGAATGCGTCCTTCTTGATGATGGATGTTTTTCGGCGTCTTTGTCCTCCTTCTCCGTTGAGTTTTTCGGGCGTTCTTCTCGACGTTTTCGGCTTAGTCTTTGATTTATTAGAACCTTTGTTGTTATTAGAGCCTGTGTTGGTTGGTGTCGTCGAGGAGAGTTTGCCGCGCTTCTTCGTAGTTACCGAGGGAAGAGTTGGGGTTGTTTTCTTCGTCGATCGGGACGAACGCGCGGGAGGAGACTTCTCGGCTTTCTCCTCTGGAGTTGAAGGCGCGCTTACGCTCTTCGAAGGATCTTTTAGGGCAAAGAATCGATGATGATTTTCATTGATCTCCGCGCCGTCCTCGGTACCAGTCGTCACCGGATTCTTCTTCTTCACCGGCGTCGTCATCGCTGTCGCGTTGTCTGCGCTTTCACTCATCGCCGCCACTTGATCGAACTGAGTCGGTTCGAGAGACCCTTTCTTCGCGGCGTCGTTTTCCTCTCTGAGAGATATTTGTTCCATCGAAGCGGTAATCGGCGGGAAAGCTTCCGCTAAAGATCCTTTCGCGACGGTGACGATTTTAGTAGCGCTCGATTTTGAGCCGTTCTTGTTATTACTATTGGTATTCGCGTTTTCTTTCCCGCTCGTCTTCCTCTTCTTCCTCTTCTTTTCGTCTTCTTCGTCTTTCTTCGCTCCGTCCTCCTCCTTCTTCTCCTCCTCTTCGTCCGAGAAAGTCTGTCTCTTCTTCTTCTTCTTCTTCTCCTCCTCTTCCTCCTCTCGCTCTTCCTCAATTTGCCTCAACTGATAAAACCTCGCGCGACACTGTTGCGCCGTCCTCCCTTCGATATCCCTCGCGAGAAACGCCCACCTCGCCCCGTGCGTCTCGAACGCTTTCCGTAACTGCTCGTCCTCCTCCTTTTTCCAGTTCCCTCGCTCGACGCTCGGGTCTAAATGTCTTCGCCACCTGCCCATGCACTGCTGATCGGTTCGACCGCTCAGAGATCGCGCGATAATTGCCCATCTTTGGCCGTGTTCGTCGTACAGTTTCGCTAACTGTGTTACACATGTGTGAGTAGTGTTGTTCGTTCGATAGAGAGAGAAATAAGGAGAGTTTTTGTCAAAAAAAGCACTCAAATTTGAGCGCAAAAAGAAGAAAAAAAAATCAAATTTTTGGTTAAAAAAAGTAACAAACCCCCAAATGGCGTTTTCTGTTCCTCCCGTTGACTCGATCTCGAAGTACTACGCGCAGTTGTTGTCGTTCGTCTTCTCGTTCGCTTTTCTCGTGATGACACCGAGAAGAAGCGATGATTGTTTTTGTTGCAAAGCGTGAAAAAGAAAAGTACAGAAGGTTGACTCGATCTCGCTTGCAAAGAACAGACGTTTCGACTCCGCGGGAGCGCTCGCTCGTACTACTAAGTGATGTCTCTCGTTTTCGTCGCTCGAACCGCCGAATCTCTCGCGACTCCCGCGAGAGATGACGATGGTTTTTAAAGCGTGAAAAAGAAAGTACAAACATCATCAAAATTACCTTTTCGTCTTCCTCTTTCGTCCACTTTTCTCTCCGTATGTTTGGATTGACGCGATGTCGCCATCGTTGCGCGCACTGTTGTCCGGTCCGTCCCGGTAACTGCGACGCGACCGTCGCCCATTTGTTGCCGTATTTTTCTTGCATGTGCTGAAGTTTTAAGTCTTCCTGTTTTGTCCACGGTTGGGTTTTTTCTCCCATCTCTGCTTTTGCCACCGAATGCGAGCGTTGATTTTGTTCGTTCATCTTCGTTCGTTCGTGTTGTTCGTCGTCGTTTACGTCGTCATTTGGAGTCGTTGAAAGTGATTCCGATGATGCGTTTTTATTCGTCTCGGAATCTCTTTGTTTTCCCCATGGCGCCATGTGTTTATTTAAATCTCTTCTCCGCCTCTGAAGAAGAACGAACGGAAGACAAAGAAGAGACGTAAAAAAAGGTGCACTCTGAGAGAAGGCGTCGAGCGCTTCTTTTTGTCTTCTTCTTTGTCTTTGTCTTCTTCGCAAACGACGCAAAAGGAGACGATGATGACGGAGATGGGGAAAAAGAGATTTCCCCGAACGACGACTTTTTTGTGACGATGACTCTCGTTTTAAGCGCGAGGATGTGTGAGTCTTACAGATTATTCAATTTATTACATTTGAACTAATTCTAAGCATCTCACTTCTCAGTCAGTATATCTTAGTCAGGTATCTCTTTTATGGTTGTTATAGTACTCGTATCATACAGTTATCGTCGTTAGGGAAGAGTTAAGTTTATCCACTTCTTTTTCTCTTCTTTCCGGAAGCAACTTGTTGTTGCTGCTACGGCGGCGACTGTTTTTCGTTCATTTTTTTCGTCACCTTATCGGCCAACTCTTGAAGCGTAATTTTCCGGGCTCTTTGACCGGGCTTCACTCTCGTTAACGCGCACGCAAACTCTATGTTGTCGTTTGGAAACAAACTTTCCTTCTCCTCCTCGAGAGCGGTGAGGAAAGGTTTCCCGTACTTCGCGAGCGCGCTTACGATCGTGTTCTTATAGAACAAGTTTTTAAGCGCGCGGTCGTTTCCAACGAACGCTGGTGACTCGTGGATGCCTTCCATGATGGCGCAGAAAGCACCATTTGTTAAGGCAGAGGCGAACGAGTTGTTCACCATTGCTTTTTCAAACAACGTTTTATCACCTTGAAACACGGTCCACTTTTTCGCCTCGTCGAGAGTCTTCCGATAGCGTTCGGGGTGTTTCGACATGGCTGAAAGGAACGAATCATTGAACGCGAGTTTCGCGAACAACTTAGGATCCTTACCGCAGTATTTTTCGAAGATATCGTCCATCTTTTTGAAAAAATCGGCGTCGCGATAGTGCGCGAATAAGCCACCGCACGCGAGTTTCGCGAACAACTTAGGATTCTTACCGCAGTATTTTTCGAAGATCACGTCCATCTTTTTGAAAAAATCGGCGTCGAACAAGTGCGCGAATAAGCCACCGCACGCGATTTGCGCGAACAACTTAGGATTCTTGTTGCAGTATTTTTCGAAGATCACGTCCATCTTTTCGAAAAAATCGGCGTCGCGATAGTGCGCGAATAAGCCACCGCACGCGAGTTGCGCGAACAACTTAGGATCCTTACCGCAGTATTTTTTGAAGATCACGTCCATCTTTTTGAAAAAATCGGCGTCGCGATAGTGCGCGAATAAGCCATCGCACGCGAGTTTCGCGAACAACTTAGGATCCTTACCGCAGTATTTTTCGAAGATCACGTCCATCTTTTTGAAAAAATCGGCGTCGCGATAGTGCGCGAATAAGCCACCGCACGCGAGTTGCGCGAACAACTTAGGATCCTTACCGCAGTATTTTTCGAAGATCACGTCCATCTTTTTGAAAAAATCGGCGTCGAACAAGTGCGCGAATAAGCCACCGCACGCGAGTTGCGCGAACAACTTAGGATTCTTACCGCAGTATTTTTCGAACACGCGAAGAAGTTTCTCGACGAATACTTTTGCCGTGTCTACTTGGCCTAATCGAAAGGCGAAACCACTAGTTCTAAGAAATTTCAGCGCGAGTTCAGTGCCAAACGTCTCAAAAACTGTCTGCACGTTTTTGAAAACCTCGTGGTTTTCGAGTTGCATGTTCCTGCACATAGCGTACGCGTCTTGGAACCACGTGGAATTTTTCCCAGCGAATACTTCGAGCCAATACTCATCTGTCTGCAACAAAACGCGCCATTTTTCTTTCCTTTCCTTCACTGTTTTAACATACGTCTCGTCCAAACTCTGCAGGTGTTCATTTATCGTCTTCTTCTTCGTCGTCGCCGTCGTTTTTCGAGCGTAAGCCTTAGCCGCGGCGACGACAGAACACGTGCCTTCGTGCGCCTTCTTCAGCTTACGAAAACCATGCGCGTGCAAGTGCGCGGTCGGGTGGTACGCACCGCGGACGACTAATACTTCAAAGTTAGTACCCTCAAAACTAAAACTCGCGAGAAAAACCGTGTGGTTGTTGTCGCTATACAACAGGTTTTCAGGGGACGAGTTTTTAACGGTTATGAAACCGTCTTCGACCCATCGATCAAAGGCTTGCTCGGCGATGTCTTTCCCACACAGAACGCATACCACGTACTCGTTCTCTTGCGAAAAGTCTCGATTGCGATGCAACGCGCACACGCCATGTTGAAACCGAAGGAAGAATTCGCGTCGTAACTCTGGATACTTTTTCAGAATCGGGCCAATTCTGTTAAAGACAAAGGCGGCGTTCGTTTTATTCCCCGAAAAGAGAACAGAGTCAATCCAGTAAATGAAAGCACTGACTCCGAGACGGCTCATTCCATTTAATAGAGCGTTCGTCGTTCTGTTTGCGGCGTACACTTTGTTTTTGCAACACGGATACCCGCCTACGGAAAGAACTGCGTTGCGCGCGTTTGCGCCCTCCGGCGGCTTTTGTGGAGAAACGACGCCGACCTCGTCCAACGCGCCTTTATCGACGAAACCGTTTTCCCACCATATTCGTGCGTATGGCGCGTATGAATAATTTGAATCTTTATGCACAACGTCTCGTAAATTATGTCTTTCGACATCTTCTACTTCGTCGACGTTGAATTTATCATCTTCGTCTTCTTCTTCGTCTGCTTCTTCTTCGTCTTCGTCGCATTCTTCTTTGTCGTATTCTTCGTCTATGCGTACAAGAGGAGAGTGCGACTGCTCTGGAGGAATCATTCGACGACTTTGTCCTTTACGATTTTGACTTTTGTTTCGCGGTGACAATATCAATAGCGCCGGGGATTTTCTCCTTTCTCCTCCTTCTTCTTCTTCTTCTTCTTCGTCGTCGTCGACATCGTAGTCGTCGTCGTCGTCGTCGTCATCGTCCTCGTCGTTGTACTCTTCTTCGTCGTCGTACTCTTCTTCTTCTTCTTCTTCGTCGTCGTCGACATCGTAGTCGTCGTCGTCGTCATCGACGACGTCATCGTCATCGTCATCGACGTCCTCGTCCTCGAACGAAATATCTTGAAGAAGAGCACTGAGAGTGTTTGCATGATGTTCTTGTTGTTGTTGTTGTTGTTGCTGCTGCTGCCAATCAACACTCCCTTCCATCGCGAGTCCCTCGACGCGCGAACCTTGATAATCTTCGAGGCTTCTCCAAAGAGCTACTCTCATCAACTCCTCTTCGTCCATTTCTTCGTCGTTCCCGTAATCATCGTCGTAGACATCTTCATCGTCGCTTTGTTCGCCGTAATCAACAACGCTGAGTCCCCGAATGCGAGAACTCGAACGCGACGCCGTCGCTGAATTCGTGCGCGAACTCTTTCGCGAACTTCGCGCTGAATTCGTGCGCGAACTCTTTCGCGAACTTCGCGCGGAGGTTCGCTCGCTAGTCAAAGCCGTACCCAACACGGAATAGTCGTCATCGCTCTCCTCAACCCTCCGAGGAGTTCGCGGTCGTTTTTTATCGCGGGACATATTACAGTACGTGGATATATGCGCGCATACGCATACGTGTTATATGTTGTGCCGATCTGAGAAAACGACGGCGTGACACTTTTTTCTTATTTTCGGGGTGCCTTCGTCCCTTTGTTTTTCACAAAAAAAAAATCAATCTTTTGTTTCTGATGCAAAAATTCCGCGCTCAATTTTCGTCACTACGTTTGCGGATGTAAGCGACACCAAACGAGCAAACTTGTAAAAAACCGGCTCGAATGTGAAACAGAAGAGTCGTCCGCGCGTCCTCGCGGTCTTTGCGATGCTCTTCGAGACCGAGTGCGCTCTCGAAAACCCGCGTTGCGTTGTCGTCTCCGATTCAATCGCGTAACTTTTGTGGGAGACGCGAAATCGACCCCTCTCGATGAGCACTTTAACCGCGCGCGACGGCC
>Ga0302114_10002799_pt1 | contig 11099 bp, 13 predicted proteins | sample AG5_Surface_MG_FD_203107 | JGI IMG/M metagenome (GOLD analysis project Ga0302114, IMG submission 203107) | Marine microbial communities from Western Arctic Ocean, Canada - AG5_Surface | ecosystem: Environmental > Aquatic > Marine > Oceanic | place: Canada: Western Arctic Ocean | collected...
TGACTCAGCAACAACTGCAAACGGCGCAGCAGGCCCATCTGGCTTGACTGGCGTATCCGATACTGATGGCGATTCTTCAATCGTTGATTCAGGCGGTTCATACGTACCTTATGCAGGCGATGCTTACACAACTGCAGAAGCTGAACTATTAGGCGTAGGTTCTAACGAAACTATTGCTCCAATGGGCTTCACAATCGAAAAAGCTACAGTAACAGCTAAGTCACGTGCACTACGTGCTAACTACACACTTGAGCTTGCACAAGACCTTAAAGCAATCCACGGATTGGACGCAGAGACAGAATTGGCAAACATCTTGTCAACTGAAATCTTGGCTGAAATCAACCGTGAGGTTGTTCGTACAGTTAACCGTCAAGCTAAGATCGGTTCACGCCAAACATCTAACCAGACACTTGGTATCTTTGACTTGTCAACAGATGCAGACGGTCGCTGGTCAGTTGAGAAGTACAAAGGCTTGATCATGCAGATCGAGCGCGAAGCAAATGCAATTGCCAAAGACACACGTCGCGGTAAAGGTAACTTCGTAATGTGTTCATCTGATGTAGCTGCTGCTCTTAACGCTGCAGGCATGTTAGATTACACACCAGCTCTTGCTGCTAACCTGAACGTAGACGATACTGGCAACACATTCGCTGGTACTCTAAACGGTCGCATGAAAGTCTACATCGATCCATACTCAACTCGTGATTATATCACTGTTGGCTATAAGGGTTCAAACCCATACGATGCAGGTCTCTTCTATTGCCCATACGTACCACTAACTATGGTCAAGGCAGTTGGCGAAGAAGACTTCCAGCCACGGATCGGCTTCAAGACTCGTTACGGTATGGTATCAAATCCATTCGTATCAAGCACACCAGACAGCGGTCTTGCTTCTGATCGTACAAATGGTTACTACCGGATCTCAGCGATTAATAACCTACTTACATAGTAGACATAATCAAAAACGATCGCTAGGTAGAAATCTAGTAACTGGAAACCCCGCTTCGGCGGGGTTTCTTATTATCTTTTGTTGTATAAATAGACTTATATAGGAGTAAGATTGTGGCTACACTAACAAACAATATGAACTACTTAATGCCAACAGGCTTTAAGATAGTTATAGATCGAGAAAATTATCCAAACATTGAATACTTTTGTCAATCAGTTTCACACCCGTCTTTAAGTCTAGCACCTAGTGAATTACCATATCGCAAAGTGCGCAATATTCCATTACCCGGTGGTACTATTGATTATGGCAATTTAGACATTTCAATCATTTTAGATGAAGATCTGCATGGATATACTGAAATGCATGATTGGATGATTCGTATTACAGATGAAAAGCTACAGGGTCCATTAGATCGAGTAACTGGCGGTGTTCCATCATCTGCAGACATTACACTTACAGTATTGAATAGCCAAAACAATAAAGTAAAATCAATACGATATAACCAGTGTTCGCCAACTGAGTTGGGCGCTATTTCGTTCGACACAACTGGTGGTGGCACAGACTACTTGACATGCACTATGAGCTTTAGATTCCTTAACTTCGAGCTCATATAGATAATTCTATATGACGGAGATACATAATGATTGATTTGAAAGATGTTCTGGCCGATTGGTCAGAAGATAGTAAACTTACTATGCAACTTGACGAAGATTCACGTAAAACTCCACTACTTCATGCTAAATATCTTGAAAAGCTTGCTAATTGCAAACTTCTGCTTAAACGTGCAGAGTTTTCTCAAAAGACATTGCTGAAACAAAAGTGGGAATGGTACAATGGCAAAATGGATATGGACACGGTAAAAGAACTCGGTTGGGATCCTGATCCATTCAATGGCTTAAAAGTAATGAAAGGCGATATGGATTACTATTACGATTCAGATCCTGAAATTCAAAAGTCAGAAGAAAAAATACAATATTACAAAACATTAGTTGAAACTCTTAATGAAATTGTCTCTAACTTAAATTGGAGACATCAAACAATAGGAAATATCATTAAATGGAAGCAATTCGAATCCGGCGCTTAACTCATGCGATGCTCCACGTGGAATGCGATTTTGGTCAAGCTGCTGAGATAAAAGAATTCTTTTCGTTTTTTGTTCCGGGTTACCAGTGGATGCCTGCGTTTAAGCGCAGAATTTGGGATGGTAAAATACGTTTGTTTGATACAAACACCGGAGAACTACCTGCTGGACTTATCCATCATCTTGTACAATATATTGAAAGCCGTGGATACAACTATGAGCTAGTCAAAACAAAGTATGGTACACCTTTAGAAGATGAAAGGCCAGATCCAAAAGAAGTAGTTCAATTCATTAAGACATTAAATCTTCCTTTTGATCCACGTGATTACCAGTTTATTGCAATCATGGAAGCATTGCATAGAACTCGTGGTATTTTGTTATCTCCAACCGGTAGTGGTAAGTCTCTTATCATTTACGTATTAGCAAAGTATTGGTTAAGCTTAGTTGAAGGCGCATTGTACGGAGCAGACAAGGTACTTGTGATTGTCCCTACTACTGGTCTAGTAGAACAAATGCACGGAGATTTTATTCAGTATGGCTGTAATCCAGATGATTTGCATAGAATCTATTCAGGTAAAGATAAACAATTCAAACAAAATATCTGTATTAGTACATGGCAATCAATCTATAAGCTGCCGAAAGACTGGTATCAACAATTTGGCATGGTAGTTGGAGATGAGTGTCACGGCTTTAAGTCTAAGTCACTCATGAATATCATGAATAAAGCTACGGAGGCAAAGTATCGATATGGCACGACTGGGACTTTGGATGGAACTCAAACTCATGAGCTGGTGCTTCAGGGACTTTTTGGAAAGACGTTTAAGGTTACTACTACCAAAAAGCTTCAGGACTCAGGAACTCTCGCTGAACTTAATATCAAACGACTCGTTCTTGATTATTCGGCAGATGCAAGACGGGACTGTGAGCAAAAAAGTTATCAAGATGAAATCGAGTTTATCGTCACCAACGAAAAAAGAAACAGGCTAATACGCAATCTTGCGCTTGACCAAAATGGTAACACTTTAGTATTATTCAATTTTGTGGAAAAACATGGAAAACCTTTATTCGATTTGATTCAGGATAAGGCTGATGAAAAACGGAAAGTATTTTTCGTATCAGGTAGTGTTGCCACATCAGACCGCGAAGCAATTCGTGGAATAGTGGAGAAACAGAAAAATGCTATCATTGTTGCATCCTTGGGTACCTTTAGCACTGGGATTAATATCCGTAATCTTCATAATATTGTCTTTGCGTCGCCATCTAAATCTCAAATTCGAGTTCTTCAATCGATCGGACGAGGATTAAGAAAATCAGATAACGAAGTAGCTACCACACTTTACGACGTTATAGATAATATTAGTACCGATAATCGAAAGAACTTTGCTTGGTTACATGGCGAAGAAAGACTTAAAATATATCATCGTGAACGTTTTAATCATAAAACTTATAAGGTAGAACTATGAGCAACTTAAACTTTAAGCAATTTAAGCTATCAAATGGCGAAGAAGTGATTGCTGATGTTGTTGAAGCAGAAGAAGAAATACTTATTGTACGCGCTGCTATGAAGATTATAGAAATTGAACACCTCGAAGAAGGCTATAGTTATTTTGCGTTCAGGCCGTTTGTATCTTTTCAAGATAGTGTCGACACGTTACAAATACTTAGTACACAACATATTATTACTGAAACTACACCATCACATAACTTGCTTAAACATTATGCATCAGCGATCGGTAAGTTAGCTAAGTTTCTTAGAGGTGGCAAAACTTTAGAAGAATTCGAAGTTATGTCAGATGATGAAGTTGAATCTTATATTGCAGACCTTTTAGAACGTGAATTAGCAGCAGGTGGTGAAGAATACGAGATAGACATTGATTTCGATGACATTGAAGAAGAAGACTTAGGAGAAAACGTTGTACGGTTTAATCCAAAAGACACGGTACACTGATAGTATTCCTTCCCTCCCCGGTTATACTTTATTATACCATGAAAACACCATCTTGTACACTAAATAGTGAGCAAAAGAAACAATTATAATTACGTGTGATGAGAATAATAAAGTATGTACAAACTCCTTAAGACGTGATATAATATACTTAATGATGAAGGAGACACTTAAATGCGTCAAAAAAGAGCAAGCATCCATTACGTAAATAACGCAGAATTCTCACAAGCAGTCGTGAATTATGTTATGACAGTAACGGAAGCCAAAGAATCAAAGATCGAGATTCCAAAAGTTCCAGACTACGTAGCTCATTGCTTTCTACGTATTGCTGAAGGCTTATCCCATAAATCAAATTTTATTCGATATACGTATCGTGAAGAAATGGTTATGGACGCAGTTGAAAACTGTTTGAAAGCAATCAACAATTACGATATCGAAGCTGCGACACGTACAGGTAAACCTAACGCTTTTGCTTATTTTACTCAAATTACTTGGTATGCGTTTCTTCGTAGAATTGCTAAAGAGAAAAAACAACAAGAAATCAAAATGAAGTACATAGCTAATTCTGGTGCAGAAGACTTTATGATTAATGAAAATGGTGATGCTGTTTCTGGTTTAGTAGCAGGTGCTTTTGTTGATACACTCAAAGGCAGAATTGATAAGATTCGTTATGTAGATTCCGAAGTAAAGGAATATGCTAAAATTGAAAAGAAAAGAAAGAAGCGTACTGTACACGCTGATTCTGATTTATCGGAGTTCCTTGAATAAATGAAGATTGCTGTATTGAACGACACCCATACAGGCATACGAAATTCATCCCAAATATTCTTAGATAATGCTAAAGACTTCTACGAGAATGTTTTCTTTCCAGAGTGTGAGAAGCATGGGATTACACAAATCGTACACCTTGGTGATTATTATGACAACCGTAAAGTAATTAACGTAAAAGCTCTTAATCATAATCGTAAACATTTCTTGCAAGAGATGCGTAAACGCAATATGGTTATGGATATTATTCCGGGAAACCACGATACTTACTTTAAGAATACTAATGATATGAATAGTTTGAAAGAACTACTTGGCCATTTTATGAACGAGGTCAATATCATTATGGAACCAAAGGTAATGGAATATGGCGGTCTAAAGATTGCTATGTTACCTTGGATTTGTTCTGAAAACCACGACACATCAATGGAGTTTATTGCTAATTGCAAAGCTGACTGGTTAGCTGGCCATCTTGAACTTGGTGGCTTTGAAATGATGCGAGGCGTAGAAAACAAGCATGGCTTAGCTGCAGACTTGTTCAAGCGGTTTGAATTAGTATTAACTGGGCACTTTCACGTATCGTCTCGTAAAGAAAATATTTGGTATCTTGGTAGCCAAATGGAGTTCTTTTGGTCAGATGCTCATGACCCTAAGTATTTTTCTATTATAGATACCGATACACGCGAAGTTGAACGGATTAAGAATCCATATACTTTGTTTCATAGAATTGTTTACAACGATAAAGAAACCGATTATAATAACTATGATGTCAAACAGCTTGATCAAAAGTTTGTAAAAGTTGTAGTTGTAGAAAAACAAGATACGTTTGTTTTTGATCGATTTATTGATCGTATTCAAAACCAAGACATATATGATTTAAAGATATCTGAAAACTTTAACGAGTTTCTAGGTACGAATGTTGAAGATGAAGGCCTTGACATAGACGATACTCCACGACTAATGGATGACTATGTTGAAGGTGTTGATACTGATCTTGATAAAGACAAGATCAAAGTGATGATGAGAGACCTGATGACTCAGGCTCAAGCTTTGGAAATCGTATGATTAACTTTTTGAATATCCGCTATAAGAACTTCCTATCAACTGGTAATAACTGGACCGAGCTAGATTTTACACGCCATAAGACTACATTGATTGTTGGTCATAATGGTTCAGGTAAATCAACTATGCTTGATGCTTTATCGTTTGCTCTTTTTGGTAAAGCACATCGAAAGATTGGTAAGTTACAACTCATCAATTCAATTAATGGTAAAGGCAGCTTAGTTGAAGTTGAGTTTTCTGTTGGTGCTGCACATTTCAAAGTAGTACGTGGTGATCGGCCAGTTAAGTTTGAAATCTATAAGAACAACGAATTAGTAAATCAATCATCTCATTCTAAAGAATATCAACGTATTCTCGAACAAAACATATTAAAGCTAAATCACAAATCATTTCATCAGGTTGTGGTACTTGGCTCATCTAACTTTGTTCCATTCATGCAGTTAAATCCCGGCAGCCGTCGTGGAGTTATTGAAGACTTGCTTGATATTGGTGTATTCTCTAAAATGAATCAGATTCTCAAGGAAGAATCAAATGCCATAAAAGATAACCTAAAAGACATATCTTACCAGATTGACCTCATGAAAAACAAAGTGGAAACGCAAAAGAAATATATTGCAGATGTTTCTACTTTAACTGAGGATAACAGGAGGAACTATGAACATAGGATATCTGAATCGCAGGATAGTATCGATGCACTACAGGCTAAGAATAGTGAGCTTAGCCTCGGACTCGATGAATCTGTACGCGAAGCCGAAGCAAGGTTGGGATCTTTATCGGATCAACGCCAAGGTCTACTCATGCGAAGTCAAGATCAGAAAACGAAACTCACCGACCTCAGCTCACGGGTCGAGTTTTTCGAAAAGAATGCGGCGTGTCCCGTATGCGACCAAGCCATTTCAGACGGCCATAAATCTGAGATACTACGCACAACCACGGAATCTCAGGATCTGGGGAAGGCAGCGCTTAAAGAAATCGGAGTTGAAGGCCAAGGGGTGGAGTCGGAGATTAAATTGTCGACTGACTTACTTTCAACGCTTCGATCTAAAGTATCTGAGCTTGCTACGAACTCCCAAGATATTTCAAGACACCAGAAAGAAATATCTGATTACCAGAAGTTCCTAGAGAAAGACGTGTCGGCTGATCTGCAAAAAGCAAATAGTGATCTTGCAGTTATTAAAGAAGAGCTGCAAGATCTCAATGATTCTAAGATGCAAAAGAACGAAGACTATTCATACAAATTAGCAATTGCTGAAATGCTTAAAGATACTGGTATCAAAACTAAAATCATTAAACAGTATTTGCCAGTTATGAATCAACTCATTAACAAGCACCTACAAGTTCTTGATTTTTATGTACACTTTAATCTAGATGAAGAGTTTAACGAAACTATTCGTTCTAGGCATAGAGATGAATTTACATATGAATCGTTTTCTGAAGGTGAAAAGCAACGTATCGATTTAGCTCTATTGTTTACATGGAGACAAATTGCTAAGATGAAGAACTCGGTTTCTACTAACTTGTTAATGCTTGATGAAACATTTGATTCGTCACTCGACCATGAAGGAGTAGACAATCTTATTAAGATCCTATATACACTAGGAGATGATACAAACGTCTTTATCATATCTCACAAAGGCGAGATACTTGATGGTAAGTTTGAAAATAAGATTGAATTTGTAAAAGAAAAGAACTTCTCAAAGATAAAGAGCAATGCCGGAAGTCAGTAAAGAAACTATATGGCACTTCACATGCCAGAAATGTCTGGGTTGGTTCTCAGTTGCAACTAGCGATGCCTTCAACCCAATGAGTAGAGAGTTTTATTGCCCATGGTGTGGTGATAAAACAAAATGTGAAAATAAGAAATAAATGGTTTACAATGCGGTAAAAACGTGTTATAATATACTAACAATTGGAAAAGAAAAGGTATATAATGGAACTCAGCGAAAATACACTTAATGTCCTGAAAAACTTCAGTGGCATCAATCCTAACATGATGATCCGTTCAGGTAATACGATCAAAACTATTAGTGAAGCTCGAACAGTACTATCCACCGCGGTGCTTGATGCAGACTTCCCTAAAGACTTTGGTATTTACGATTTGAACGAATTCATGGGTGTCCTTAGTTTGGTTGACACACCACGTCTTAAGTTTGAAGATGACTATGTGGTTGTTAACGATTCTACTGGACGTTCTAAAGTCAAGTACTTCTATTCATCAGAAGATACATTGACAACTCCACAAAAAGACATCACAATGCCAGATGCAAATGTGAAATTCAAGCTAGACAACGAGACATTGAATCGGCTTAAGCGCGCTTCTTCGACTCTTGGTCATAGCGAAATTTCTATTTCTGGTAACGATGGTGTACTCAGTCTTTCTGTGGTTGATTCTCAAAACAAAACATCTAATGCTTTCTCTATTGATATCGATGGTGAATTTAGTAATGATGATTCGTTTAATTTTATCCTGAGTACAAATAACTTGAAGATACTACCCGGTGATTACGAAGTAGCTATCTCATCTAAACTTATCTCGCAATTCAGCCATACTAGTCTAGACGTAAAGTATTGGATTGCACTTGAAAAAACATCTACCTTCGGAGCGTAAAATGTCAGAAACTATGACACAATTGCGAGAAGTGTCTAATCGCACAGCTCGTTCCATGATTGCAGTTATCGATGCGATGACTCAACGTGGTGCTATTAAAGGCGAAGAGCTATCGACTATTGGTGGCTTACGTGATCAATCCATCCAGATTATTCAACTTGCAGAACAGGTTGAACAGGAAGAAGCTATGGAAGCAGCTGAATCCGAATCTGATGGCGACTAAGGTTAGACGCTCAATAGTCTCGCGGGGAGGCATGGTTACCTCCCCTCTTTTTTTATTATGGAGTATGTGAATGTCTAATGAATTTTTATGGGTCGAGAAGTATCGTCCTCAACAAATCGCTGATTGTATCTTATCAACTGAGCTAAAGCAAACGTTTGAAAAGATCGTAACATCTGGTGATTTGCCAAATATGCTGTTCAGCGGTACAGCTGGCACTGGTAAAACTACCGTGGCCAAAGCTTTATGCAATCAAATGAACCTTGACTGGATTATGATCAACGGTTCTGAAGATGGCAATATTGATACCCTGCGTGGTAAGATTAAACAGTTTGCTTCTACCGTTTCATTACAAGGTGGCGTCAAGGTTGTAATCCTTGATGAGGCTGATTATCTTAATGCACAATCAACGCAACCGGCTCTTCGCGGTTTCATCGAAGAATTTTCAAACAATTGTCGATTCATACTAACTTGTAATTTCAAGAATCGTATCATTGAGCCATTACACTCTCGTTGCGGTGTATATGAATTCAACACGTCAAAGAAAAATACTGCAGCACTTATGCAGAATATGTTTGAACGTGCGTGTACGATCCTTGATGGTGAAGGAGTTGAATATGATAAAAAAGATTTATTACCAATTGTCTCAAAGCATGCGCCGGATTGGCGCCGAGTCCTCAACGAACTTCAAAGACGTTCTGTTCTGGGTTTTGATGTTAGCAGCACTGTTGATATGGGTGGATCCATTGAAGATCTTGTAAAGACGCTTAAAGATAAAAACTTCAAAGAGATGCGTAAGTGGGTTGTAAACAATATAGATACAGATGCGGCAGCAATCTTCCGTGGATTGTATGACAATGCTTCTAATAGCATTGAACCACAATCAATTCCACAACTAGTTTTGATTCTTGCTGATTATCAATACAAACAAGCGTTTGTAGCTGATCACGAACTCAATGTAGTTGCATGTCTTACGGAGGTTATGGCTAATGTCAAATTCAATTAGGTTAACACTATACACTCAAAACGCTTGTCCATTTTGTGATATCATGAAATCAAAGTTAACTCAATGGGGTTATAACTATGATGTAGTTAATCTAAACCAGCGTACTGAAGCTAAAAGCTTTATGAAGATCGCAGGCCATAAGACAGTGCCACAACTATATTGGAATAAACAGCATCTCAATAAAATTGATACCGTTATGTTTACGAAAGATTATCTTGAAGAACAACTTGACTTAGATAACTACCAAGGTGGAGTGGAAATGTTTCAATGAATCCATTTGAATTTGTAAACGATATCACAAACGGTAAGTCAAACATTATGGTTGACGACATTACCGAAAAAGCATACAATCCTTATATGGTCAATCGAAGCTTATCGTACTTTCATGATTGTGTTTTGATGGCTAATGAAATGAATATTAACCACCAACTGGATAAGCGCCTACAATTTGATTTTCTTATAAATATTGTTAGGAAAAAGAAACGTTTTTCCAAATGGGCAAAAGCTCAAAAGAGTGACGACATTGAAGTGATTCAGGAATATTATGGCTATAGTAATAATAAAGCACGCCAAATCCACTCCCTTCTATCGTCAGAGCAAATTGATGAATTAAAGAAGAAGGTTAACCGAGGTGGAAAAAGATAATAATAATATTGTAGAATGGACGGTCACCTCAATGTTAGAGGTGACTTTGGAAGAGCCAGATGATTTCCTTAAAGTAAGAGAAACACTGACTCGAATTGGTGTAGCGTCTCGAAAAGACAATACTCTTTTTCAATCGTGCCATATTCTCCATAAACAAGGACGGTATTTTATCGTTCATTTCAAAGAATTGTTTTTACTTGACGGTAAGAAATCTAATCTAGAAGAAAACGATATTGCACGACGTAACACTATTGCTACGTTGATGAGTGATTGGGGTTTACTGTCTATCGATAATAAAGATCAGGCACAACCACTTGCACCGCTCAGACAGATTAAGATTATTCCTTTCAAAGAAAAAGTAAATTGGACATTACAGCCAAAATATAATATTGGAAACAAATGAATTACAACGGGTGGGAACGTGACTACTTAGAAAATAAACAAGCTTATGACAAATTATTTGAAGAAGCTTGTTTAGCAGGTGAGCAAGATGTTTCCACCAGTTTCCTTGAAGAAGAAATAGCAGCAATTGCAAATAAGAAGTATGCGGTAACATGTGCTAGTGCTACCGACGGTCTTATTTTTGCATTACAAGCGTATAACATTGGAACTCGAGATGATGTCTTAGTTTCAGACTTTTCTTGGATATCGTCTGCTTCATGTGTTTCTGCGGTTGGAGCCAATCCAATCTTTGTTGATATTGACAGAAATACATTTGAACCATGTCTCCATAGCATTAAGACGATGGTTACAGAAAATACATGTGCTATAGTATATCCAACACTTTTTGGTAGAATGTCTCCAAACATTCATGAAGT
>Ga0302114_10002800_pt1 | contig 11098 bp, 8 predicted proteins | sample AG5_Surface_MG_FD_203107 | JGI IMG/M metagenome (GOLD analysis project Ga0302114, IMG submission 203107) | Marine microbial communities from Western Arctic Ocean, Canada - AG5_Surface | ecosystem: Environmental > Aquatic > Marine > Oceanic | place: Canada: Western Arctic Ocean | collected...
CGTAATGCATTGAGCATAGCTTCATTTAATAAATTCTCTATCTGAGCACCAGAAAGACCATTGGTCATTTCTACAATATCCGAAACAGACAAGCAAGCTTCATAGGGTTTTCCTTGAATATGAATACGAACAATATCTTCACGTGTTTTTGCATCGGGATTTCCTATAAATACGCGTTTATCAATACGACCTGGTCTCAATAAAGCCGGGTCTAGTAAATCAGCACGATTTGTGGCCCCCACGACGAAAATCCCCGAAGAATTTTTGAACCCGTCCATTGCAACCAACAGTTCGTTGAGTGTGTTATCGCGTTCGCTACTCGATGATTCACCGTCACCTGAACGGGTTCTACCCAACGCATCAATTTCATCTATAAACACAATTACCGGCTTGTATTGCGAAGCAAGATCAAACAATTCACGTATTCGGGAAGCTCCCACACCTACATATTTCTCTTGAAATTGAGCACCGGATACAGAAATAAATGGTACCTTTGCTTCACCGGCCAATGCTTTGGCTAATAATGTTTTACCATTACCAGGAGGACCTTCTAATATAAGTCCTTTGGGTATACGTACATTGAATTGTGTATATTTTTCATAATTCGCTAGCAAATCAACACATTGGTCTAATTCCTTTTTAACCTGGTCGTAGCCACCTACATCTTTAAAGCTAACAGGAAAATCGGTAATGACTTCGAAATTATTAGTCTTTTTCCCTTTACGTCGTTTAAAATTCGCAAAGGTGTCTGGGTCGTCACCACCTCTAGGTTCATCGGGTTCTAAAAAGGGATTAAAATCCATATCTCCGGGGTTTTGAAGACCTCTTTGTGGGGCAATAATAATTCGTATTCCTCCAGTAGGAAATTCTGTTTCTGTTTCGGAATCATTATTTCCCATGGTCCGATTACTATTATTTAAGATAGCTTCATCCTGAATAGTATTGTTTTGAGAATTCAACCGCTTTAAAGATTGTTCATAATATATTTGAGAAAATGGATACTTAGGTGCTTGATTTGGATCCCCCATAATGGACACATGTGCTTTGTTGGAACGTAAACGATGAGGAATCTTCTGATTATAAGTAAAGCTTTTCCCAAGACAAGAGAGAGAAAGCAAAAAAATTATGAAAAATTTCATATACATTATTTTGGTGATTGGTTTTTAAATACCCTTTTTAATAAAGTACTTTTAATTCCAAGGCAAAGGAGAAATCATTGTTGTTAATATCGATGGGATCGCCAAATCGGTTCAAAAGCTTGATATTTAATTTTCTTAGGGTAATGGGACCTAAATAGTCACGCTGGCTGAATACTTTATCATTTTGATGTATCATAATTTCGTTTGCTGAATTTTCAATAGAAAGTCGTCCTAGTATATCGTTACCAATAAAAACATCGCCTACAGAACTAGAAATCGTTTCTGCTAAAGAATTTTTATTAAAATCGTCTATTGCTAAATAGATATATGTACTTCTACCGGAACCATAGGAAGATTCACTACATAAATAGGATTCGTAGGTGACCAATCCCGTATTACTGCCAGCATAATCGACATATCGGTCCAATCGTTTAACCGTGTATCTGGACTTCCGAAATCCAAGAAACCAGCCTAGCGATTTTTGAAAATCTTTGTTTTTCTCCTTGGAATTACATTTTGTCGAATCCATGTCAAAAATCACTTCATAATAGAAATCAGGGGAATAATGGACAGCAGTAATGTCATATGGTTTGAGTCCAAAATCATTAATATCCCGAGCACGTATGACTGTTTTTGCAGTGACATTACTAATATCGCAAATAAGAAACTCAAGTCCGTTACCTGTATTCAAAAAGAGATTGTTTAAAGCGGTGAAGAATTCAATATAATTGTAATTTCCGGGTGGAATCGTAATGATTTGTTCAGAATCGGGATGACCGTATACATTGTATAATTTAATTTTGAAAACATTGTTTTTAAGGGTTTCGGATATAGAATGCCATGAAATAGGTAATTCTACAGAGACCAACTTCATAGACACTACTTTATGTTCTGTTTTTGGTAGAGTCCAATAAAAGGAATTCGAATTGGTAGTATCATAATTTTTGCGAAATAAACTGTCGATACTGATGACCTTCGTAAAGTATTTTCTTTCAATGGGATTAATCACGCCTGCCGGATATTTGTCGTCAAATGTGTTGACAACGGGAACGATTTTATCGGTCGTGACTGCATGAGTCCCGCCACTTAATTGATTCTGACTCTGAATAATATTGTAATTTGTAGGAGGTAACTGAACAGGTGGTCTTTTTTCAATATAACTCAAGAGTTTTTGTTTGGCCTTATCCATAAACACAATAAACACTTCCTTTTGACCATCTGAAATCGATTTGGACTGAACAGATTTTTTGAAATGTTGAACATATTTTATAACGGAAGAAGAAGACAATGTAGATAAATCTTCATTGATGCGCAAAAATCCACATAATTCCTGTTCATTATAATTATTTATATCTAAATCATAGTTGTTCATTTATAAAATATTGTTATTTAATTTATAAAAGAATAACTTATAGAAGAATGGTAAACACTGTATTTGGAGGTGCTACATCACAAATCGTATATAAACAAGTTTATATTGAAGATGACCCGAATACGACAAATACGTCGGCTGGTTCAAACGTGAACCCACAATCGCAGTCATTATCAATTAATAAATTTATTAAAGACTTTATAGATTTGTTAAACAAGGTATATTTAGGAGAAACAAAAGAATATTTTAATTTTGACCGACTATTTCAAATAATCTTTAAATATTTGTATGATTCATTTATTACTGATAATAGTGCAACTTATTCCATATTAAAAAACAATGTAATTAAGGTGTTTAAGGCATTATTAGAGGAAATGGAATATATTGTATTTAACAATGGAGATCTGTATTTTTTGGAAGGTACAATAATAGCCAGTTTATTACCTTTTTTAACAAATTACATTCAAGGTGAAAGTGATAATGCAGACTTATTAGAATTGGTAAAATTCAACATAGAAGTGTTTTTGGATAAATTAGAGGAAAATGATGTGGACCCGTTTGATGATTTTAAACGAAAAATAATTCAATTCGATAAATTAAAACAATTGGTCTTAAATAGTTTAGAAACATATTTGACTCTTTTCAAAAATGGTAATTTCACTACTTTAGAAGAACAATTTACAGAAATAGAGAAAAATGATATCGGTAAAAAAATAATATCCGATAGTTTGTACGTAATTACCGAACAAGAACTAGAAGATTATATGGATACGAATCAATTATTTAAGCAATATCGTTCGTTCATTTTCAAAATCATTGATGGATTGAATGCTGCTATTTTATTGGATAATAAGAATCGTGGATTAACTGTTCAAAATCAGACATTACAAGAATTTAGTAATATTTTAAGTAATCCTGCATTATTACAAGATTACATTGATAGAACATACGGTAATGTAAATATCAATTCTGCATTATTAAGTGAAACATTAACATTAACTACCGGATTAGAATTAAAACCCGAATATAAAGAGTATGTAGAATTATATGGGTTTCCGGAAAGTGGTGTTTATGATGCTGAAAAATTACAGGAAATTATACAATCTTTAGAAACGTAATAGAAATGGTTATTTTCCATTATTTAGGAGTAGAATCAAATCTTTAGAAACGTAATAGAAATGGTTATTTTCCATTATTTAGGAGTAGAATCAAATCTTTAGAAACGTAATAGAAATGGTTATTTTCCATTATTTAGGAGTAGAATCAAATATTTTGCATCGACAAAAATAATAATATATTATATAAATGGTGAATTTTCTTTTGAACGGAATAAACAATACACTTACGAATACTGTAGATTTCGCAAGAACGAGTGCCGCGACAGAGACCGCTATCGTAGCACCTACCGCAAACCTATATATGACTGCCTCGCAGTGGAATACTTTGTTTGCATACGGTAATAACATTTATCGTACATACTCGACCGAACTACCTAGTTTGGATTCACATGGTGTTAATTTCACAACCAGCGGAGATGGCACTGGAGCTGTTGTCGATTATGTTACAACGGACAACAATAATATTACTGCTTTTAAATTTGTTAGTGGAGGTGCCCATTTTAAAGTGAATGATACTATAACTTTTAATATGTCAAGTCAGGGCAGCTCAGTAGATAACGTAATTGCCAGTGATTATGCGCTTGTCGCAGGAGATCTTGATTTGGGTCCCTTAAGAAGAACTCTTTCTAGTAGGAATATTGCTGTTGCAACTGGAACATTTGCAGAAGGTCAATATGTAGCCGGTCCTAATCTAGCGGATGGTACTTATACTGATCTACTTTCCTTTATATACAGCGGTACTACTGCTACTGGTGGTGGTGCTGTATTGGCATCGGTTACTATTTCTAGCAATAAGATTACTGCAGCTACCTGGACTACGGATGGTTTGGGTTATGGTGTTGGTGATATATTTAGAATTAGTGTTGGAAATACAACTTTCGCGGATTATACCATAGATGGTGGCGATCTTGGTGGTAGTAGTGGTACTGCTATGGCACCACTAAGTCCTGCTAGTGCAATTACAAAATTAATAACCATGGCTGTTGGTGTTGGTGGTGGTACTGGTGCAGTAGTTAATCGTGTTACAGTCGACTCTTCCAATCAAATCACTGACTTTGAATTTTCCGAGGTGGGCTCTGGTTTTAGTTCTGGTGATACGCTTACGGTTACCATTAATGGTAGTGCGTTTAATGCACTTACCCTAGCGAATGCCGATCTTACCGGAAGTCTTAAGACTACCGCTCTCGCTAGTAAAACGATCACCTTTGGTAACATTGCAGGGGATTATGCGAATGATGTTATCACCATTAGTGGTGGTGGTGGTACCGGTATTATAGTAGATACTTTAACAGTAAACAGTTCCAATCAAATCACTGATATTACTTTTGCTGGTCGTGGATATGGTTATCAGGCTAGCGAAACCTTGACGTTTACGAGTGTAGATGTAAATGGTGATTCAAGAGTGTCTGGTGGTTATATTTTGCTGTCTGGTGATCTAAATTCAGATGGTTCGGTAAAGAACATAACTGGTAAGACAATTGCCAAGGCTAGTGGTGCTGATTACCATGATGCATCCACTCGTATCAATAAACGCACTCTAGCGACAGTAGAATTATCCACCCCTGCTGGTACGACCTTGCAGGAACCAGAGGAAGTTGAACAAACAATTGCGGATGATGCAATTCGTCATTTCCTATTCGGTATTACCGGTAATTATAATCAACAAGAAAGCTTTTCCAATATAGAAACTATTAATACGACGATTGACACTTTACTTACTGGCACTGTAGGTTCAACATTGGACGCCAAGCTGAAAACTAGTATTGCAGATGCTAATAGTGATACAGATGCAGATACCGATATTGGTAATCTGGCGCGTCAGCTTATGTTGCAGGTGCAAAGTGACGCTGCTCGTTTAACAAATAACGCTTTTGGACAATACCATGACGATAACGTTTTATCAAATTTTGTAGGAGATTTGAGTGGTATAACATCGACAACCGGAACATATACTACTGCTGATGGAATTGCTGCAACTACCGACGGTTATGGCTCACACGAAGAATTGGAATCAATTGTAGTACGCGATGGCAAGGTGGCTGGTGTAAAATTCTCAAAGCCGGGATACGGTCATATGGCCGGTGAAAAAATCACCCTTACCGGAAGTGGTCTAAAAGCAGGTACTTATAACGGAACTGTTACTACAACTCCAACTGATATGGTTGCAGGCACTTACACCGATGTCACGTTGACAGGTGGTACAGCAGGTACAGGAGCTAAAGCAACGGTCATTGTAGGAGGTGAGACTTCGATTACATCCATTACCATTACAACTCCCGGCAGCGGTTATGCCAATGGCGAGACTATTACTTTGGCGGCGGACGCTGTGGGCGGTGCGACTTCGATAGTGTTAACGCTAGCAACTAGTGATATTGGTACTGTAGCATTTTCCAGCACCACCTACACTCTTGTTCAAGGAGATTTAGATGCTGATGGTGGTTTTTCGAACAACTTATATAACTTTACATTCGAAGCAAATGATACTCTGACCTTCCAAGTTACGGTTGCTCCTAAGGCGGATGCTCCAAATGCAGGTCAAACATCAATAAATTATGCTGCCAAAATCACTATGATTTAAGCGCGAAAATAATCAAAGAGAATAAATCATAATATTGTATACAACATTATGAGCTTATCATCTTTACCTACATTGAAATTAACGATGAATGCGAGTGAATGGAACAAAGTGTTTGCATTCGGGACAAATATCTATAGGACATATTCTTCTCAGCTGCCAATACTAGATAACCATACTAATAGTGAAACATTAGCAACAGAAGATTTAGACGAAACGAATATAATAATTGAGCCCGAAGAAACAGACCAAACAATTGCGGATAATGTTATTCGTACATGGGTAAAACAAATAACGGGGGTACAAAATCAAACATCTTTATTTTCAAATATAGCAATTATCAATGCACATCTAGATACGTTACTTACGAGTTCGGGAAATGACGAAACTCATTTAGTCTATAAACTAAAAGCAAGTTTGGATACCGCAAACGGTTTAACGGACCAGAATACAGGCGTGAATAATATAGCGCGCGATTTAAAGACGCAATTAGAAGCTGATTCAGGTTCATCAAATCGACTCACGACCAACACAGGTCAAATATACCACACAGACAATATACTTTCGAATCTCCTGGGTGATATGTCTGGAATCACAATGAATTCTCAATCAGACGGTACAATTACAAGTGGCCTTACATTTGTGTATAGTGGAACAGCGACAACGAACGCGACGATTTCACATGTAACTATTCGAGATGAAAAATTAGCTGGTGTAAGATTTAGTGATGCGGGTTCGGGATATACAACGGGTCAAACGATACGTGTGGGTATAGATAGTACTTTTTATGACCCATATACAATAGAAACGGGAGATTTGGACGGAAATGGGGGATTTTCAAAAAAATTATACAACTTTTTATTCATAAATGGGGATTTTATTTCGTTTCAGTTAACTATGGCACCAAAATCGAATAGTAATTTACCACATCAAACATCTAAGAATTATGCCATACAAATAGAAATGATATAGAAATAAAATCATTATACATAAAAATGGGACGATATTATTGGGGAAGCATTGAAGGAAAATTTTGGGTGGCAGTCCAATCGAGTAGTGATATTGAAAATTTGGTGAATTGTGAATACCAACAACATTATTGCTGGGAAGTATGTGGTTGTACATTGGAGGACGATGACCACCAACGACTCCAAAAAAAATGTACATTAGAATGCGAAGAAAATTGCGAACATTTTTTTTGTAAAGATTGTTTTGAAACACAGCAGGAACATTATGACCAGGCACTAGAGGATGGATGTATTGAGGAAGGAGAAGCATTGTATCATGAGGAAAACAGTATAAGTTATAATTTGGACGAATCTCATTATGAGGAATTAGTGAACAAGTTGGAAGAACTACAAAAACAATTGCCTCCATCAATCGTGGATTTTTATAAAACGGTTGAACACAATGAAAAGATCATAGATGCGAGTTTTTTTTATGAACCACCCAATACGATAAGTGAACAAATAGCCAATTTAGAGGAGGAAGAATTAAAAAAGGTATTACCAGTTATTGCAAGATATCAATTAGGACTACAAATAAAATATTGTTTAAAGAAGGAAGGATCATGTTCCGTTGGATGCGAAATATAAGGTTTTTCAAGAAAAAAGAAATTCTATCTCTCTCTCTTGGAAAAAATCGTTATAGAAAGTTGTGAGAAATCCATTTTGGAACTTTTAAAAAGTTCCAAAATGACATATTACGGACCTAAATTTATGGAAAAAATGAGGTTAGAGCACAAAGGTGTAAAGTAGATGTTTGCAGGAAAAATATGAGAGCATGATTTTTTGAGTAAAAGTAAATAAGTTGTGGAAAAAAGGATTTAGGGTTTTTTAATGTCAGTATTTTATACTTACAAAATGGCTGACATAAAAACCCCAAAAACCCCAAAACATTATGAGTGTACGGTTTGCACATTTATATGCAGTAACAAAAAGGATTATTATAGACATTTATTAACAGCTAAACATAAACGACTTACATTAGACTTACCAAATACTTCACAAAATACCCCAAAACCTTTTTGTTGTGAATGTGGAAAGTCATATATTCATCGTCAGAGCTTACACAAGCATAAACAGAAATGCAAAAAAACTGATAAATTACCCCATGTAGAAAAAGAGGAAACAAAGAACGATGAAATAAAATCATTATTTTTACAAATGATAGAAATATATCATGATAAACAGGCAGAAACGAATCAACAAAACCATGAAAATACCATGGAAATAGTAAATAAGGTATTAGAATCTATGCCAAAGGCCGGAAATACGACCAATAATACATATATAGAGAAGCAAACCCTTAATTTCTACTTAACAAATACGTGTAAAGAAGCAGAATCGATACATGATTTCACGGATAGGTATGTAAAGCGATGCGTTGATTTTTTCCAAGAGAATTATTTACAAGTAGCGTATAATGAGGTAAATTTGGCGTCCAATATATACACATTATTCTTCAATTGTTTGGAGGAAAATCCCCAAAACCTAAATTTTGTGCAAACAACGGACGCGAAGAATGGAATATTGTACGTAAAAGAGAAAAAGAAAAATGAAAATAGAGAATTACATGGCGAGGCGGAATTTATAAAATACATGGATGGTTTTGAGAAGGCGGGATTGAACATATGTCATGCAATAAATCGTGCATTGAATCCATTACAGAGCAAATATGAAGAATTATTACAAGAACAATGTGGTCCTCCTCCACGCGAGGAAGATTATGAGGACGAAGAACAGTTTGAACATATGCATGACCGTTATAAAGAAAAAACGAATAATTTGAAATGTAATTTAATGATGCAAATATTCGATACAGCTCGTTTATTCGATGATAAACAGCGAAGAAACGAAATATTATCCAAGACAAAACGTTTGAAAGAGTAAAAATATTCGTATTTTTTATAATAAAATTATATTCTAATGTTATTATCTACATTACTTACGGCAAATATAATATTATCAGTACTACATTCGATAAAACATCTACCACAGTGTGTACATATGATACAGAATAATAGTGCCGATGGGGTATCTTTATGTTATATTCACGGAGAGATGGGATTGAATCTATTGTCAGTATTCGCGACTTTTAAGATGTACGTAAGCTTACACAATCCAACATACTTATTGCCCATTCTTTTAGAAAAAAGCTTTTCCTTTACTATGATAGTGGTAATGTTACATCTCAAGAAGAAATATTCCATTGAAGAAGAAGAAGATGATTGTGGAGATACATGGAAGGATGTAGAAAGTGATTATCATGACGATACATGGAAGGACGTAGAAAGTGATTATGATGATAATTCACTTAAAATTGTTTGATTCTTTTTTTTACATCCCCTCTTATGAGCAGCAAGACTTTGCTTATTGGACCCTATAAAATGTTTACAAATATCACATTCAAAGGTTCTATTTTTAACATAGGCGTATTTTGAATCCAAGTATTTATCTAAGGTGGGTAGTTTCAAATCGTCGATTTGCGAGGACATTTTTTTATGAAACTCCTTCAAACTAGTAATCATAGTTTCTTTATGACTAATGAAACTTTGGTATTCCAAATTAATATCATCCAAAATTTCTTTTGAAATATTGTTTGAATTGTCAGTATTAAGTTCTTGGAGTTTCACAGATAAATAATCAATAATATCTATGGCAATACGAATACGTTCAGGAGAATATTCGCAATGTTGTACATAAATTAATATATTTCCTTTGTGTAGGTCGATTTGATAGTTCTGTTTAAAGGTAATACCCGAATATTGTGAAAGAAAGATACCATTTGTATTTTGAGTATCGATATCTCTGATGAATTTGGAGACTTCTTCTTTGTCAATATTTGCTTTGTATTCTTTGTTTTCAAATAAAATTTGCGGTTTATCTATTCTGCGTAAAAGGAAATCACCGGAAGCCTTTGTGCCAGTAGTATCATGAACTTCAGCAGACGGAAACATTGTATTAAGAATAGAGCAAAGGTTTTGTTCACCATATTTTCCTTTATTGGAAGACATATTATATTTACCCAAAAATTCTCTCAAATCGTCCAATACGGGTTTCTGTGATAACTGTGATTGAGAATTAAAATCATGAATACCTTCAATGTTCTTGGACAATCTTTCCTCTGTAGATGAAAGTACCGAAAATAGTGGTTGTTGTATAGAGTGAACCATATTATTATATTTACTTTCAAAAGATTGAAAATATTTTTCCATGGAATTTTCTTTATTGGTAGATTGAAGTATCTTGGTCGTATCTTCTTGAATCTGTCTATTAAATTCCTTCAAAGAAAAATTAACCTGTTGAAGTGTTGATGTCTGTGATTTTGGAAGAATATCTCCAAGAAGGAGAGAAGTTTTGTCTAGAAGATGTACGTTATTTCTATCAAGATATTGATTGATTTTTTCATTAGAAGATAGCTGATTGTTTTCCAAGAGGGTTTTTATTTCTTCTGTATACTGATTTTTCCAAGAGGAAATATTGGTAAAAAATGAATTAGTAAGTTCGTCTTGTTTCTTGGAAATATCAGTTTGTAAAGAGCTAACTTGCTCTTGTAATTCAGATAAATGAGTTTTATTTTCATTCATAAATGATAAAAGTTGTGAATTAACATTGGAATCAAGACCATCTGTTATGTGATTGAACATGGTCTCCAAGAACGAAACCAAAAGAAGATTATTCTTCTCAAAGTCCAATGAAGGATGATCTCTATAAAAGTCCAAGACCTTCTTGTTTTTGATAAAAAGTTCGTTTTTTGAACTCATTTCTTTATATTTATATTTATATAAACTCTTTATATTCATTAATCTTAAATTAAGTTTGTATTAATATTGATAAGTTCTTAAATACTTAATTAAGAACTTATTAAGAACTTAGTAAGTTTAATTAAAACT
>Ga0302114_10002802_pt1 | contig 11094 bp, 12 predicted proteins | sample AG5_Surface_MG_FD_203107 | JGI IMG/M metagenome (GOLD analysis project Ga0302114, IMG submission 203107) | Marine microbial communities from Western Arctic Ocean, Canada - AG5_Surface | ecosystem: Environmental > Aquatic > Marine > Oceanic | place: Canada: Western Arctic Ocean | collected...
GGACCTCTTGTGGGAGGTGCAATCTTCTCGCTCTCGTGCATTCTGGGCCAGGTGCTGTCCTTCGTGGCGCTGTCATTCTACTCCACGAGCACTACAGTAGAGAACAAATTGAATCCCAACGAGATCAGCATTGCCGTGATAGTACCAGCCTGCTGTTGGGGCTTGAGTGTAATAGCGTTTTTCAGCCTGATTGATCGCGACAAATGGGGCACCTTTTTCTGGACCACAACAGGGAGGCAAGCAATGATTCGGAGATTTCGGTCACACGACGACCCGGCCATAAAGACAGATGCGATTTTTGGTTTTTTTGGGTATTACAGCAGCTTCAAAGATAGCTTCAAGAATGAGGTGATCGCCTACATGCACGAAAACTGGGCGGAGTGGGAGCGAACACAACCGGAGTGGTTCACTCCAAAGTTCATTTCCTCAGTCGGCGACGAATTCATTCCCAACCGCGCTCTGCGCGAGTTGAACGAGGCGGCAATAGCGGCTGAGGGCGGGGCAAAGAGGAGGAGGAGCAGCGTGCTCGGTGTTAAAGAATATTTCGAGAAAGCATGAAAACAGCTTTTGCTGACGCTGCGGCTGATGCAATTTTTGCTGAGAGACAAAAGGACAACGCTGATCATTAAATTTTCAAAAAAGTTCCAATTATCACTTATTCTATGACCGCCATTTCCGGTGACGGCCTGTTCACGCTCTGCTGAAAGGGCAGCACAGGCAAACCATCCTCGCCCCCAAACAAAATGGCAAGCGGCCAACTGCTCCAAGCATATCTGCTCCCGACAGCGTAAGCACCGTTCGTAATGTCGCCGTCGTTCAGTTCTGCCTCCAGCACAATCCCCTTCCCGTCGTCGGTTAAGTACGCCTTTGCCTCGTGGAACGAACCGTCGTTCGTTTGGATTTCGAAGGCCCTGCAAACGATTCCTGCGTCCGTCGCGATGGACGGGCAGTCTTTGCTGCTTTGACCGATCGGATCCGTGGTGTTTCCGAAGAACAGCTCGCCGTCACCACCACTGCTGAAGGTGATGACGGCTCGCAAAACTTTGGCCTCCGTGTACACCTGCTGCGACAAGAACTTCGGCGGTTGTTCGTGCTTCTTCAGAACAGCTCCTATGACTCTCTCCGCCAGAACCTTCTTGTTTCTAAAATGCACGTTCATTGCCCTGCGTCAAATTGAGTGGAATAATACTTTGTTAGGTGGAGAGTGGTGAGTAGTGGATGCCGCAAGGCACTCGTCGCTCGTCGCTTCGCTCACTCACGGTGACAACGGATCCCCAAGATCTATAGCACTCGCATAGTAAACGTTGGGGAGCTGCAACGCTTGGAGCTGGGCAGCTCGGTGTTCAGGTAGGGCGGAGCCAATCTCCAAATTGTTGGGAGCCTGCCCGGATACAGTGTCAGTGTAGGGCTGGAGGTGAACAAATATCCAAGGAAGTGTAGGCTGGACGAACCACCTCCGCCAGCTGTTAATCTGTGAAACCGACTGGCAGCCGTAGTAGCCGAACGGCGTTTGCGGCGAGCTGTCGGACTCAGCTGCGCGAAGTTTGTGAGTTGAGTTGTTTATTCTGTTTCTTCGCCTGACTAACTCACCTTGGTCCCAAACGACGAAACTCAGCTTTGTTGGACCAGTGGTAAAAGGAGCGATCATGCCGTTGAAAAGCCCAGCCATGTTGTACGCGGCGTGGTCCCCTGGACCGGCGTTGTTGGACGGCTGGGGGCATTCGGCTAGCGACTCGTTGGGGCACCAGTTCCTGATGGCCGTGCCTCCTTGAGCAGACTGAATCGCGCCGACTGGAACCTTGGAATCTAAAGAGAGGAAGAGATCCTTCGCAGTGTACCAGCAGAGCGCCGAGTAGAACTTGAGGTTTTCGGAAGTTGGTTCGGCCCAGGGTTGAAGCGGGGAACTCTCGAGGTCTAGGGATGGGGATGATGGGTGACCGTCATCCTGGGAGTTCATCACAATGAAAATGCGGATATTTGGAAATTGGTCCGCAGTCGCAAGTTCGGCGGTGTTGTTGTACACGGAATCGACCACAATTGTGTCTATGTTGGATTGACCTGAGCACAGGATTACTTTTCCGAAGAGAATGTTGTTGAGGGAAATTGTTGACGTTGATGATGATGATGATGAAACTATCGTCTTTGGGTCAAGGCTGGGCTCAATCATTGGCAGTTGCTGTCGCCAAACGTTGTCAGAACCCACGACCGCATCTGAAAGCTTGACATCTCCCACCGTGGATGAAATAATATCACCAACATCGCCTAGGCCCCATAACCATGATCCAGGCTCGACGACTGCATTATCTCCTATTGTATTGGAGTAGCGAAGTTCAGCAGTGGCTACCCACAGGGGAAACAGGAAAAAAAACTTTCCAATCATGTTATGCTATAGCATTACTGATATTCTCTGTGTGCGCGCGAGCGCGCGACAATTTTAAAAAATCCAGAATTAATTTCCCTGTGTTTGCGAAAATACAAAACTGTACTAACAAGCAAGAACCACATGCATGAATGATAAGGTCAAGCACTTTGTCGGTTGTGCTTTCATTGTGCTGGCAAGCTATGCTGCACAACTCATCACAAAAGCATCCTTCAATACACGGATTAAAAGAGCAATTTGTTTTTCAATTTCAATAGGAGTTTTAAAGGAAAGTTGTGACGCTCTTGGATTCGGCACCCCCGAGCTAGCCGACCTTGCCGCCGATTTTCTCGGTGCTATAGCCGGGGGGACGGCGATCATTTTGTTTCGCAAGATTATCCAAGTCCAAGCCCCTCCTCCCCCCAATGTGGCTTTAGATCTCGTGTAGTGCATCATATATGCATAATTAGCACTGACAATTCTTCTAAAAATAAAATATCTACATTTTAACACCCTCACCTAACAGACAACAGAGGAATTCTCGTTTCCACTACCTTCCCATTCGACTTTTTTGTTTTCCCGTGATACTGAATGTGAATCTGACCATGGTTCGCATGGTTCCCATCGCAATTGGCCTTATGCGCCTCAAGTTCGAAACATCTGCCCTCCAAAGCTACATTTTCACCCACCACCATTTCTAGCTTGTCGCTCGCCTCTTGAGTAATTGCCTCTTGGCTTGCTATCAAGTCCTCAATGTCAACCTTTTGCGTTTCAACGGCCTCCTTCGCGCTATGCGCTAGCTCCTCGAAGTGTACGATCCTCTCGTTCAACGCTTGAATTTCCTTTTGTTTCTCTCGCTCCTTCACTTCCCCGAACCTCTTCATCCTTTCCTCCAGCTCTTCATTTCGTTTCGCAAATCTTTCCCCCTCAACCTTGGCCTGGTGCAGCTTTATCTTGACAAGGTTCGCCTGCTTTGTCTTCTGCCGCTCCGACTCTCGCTCCCCATCCGCAATTTGCCGCTTCAACCCTTTACACGCCTCCAACAGCTTCACCCCTTTGTCCTTCTCCGCGCCAAATTCGAGCTGAAATCTCAACCTCATTTCGCGCTCATTAACCCCTAACTTCTTCGCTTCATCTAGTCTCCCTTTCAGATTCTCGTAATCACCTTTTAAGCTCTCCAGCCGTTTCTTGGCGTAGCTGCTCGTTTCTCTAAGTTTGTTGTTTTCAACTAGTACGTTCTCGACCTTCACTCTCGCCTCCTTCAAAATGTGCAAGTTGGCCTCATTCTCGCGCTGCAAATCATCGTGATTTTCAACCAGCTTCTTGACGCTCGCTCGTTCGATTTGAAGCAGGATGAAGAGCTGCTGGCTGTCAGCATTTTGCTCACTATCGATATCACTTGAAGTTGAAGTTTGGAGTAGTTTCAAATCTTCCTCGAGTGTTAGGTTTCTGAAAACAAGCGTCTCAAACGCATGGTTCAGCTCCTCTACACTCTCTGCGTTATTTGTAATGTCGCGAGCCCTCCAATAAGATCGTAAAGCGCTGTTTTCGTCTCTTAACTTCTTTGAGTTGGCTCGTTCAAGCTCAAGCACTTCCAACAACCCGGAGAGGTTGCGATTTATTTCGTTTAGATCCATGTGTTGCGATGTGTGGTGTTGGGGTCAAAATCGTTACCAGCTGCTGTCTTCGTGTCAAAAAATTCTTGCGAACCCGATCGACGACGCGACGAGAATTAATTGAAATTTTCATAAAATATAAAATCTAAACCAATAATACAATAACTGCAGTTACAACACGCCACAGACACGCCACAGACCATGGTCAAGTGCTTTAGCTTGGGAGCTGCTGCCCTCTCCCTCTTCGTCCAATCAGAAAGCCGGCCATTAACATCCTACTGTCCCACTTCACTTCGTCCTGAGGCAACCCTAATGCCATACCAAACTTACCGATCAGCCCAACTGCCCTGCACCGTAGAGTACTGTAAGCACAAGGGGAAAGCTGATGCGTTCCCCGCGGCAACTTGCGCCCGCACACTAGACGACAAGGACACTGGTGGAGTGTGGACAACTCGGGCCGAGTTTGCCTCTGATTCTTCCCGCTCCACCGAGGAGAAGTTCCTTTGCGCCGTCGCTTCTAAGCCCCCCCCGGCAGACGGAAAGCGAGAAACCTACCTTGTGAAGACTAGCAGCCCGAGGACTGCTAGTTTTTTGGATGTGATTCTGACTGCCACGAGGATCGACCTTGACACCACCAAGTTCGTCAAGCTGGACGATGGGGACCTGCTGTATTGGCTCAAGCTGAGTGCTGCGGATGTGGAAGCCTTGGAAGCTTTGGGGGAGGGTCAATTTACGTCTATTCAGCCAACTCTTGATGGCTTGAAGGTGTCTCCGGACGTGTTGACAGCGGACGACGATACGAATTTGAGGATTAGGTACAAAAAAAACAAAGCACAACCACCACGAAACACAACATTTTCTCTAACCCCGCATTACAGCTTCGATAGCGATGCCGAAATTAACAATATAAAGGAGAGCTTGCAGGACTTGTGCGGCGATACGTGCGATATCGAGGACACGTCATCAAAATACGGAAAGGAGTTTTTGGTCAAGGGGATGAGCGGAGACGTTGCCGGTTTTGCGAGCGCCGTGGTGGCGAGCTCTTTGTTGAAGGACAGCGTCCTGAACGTTGCGGCCGACGCCAAGCGCAACACGACCAACGAGAACGCCGCGTGGATAATCCAGTCTGGAAACGGGACTAAGGTCTCTCCGGAAGATTCCCACACCCCGTTCTGGGACCACAACATAAAGGGTCAGGGCCGCGTTGTTGGCATTGCAGACTCAGGCCTCGACCATCAGTCGTGCTTCTTCTACGACTCGGCAATTCCTGTCGTGTTTCCCTCCCAGGGAGACGCGGTCATCAACGACAAGAAGGTGAGCGGAGCGAGCGAAGCGAGCGAAGCGTTGACGTGCACACGACTCTGATCTGGACCGTCCCTGAACAAACCAACCCCCTCGCACAAAAATATGCGCTTCCCCGACCCCCCCCCTCCCCCCCCCCGTGTCCAAATTCAGCGCGTCTAAAACCTCCCATACGTTGGAGTTTCGGTCGATTCAGTGATTCGCCTTTTTTTACCCCCCAAATTAAACTCAACTAATCATACTTCACTTTTTTCATATTTTTGTAGGTTTTTGAGAACACCAACCACAGGAAGGTCGTCCAGTACGTCGGCTACGCCGGCGAGGACGAGGGCGAGAATGGCGGCCACGGAACCCACGTCTGCGGCAGCGTGATGGGGAAATCGACCCAGTCGAGCGCTGTCGACGACGGCATGGCCTACGAGGCCAAGGTCGCATTTTTTGACATAGGGGTGGCCAACGCGCAGTACCTCAACGTTCCCGGGAATCTCTACACGCAGATGTTCCCGTACGCGAAGAGGGTCGGGGCTACGCTGCACAGCAACAGCTGGGGTAGTCCCAACAACTTGTACACGAGTGATGCGATGCATATTGACCAGGTGATTTTGCGAGCCTTGTGGAAAACGAGCAGCATACGAGCCACTACTAACTACGCACCTTCTTCGCTCGGCGCAGTACACGTTTGAGAATCAGGACTTCTTGGTGCTGGTGGCTGCTGGAAATGACGGTGACGATCCGGCTACTGGCGGGCAGGTGGCCTCAAGTCTCGGCGCCCCGGCAACGGCGAAGAACTGCCTGACCGTGGGGGCGACTAACGTGTACGACACAGTTCAGAACGGCGGCGAGGATATCGCCATGTTCAGCTCCCGCGGCCCGGCGTTCGACGGTAGGATCAAGCCGGATGTCATGGCTCCGGGGAGGTTCATCAAGTCGGCGAGCTCGAGCTCAAGCCCTACCAACAATCACTGCTCGACCACGTATATGCAGGGCACGAGTATGGCAACCCCGGTCGTTGCTGGAGGAGCTGCAATGGTACAGCAGTACTTCCTGGAGGGTTACTACCCCAACGCGAAGAAGGAGAGCGAGAACGCAATGACGCCCATGGGGGCGCTTGTCAAGGCTGTTTTGGTTAATGGCGCCCAGAGGCTGCTAACGCCGATGGCCAACTTTCAAAATTCCGACTACCCAAACATGGACCAAGGTCACGGGGTGATTGAACTAGATGCCAACATGCTGTTTCAGGACAACGTTAAGGATGCCGGCAGGGTTTTTTTCGTCCGCGGGGACTTTGCTGCGATGCCGACCTTCGCGGCAGGTGAGTGAGTGAGTGAGCCTTCTATACGAGCGATGAATCAAGCTAACCGCTCAATTCGGCGCCTCCTTCGCTCGGCGCAGCCACCGATGCAACCGTCGAGCACAAGTTCCTTTCCACCGGCGTCGACTGCGACAAGCACTCAACCCGCTTCAGCGACACACCCTTCCGCGCAACCCTCGTCTGGCACGATTACCCGGCAACCTACAACATCCAGTCGACCTCCTTGGTCAATGACCTGGATATTGTTGTGGAGGGGAGCGACGGCACGACGCACTACCCCAACGGCGGGACAGCGAGGGACAGGTGAGCTAGCGAGCGATGAATCCCGCGAAATGGCTACAGACATAATGTATTGGCTTCATCCACTACTGAGCTAACCCACTCAAATCGCTTGGCGCCTTATTCGCTCGGCGCAGTAAGAACAATGTTGAGAGTGTGAACATCTATGCGCCAGTCGACGGGGTGGAGTACACGGTTAAGATTAGCGCGAATACGATCAGCAATGGGCCGCAACCCTACTCCTTCGTGGTCAGTGGCTGCTTCTGGAACCCAGACATTGAGGTTCCCTCGGAGGGGGGGGTAGACATCGGAGAGATCTTCAGGTGAGTGAGCGAAGCGAGCGAGCTTTGAGGAACGTCCACTACTGACTGAACAAACCCACACAATTCGTTTGGCTCGCTTCATTCGTTTTGCAGCTCGGATAACATGACAGGGATTTTGAAGATTGCCGGAATTGGTGGTGCGGCAGTCGCGGCCCTTTTTATTCTGTTCTTTGGGGCTAGGAAGTTTAACAACAGGTCCCGCGTCGGGCGAAACTTCAAGAAAGCTGCCGCGCCGGCCAAGAGGGGGAGTGGGATCTCATTGGGGCGAAGAAGCTCGGCCAAGTCTCAAAATTCGTCAAACAATTTGTCAATGGCCGGGTTCCACAGTCAGGGGAAGCAGGGAATGGTCGGTAAATTTGGAAGCCACAGGCCGGCGGAGAAACCGGGCCTGAAAGCGAAGAGGGGGAGTGGGACTGGAGGAAAAGCTCCGAAAAGTTTCGGAAGGTCGTCTGGCTCGACAAAGACTGCAAACACGTTCAACAACAGCAAATGGGGAAACATGGTTTGATAAGAGGGTAAAATGGGCAACCTTGTTTAATTCTTATTGGTCAACAACGCAAGCCTCCCCTGGAGCTTGAGCAAATTCGGCAAAGTTTCCATCCTGGTCTGGATCAAATTCTTCAACCCCCCTAACCTGGTCCTATTCTCGTTGCTCCCAATAAACACGCTGGCCCTCGTCGTGAGCAGAATTCTGACCCACACCCCAAGCCGCTCGATCCTCGCCGGCTTCTTCTGGATCCGTATCGTCAGCTTGCTCAGCAGCTGAATCGTGTCCTTGACGCTAAGCTCGCACACGGTCTTCTTGATGACGGAAACGTCGCTGCACTGCAGAACGAGCTCGAGCTGGGCGTCGTCGCTCGTAACGAGGGCCTGCGACAGCAGCGTCACCAGACTGTCTCCCTTCGGGACCTTCGCCGAGAAGAAGGTTCGAAAATGTGAAAATGTTAGTTGAGTAAGTGGCAAAGCTCGCTCGCTTCGCTCGCTCACCTTTCGGGATAGAGCCTCGCCATTGTCTCCCTCGTCGTCCGAGTCGGAATCGCTATCGTCGTCGTTCAGTAGTTTGTTCAGTTGGTCCAACCGCTGTGCAATTGTTACGTCGTTGGTGTCCGAATCCAAGTCGGAATCCGAGTCGGAGTCGGAGTCGGAGTCTGAATTGTGTTTGCTCTTTTTATTAGAATTCGAGTTGTCAAACTCCTTAGCTTGGGAATTCTCAATTCCGTTCTCGCCAGGCCCGAGCGTAATCGCACTGAGCTCCTTCATGTTCTGCACGGCCTTCCTCTTCTTTTTATTGGTATTGTCGTCCGCACCACCAGTACTACTCAGCGCAAGGGACTTCGTCGTCCGCTCCTCGTCAAAGTCAACAACGTTCGACTGTTCGTCAACGTAGCGCACAGCCCTGCACTTGCCCTTCGCGTCCGAGACGATAATCGTCGAGTCGCCGTTCGCGTTCGCGTCGTCGAACACAGCGCCCTTGACGTCGTCGCCCCTGTACACCATCCTGAGAGTGGTGCGCTGCTGGCTGTTTGGTGCAGCACCGTCCTCAGAGTCGTAGCCCGAGGCTCCGGGCGCATTTGTTCGTCGAAGAACGCCCACGGCGCCAGAGTCGGTAGTTACGACTACATCGCCAGTTTCGCTCATGTTGACCATTTGCAGCTCTGTTGAAGTGCCTTTTGTTAGTGATGATAAAAATATAATTTTGAAAATATTGAGTGAAATTTCCACTCCATTGTCAGACTCACCTCCCTCTCCGCCCAAAAACTCAAACCCCCTAAAATCTTCCAGGCCACCAGTCTCAGAAACAGAATAAGTCCCTCCGACGCATCCAATCGAGTGGCTCCTAGTCCCGCAAACGAGCACGTCATCAGCCTTCGAAAAGGAAATAAAATCCAGCGAGCACCCCTGCGACCCAACCGCGTTTGTAACCCTGCCCTTCCCGATCTTCGTGAAGTTGTTACCTCCGTCGTCGACACTTTCGACGACGTTGATTAGGCGGAGGGCGCCGCTCGAGTCGCCAACAGCTAAAATCCTGCCCGAGGGGGATAGTGCGAGAGCGGTAATCAGCGTGGGGGGGATGGTCGAGGGGAGGGAAATCTTGATCTTCTGCTTCAGGGTGTAGCCGCCAGTCTGCTGCTTGGACTTTTTAGAGGCGACCTGGTTGTACTTCAAGACGGTGTTGGAACCTTGGAGGGTCAAGTAAAGGGAAGGGGACTTTTGAGAGTTGGTTGTGAGGTTCGTGATTGACACTGGGGGGGTTGGGGAGGTGGTAACTTCTAAGCTGTTGGTGGTGCTGCTGCTGCTGCTGCGCTTCTGTTTCTTGTTTAGGGCAGCTTCAACATCGGCTGAAGGGGTAATTTCTTGCAGGATCACCCCCCTGGAATGCGACCAAACGGTCAGTCTAGGCCCAGTCGCTGAGAGGAGAAGGTTTGCCGGAGCACTCGAAAGAAAAGTGTACTCTGGGGTTGCTTTTGTGGAAGTGGAGGTGGTTGTGGGGGTGATTTGGGCTGGAGGGGTGAGGGTTTGAGACTGTTCATTTTGGGCAGCTCTTGTGGTGTTTGAGATTGTTATTGATCGAGAAGGAGGGGTTATGGCTAGCACCACGTTGGGTGTGGGTAAGGAAAACTGGATAGGCATTTTCGTGAGGTTACTATACGAATGCAAATAAATTAACAAAATTTAATGGTACTTGGACACTTTGACGTTATGTTTCCATGACCACTTTGAATCTTCAATAAATAACCCAGTAACTACCGATGTCAAATCGGGTACATAAACCGGAGGAGAAAATCCTCAGCGGTCATCCTGAGGGGGAAGAGAGCAGCCCTATGTGTGGGTCGCTGTCAAATGACAACTCTCATGTTGCATCGGGCAACAGGAGAATTGTCATCCATTCTACCGACATCAGTAAGGTAGAATATCGAGCTGACAATGTTTTTGATGGAAGTGTCAATGGTCTTTGCTATCTTCCGAATGGCTCACTTGTGGCTTGTGGCTATGATGGTCTTGAGGGTAATGGCTTGAAGGTATTGAGCCCTTCCCTCGAGTTGGTCCAGACCTTGGTGGGACACGATGGTAAAGTTCATTGCGTCACCATCTCTCCATCAGGCTCCCACATTGCTTCTGGTGGAGGTGATAGGAAGGTGATGATTTGGTCGGAGTCGGGGGAGGGTGGCGAGTGGGCGAGAGTGCAAGTGCTAGAGGATCACACGGATGATATTTGGGCAGTGTGCTTCTCCCCCGGCGGCAAGCAGCTGGCTACTGGAAGCTGCGACAATCTCATCAACCTCTACAGCTTCAACGACGGAAGTGCCATCTTAGCGCACACGTTGGAGGGCCACACCGTCAACGTCAATTCCCTCTCGTTCTCTCCCGACTGCAAAACCCTTTGCTCGGGAAGTTGGGATGATTCCATCAAATTTTGGAACCCTGCCGATGGAAGCTTGGTGAAGAGCATCGACCAGGCTCACACCTCTTACGTCCTTTGCGTCTCATACTCCCCCAACGGGCGTATTCTTGTGAGTGCTGGTCGCTACGACAAAACGATGAAGATCTGGGATGCTGAGACTTTCGAGCTCAAGCACACGTTCGAGCAGGAATTCATCACCGAACAGCTCACCATCACGGCCGATTCCAACTTTATTGTTTCGGCCAACTGGGACCACACGGTTAGAATCACCCCCTGCCGTGAGTACCACCTCACAGCCCTCACCCCCATCCTCAACCTCATTCTCCACATCGTCTACAAGTGGGAATTTGTGTCATTTTTGGAGCCAAACGAAAACACCTCACCCCTCGAGAAAGTCATGAGGGTACTCGGCGAGTGCGTGCACGACGGCGGCTACAACGTCACCTCCGAGATCCTGTCCTTCCTCTCCCCCTCCCACCTCCCCGTCCAGATCACCCCCA
>Ga0302114_10002803_pt1 | contig 11091 bp, 12 predicted proteins | sample AG5_Surface_MG_FD_203107 | JGI IMG/M metagenome (GOLD analysis project Ga0302114, IMG submission 203107) | Marine microbial communities from Western Arctic Ocean, Canada - AG5_Surface | ecosystem: Environmental > Aquatic > Marine > Oceanic | place: Canada: Western Arctic Ocean | collected...
CGCCTCGGGGTATCCCACGTGCTCTCCTCCGTCCTGGTGTTGAAGTAGAACTTCTTCCCCCCCTCGTCCTCGCACTCCTCCCACGCGTCGTCCTCCGTAGCCTCCGTAGCTTCCGTCAAAACCGACGAGTTCCTTTCAACAACCGTTCCGCCCCTCAAGCTGCTCATGACGCTCCCCCCCCCCTCGCCGCCATAATTCCCCCCCGACTCTTCGTTGAGAATGACAACCCCCATCCCCCGCGGCCGTTCCCACTTGCTCTCCCCCGTGACGGTATTGTAGTAGAAAGTCTTCTCCTCCTCGTCAACGCACTCCTCCCACGTCACCTCCATGTACAGGCTAATATCGTCGTCGTAGCCGCTCTCTCCTTGGAGGACTTCAGAGGTGAAGCCCTTATTATTATTCCCCAACCCGATCATCCCCACCTTCTCCCGCATCTTCAACCCAGCGTTTCCCATCGCGTCCGCTCTGTTCCGAACCATCCTCAACCACCACCGCTGAACCTTATTCGCACCGTCCTGGAGCTCGGTCGCCTCCTCGGCCATACGACGAGCCTCGTCTTTTTCGTCCTCCTCGGCTTGGGCGATGCTCCTCTGCGATATAAAGTTGAGTATGTTAGTTTAATTGTCACGAGCACAAGTTGGCTGTGACTAGATCGCTTCGCTCGCGGCTCACCTCGTGGGCCATCAACTCGTCGTAGCAGTCCCATGGCGCCGCCTTCCCATAGTAGTCAGGGTCCTGAATCAGAACGTTGAAGTTGCTTATAATCCTCTTGTCGTGAGGACTCGAGTGAACCGCCCTAATGAACGCGTCCCTCGCCCCGCTCAAATCGTGGTACACGAGCATCCTGCACAACGCGAAGTTGTGCCAGCTCTCCCCCTTCTGGTCGAAGAGGGCCTTCGCCTTGTAGAAGCCGGCGTTCGCGAGGTTGTAGCACGTCGCGGCAACCCCGGCCTTTTTCCCCCGAGCAGCATCGGCCATGTTACCCCGAAACGCCCAGTCCTTTATCACGTCCCAGTCCTCCTCGAGGCTAACGGCCCCAAAGATGGCGCACCCGTACAAAACGAAGGCGTTGTCCGGCCCTCGATCCACCATGAACTCAAGCATGTACCTGTACAGCTTCCTCGCCCGCTCGTAGCTCTGCTCAATCACGTGCAGGTACAACGTGTAGTTGCACAGGGCGATTATGTTCTCCGGCTCGACGAGGTAGAGCTGCTCGGCCTCCCGGCCCATCTTCCTCGCCTTCAGCATCATCTTGAAGTTCAGTTTTGCCTGCCGGGTCTTCCACAGCGCCTGCATTATCGTTGCGGCGTTGTACTCGTCGAGAGTGTAGCCGGTCAGTCGGACCTACGTTGCGTTGCGTTGCGTTGCGTTGCGTAACGTTGCGTTGGCTTGTGTTAGAATATACATTTTCCACAATAATTAAAACAAGATTCCACAATTATTGACTGACCTGCTCCCGCAAAACAAACATCCTATTGTCCTCGACGTCCCATTCGTCTGGCTGCCACCACTGGGCCTTGTCCGTAACGCGGTTGACGTAGAACCGCACGTCCCTGAAGTACGCCACCCCCTCGCCCTTGTCCCTCCTCTCGTCCCAATTCTTCGGCGTCCCAAACAGCGTGAACTCGTCGAAGAGATTGAACTTTCTCCTTGGGGGGAACGCCTCCTTCTGCCTGCCTAGCCAGTAGTCGAAGTTCTTGGTGTCGTCGGGGTGCGGCTGGCGCTGAACCTCGAACGCTCGCCGGAGCGCTCGCCGCCCGCAGTGCCCTCTCCAGAACCGCTGCCCCAGGCAAGCGAGCTGGTACTCGGCCCTGTACCACCACAGCCTCTCCTGAAGAAAGTGCCTCCAGAAGTGCCGCGCCTGCTTCATTCGAATGTACGTTTGAACCTTCCTGGACGCGCGCTGCTTGATTAGAAAGTTCAGGTCGTGCAGCCTCCACCTGAAGTGGCTCCCGCTCCTCTGCATAACGTTGGCGCTCCTGCGCTCCAGTCGTAGCTGCATCTTTTGCAGGATGGCGCTCTTCATCCTCCACATTTTCTCGATCTTGATGCTGCTCCTCCACTCGAGCCTCATTTGCTCGATTTCTATCCACTCCTTCGTGTGGTGCTCGTTGTACTGGGCAGTGCCGAGGTTTCCCTCGCCGAACTGAACCTGGACGCGCCTAACCATCGTCCGCTCTCCCGCTGCTCGAGCGTCCTCGATCCTCTGAACCTGTGGACAATTGTTAGTTTTGTTGGTGAATACACTAGTTTTGTCTAGCTCGCTTCGCTCGCGGCTCACCTCCATTTCTGGCGGATGGCTGGCGTCTCTCGTCTCGCCGCTGCTCAAACAAACCCAGTAGCTTACTTGGTTTTCCTCATCCCACGCTTCCTCCCACTGCTCGATCTCGTCCATAATCTCGTCGTCCCACGCATTCACGTCAACATCGTCGTCGTCGCCAACCTCTCCAAGCTGTTCGGCGCTGAAATTATCCTTCAGCAGCGTCACGATGTCCATCTGGCTGTGCATCCGAGCCACTCCGATCGGCGTCAGTTCCGCCCAGTTCCGCCGCCCCATGTGAGCGTCGTAATCCAGCATGGCCTTCATCGCGTCCAACCGACCCAGCCTAGCGGCGGTGTGCGCCGGCTGATCTCCGTGAGCATTTTGTACGGAGCTGTCCATTCCCAAGCTCAAGAGCGTCTTGACGCAGTTCACGTGATCCAGCTCAACTGCAATGTGCATAGCGGTGTCACCGTCCGCGTCCTTGCTCTCCAGGTCGGCGTCGCCCTCAGCAATAATCGGAATGACGTCGCTATGGCCGGCTGCGACCGCAATGTGCAATGGTGTCCTGCCAACGTTATCCCTCACGTCCACGTCGCTGTTGTGCTCCATCATCAAGGTGCAAATCTGTGCCGAGCGAAGAAGGTGCGAAGGGGTTAGTAGTGGCTCGTATTCTCGTCGGTACACTAGTTGTGACTAGCTCGCTTCTCTTGCTGCTCGCTTCGCTCGCTCACCTTGACCAAATTCATGTTCACCGCGTACATAAATGGCGTGTAGCCCTCATCGTCGTGCTTGGTCAGGTCAGCATCGTACGCAAGCAAGTGGTTGATGATCGTGTACGCCCCGTCGCCGTGGCACGTCGCCTCGTGAAGTGGCACACAGCCCTGGTCGCCCACTTGGTTCGCATCCGCGCCGTTCATTAGCAGCTGCACAATTGCTCCCTCGTGGTCGCCATCGATGTCGTTACTGACCGCTAGCTGCAGTGGGCTGCACCCGAGGTGGTCCATGGCTGAGAAATCGGCATCATTCTCGAGCAGAATTTGACAGCAAATTGCCCTTCCCAACCTCGCCGCTAGTAGCAGCGGAGTGTTGCCGTCGTAGTCCGGTGCCTCGACCAGACTCTTGTGCTCGATCAACCACTGCACCGTGGCGTCCCTCCCCAGCGTCGTGCTCTCGATGCACAGGTTGAGTGCGGTTTTCCCGTTCGCGTTGTACATGTTGGGGTCAATTCCTTCCGCGACGCACAGCTTGACGCACCGCGTTGCTCCCGCCCTAGCCGCTCGATGAAGCGCGTTGTTGCCGTCGTCGTCAGCTTCGTCGATGACCGTCTCCCAGTGGTCGAAGTAGAACACGAGGCTGCGCCGAGCGAAGCGAGGCGCATTTTCACGAAACACGAGTGCAGCGAGCGAGCAACAATTAGTTGAGTAGGTTAGTTCAGTTTTGAGTGGATGTAACCGTCTGTAGCAATTTCGCGGGATTCATCGCGAGTATGCTCGTCTTCCTCAAGGCTCGCTCGCTTCGCTCGCTCACCGATCGTAATTGTTGTTGTCTGCAGCGCGGAGGAAATCGGCCACTTTTAGGTGGTGGAGCTTCCGGCGAGCTTTGTAGCCGCGCCAGCAGCGCTCCACCTCGGTGGCTGCCCAAAAGTTCATCTGGATTATTGCGAATCGGGTCCGAGCAAATGATCTCCGTACGCAGCTCTGAGCAAAAATTGCCGCCTTCTGCAGCTTCACCGCCCCCAAGTACCTCTCCTTGCCCAAGTACCCTCTCCACATTCGCTGAATTATCCCGACCACCTTGTGCTTCCGCCTAAGCTCCTCCTGTTTCGCCATTTTGCTCAAGTTCGCGTACTTCAGCAACCCCACCTTGAAAACTTTATTGATCAGCCTCTTGTTCAGCAGGAACAGCGCCTTCTTGATCTTGACCTCGGCGTGAAACCGGTTGAACACCTCCCTCTTGTCCTTCCGAATTTGCCTCCCTCGGTACAAGGTCACCTTAATTTCGTTGTCCCACGCCCTTTGCCTAGCCGCCCCGTATTTCATTCTCCCCTTGCGCCCACGCCAGCACATTTGGATGTAGCTCGCCGCCCATTCCTCCTTTATTACTCGTTTGACCCATAGCTTCGCCAACATGGCGCGCGCAAAATTTTGCATTCGGATGGCCGCAAGGTGCTTGACCTCTGCCATGACGTGAACGTTTTTGACCCACTTGTCGAAAATGTACCGCTGCATTATGCCCATGTTAGTGTGTGCTGTGCTGCTGTGCTTGTACTGTTGTACTTGTTGCACTGTTTTACTGTTGTACTGTTGTTGTACTGTTGTTGTACTGTTGTAATAAACTCACCTTTCCTCTTCCCATCGCGCCGTCACGCAGCTTCTTGATGCGACCAGAATTTTTGGTGTAGAGCTTCCACCCCTCCAAGGTAGCGATGAGACCCTTGTAACGGAGGCGAAGAATCGCACCCTTGCACTTAAGGCCATTCTCCTCCATTTTCCTCCTTAGCTCCTGCACCTTGCGCATCTCCAACCTCCCCCTGTAGATGCGCTGCAGGAACACGGCGGACTTCTTTTTAGCGGATCCAAGCTCTGCGAGGTGCCGCCAATTCTTTATTATTTTCATAAGCGTGACTTTGAACTTGTTGATCTTCTGCTTGGCGATGTGAACCTGGAGAGCCCAGTTATTCCATACTTTGCGGGCGAACTTGCGGTGGAAAACCCAGTACCGCCGCTCAGCTTCGGCCCAGGCGGCCTGCTGCTTGATAATATTTTCCTTTTCTTGTTTTCGGACATCCTGTATCCGACGTTTCCGCACGATTTCCCTGACCCTCGCCATCTGGCGCTCGGCCACTGCAAGAGTCCGCCTTTTCTCGGCTTCCTGTCGCTTGACCTCCTCCTCGGCCGCAGCTCGCTGGATGGCCTTCTTCGCGTTGACCTCCCCGATGGCGATGCGTGCCGCCTCACGATCCTTCGTTCGCTTTCTGTACGCGCGCTGGACCACCTTAGCGCACTGCGAGAATGAAATGGTTAAGTCAGTTTACCAGTAGTTAGAGTAACGTCATGGCTCCAACTCACCTCAACGCGCAGCTCGTCGAGCGACAATTTCCAGTCGCCAGAGAATTTGGCTGCTGCTTCTAACGAAACTTGATGTTGCTCGTACCGCTGAACAAGGTGCATTCCAAACCTAATAATTGCCTTGTTCACGCCGTTTGACAAGCCTGGGAAGCGCTTTTTAATTTCGTTGAATTTTGCCTTCCTGCTCTTGCCGCTGTCTTCCGAAATTATTATATCGTCCCAGACCTTGTTCTGGTGAATCAGAATCGTGGCAAGTTCCTTCTCTTTGATTTCGACATCTTGGACCAGCTTGAACGTCTGGTTCTTCGTCAAAAACAGTTGTGTTTTTGCGCTCCCGACGTCCATTTCAAGCTGCATTTCCTCCTCGTTGTCCCGCCTCAGCTGCGCGTCTGCCAGCCTTCTCTTGAGCTGCGAGACGCTCCTACTCTTCTGCTTTTCCTCGAGTTGGTGCTGCTCCGAGCGAAGCGAGGCGCATTTTCAACGAAACACGAGCGAAACGAGCGAGCCAAACGAAATGTTGGGAATTGTTGGGTTAGCTTAGTAGTGGATGTAGCCGTCTATAGTCATTTCGCGCACATCATCGCTCGAGTCTTCCAGAAGGCTCGCTCGCTTCGCTCGCTCACCTCCAGCAGCGTGTTGACCGCAATGTCGACCATCTTCTTCGCTTCCCTCATTTTGCTGTCGTCCGCAACCGTAGTTTGCAGCATTTCCAGCATGCCCAGCCTCTCACCGTCGTCGTTGTACTTCATCTCCTTGACGATTGCCTCGCTTGTGTTGCAGAACTCGTCTGTGATGAGCTTGAGCAAGAGGAAAATGTCGCACATTTTGTAGGTGTGAATTTGGATGCTTCCGTCGGCCAGCACGTGCACCGGCCCCTTCATCTCGTGGATGTTCTTCTCCTTGCTTTCGACCATCCACATTACGTGGTTCCGAATGAGGTGCACGGGGATATTTTGGAGCTGTGGGTTGAGTGAGTGGAGTTATGTGAAGTTTTAGTTTTAATATGGATAGATGGATTTGTAGTTTGTGGAATTCGGCTCACCTTCATGCTATGCGGATTGTCCACTGCTACTATGGTCTTAACAAGCCATGCAGCTTGGTCGTACGACACAAACGTTGACTTTGTGCCGTCAGCTAACGACGGGTACGGGGCAGTCAACACCGCACCTTCAGGCAAGCAAAGTCTTGACACGCTGTCTGGAAGCACTCGGTGCTTCAAATCTGCAAACTGCAGGCCAAGCCGCTTCGAAATTAAGCTCCTCCCGTACAAAAAGAAAACGAAGCAATCCTCGTCGTACAGCTCGCGAAGGAATAGGGAGAACAGTTCCACTAAGAGTTTTGTATTTGTTGTGGGTTAAAAAAATTGTATGAAATCGATTTTAGGATTTTTCGTGTTTGTGATTTTGGGAATGCAATGAACCTATAATCCACTCACCTTCTGGGTACTTCCTGTTCTTCTCCACCGCCGCAAGCAAATCCATAACCGTCTGCTGTACCAAAGTTTTCGTCCCCAGCCTCCGATTGAAGAACTGCGCTATGAAACTCGGCATCGTAACCCCGAAGGTGATCGAGTCGTTCTCACTCTTCCCAGCCCCTGGGACGATGATGCTTTTGCTAATGTTCTCCCCTTCCACAGTCAAGAATGTCGTTTGCATGAGTTCCTTCCTCTCCCTCTCCTTCGCCGGAACGTGAATCCCCCCCGGCCTCGTCGCGCAGCCGCTCTCCATATCCCACGCCGCATCGTATATTTCCTCGATGATCTTGAGCAGCCAAACGTACGTTCGCGAGTATGCGTGCTGGGGGCAGCTCGGAGATAGAAAGACGCGAGGACCTCGAGTGTCGAGCTGCATTCCGCACAACAGCGTTGTTCGGGGGTACCGGCCGCACATCGACGATGGTGTTGGGGCGTTTGCGTCTATTTTTTTTGTGGAGGTGGATAGGGTGGAAGAGGGGCCGTTGTTGTTGCTGTGTCTGTGTTGGATTGGTGATATTTGAGCGGGATACTTGCTCATAGCCATGCTCATCAATGATTTTGGTTTATTGTTGTTATTGTTTGCTTCGTTTTGTATTGGGCTCGCTGAAGTGGACTTCTTGCTCCGCTTGCTACTGCGGCTACTGCTATTCGGGGTCGGCGGCCGAAAGAACATGTCTTCTTCGTCTTCGGAGACCTCAGGCCTAGTCCTCGGTGCGGAGTCCAAACTATCTATTTCGCTCCCCCCAACCCCGTCATTGCCATTAACATTTACATTAACATGCGTTTCGGCCATGCCCGCCCCCATCTTCTCCTCTCCCAGCCTCCTCCTACTCAGCTCGACGTCAATGTAGTCGAGCTTCTCCAAGTACGGAAGCATCACCTTCTTCAGCTCCATCTCCGCGGGAGTGAGCTTGTGTGGTTCCCGGGGGGTGACCGGCCGGCCCTTCTTGCCGCCGGAGGAGGCCGCGGCTGCGGAGGAGAACTTGCCTGTTTGCACGGCGATTAGGGCCGAGTCGGTTAGGTCGTTGGTTAAGTCGTGGACCGCCAGTGGCGTGCCGAGGCGGGCGCCACTGGTGTTTAATTGTGTGTGTTGGAGAGGGGCGAGTTGGGGTTGGTCCGAACTGGAAAATGAGCCGGCGTGGGAGCCAGAGTAGGTGTCTATTGAATCATCGTCGTCACGGGAATGGCTTTGGAAATGGCTTTGGGAATGACTTTGGGAATGGGTTTGGGATTGGGAATAGGACTGGTGGGCTGGTCGACTGCGCTTCTTACTGACGAGATTCTTTGTCTTGGACTTCTTCCGGGAGGAAGATGTCTTCAGCGGGGACGCCGTGTACGCCGAGGATAGGAGGGAAGAATTGTTGTTGTTGTTGTTGCTCTTGGAGGGGGAATTTAGCAGCTTGCTCTTTCGCTTGCTGGTATTAGAGGTGGCTTGGGTGCGGGTCTTCTCGGCCGTCCGAGGATCGTAGCCCTCGCGCTCCATCATGCGATCCAGCCGCTTGAAAGCAGCCTCCATTTCAGGTGTGAAAGAGCCATCATCAAACTCTACCTCTGGGATGTGGTGAGGTATTGGACTTTCACCTCGGGAGCGCTTTGCTGACATGGTAATGTTGTGCCTGCTGATGATGGATGATATTGGATTCGTGAACGAATGTGGTTGTTGTCTTCCTTCTCTCGTTGTACTCTATGCGATGTTATATCATGCCGTCTTGCGACGTGGGTGTGCTAAATATATATGTTTGTGAAGTATAATGCTACTAATAATTTAACTCATTTTTCGACCCAAAACTCTTCACCTCTTTTAAAATTAAATGCTATATATGTATAGCATAGATAGGGTGTGTAAAGTTTTTCTCCAGAATTCTTCCCTTCACAAACTTCACGTAAACATATACCAGGGCATGGTCCCTTCTGTGGTTGACTACTAAACTAAAATATATTATTATATTATATCAGCATGGACGTATTAGGCCCAATGGGTGGGGCGATGAGTGAGGCTCAGAAGAGACTTTACAAAACTCTCCTGAAAAATATTGATGACGGAGAGGAGGAGGATGACGAGTTGGCCAAGCTATCAAGCCAGAAGATGACCCCGGCCGAGATCTACGAGCGACGGCTGAGGATCGAGCGCAAAAATGAAGAAATGCTTCGAGCAAAGGCAGAGCGCAATTTAGCGAGAAAGCAGGAAAAAGAAGAGTTCAAGAAGAAAATTCGGGAGGAGAAGACACGTAAGCGCGAGATGGAGCAGCGGAAGAAGATCAAGGAGGAGGCTGACAAGAGAATTATGGAGGTAGAACTGAAAACGCACCAGTTTTTTCGCCTGAACGCCTACGGGAAGCCGCAAAACACGGGGGTCGTCTACTTTGGTGACTGCCTCCGTGATGGCGACGCCTGGATTCCGCATGGCGAGGGTGAGTACCGAGTTTCTGGGGAGGTTCTGTACGAAGGTGAGTGAGCGAAGCGAGCGAGCCTTGATGAAGACGAGCATACTCGCGATGGATCTCGCGAAATGGCTGCCGACGGCTGCATCAACTACTGAACTAACATTATTCCACCCAATTCGTTTCTTCATTAAAAATGCGCACAATCTCGTTTTTCGCTCGGCGCAGGTTCGTTCAACATGGGAAAGATGCACGGCCAGGGGAGCTACTTGTTCGGCAACAGGGACAGCTGGGTCGGCACGTTCCGTTTTGACGAGCTCCATGGTGTGGGCGTTTACAAGAAATACAGTGGCGAGGACAGTGGCAGTGATAGCGATGATGAGGACAGAAGAACACGAGAGCAAACCAAGAAAGACTTTCCACCGCGAGAGTGTATCTATCACAACAACAAGAGGGTCTGTTTCACGGAAGAGCTTCTTCCAGGCATCCACATAATTCTCATCGGCGGCACGTTTCACAGCCCGGGAGCCACCATTCTTGGCAAGGGAAAAAAGCGAGGCCACTTCAAGGCAAAAATGGACATAGGCGGGCAGCAGAATTTGAATTTGGCGGAAGAATCCTTTGCCATCGACACGCGGGTGCCCCGAATTACATTGTTGGAGAACTACGTTCCGAAGAAGGGGGAATGCGGGAGCACGAAGGATGGGACGGCGATCGAGAATCGGTACGATTACTTGAAGGAGGTGGAGGTCACGGATCACGGGGAAAACTGGTTCTCGGACAAACTCCCGCCAACCACGGAAGCGGACAAACTGGTTGCCGAGGAGGCTAAGAAGAAAGAGGCGGAGTGGAAGGCGAAAAAGGATAAGTTGGCGGCCAACAAGACCTTGCTGGCGAACAGGGAAGAGGTTGCAGCGGCAAAGAAATTGAAAGAGCAGGAAGAGAGCGAAAAAAGGGTCGAGAAAGAGAAGGAGGAGGCGGAGTTGGCAAGGAGGCGGGCCGGGTTAATAGAAGAGAGGGCGAGCAGACAAACGATGCTGCAGAATCAGAGTAGAAAAATTGTAAATTAAATCAAAGTAGCACAAGGCCTATATCCCCACTTTTCATGCTGGGAACCTTCCAGTTGTACAGGTAGTAGTGGAGATTGCCGTCGCCCTTGCCGAACAGGAGCGGCTCTAAAAATTCCTCGTTCTCCATCAAATTCAGGGCGTTGAACACATCCTGGTCCTCCTCGTGTTTCGCCTTCGTGAGGCAGTCCTTCATCAAGTCGGTAAGGGTAACAACATCCGGTTCTCCGGCCACGTTGTAATAGCTGTTAATATGAATATGAGTCGGGGGCGCCGGCGGGGGTTAGAATTGGATTTGGTTTTTGGAATTTGGTGTTTTTATTTTTTCTTCTCTCACCTGTAGGCAGCATTCAACGTGCTGTGGAGCTTGCACTTCATCACGCTGCTCGGTAGGTGATAAAACGAACACAAGTTGTTGACCTCTCCGTCCTTGTTGGTCGACACGTAAGCATTGACAACGCCCGAACGAGGCAGAATCCAGTGCCTAACGTCGTCCTCGCTCATTAGTGGAGCGACCTTGAATCTGTGCGTTGGGTTGTGTTGGGTTGGGTTGTGTTGGGGAGTGTTAGTGAGTACTCTGAAACCAAGAATGGCGTTATTCTATTGCCAAACGATCTTATTATGCGCATCACTTTCGTCGTTGTGTATGTAGTCGACGTCGACATCAACAACATCATATTGCTGGTGCCGAATTAATCTGGGAAAGACGTGCTAGGCGAAGTAAGGGGTACGATGTCTCTAGTACACCAATTCGCTGAATCTCTCCGTGTGTGTGTGTGTGTGTGTGTGTGTGTGTGTGTGTGTGTGTGTGTATGTGTGTGTGCAAAATGGCTACTTA
>Ga0302114_10002806_pt1 | contig 11083 bp, 9 predicted proteins | sample AG5_Surface_MG_FD_203107 | JGI IMG/M metagenome (GOLD analysis project Ga0302114, IMG submission 203107) | Marine microbial communities from Western Arctic Ocean, Canada - AG5_Surface | ecosystem: Environmental > Aquatic > Marine > Oceanic | place: Canada: Western Arctic Ocean | collected...
AAATAAAGAGAACGTTAATATCTGCAACTGCAACGATGATGACCTACATGATTGGATACGCAGTCCTAAAAAATTCACAAGTGACTTGGTGCTAAAGCACCCGTTTGTACTATTCATAGATTTTCTCTTTATGCAGGTATTAAAATTATTAAATGTTGAAGAACACAACATCTAAGAGTGCAACACTTTAACTTCTTCAAGTACTAAAAAACATATGTTTTATTATAGAAGAACAGTCGTTCCAAGTATAGGATCAGGGTAGTTCACTGCTTGCTGTATGTAGCAATGACTTCAAGTCTATGACTCGGGCTTTACGATGCCCCTAGGCGATACTATTGGCGTGCGCAGTAGCGTGAATAGTGCGCGAAATAAAACTTGCAGAAATGCGAAAAATAACGAGAAATGGGTAAATATAATTCCATAATTAAGCGTCGGCTATTTTTTTCGGTCGCTTGGCTTGCGATTTTGCATCGGTCTTCCATATTTGCGCTAAGTTCCAAAATGTCGACAATAATGGCTCATTATCAACCAAATTAAAGACTGGTAAATTGATAAACATGTACGTACTAATTTATGTAATAATTTCCCTCGACACAGAAAATCTCGGAAAAATTGTTTATGTTCAACACTAATAAGAAGCATGTGGAAACTGTCATTGTAGGATCAGGTTTTTCCGGTATTGGGGCTGCTATTGAACTTAAACGGATTGGTATGCATGATTTTGTGATTTTAGAAAAAGCTAATGACCTTGGCGGTACTTGGCGAGACAACACTTATCCTGGACTTACCGTAGATGTCGCTTCGACCTCCTATTCATATGGTTTTGCACCCAAGTCTGATTGGTCTCGCCTGTACGCTCCAGGGGCAGAGGTGAAAGCCTATGCTGATGAATGTGCGCTTAAATTTGGGATACGAGAACATATTGATTTTGGGAAGCAAGTTAAATGTTCACGCTATGATCAGAGTGCAAATTTGTGGGAGACAACCTTAGAAAGTGGAGAAGTTTATAGTTCAACGTATTTAGTCAGTGCTACCGGTCTTTTCGGACCTCCTAAGCTCCCTGAGATTGATGGAATCGAGTCTTTCAGCGGCCACACCATGCATACTGGGCAATGGGATCACAGCTATGACTTCAAGGGAAAGAGAGCCGCTGTAATAGGCACTGGCGCAACTGCTATTCAGGTGATACCTGAGTTAGTCGATGATGTTTCCCATCTCGCTGTGTTTCAAAGAACGCCTATTTGGTTACTTCCAAAACCTGATGTCGTTTTCAATAAGTGGGTAAAAAATCTGTTTCGTATCTTACCGATTACCCAAAGGATACTAAGGTTTATAACTCATACACTTAATGAAATATTATTTGGTATTGGATTCTCACATAATCGACAATTTCCCTGGATTTTTAAATGTTTAAAGAAGGTTGGCATTTCACATATCAGGAGCCAAGTTAGCGACCCCGAGCTGAGAGAAAAACTTACGCCAGCCTATGATTTCTTTTGCAAACGTCCAAGTTTTTCAAATGTCTATTATCCAGTGTTTAATCGAGATAATGTCAGCCTGATTACGGAGGGAATAGAGAGTATTCGTGATGATGTAATTGAGACATCTGATGGGCACAAGCATACTGTTGACGTACTAATTTGCGCGACTGGATTTAGTGTTTTCGATAAGAATATTGTTCCTGCGTTTCAAACATACGGCTTAGATGGCCTAGAGATTGGGGAGTATTGGGAGGAAAATCGTTTCAGTGCATTCCAAGGAATTACTGTGCCTAAGTTTCCTAACTATTTTATGATCTTTGGTCCCTACTCAGCGGCGAGTGCTTCTTGGTTTGGGATGATAGATACACAAGTCCGCCATATGAGCAGATGTTTGAAGGCAGCTAAGAAAAAGAATGCGGACTACATAGAAGTGAAACAGGAAGCTTACGACAAAGACGTAAGACATATCATGCGGCGGCGAAAAGATCAGCTCGTTTTTAACGGGGACTGTACTCGCTCTAGATCGTATTATTTTGATAAAAAAGGTGATGTCCCTCTAATAAGGCCCGCCACACAATTGGGTATGTGGATTCGAAGTCATTTGGTGCGAATGAGTAATTACAAATTCGATCGGAGAGGGGCTTAGATCTCTTGTTGAAATCAGTTACGTTCAATGGTCATAAACGATTTCGTATAATGGGCCTCCTCAATGGAATATAGTTTTAGCGACGAGCAGCAGCAATTTCGTGATGTGGTGCAACGTTTTATGAGGGATAAGTCTCCCATGACAGAAGTGCGTCGTCTCATGGCTACGAAAGATGGCTTCGATCGCGATCTATGGGTGCAGTCATGTGACGATTTAGGATTAGCGGGGTTGCATGTACCAGAAGCCTATGGGGGCTCTGGTTTCGGATTTGTTGAAGTTGGTATTGTTGCGGAAGAAATGGGTCGCTCTTTGCTTTGTTCTCCCTATTTGGGTTCATCCATTCTTGCGACGTCTGTAATTTTGCATGCAGGGAGCGAAGAGCAGAAACGAGACTTATTACCTGACCTGATTGCTGGTAAAACTGTCGCTTGCTTAGCGTTTGCTGAAGCAAGTGGACACTGGAATAGTGATGGTGTTGAGCTTACAGCATTACAATCTGGGAAGGACGTTTTACTTAACGGAAAGAAGAAATTCGTGCTCGATGGATGCGCTGCTGACGTCATTATTGTCGTCGCAAGACGGCCCGGGACTCATGGTAGAGAAGGGATTGGACTATACATCACAGAAGGTATGTCCACTGGATTAGGACGCAGATCGTTAGACACTATTGATGAGACTCGGAAACTAGCTGAACTTAGTTTCGATGGGGTAAGGGCTCAGGTTTTAAACGATTCAGAGAGTGCGGTTGCCGCTATTGGACATGCTCTTGATGACGGGGCTATCGCGTTGGCGAACGAAATGATCGGTGGCGCGCAGGCGTTACTTGATTCTGCAGTGGAATATACAAAATTAAGGATGCAGTTTGGACGAGTTATTGGATCGTTCCAGGCCGTAAAACACAAATGTGCTGAAATTCTACTTGATGTAGAGCTCGCCAAATCTGCCGCTTACTATGCGGCGGAAGCTCGTGCAGAAAACCATCCTGATGTATCAATGTTAGCCTCCTTAGCTAAAGCGACGGCGGCTGATGCTTATATGCGGACTGCCATAGAGGCTATTCAGTTGCACGGTGGTATTGGTTTCACTTGGGATCACGATACTCACCTTTGGTATAAACGAGCGAAAAGTTCCGAAGTGTTGTTAGACGATCCCACCTATCATCGTAATCGTTATATGGCATTCCAAGAGGTGTTACATGAGCTTAAGTGAAGACACTCGGATTCAGCAGGATGTGCGAGCATGGTTGCAGGAGAATTGGGATCCTGACGCGAGTTTGATTGATTGGCGAAATAAATTGGCTGATTCTGGTTGGGGTGTTCCACATTGGCCTAAGCAATGGTTTGGAAGAGAGATGCCCGTGTCTATGATGCCAATAATTGACGCCGAGTTTGAACGCATTGGCGCAGTCGGCGTTGCAAAAATTGGTATCCGAATGCTCGCTGCTGCAACATTATTGGATTGTGCTAATGATAATCAAAAATCTCGGTTTTTGAGACGCATACTTACCGGAGAGGATACATGGTGCCAATTATTTAGTGAACCAGGCAGCGGGTCAGACCTCGCGGGGGCCACCACGCGCGCGGATCGCGATGGAGATAACTGGATCATTAACGGACAGAAAGTCTGGACTACAAGCGCGCATCATGCCGAATGGGGCTTGTTGTTGGCGCGCACTGATTGGGATGTGCCGAAACATCAAGGACTCTCTTTTTTTGTTGTCGACATGCGCCAAGATGGTATCGAGGTGCAGCCGTTGAAACAGATGAATGGCTATGCCTCATTTAACCAAGTTTTTTTCACTGACGTCCCGGTGGCATCGGAGAATGTAGTTTCTGCAGTTGGTGATGGTTGGAAAGTCGCGATGACTACCTTAGCGCATGAGCGGCGAACTTCAGATGCATTGCGGCGCTGGGGAAAAGTCTCAGATAGACCGGGACGTATCTATGATGAAGAGCGGGCTGAAGTTGCCACTGTCATGGAACCCTATAAATGGTACCCACAACGCGCGGGAAGGATAGATCTAATTTGGCCACGTATGGTCGAGACAGATCGTATGAACGATCCGATGGTAAGACAAGAAGTAGCGAAGCTACTCATGCTGTCTTATACAGCTGAGTGGACGGCACAGCGAGCCAGAGCTGCTCAGGCACATGGAAGGCCGCAAGGCCCTGAAGGGTCATTAGGTAAATTGGCGTCGAGTCATTTGGCGCGAGCGGCCGCCAAGGTTCATACTTTAATCGGAAGTGCTGATGCATTACTGAAAGGATCTGATGGCGCGACAAACGGAGTAATTGCTGAGGTATTACTGTCAGTGCCAGCCACATCAATTGCGGGAGGAACTGACGAAATCCAGCGGAATATTATTTCAGAGCGGGTGTTAGGAATGCCTAAAGAACCGCGTATGGACGGAGGCGCGTTTCGCGATGTTCCAAAAAATCCTGCGCGCAAAAGTTGAATTAGGGGGCTTTAGCCTGACCAATATTATAAATATATACATTGCAAGACTCCTTCGCCCTCTGATAACATTTCATCTTTAGTGTTTTAATTCTGCTTAAAGGCAGTTCGGGATCTATTTGATGAGAAGACAAGCTACGGCTTTATTTGTTGCTGCCTTTCTAGGGCTGCAATTCATATCTCTTCTGCACGCGGTTGAATATGGTCATAGCGAACACGAACATAATGGTTCTGTTTGTCACGTTGCAACACACCTCGATAAAATTGAGTCGTGTGGTGGTACCGTAAATAGTGATCTTGAATTCCCCAATACTCTGTCTCTGTTCGTTTTGCATGATGGAAGTGATGTAAACTTTCAACACCTCCTGAGAACTTCTTTACCACGAGCGCCGCCCTCAGTTTCCTAATACTCATAGCTAATTCATTTTGAATAATTACTAGCACTTAACTGTGCTAGTACGTTTAATTATGTAGGGAACTAATATGTTAAGAATTAAATTTGCGGCACTAACGTGTCTGCTCGTGATACTCGGTAGCTCGCCTTTATGGGCAGCCTCTGATCAAGAAGTTGAATTACTACGTGCGGAAATAGCTGCGATGAAAGCAGCTCATGAAGAACGTATTCTACTGTTAGAAGCAAAACTGGAAGAAGTAGCGGTCGCAAAAGTTGCCGCAAAATCTGAGGCGAGCTCTGACGAAATAATTGCGGTAGCTCCAATACGTCCTGCCACTAATCGTCGCCAAATCAAAAAGAACCTTTTCAATCCATCTATTGGGTTAATATTCAATGGTCAGTACACGCAGCATGAAACAGCCGAGGGCGAAATCGCAGGATTTGCTGTCGGGCATGAAGGTGAGCGGGGCGGAGAAGGATTTGCTATAGATCATACTGAACTGACTTTCTCATCAAGTATTGATGATAAATTCTTTGGAAGCTTAACAGCGGCAATAGTAAAGCATGAAGGGAAGACGGAAATTGAGCTCGAAGAGGCCTTCATTCAGACTATGCCTGGTCTTGGTTTGCCCACTGGCGCTAGCATTAAAGCGGGTAGATTCTTAGCTACTATCGGTTACCTGAATGAGCATCACACACATACAGATGATTTTACCGATCGACCACTACCGTACAGAGTGTTCTTAGACGGTGGTTACAACGACGATGGCCTGCAGGCTACTTATGTGTTGCCAACGGATTTCTATGCGGAAATTGGTGGTGGTCTGTTCCGGGGTGATGACTACCCTTTTGGTGGTAGTGATGGCGAAGGCATCGATGCTTGGACTGCTTATGCTCGAACTGGCGGTGACATAGGTGAAAACCAAAGCTGGAGATTGGGTGGTTCTGTACTATCTGGTAAGTCCACTACGGGTAGAGAAAGTAACCACGAACTAGTGAGCTATGTCGGCGATACTGATTTGTATATAGCTGATGCCCGATACACTTGGGCTCCTACAGGAAATGCGACCAACCAAGAGTTTGCCTTACAAGGCGAATTCTTCTGGAAAGAAGAAGACGGTTTTTATTCTGATGCTGAGTCTGGAGCAGACAGTGTCTTGATGGATGATTCGTCTGAAGGCTGGTATACGCAGGCGACTTACAAGTTTGCTCGTAACTGGCGTTTTGGCGCGCGATATAGCCAACTAAACGCGGCAGACGTGCCTACAGGGTTGATCGGTAGCCATTTAGATGGGGAAGGTTATAACCCTAAAGCGTACACGGCGATGTTCGATTGGACGAATAGTGAGTTTAGTCGTGTAAGATTGCAATATAACAGAGAGGAGCTTGCTAGTGGCCAGGGTGATGATCAGATCATGCTTCAGTACATCATGAGTATTGGCGCACACGCTGCTCATAAGTACTAGTGAGATATTTCCTCAGTAGAGGCCTGTTAATGATGAGCGCAGCATTTTTATGCTGCGCTTCTTCTAATGCGATGGCTGCCCTAGAAGTTTTCGCTTGCGAGCCTGAGTGGGCGTCTTTAGCATCAGAGATTGGCGGAGACAAAGTAAAAACTTTCTCTGCAACTCATGCTCGGCAAGACCCGCACTTTATCAAAGCCCGTCCAAGTTTAATATCGAAGGTAAGAAGAGCGGATCTGATCGTCTGCTCGGGAGCCGACTTAGAGATTGGTTGGCTACCATTGTTGCTGGAGAGAGCCGGCGCCGATGTGCAGCGCGGTGCAGTAGGTAATTTGATGGCATATCAGTATGTGCCGTTATTAGATATCCCTACTATGATCGACCGTAGTTTAGGAGATATTCATCCCGATGGGAATCCACACATTCATCTTGATCCACGAAACTTACTTTTGGTGGGTAAAGAACTCTTGAATCGACTGGTCCTGATAGATGAAGGAAATTCAGACTTTTATAAGCTGCGTTTCGCGCAGTTTGAAACTAAGCTGAATACGGCGATAGCTCGGTGGCTTGAAGAAGGTAAGCAGCTAAAGGGTATGCAAGTCATGACCAAGCATAAGTCTTTGTCCTATCTGATCAAGTTCTTTGGGTTAGAAGAAGTGGCAAGTCTTGAACCGAGACCTGGCCTTCCTCCTACATCCTCGCATTTAGCTAAAGTATTAGAGTCGGTAGGTTCTAGAAATGTGCGAGCGATTATCCGCGCTCCCTATGAGTCTGATAGAGGCATAGACTGGATAACATCAAAGACCAAAATTAAAAATGTGATCATCCCTTATACCGTAGATGGTGATGACAACAGTGGCGATTTATTCGCTCTTTTTGACCGATCTTTGGCGATTCTAAAAAGTGCACTTTAGTGAAATCTGGATAATTGTGGGACCCGCGCTAGTCGCGGGTCTTATGATTGCCCTAACACATGCTCCGCTCGGAATCGAGGTGGTGCGACGCGGTATTATTTTTATTGATTTAGCTATTGCTCAGATCGCTGGGTTGGGTGTAATAATCGCGGAGATTATCTTTGAGGATCCCTCAGCTCTTATAGTTCAAGCTATAGCACTATCTTTGGCGGTCATTGCAGGTGTTTTTTTTCATAAGATGGAAACAGTTGCCCGCGATAATTTAGAGGCGATTATTGGTGTCTCGTTTGTTCTCGCCGCTTCTACTGTATTGCTCGTGCTCGCCGGAAGCACACATGGAGGTGAAGATCTTACACATCTACTTGGAGGACAAGTTTTATTTGTGACGTGGGAACACGTATTAGCTCATGGCTTTATCTATCTATCCATCTTAGCTATTTGGTTTTTTTATCCAAAAATTCGAACTGGGATTGGTTTCTATTTAATTTTTGCACTTGCTCTGACTTCTTCGGTCCAGCTAGTAGGTGTCTATCTTGTTTTTTCAAGTCTCATTTTACCTGCGCTAGCTGCGTTAGGTACAAGACGTCCGCATGTCGTCGCCTGGAGTTGCGGTATAACATCTGTGCTACTGGGCATGGCGTTTTCCATCTTTATTGATTACCCGTCAGGACCGGTGATGGTTGTTAGTTTTGTTTTAGTTACCATAGCGTTTGTCACTAGCAGGAGGTTCTTTATTCGTAAAACGGCTACTTAGCGTTTTGCCTATAATTTCACAATGATAAAAACTCAATTAAATTCAGATAAATTAGCTGTAGTGGTTTCTTTAATATGCGTTGTTCATTGCTTCGCGGCTCCCACTATCCTCATTTTTTTGTCCACCTTCTTTCCAATTTCTTACGAAAATGAATTGGTTCACATATCGTTAGTTATGATAGCAGTCCCTGTTAGTGTGCTGTCTTTGGCTCTTGGATATAAAAACCACCAAGCTACTTCCTTTTTCTTTATAGGGTTAGTCGGATTGTCTCTATTAGTTTTTGCAGTGTCTTTGGGTGAAAACTTTTTAGGGGGATTTGGAGAAAAAAGCTTAACTTTGGTGGGTTCAACTATCGTTGCCTACGCGCACTTCAAAAACCATCAGATCTGCGTCAAATTGAATTGTGCTTGTCATGAGAACACCTCTTAGCGGAGGAGTTGAGAGTATCTAAAGCCTTTTTATTGTTATTTGAAGCAATCTCGATAAGACTGACGAACCTCAGGAAGTGATGTGGGAGAATCTTATAATCACCTATGTCCCATAGGTTCCGCAAGAAGGCTGGGCCAGCCCCAAAAAAAAATCTAAAAAAGGTCGAAAACCTTAACTAATGTACTACTGAATAGTTTTAGCCCGCGTGATTAAGAAAGGTATCTAAACGTAAGGTTGCTCCTAGGAGTTTGGACATTTTTTCGCTTGGGCGCCTGGTCCTACCAATTTTGTCGTGTCGGATTTCCTATGCTAGGTAAGATACTATGCGTCAGTCTCAGGGAGCTAATGACGATGGGAAATTTAATTGAGACCAAAATAAGGTCTGCGGTGACTAGAGGAGTCGAACTGCTCGCCTCTTGGAATCAAAAACGTATGCCAGTTTTACCCAGGGGAAACCCATATTTGTCTGGTATCCACCGGCCCATGAATGAAGAAAAAACTTTACTAGAGCTTGACGTGATCGGGCAGATACCCGAGTCATTAAACGGACAATATCTGCGGATTGGGCCGAATCCGTTGAAGCTTACCGATCCTAATAGCTATCATTGGTTTTTAGGCGATGGAATGGCGCATGGTGTGCGTATCGAGGGTGGTGAAGCGCTCTGGTATCGTAACCGCTGGATACGTTCTAATGCAGTTAGTAAGGCGTTGGGAGATCCAATATCTCCTGGGCCACGCAACCCTCGAGCTGACAATGCAAACACTAATATTATCCGAGTCGACGGACGAACATTTGCAATTGTTGAGGCAGGTGGGTTCCCTGTGGAAGTTGACAGTAACTTGGAAACTATCCAGCACACCTCTTTTGATAACACTTTAGGGGGATCATTTTCGGCACACCCACATTTGGATCCAGAAACTGGTCAAATGCATGCCATCTGCTATGACGCTATGGTTAAAGATACAGTTTGGCATGTGGTCTTAGGTGCCGATGCAAAAGTAGTTCGAAGGGAGGCCATTGCCGTAAAAGACGGTCCTTCCATTCATGACTGCGCTATCACTAAGACCTATGTCTTGGTATTCGATTTGCCCGTAACATTCTCTATGCGGTCCGTCATCGCAGGCCATGGGTTTCCTTACAAATGGAATCCTAAGCACCAGGCACGAGTTGGGTTATGTCCTCGTTCTGGGCGTGGCGACCAGACTATTTGGTTTGATGTTGATCCTTGCTACGTATTTCACCCAGCCAACGCCTATGAAACGGACAAAGGTGACGTGATAGTAGATGTGATCGCTCATGAGACGATGTTTGCGACTAGCACGATAGGACCCGATTCACGTCGATCGAGGCTAGAGCGCTGGACATTAAAAGCGGGGGGCTCGCAGGTGGAGCGCAGAGTACTGCACGATCACAACCAAGAGTTTCCCCGTTACAACGAATTGTATACATGCCATTCTAATCGGTACATATATTCGGTATCGCTTCCAATGGAAACCACAATAGATATGCTAAGCAAGTCAGGGTCAACGTTGTTTAAAAATGATTTACAAACAGGTGAAGTGTCGGAGCATGATTTCGGGGTAAATCGTCACCTTGGCGAGTTTGTTTTTGTGACTAAGACGGACAGATCTGGAAAGAATGATAAAGTGCTTGAGGACGATGGATGGCTCATGGGTTTTGTGATTGACGCAGAGGCGAAGGTGACTGATTTAGTTATCCTCGAAGCACAGGATATATCTGCTGCGCCCGTGGCAACGATAAGGATCCCACATACGGTACCCCCTGGTTTTCATGGAAATTGGTTTTAAATTAGGGAAATTCTAACGTACGGCACTCCTCTCGGCGTCTTTCTATGACAATGCAGTTCATAATCTTCCAAAAGGCTAACACAAGTTATTGAGTCGATGCAGTTAAAGTGTTACTAACTTATGTCTGTGTTAGTAATCAGTGATTGCTTAATCACTGATGTGACCAAGTAATCGGCTTGTTGGTAGCGTTAAGGGGAATTGAAGGTATATTACTATGACAGCAAAGAACGGGAAGAAGCAGTTACACTTCACTTTATTTACTTTTCCACCATTCGTGCATCATTACCCTGATGGGTGGCGTCATCCGCAAGAAATGCTTGGGGGTATTTATAATCCCTTAGAGCCGGACATTTGGGCTCGTGTAGCTCGGACACTAGAGTCGATGAAAATTGATGCTTTCTTTGTAGGCGATGGCGGAGCGATTTATAACAGTAACGAGAACAGTCCCGCGACGTCCCTTCGTTATGGCAGTCAGACCTTAGAATTTTTTGCCCCTCAGTTTGCGACGATGATAGCTACCATGGCACCCGAGCTCGGCGCTGTTTCAACTATCAATACCGAAGAGTTAAACCCTTGGACGTTTGCTCGGATGGCACAGACTATGGATCACCTCACCAAGGGTCGAGTTGGGTTTAATATTGTAACCGGTCTTAACCCTGGTGGATTAGCGGACAACCTCGGGACAGATCTACGTGAGCATGATGCTAGATATGAGCGTGCCGAGGAGTTTATGCAGGTA
>Ga0302114_10002807_pt1 | contig 11081 bp, 9 predicted proteins | sample AG5_Surface_MG_FD_203107 | JGI IMG/M metagenome (GOLD analysis project Ga0302114, IMG submission 203107) | Marine microbial communities from Western Arctic Ocean, Canada - AG5_Surface | ecosystem: Environmental > Aquatic > Marine > Oceanic | place: Canada: Western Arctic Ocean | collected...
ACGCGCAGAAAAGCACGTCCGCTTTGAGCGTTTACGTGGTCATGTTGACGAGCTTAGTTTTGAGCTCGTTCGTCGCGTTTATTCATCGAGTGGAGTTTGAGTCCTTACCGCCAAAACCGGGAAAAAAAGACGACGACTTTAACGATGACATAAACGACGACGATAGCGATAGCGAAAGTAGTCGCAGTAGCAGTAGTAATAGCGATGATGAGAGTCACGACGGGGAAGAAAAAGAAACGGAAGAAGAGAAGGAAAAGGTACCGAGGCGGCGAAAGGAAGCGCCGCGCGTGTTCCCGACGATGCGCATCAAACGCTTCGCGCGAAGCACCGACGTCGACATCAAAGCTGATTAATATACTATGTAATAATGTATGATTTCTTCTCCTTCTTATGTATTCTTCTTCTTCTTCTATCGCGTATATTCTATAATACAACGTATTCCGCGCGGCAGCTAATGTGTTCTAAAGTAAAGCACTCATCTGCGCTCTCTCTTCTATGCAATTTCCTCCGTCGTCCCCGGCGTCGCCGCTTCAACGTTCGTTACCGAAGGTAACTCGTCCGGGTCGTAAATCACCGTCAACACGAGCGAACACGACGGGCATCTCGCGATTTCCTCTCCGTCTTTGAGCTCTTCTAACGTGATTCGAAAGATGTCCCCACAAGGGCACGAGTACGTGAATTCCTTGCGCGATTCGTTCCAATCCATGTCTTCCAGATCGACCTCGTCGTACGATCCTCCTCCGGTCATTATTATATACCACTACTCGGCAAAGCTTCTCTCCTTCTTCTTCTTCTTCTTCTCAGTTTTTGGTCGACGAGAGACAAATAATGGTCTCTGTTTTGATGCGTATACAACACGCACACTCTTCTCGCGTGCGCTTTTACTAATGCGCAGCTGAAAAGGTTTCACAAAAGTCTGAGGAGGAAGGAGAGACACAACAACATTTTGTTTAGGGTATCAAACGTCGGTTCAAAAAACAATTTCTCCTTTTTTCGTCCTCTTTTTCTGCGGTCGTCGGTCGTCGGTCCACCGAGGAACGCGCGCGATCTCTCCTCCAAGAAAACGAAAAAAATTGATCTCAAACGCGACCGAGGACGGGTTTTTAGCCAAGGAAAAACCTAGAGAGGAGCTCTTCCCTCTCGAAATAAAAGAAAAAAGCGAGAGATAAAACGGTCGAGTGGTACGCGCGAATAGGCACAGAACGCGAAGATAAAACGAGCACTGAGAGTTCTTCGTTTCGTTGGAAAGTATTTTCTTCTTCGCGCGAGAGAATAGAATATGAGCGCGTTGTGTTCCTGCGCGAGGACGTTGAGCGCGACGACGAATGAGAATACCGTCGCGTCGCATAAAAAAGCGACGCTTTTTGCTCGCACGAACAGTCAGCATTTTCTAAAACAACAAAGAAGAAGAAGACAACGAAACGATGCGTTCTGCGTTCGCGCGGATAATAGCGGAGAAGGAGAAAATGATCGTCATCAGGTGGTCGCGACGACGACGACGGAGAGAGAAGGAGGCGCATCGTCATCTTCCGGAAGAAGAATGTCCCAAACAACATCAGACAACACGAAAAGGATTCCACAAACGATGGGAAAGAAGAAGAAAAAAAACGAAATCATCCCTCTCTTTTGCCGTCTCGCCCCGGACGCGATATCCATCACAAACTTCCTCACGAAATCAAAAGCGTTAAAAGTCGGCTTCGACGCCTTACGAGTCGCCGGAGTGAGAGGCGTACACGTGACCGTGTTCTGGGGGATCGTGGAAAACGAACCGCGAGTGTACGATTGGCAAGCGTACGAGGAGTTGTTTGCAATTGTGGATAAAGTGGGCGAGTTGGAAGTCTCCGTGGAGTTTGCGTTTCACGCGAGGGAGTGCGGCGGTAATGACGGGGACGGGTGCACCGCGAGTTTACCGGTTTGGGTGCACGAAATTGCGAGCAGAGAAGGAGAAAAAGGGAACCCGGAGTTGTTTTACATGGACCAATCTGGTTTAAGAGAAAACGCGGTTATAAGCTTGTTCGCGGAAGGCGACGAGAGTTTGTTACCGACCGGGGACGGGAAGACGTTTCGATCGGCCAATCAATGCTACGAGGAGTTTATGGCGAGTTTTGTGAACACGTTCGAAAAGTATTTCGCGAACGGGACGATTACGACGGCGACGATTGGGGCCGGGCCGAACGGGGAGCTGAGGTACCCGGCGTTTCCCGAAGACGTGTGGGTGTTCCCGGGCGTCGGGAGTTTCCAAGTGAACGATAAGTACGCGTTAAAAGCGTTGCAAGAGTACGCCAACGAGAGAAATTATAGCGATTGGGGGAAATCTGGACCACACAACGCCGGAGAAGTGAACGATTTCGGCCCGGTTTCGCACTTTTTCCAAGACAACGGATCGTGGAGGACGGATTACGGGCAATTTTTTCTCACGTTTTACCACGACCAGTTGATGAAACACGGGGAACGAATGTTACAAAGCGCAAACAGAGCTATTCGAGAGAAATATTCAGACGTAGCTCTCGAAATGCGGTTACCGAACACGTACTGGTGGAACCACTGCGAGTCTAGGCCGGCGCAAGCGACGAGCGGGTACCCGCGATTTACCGACCACTCTCGCGACGCGTACGACGAAGCCATGGCCATGTTGTTCCGAAACAACGCGCACGCGAGCGTCCAAGGCGGTGAACTCGGAGACGAGCGGATTGCAAACGAAAACACGACCAACGCGCAAGCTAACCCGGAGAAATCCGTGTCGTACGTCAAACAAGCCGCGTCGAGAAAACACGTGGAATATACCTTAGAAACCGAAGCCTTGGACGATTTCTCGGACGAAAGCTTCCGACGCTTATACGCGCACGGCATGGGCGTGGACGCGGTGTGCGAAGCCAACTGCGAATCGATTTTCGCGGAAGATTGTACCTTGGGCGATTGTTCCATCGCGAAGAGAACCGTCGTCGGCGTCATCGGCTCGGAAATGTTCGAGAAGGAAAACTGGAAACGGTTGTGCATGTTCCAGCAAAGCATGGCCGGTTTTAGCGCTTGGGAGTTGAACAAAAAAGACCAGGAGGAGGAAGAACAACAACAAAACAGACATCTCTTCGAGGAGAGTGAGGAATTAGAAGGAAAGGAGAGTGGTTTCGTTCTCGAGAGAGTCGAACAATCGAACCGAACCGCCAGCCGATAATGATATAAAAATAACATCCGTATTTAGTAGTTTCTATACAATTTGACTTCTACTGTCTACTGCTTTATGCCGCTTTTCAGCGCCAGCATTTTCTTCTTCTTCGCGCCGATTTTCTTTTTCGGTTTTCTGCCTTCCGGAGGGTTGTACTTTTTCTGCGCGTACGAGTATCTGATTTTGATTTTGATGATGATATTATATGTGTGTACATAACGCATATCCCGCGTTGTTTTACATAAGAGAGAGAGAGAGAGAAGAATTGGAAAATTCAAGTAAGTCATCAGCGAGTTTACGAGAGAGAAAGACAGAGAGAAACGGAGAGCAAAACGTACAGAAATATGTTCCCGAACAAGAAGCCGAACACCAGGAACACGAGAACGGCCACTAATTGCGCCGCTTTGTCCATTTTATTTTAGTATTGTACTCGTATTCGTTGTCTCTTTTCGCGCAGTAGTGTCATATAAAATGCCAAATCTCGGCATAAATTGGACAGAAAACAGACGCATTAAGGAGAGGAAAAGCACTCTAATAAAGATGTTAAAACGAAACGACCTCCTCTCCTCCGGCCGTTTCAAAATCGACTCGCACTCGAAGATCGGTTCCGGACAATTCGCGGAGGTGTACTCCGCCGTGGATATCACCGGCGGCGGCGAAGAGAACGCGACAAAATCCGGTCGCTTTTGCGCGATCAAAATCGAATCGGAAATGAAAACGACGAAACGAGAAGCGATGGCGATGAGGAATTTGTCAGGTGGGAAAGGCATCGTGGAGATTTACGAGGAAGGGGTTTTTGAGACGAAGAGAGGGAAGGAACATCCGTTCATCGCGATGCAGTTGGTTGGTGAGAACCTGGCGGATTTGAAGAGGGAAATTGAGTTGAATTCGTCCAATTCGGTTGAAGAAGATTCGAGGGGCGGCGGTAGCGGCGCGGGAACGACGACGACAACAAAAATGTCTCCTTCGGAAACGAAACAACAACAGCAACAGCGACCGTTATTTTCGGAAATCACCATCGCGCGAATCGCGGCGCAAACGATAGACGCATTAGGGTACACGCATTTAAAAGGATACGTGCACAGAGACGTAAAACCGGGGAACATTTGCATCGGGCGAGGTTCGCGAGCCGAGAGAGCGAAGACGTATCTCATCGATTTCGGGTTAGCGAGACGGTATAAGGACGAAACGACGGATAAAGTGATCGCGGAAAGAGAGGACGCGCAGTTTAGAGGCACTACGACGTACGCGAGCGCGAACGCGATGGAAAATCGAGAGCAAAGTCCCCGAGATGACTTGTTTTCTTTGTTATACATTTTAGTCGAGTTGTATTGCGGATCGTTGCCGTGGAAAAGAACGATGGCAGTCGGAGTGGACGAGAGCGAAGATGCGAATTATAAAGTCATGGCGAGGGAGAAAAAATTGAATTGCAAGGAAGTGCCGAACTATTTGTGCGAGTTAGCCGTTCGCGAAGATAGGAAACAGTTGCCGAAAGCGTTGGTGGGATTTTCCAGGACGATTTCGCAGTTGAAGTACGGCGAAGTGCCGGATTACGACCGGTTGAAGGGTTTGTTCACCGAGTGGGAGGAGAAGTTGTTGAACGGGAGGAAAAGTGGGGAAGTGAGAATGGATTGGGACCGAGAAGTGGCGGTGAAACAACCCTCAGCGGTTGCTCCGATACCGACGACTCAAAATGCTACCGCTGATTACAACAACAACAAGAACAACAACGAAAGAAAACGCGAGCGGTCGCCAGAGTATAACTTAAATACCGGAGCGGATCCGTACCATCCACAACAACAATACAAACGACCAAACATCACCAATTCACCGACACCTCGACCAACGACGACGACAACGACAACTCCACCAAACCAACAACCGTACGACATCCAGCCTTCCCGTCGCGCCGCATCGCTCGTCCAAGCGTTGCTCGACAACCCGCCGTTACCTCCAAACATCAACCACGTCATCGAAACTTTCCGAAACATGTCCGCTGAAGAGGTTGTCGCCGGCATCGCCGCCACGTGCATCATAATCGCCGAAACCGCGGAGAGTAGTTCTCGAAACGTGGACGCTATCGACGCGTTTCTACGAGACGCAAGGGACTGCATCGAGCTCGCCCGGGCGAAGATGATGACGATAGCTTCGTCGACCTCCGCAGGAGGAGGAGGAGGAGGAGGAATGATGTACAACGCCAACGCCAAAAATGTAGCGCCGCCGCAGCAGCAGAATTATCCGCAGCACCGGCCACAGCAGCAACAACAACAACAACAACAGTGGAATTATAACGACCGCAGAGCCGGTCGATGATGAAGATGCTTCTCATCTTTTTCTTCTCGTTTTAGCATTTTGCGTAGTATTTAGATATTTGTAGAGTTCAAACAGGCCACACAAAACATGCCACCACTCTCCCTAACAGGAACAACCTTCTCAGCCTCCTTTTCCTCCTCCTCCTCCTTCTCGCTTCTTAAATGTAAAGGTCTTCATCATCGTCGTCGTCTCTCTTCTCCTCATTGCGTCGTTTTCTTCGGTGTTCCCAGGACGAGTCGCATACGTCGTCGAAAACACACAAACACGAATTGGAAAAACAAAGCGGCGACTTTAAGGTCGTCGAAAAACGATTCATTCTTCTTCAACGACGACGAAAACGAAAACGAAAACGAGACGAACGAGAATACCAACGAGGAGAATGTCGAGGACGACGACTTTGAAGCGAAAGTCGTCGCCGAGAACGAGACGTTCTTCTTTGAAGAAGCGTCTTCTTCGTCCGTGCCGAGTCCGGCAGACTTGAATGAACTTAATTTGCTACAAAAGGCGAACACATCTTCCTCCTCCTCTTCGGTGTGGAAAACGAAGCCATTTTGGTGCCAACCGTGGACGATTGTACTTTTTGGCGTCTTTTGCGTGTCCTTGCCGACGTTGGTGTTCGATTGGAAGTTTGTGTCGGTCGCCGTGGCGGTTCCGATATCGGCGTGGTGGTACGTGTTTCTTGTATTGTATCCGAAGAGTTACGCGTCGTCCTCGTTCGAGGAGAAGGAGGAGGATTTTGGACGATGACGAGAGAAGAAGATGAAGATGAAGATCGAATGATGATGTTGTAATAATAATAGTTTTGTAGTTTACACGCGTTGCCGCACATTGATCATATTTCTCCTCCTCGTCGCGAGGAGCGCGAGCACGCGTTCGAGATCACGATTTCTTTCTTCTTCTTCCTTTTCTTCTTCTTCTTTAACTTCTTCGATTTTAACCTAAAACAACGTTCTCTTCGTCCGATAACACCTCCTCTTCGTCCGAATCCCCCCCGCGTCGAGCGTTTCGTCGAGCGCTCTTTCTTCCGTCGTTTGTTTCCGTCGCCGAAGATCTGCTAAAAAATTGCCCCAATCGCGTGGTGAGCAACCTCGGCGCCAAGTATTCCACGCCCGCGCCGTCTTTCGTCGCCTTTTCCGCATCGCTCGTTATTCCTTCCGCACCAGGTTTCTCGTGTTCCTCCGCCCCTAACACGAAATCTACAAACTCATCGTAACATAACTCCCCGTCGCCTTCTCGATCCGCCATTTGAATCACGAACTTCGCCTCCCGCATGGATACCGGAATCCCAACCATCTCCATCGTCCTCTTCAACTCCGCCGCGGTAATTTTCCCATCCGTGTCCTCGTCAAACGTCGAAAACACGCTCCTCAACGTCTCCTGCGGATTGCTTAAATTCAAATCGTGCAACATCAGCGTCAAAAACTCGCAAAAATCCAACGTCCCGTTTCCGTCCGAATCGTATCGCCGCAGATTCTTCTTTATCTGTTTGATCGTTTTAAACGACCCAACCTGTCGCAATCGCTCCTGTATGTCCTCCGCGGATATTCGTCCGTCGCTTTCGATGTCTAAATCGTCGAACATGGTTTTGTATTCCTCCACTTGCTTTCGCGTGAGATACGGCCTAATAATAAGAATAAGAATAAGTCACATAAACACCAAATTGAGGTAAAAATTGCATACCATTCTCTCACCAACTCTTCGTCGGTCATGTGCGCTCGGCTCGGAGGTTTCCTCGCCTTGAACACGTCGTCGTTCCTTCTCTCGTTCTCGTCTTCGTCCTCTGGTTTTCTCGGTTTGCTTCTTCTGTTGTTTCTTCTCGTCGATGAATCATCAAAATCATCATCTTCATCGTCTTTCGCCTTTCGGCTCCCCCAACGAAACATACTTTAATTCGTACACGTATTCGTCTCGAGGAGAAATTATTTAGGAGTAAAAGAGCGCGGGCGTCTTCTGTCTTATCGTCCTTGTGTTGTTCTCGCTGTCGCGCGTCTCTCTTCTTCTTCTCCCCGCAGCAAGTTGTTGTGTTGAGAGTTTTTTGTGTTGAATTTGAACGGAAAAACAGCAGTATTTAACATGTGTACGAGTAGAGAAAATAGTCACATCGAAAGAGACGAAGCGTATGTTAGTATTAGCGTATTATATATTCTTTTAGTACTATTCTTACCTAATCGCTCATCTCGTCCTCATCGTATTCGACTTTACCGACGACCAAACCGTTTCTTACTCTTTCTTCCTGTTTTTCAATCTCAATGCGCTTGCGCGCTTCTTGCTTTTCGAGTTCGAGTTTGCGTTTTTTGGCGACGCGTTCGGCGGCGGCGTTTGCCGCGAGGAGGAGCAAAGCTTCTTCGTCCTCTGGTTTTGTTTTTGTTGGTGTTGTCGTTGCTGCTGCTGCTAATGCTGCTCTTCCTGCTTTTGAGTCGTCGGTGCTTTTAGTAGTGACGTCTCCTTCTCCTTCTCCTCCTTTGGATGATGATGGTTTGTTTGGCGACGCTTTGGGACCTTGTTGATTTTGACTGCTATTCACGCGTTGCTTCTGAGAATTCTTCGTGCTCAAAGGCGCCAACTTTTCCTCCTTCAAGAGCGCGCGGTGCATGGCTAAATCGTAATGCTCTCGAAACCCGTTTTTGTCGCTGATGAATTTACGGATCCATTCGCCCATGTTGTCTTTCATCACGTATTCGCGGTCGTATATGTGTTGATACACGGTTTGGTGTTTAAACGCATCGACTTTGTCGCGCCAATTTTCCAAGCGCAACGGTTCGCGCTCGGCAGAGAAGCGCTTGTTGTACGCGTCGTATTGACACTCACAGAGAAATAATCCAAGCTCGGGCGCCATGGGCGTGTTGACTCTTTGTTTTGTCCTCAGCGCGAATAACAAATCGCTCACGTCGCAGAAGTCTCGCGCGACCGCGACGGTCATTCCGACCAACTTTCGAATCATGTTGAACAGAAACGATTGACCGAGAATCTCAAACTTCACGAAATCTTCGCCTTGAATTTTAAATGGCATCGAGCACGAGAACGAAATGACAAACCTACGCGCTTGCGGCGTGTCGCAATCGACTTTGGTCGAGTAGTTGTGAAAATTATGCGTGCCGACGAAATGTTTCAAAATGTCGTTCACTTTTGTTCGTTCCTCTTCGGTGAAGACGTACGGTTCTTCTTCTTCTTGGGTATCGTTGTTTTCTTCTTCGTCTTGTTTTTCGTCTTCTAATCCTTCGCCATTTGGGGCGTTTTCATCGTTCTTCTTTTCATCGTGACCGTTTTCATCGTCGCCGTCCACGGGGTTCCGCTTCCTTTTCTTCGGAAACCTCCTATCAAACGTTCTCACCGGTACCACGTACTCGTACTTCCTCCTATCGCACTGATTCTTCGCGCTAAACCCTCCCGTCACCCTCGTCGCTCCAAACGCCACGATTTTCCCCCTCGGCAAATGTTCGTTGATCAACCTCACGATGTTCTCCGTGTTCCCGTCGTCCGCGTTCATGCACTTAAAACTCACCACCTGTCCAACCGCGCTGACGCCTTTATCCGTCCTCGCCGCTCTGTTCCAGTGCACTTTATTGAAATCCCCGGCGTTCGATTCCGCGATTCCTCCTGCTTTGACGATCGCGGACTCTAAATCGTCCTCGATCGTTTTCGCGCCTGGGTTTCGTTGCATGCCTTGATATCCGTCCCCGTTGTAGCCAAAGAACAGGGCGATTTTTTTCTTCTTTTTACTGCTTCCATCTCCGGTGAAAGTCTCAATCCCCGTCGTCTCCATCTGATGACACTTTTGTGCTTCGTTCGTTCTGTGTTCGTCGTCGTTACGTCCTTCTCGTTCTTTTCCTTTTCCTCCTCCTTTTCCGGTTGTCGTTTGGTCTCCGTGACGGCTCCAAGCTGAAATGCGCGTCATCGATGTGGGCGTTTGAGTCGTCGCGGGAGGAGCAGCGAGGCCTTCTTCTCCTTGTATTCCATTAAGGACGACACACTCGTCCTCGTTTTCTTCCGTTCCCGCGCTGTCTTTGTCTTCTTTTCCGTCAGTCGTCATCCTTTTGCCCAAGTCTCTAAAAGCTTCTTTGTGGGGGAAAAATGAGCATTTCGCCTCATTAAAACGTCTCGCATTACGCGTACTTTAGTCGCATATATATACACATAAAACAAAGGATTTAATGGTTTTCTTCGCATCGTCGTCAGAGTCGGTTCTTTTTACCTCTTTTGCGGCGAAAAGGAGGACCACCACGACGCTCAAAGGAAGAAGACACGTCGTCTGTGCGTTTCGTAATCGGGGAAAAGATGAAGACGACGACGTGACGACATCATCGAAGTTGACGAAAGCAACGACAACTTTGTGCGTATCCGTCGCATTCGCTTCGCAAGTAGTAGGGGGAGGGGTGCTTTTTCAACCAGAGCACGCAATGGCCATCCCGCAAACGTCCGAGTGCGCGACGAACGCGTGCGACGATTTCGATTACCACGACCAAGATTTAACGCAAACGTATTTCACCAAAGGGTCGTTAAAACGAGCGAACTTTCGAGGGGCGAACTTATCGGGGATCTCGTTATTCGGAGCGAACTTAGAGGAGGCGGATTTCACGGGAGCGAACTTAGAAAACGCGAATTTAGGGCAGTGTAACTTGCTGAAGACGAACTTTACCGGGGCGAATTTAACGAACGCGATCGTCTCGGGCGCGAGTAACTTGGAGACGGTGAAGGCGAACGATTCGGACTGGTCGCAAGTGATCATAAGGAAGGACGTGTTGATGGGGATTTGCGCGAACGCGGACGGGGTGTCGCCGGTGAGTGGAGATCCGACGAAGATGACGCTGGAGTGTCCGTAATATATATATGTGTGTGTGTGTGTATTGATTGGAATGTAAAACAACTTTTGAAATACTTATTCGTTAAACGCAAATACATCACTTCTATAAGAATAACTATTCTTTGAGCGCTCAGAGTACTAGCACATCGTTCGGCATGAGGATGAATCCTCGATAGGAAGACCGTCGTGAAAACAATGTATGATTATCGTCATCGCGCGCAAAATCGTTTTTTTCTTTCATCATCGAGCTATAATATGCGAGCGTGTTTTTCAACCGCTTTTTCGAGCGCTTCTCGCTCTCTATCTATCTATGTAAGATCTATCCATCTCTGTGTGTAGAATAAAAGAAGAATATGAAGAAGAGGCGTTATTAGTCGTTGCTTTAACGCAATCAAACGATTAAGCGAGCGCGACAAACAACATCAACGCGTGAGGAAAGTAAGATCTCAGACTGCGGCCGAACCGCGAACTTAGCGCCACGCTGACGACGAATCGTCACGGGGGCTGACCAAGGAAGGTTCGCCCGACGCAAGCGTCGGATTCCCTGACCCCCGCTCGCAGTGCGCATAGGAATGTATTCTATCATCGATCTTTATCACACGTGTGCAACATTGCATCACATCATCCCGTCTTTATCTACGAAGAATCAATTGCTCGGCGGAAGGAGAAGTCGTTTATTCTTGGGTTTATTCATTGCATTCGGCTTTGATAAACCGCTAAAAGAAACCTCTTTTCTTTCGTCATCGCAAAATAGTTCCAGACAGAGAGAGAGGGATGTAGAGCTCGATGCAGTGGCGTTTCGCG
>Ga0302114_10002809_pt1 | contig 11075 bp, 16 predicted proteins | sample AG5_Surface_MG_FD_203107 | JGI IMG/M metagenome (GOLD analysis project Ga0302114, IMG submission 203107) | Marine microbial communities from Western Arctic Ocean, Canada - AG5_Surface | ecosystem: Environmental > Aquatic > Marine > Oceanic | place: Canada: Western Arctic Ocean | collected...
GGTTGATTTGAACCTCGCGCTGAGGTTCTTCGTCGGAGAAGTGGGAGCTTTCCTCCTGTACAAGCTGCTCAGGCGAGATTTCTACTTTTGGGTGAGGCTAGAGGGCATTTTGAGTGTCGTGCTGGCATTTTTTGTGCGGACGTTCGTGAAAATAGTAACGGACTTCACGGTGAGTGGGAGTGCGAATCGTCATCAATCCGCATTCGTATTAGTCACTAACTTTGCTAGCAAAACAGGGTTGCGTGCACTTCCGCCACCCATTTGATTTAGGTGGGGTGGCGTTCAGCGCAAGCATGCTCTGGGCGCAAATAATGCCCTTCGTCGCACTTTCGTTTTACGAGGGGGAGAATAATGAGCAGCTGAAAATCTTGTTGATGTGTAGCTTCGGACTTTGGTTAGTTCTGAACGTGCTTTTCTTTTGTTCGATCGACAGGAGCTACATAACGACGTTCTTCGGCTCGGAGACGGCACCTCAATACACCGTCGAATTATTCCGAAACGGTGAGGGCGATTTCGCGAAGTTCGATGCGGCGTTCGATAATCGCCGGAGCTACATAAACGGCATCGAGGAAGAAGTGAAAGAGTGGGTGAGAGTGAACATTGACAGGTGGCGGATCGAGAATGAGGATTGGTTCGAGGTGGATAAAATTTGGGATGAGTTCTTGCCCGTCGAAGTGTTTGAAGCCGTTGGAGGAGCGAAGCGGCGAAGGTCAAGCTTTTTTCAAGATCTAATTTAAAAAATTGAAAAAAATTAAAATGTCTACCTCTACCCCTCTAACCCTTTCCTAAACTTAGCCCCCGCATACACAGCGCTCCGCATCACACCTGCGGTCAAAACTCCCTTGCAACTCTGCTTTAAACTGCTTGAAAAAACGATTTCGCCCAACAAACTTTCGAACAAATTCAATTCAAATTTCTCGCTCTTCAATTTCTTCGCGATCCCCTCCGGCAACCACCGGATCAGTTCTTCCCTACACCCATCACTATTTTCCAACCTTATGGCCCCCTCTTCAAAATCAACCGCTCCAACACCACGCTTCTCAAGCTCAATAAGCCACGGTCTGTAAATTTCGACGAACCGTTCGCGCTGACCTTCGCTAGTTACTAGCTTGTTGACCTTGTTCGGGTCCTCCCCCCCCACCTTCATTCTCACATCCCCAGCATATGAAATGTTCGCAATACTCCCAAATAATTCATCAAAATCAATCTTGGATCTGTTTGTGTCGCCCAAGAGCAATAATAAACCTGCCGCTGTTGCAGACCTGAAATTACAATTCATGGCCTCCCTAACTCTATCGCTCTCACGAACACCTCCAATGGGCTTCATCATCCGTCCCGCCAGGTAGAGCGAACTCCAGGTTTTCAGGTCTAGGACAAGGTCGTCCTCGTGGACAACGCCATATTTTATCGTTCGGGGTTGGTGGTTTTTAGGAGTTATTGAAACCAACGGGTTGAACCAGCATGAGGCACCAAAGTCGCGCTGGAGGGCTGTTATTGTTGTAGGCCCCAGGAAGTGCATTAAGGACGTGTAGTGATGCGGGTGGGAGATTAGGTTTTGAGCGTGAAACTGGTGTGGGTTTGGTGTCGAGAGAATCAGGTCCAGCATAGGGGGTGGAGTAGGGGTAGGATTTTGGGCAAAACAACCGGAACCATAACCGAACGCGTGGGTTGGATTGGTACCCAAGGCATCAACAACGGCCTTCAGATCTTTGGACGTTGTGAGAAGACCCAAGGTTGATGACGATGTAGTTTTGGATCGTGAGGCTGGTTTGTGATGCAATAGTTGAATGATTCGACGATTATTATTCATTCGAGTGTTTGCGAGTTCAGTTTGTGTGTGTTCCAGGTGCTTGTGATTGACACACAAAAGTTCGCTCATAATTTTTGAACACCTGAAGTAAAACACATGCGCGCACGTATACCAAACAAGAACAAAAAAACGTGACAAAACACACAACATGCACAAACTCACTATTGTTGCTGTAGCTCTCCTGGCTCTTGTAATGAAGACACTCCACGATGCAAACTTCTTCACCATTCTTGTCCCTCATTCAGCAGGCGTATGCTCTATCTTGCCCACTTCAACCTCCTTCCGTGGCGTTGAGGACATCCACTCTTCTGGCGATGGTTCATTCTTCGTTGCCACCTCAGATGATCGCCACCTCTGGATGAATTCTGCTGGAAACTTTGCTGGCAACGAAATAGAAGCTGTAAGGATCAGCAAGATGAGATCAACAAATGACGACTTGCAGGGCAAATTGCTCCTCGGCGTGGGCAGTATTGTTAGCAATCTAAAACTCATATACTACCCGTGGGCAGATTTCCACCCTCATGGCATCTACCTGCTTGAAATTCCCGACTCTCTTCCCCGCGTGTTTGTCGTAAATCATCGAAGCAGTTCTGATGGCAAGAAGAACATTGAGTCCGTGTCAATTTTTGATCTTGATTTAGATCAACAGACAGCTCGATACGTGAGGGACATAACAGACAAGAACTTCAGATCGATTAACGATGTGGTAGTGTCAGGCACCGAAATGTGGGTTTCAAATTGGCGTTTTTATCCTCCCGAGAAGTTCTTCCACATGGTAGAGATTTACCTCCAACGATCGTGGGGTTATGTCGTGAGATGCGACCTAAATAGAAGTGGCGAATGCACTATCGCGATCCCCCCAGGCCAGGTTGCAATGGCCAACGGCCTGATGCTGAAAAACGATAAACTCTTCGTGGCTGGTTCGGTGGGAAAAAACGTTCTTGAATTTGTGATCGTCGAAGACCGCAATGCGAAACTCTCGCGAACGTTTGCTTTGGACCTGCTTCCTGACAACCTGAGCCTTGCCCCTAACAATCTGCTCGTTGTTGCGGGTCATCCGAAGGGATTGGCGTTTCAAGCCCACGCAAAAAACCCACACAACGTGCCCTGTCCTTGCTCAGTCAAAACAATTGATCTGAAGACGGGGGAAACGGAGACGATTCACACGAGCGAGGGGGGGGACCCAATTTCCGCGTGCACTGTTGGCGTGTTGATGGGCGATGAATTGTTAATGGGGAGTGTTTACGATAGTGGAATTGCTTTGTGTACTGGATATAAAAAATGATTTTTTTAGCTTTTTTTTGCCTTCGCCGCTCCCTTCGCAAGCGCTCTCGCCTTGCTCTGCTTCATGATCCCCAAAAGACCATTCCCTGTATCGTGATAGTTCTTCGCCAACACACCCATCAGCCAATGGCACCAGTAAGGGTGCGCCTCCGCCTCGTAGCCCAACACATTCCACGTCGCATCGATGATGCTGTCAGGGAAAGGAGCCAAATATGTCGCCCTGCTCCTCTTGAACATGTTGCTCACAAAGTAGTATGGAGTAATTGCAATGCAATCGATCCCAAACTCTTTGTACTCGTAGTACATGCTCCTTGTCAACTGTTGTCCGAAAGCCTTCGTGGCAGAGTACATGCTCAGCAGAGGTGTGGGGTGAGTGCAGCTCGCACTGCTAACCGTGATGACGCTTCCGCTCCGCTTTGTCATCATGTAGGGCAAAACTGCTTGGCTCATTCGCACAGTTCCGGCGTTGTTCACCCTCAACATCTGCTCGACCTCATCCTTCGGAATGAGGTGAACGAGCTCCGGAAGGTCGTTGCTGAGCCCAACGTTATTTACCAGCATACCAATTCCGCCGTCGACAGCAAGTTTGTCAAGAACTTTCGACAGATCGACATAGAACTAGAATGGGTTGGATTAGGTTAAGGTTTAAAGGTCACGAAGAATTGAGTGATTGTGACTCACCTTCTCTGTCACTTTCGCGTCGGCTGTGCCAAAGTCGTAGGCCATGCACTGGGTTTGTACGCTGGGATTGGCAGTGGTTATGTCCTTGGCAACAGCCTCTAGCTTGGACATGGTGCGGGAGATGAGAAGAATTGACATGTTCTTTTCAGCAAGTCGATGGCAGAAACGTTCGCCAATTCCAGAGGTGGAACCAGTGACAATCGCCCACTTTCCATACTTTCTCACATCCTTGGGGACCCGAGTAAGTTTCTGGTAGAGAGGACGCAAGGTTGTGGTGAAGAGAAACTTGGAAACAGAAATTAGCCCAAAGAACCCCAGAGGGTTGTTGGGGAAGAATGTTTTGTACACAAAGTACGCCGACATTGTGGTGGGGAGGATAAAGGACGTTAGGAATTTTAAAAGGTTCTTCTCTTTCACGTCGAGGCCCATATTGTGTGTGGTGGTTTGTGTGTGTTGTGTGTGGAAAAAGAGAAGGGGGAAGGTTCAAAAAAAATATTTATTTTTGTGTTACGAAAGTGCCTTAGAACAACCCAACCACCCCCAAATTCTCAACAGCCAAACCCTCGTAAAAGCTCTCTCTCCCCTTCGCTCAAGCAATTTTCTATATTGTGAAATATTTAAGCAAGGCCGGCTTACAAATGGCGATGCTCTCGGTGAAAAAAGAGGTTGGAAATCCGTAGAACAAACCGCTCGGGCAAACACTTTCGTTGTCGTCGGAGCCTGGTTCCAGCACGAATTTGATCTTCTTCTTCAGCACTTCGTTGGTGGAGGATACGCTGACTAGCTCGGGAAGCTCCGAGCTTCCCAAGACGAGTTCTGGTCCCCGCAAATCCATCTCAACTCCCCCATCAGTTGTAACAACAGCCTGGGTGACCAGCGTCTTAAAACCGTCGGCCGAAATTCGAAAGTGGATCAATTTTGGCCCGAAGGGAGGAAAATCGAACTCCAAAGGACTCAATCCGTTCAGAGCGCCGTAAGTTCCGGGCACCATTGTCTGAACTTCAAAAGAACCGTGGTTGTCCGATTTGAACACCCCCCTGCACGCCTGCCCCTGTCCCTGCAACGAGGCATACTTCCCGTTCGGCTGGCTGTGCCAGATTTCGATTTTAGCATGGGGAATGCTGGCACACCTTGTTGAGGATTTAATAGAGCCTGAAATCTCAAGCTTTGTTACTTCATCTGATTTAGTTCTTCGGAATATGGAATTTGCCGAGTATGTATGGAGGTGGGACGCAGCTTCACATATATTGTTCTGGGGGGAGTTGAGTTGTGTTGCTGTCAACTCGAAGTAAGCTTGGGCAGAATTGTGTTGAGCAGTTGGGTTGCACTCGGTAGTTGCTTGCAGCATAAGTGGGAGCAATACCAAGGTCTGGAAGTAGTGTTGCATGGGATTGAGGATGAAGAGAAACACCGGTGGAAATCTTGGCACCTTGGATTCGAAAAGAGAGTTTAACACTTTTAATAAAAATGACTTAAAAAAAAATTAAATCAGCATAGGAATGCCTGCACTTTTCTCACCTTCTGGTTGAAAGATACCATATAACATTGCTATGCATGCCAATTTTAATTTGTTTGAAAGGGTCTTTGACCCTCAACACTTCTTTCAAAGAATTTGGAAATCTCGTTGGCAAGTCCTCAAGCTCGAGATTGATAATGGTTTTAACCGTACGAGAAGAAGGGCTTCAATTGGTAGAAACTCTAGCGGCTACCGAGGCGTTCGTAAAAATGGCAAGATGTTCTGTTCGCAGATCAAGATCAATGGTGTGCAAGATTACGGCCCCACGCGAGACACAGCAAAACAAGCAGCAGAAGAGCTTATCTCAAGCTGCAAGGAAATGGTTTTGAAACTCCTCCGGCTACCGCGGTGTAATGAAATGTATAAAACAAGAGGTGCGGTGAGGGTGTGCGATGATTGTGATATCGAGTACAATGATCGCTTAATCAACAGACCAGGGCAACGCAATGGCCACGGTCAAAGTAGGTTAAAGTTGAGGTTATAAAATTGAGGACGATACCGATGATGAAGCGGAGTTCGTCAAGGTCAAAGTTGAGGACGACACCGAGAACGAGGCTGAAAAGATTTTGAAAAAAAGTAAAAATTCACTTGATTTGATCTCACTCATCTTCACCATAAAAAATGATGGCACTCACATCCTGCAACGAGCTTGAGTTCATGAATTTCACGCTGTTGTTGTTGTTGTTGTTGTTGTTGTTGTTGTTGTGGTTGTTGTTGTGGTTGTTGTGGTTATCGTTGTGGTGCTTTTGGTTGTGGTTATTTTTAAGGGTTTTCTTCCCACCTCCATCACCTCCCCCTTTGTTCGCATCCCCAGTCAACAAACCATAAGAAAAACTCAACCCCTCCGCATCCTTTCCAATGTTGTAATCGCTGTGGTCGTTGTTGTTCCGAAGCTTGGTCATAATTCCGGGCAAGCTGTTCTGCCTCTCCAACATTCCTTGAATCACCCCTAGCCCGCAATTTGTCAGGAAGCTGACGAAGGTAGCAATGAAGACCGGAGCGGTCATTTCCCCGTCTATTACGAAGCTCAAAATCACAATTCCAACCAGAGAGAACGGGATTGGCGCGAAGGCACTTGGCACTGCTGCCATCATACACGGCACGGTGAGCGTGATTGGCAGCGTTGGGTACAAAATTGTGATCGCGCAGCCCGCGCAAGTTCCGGCAAAAATGCAGGGGAAGATCTGCCCCCCAACGAACCCGAAACCCAAGCTGATTGCCATGGCCAAAATCTTCGCAAACAGAGTCCCAACGAGGGAGCTGGCCGTGACGGTTCCATGGATTTGAAAATTCTTCTCAATGTCTATTCCCTTGATTGTATCCGAAAAGGTGAAGTTTCCGCTGTAGCTGTTCTGAATGACGTACTTGAGCTGCATCGCCCCGTCGCCGAGGGTCAGGGGATAGGCTTTAGCAATCAGCCCGATAATCACGCCGCCCAATGTTGGCATGAACACAGTGGCGAAGGCATTGGATATCCCTCTGTTTTTCATTCGCGCTAGCAATCGCGTGTTGACCTGAGGTTTTGTTTTGTTTTGTTTTGTTTTGTTAGTTGTAAGTGTAAGGTATGGCCAACAAGGCTACTTCAAATTCAACTCACCTTACGGAACAACCCAATACATATCAAGGCGATTATTCCTATCAAACCGCTTATGATGCCTAGCGGAATGGCAGCGGCAAGGTGCCAAACCTGGTAATCACTCAGCGCATACATGGCGAACGGCAGCTTCATCGGCGTGAGAAAAGTTTTCTCCGCCAACCCGTAGAACACGGCGTAGGCCGAGCTCGCCGCGATTCCCGACAAGCAAACTTGCTCCATGAAGTCGTGCTGGGCGTTGACCTCCTGACCTTCCACAAACGAGACGAGAGGCGTAGTCACCGCCGCGTTGAACCGCGTGTCGGCCGGCCTGCTCGTGATAGATAGCTCGTGGATCAGCAGCACGGACAAGATCGGCGACGGGAACAGGGCTCCCATCGCCCCAGCCATTCCAGTGAAGGCCGATATAGCGCGCCGTCGGTCACTCAGTTTTCTCTTCTCTCCCAGCAAAGTGCCAAGTGCACCGCCAAGATTCCCCATGGCAGCCTAGCCATATATCATGATGGGAATGTTAGTGTATGGCCACAAGGCACGCTTCTCTTCTCTTCTCTTTTCTTCGCTCGCTCACCTCAGGCCCAACACTCGCTCCAACAGCAAGTGAGATGCAGCTGGAAATAAAAATGAGAGGGGCGGACTTCGGATCCACATGCAAGTCTCGCACCTCCCTAAATAGCCCATCAACGCTCTTCGGAAAGATGGGAATGAGCCTCATCAACCCAATGATGAAACCCCCGCCAGTCGTTACCCACAGCCACTCGTACTTGCCAGATCCAAAATCGTAAACTCCTGATTTCAGCCAGCTGCACCGAGCGAAGCGAGGCGCATTTTTAATGAAGGACGAGCGAGACGAGCGAGCCAAACGACATGAGTGGGTTAGCTTAGTAGTGGATGTAACCGTCTGTAACCATTTCGCGCACTTCATCGCGAGTTTTCTCGTCTTCCAAAAGGCTCGCTCGCTTCGCTCGCTCACCTCATGTATGAGTTGGGATCATGCTCATCATCGCCAGTCCAGTAATCAAACGTGTAGGTAAACCCGTTGAAGAAACCGAGGCCCATGAAGCCCGTTACCACACCCAGGATTGCGGCGTACGAAGCGGCCCGCCAGAACTTGCCAGACCGGGCAAAGGCAGGGCCAAAGGCTAGAAGGATTTGGAGAGCGTCGTCCCTCTCTTGCTCAGCTCGCTCGATGGTGGACATGGAGCGAGATGGGGTTTGTGGGGAATTAGGTGGAGAGTTTGAGAAGCTGCTGCCACCATTGGAGTCATAGGATTTCTTGTTTGGTGCTGGGGACATGGAAAGAAGAGATATTTGAAAAGACGAGATCTATAAGGAGAACCGCAAGAACGTGAGTCACGTGGTATAAAAGGTTGGTTAATGAAAGAGTGTTCTCTTAACAAAAAAAAAAAAAAAAATAAAAAAAATAAAAAATCAACACATCAACGACAAAAAATATCCAACATATCTGTACCATGTCAGACACACACAGTGTCCGCAGTAACCGTAGCAGAAGCTCATACAGGAGTGTCAGCAGAGGCAGTAACGTTGACGAGAGGTAAAGAAGTGCCGCAACACAAAACAGTTTCTTGCCAAATGGAAAAAGTTCTGCCTCGCCCCCCACTAACCCAATCAAACTATCAACCCACAACCAACCCCCACCTCTCAGCCTCTTTGGAAATGAAAAGCCCAAGCGACAACCCCAGCGTACAATTGTCCGAAAGCAGGACCTCCCCTCCAATGCTGTGTGCATAACCGCTTCTGATTACCGTAACATGAAATCTCGTTCGATCCTTCGTTCGGCAGCTGAGGAGGAGGAGGAGGAGCGAAAGATCGAAGCCTACAGAGCCGAGAAGGAGAAAATCAGCCGGGCCAGGAAGGCCAGGATGATACGTATGGAGGAAGAAGCGAAGCTCAAGGCAAAGAAGTCGGCGAGCGAGGAGATCTCCGAGCAGAAGGCGCAGGCGATCAGGAAGATGGCCGCGGAGAAAATAGACAATAACAATGACTTGGTCAAGCTTCTGAACACGTATGCTCAGAGGGCGACGGCATTCACCATTCGCGATCAGCAGATGGCGGACAAGGCCAAGAGAGAGGCGAGGGAGGGTGATTACGAGAAGAGGATGGACATTGCCATGGAGATTGACCGGCTCAAGGAGTTGGATGCGCGTGAGAAGGTGAGTAAGGATTGTTAGTGAAATGAAATGAAATGCTGTAAACTAATCATCTATCTTTTCTTTCTCCCCACCCACACCCACACCCACACCCACACCCACACCCACACCCACACCCACACCCACACCCACACCAACACCACACAACCCCCCAGGCCGAGAAATCCAAACACGAAAAGCGTGTCGAGGATAGATTCGTCATCATCGACCAAATTGAAGCCAGGAAAAAACTCAAGGTCCTCCAGGAAGAAGCCAGAGAGCAGGAGAACAAGCAAATGCTCCAAACAATCAAGAAGTACGAGGAGGAGGACAACCGAAACAAGCAAAAGCACCACGACAACATCGCCAAGTCGCGTGTGGAGGTCATCAAGGCCAACCAGGACGCCATTGACGCGAAGAAGAACCGCGTGGTCAGAGAGAGGGAGGAGGTCGAGATGATCCTGGCGTACCAGGCGAAGCAGGACGAGAAAATGAGGGTTCGAGAGGAGGAGGAGGCAGAGAAGGTCAGGCTAGTTAACGAGCGACAGAAGAAGATGCTCGACAGCCAGAGCAGGAGCATGAACAAGCAGGCCGAGGTGGACGAGCTGAGGGCGAGGAGAGCAATGGAGGAGGGCGAGCGGAAGGCGAGGCAGACAGAACTGTGGAAGGCGCACAAGAGAAAGAACGATATGAAGACTCTGAACGAGGCGAGGAAGTTGCAGGAGCTCCAGAAGAACAAGAGCCTGGCACTGGCGGCTAAGGACCAGCAGGAGGAGTACGAGAACGCAGTCAAGTTCGCGTACGACATGGCCGAGAGGGAGAGGACCGAGGCGATTGCCAAGGAGAAGAAGAACGAGGAGTTCAGGGAAATGCTCCAGAGCCAAATTCAGCAGATCGAGGACAGGAGAAGCTTGCACAGGAATGACAAGGAGGAGGAAGGGAGGTTGATCAAGAAGGAAATGGCGACTGACAGGATCAAATTGTTGGCCATTAGGGATAAAATGGTCAGCGACATGAAGAAGAAGGGCATCGCTGACAAATATTTGAGCGAAATGATGAACATTGATATTGCCAAGTTGCAGATGCGATAGAAGAGGGAGAGTGGTGGGATTGTCTTGTGAGTTTGTGATATTTTTTATGAAAACGATAAACACAATAAACTTATGAGAGAACAAAGAGGGGGGGAACAAATTTATTCTATTTTTAAGTTATGTTTACCTTGCCCATGTTGGTTAGGTTAGGTTGGTGGGGGTATCAGGTGGTGCTCTCTCCATAACCGCCAAACACGAGCTTCATCAACTCTTTCAATTCCGTCTTGTTGTCAAAACCGAGCCCATGTTGGAACCCCCCAACCCCCTCCTCCTCCGTCGGTTGGAAGGGTTGGAGGAAGGGAGGGACCACCGTATAAGAAAATATCAACTTTGCTGCTGATCTTTGATGGCCTGCAACTTGTTTACCCTTTCCTTCTCCTTAGTGCAGTTCACAAAATAGCCAAAAGCAAAGTCTGCCGCTGTCCCGGTGACCCCACCTGCAACGAGAGGATACAAGGATTTCCTCGTGTAACCCAAGGCCACTCCACCTGCAACACCTGCGATGCAGAAACCAACTTGGTTCAGCATGCACTTGGAAAATCGTTGGTCAGCTTCGTCCTTGAGGTCCGTATACGTTGAAAGAGGGGATGACATTTACTGAACGATTTGAATTCAACCGTGAGGTAATAATAAGATACCGCGTAACGTTATGTCTTTTGCGAATTTTGGTTTTTGAAACGCCGGCACGGTCACCCCTCTACCATCCGAGGCGAAATTGGTTTGCTCATAATTCATCAAGGTTAGTGCTAGTGACCCCCCTTTTGTCGAGTCCCAGCCCTCCGTTCCCCCCATACACCCCCCGATCCGAGCTTTTGTGGTCACAACTGTCTCGAGGTGGTCGTGGTCGTCGATCGATCCCAAACACCCCCAATCTGAGCCCATCGTTTAGGCCCCCTTCTCCTTCGCCCCCTCCCCCCCCAGTCCCCTTCCCATCAACCACCCCCCCATCCAT
>Ga0302114_10002811_pt1 | contig 11074 bp, 12 predicted proteins | sample AG5_Surface_MG_FD_203107 | JGI IMG/M metagenome (GOLD analysis project Ga0302114, IMG submission 203107) | Marine microbial communities from Western Arctic Ocean, Canada - AG5_Surface | ecosystem: Environmental > Aquatic > Marine > Oceanic | place: Canada: Western Arctic Ocean | collected...
CCTTTTCTGGAGATACCTACTTCACTTCTAATTGGCCTAAAGATCATACTGTAGACCTGACTGGAAAGCGCGTTGGAATTATCGGTACCGGCTCATCCGGAGTACAAGCGATTCCCGAAATTGCAAAAACGGCGAGTGAGGTGCATGTATTTCAGCGGACTGCTAACTATGTGACACCAACGCGATCTGGTCCAATGGATCCCGACTTAGTGGCTAAGCTACGAAAAGATCCACACGCTGTCCGACAAGCTTCTCGTGAAACGTATGGTGGCCACACACCATTAGATATTGGTAAAGAACGCTTCTTGGAACTCGACAAAGCCGGACGCGAACGTGCCTTATCTGAAGCATGGGATGGAACATATGTGCCCTTGGCATTCAGAGACGCCTATCTACCCGAAGCAAACGCGGCCATATCTGATTTCATTCGAGAGAAGATGCTGGAGCAGGTCAATGATTCTTGGACTGCTAACCACCTAGTCCCATGGGATCATCCATTCGGCGGAAAACGACCCTGCATGAGTAATGTTTACCTACAGACCTACAATCTGCCGCACGTTCATCTTGTGCCTTTATCAGAAACACCCATCGAACACATTACTATCGATGGCATTAAGACTACTGAGGAATTAATAGCTCTGGATGTTATTGTCTACGCTACCGGCTTTGACGCTATCTCTGGGCCGCTTTTCGCCATAGATATTTCTGGAATATCAGGAAAATCGATCACGGAAGCTTGGGAGGACGGTCCAGCTAATTATCTGGGAACAATGGTTCATGGATTCCCTAACCTCTTCCTTCCGTCTAGCGCGATGTCTCCTTCAGTACTTTCAAATATGGCGACACTTGCTGAGCAGCAAATTGACTTTATTTTTGACTCGATTGACTGGCTTGAAAATCATGGGCGCCCCTTGCTCCACCCTTTAACTGAGTCACAAAGCTATTGGAGAGCGGAAACACTCAGTTACGCCAAACGTCGACCTGGTGCCCTTAGCACAAAAAGCTGGTATTCCGGCGCCAATATTCCAGGAAAGCCTAGAGTTTTTATGGTCTATTGTGGAGGGTTTAAACGTTACAACGAGAAATGCTACAGCGAGCTTATGGATGGCTTTCCCGGATACGAATTAATACCTCCTTGGGCGAGCAAACACCAAGTTGATGGCCTTTAAAGACTGTCTTATATAGGGTTATTGCTAGTCTGTTCTAGAATAGCCGCATGGGTTAAGTGTGTCCTTGAATTGCGCGCAACTGAGCTATTTCTTTTTCTAGTTCATTGATCCTACGACCTTTTGGGTTAGATAGCATAACTCCTGTCATTTCATCCGCTTTCATACGGTAACGCCTTAATCGTTCCCCTTCAGAAAGTGCTCCCAATAAGGCGTATCTCCAAAGCTAGCAACTAGAAAGTCGATAAAGGCCCGAACTCGTGTCGGCATATGTTTTGTTTGTGGATACACCGCAAAGATATTCATCGAATACCATTGATAATCTGTGAGTAACGGCGTTAACACGCCGCGCTCCACCGATCCGTGCGCAATAAAGCTGGGTTCACACAATACCCCCAGACCGGCGATGGCCGCCTCTACCAGTGCATCGCCGTTGTTGGCGCGCATCCGCATGGGTACTTTTACTTGGCCAGGCTTACCGTCTTTATCGTGATAATGCCAAGTACCTGGCTGGCTATGGTTGCCATAACACAGGGCTGGGAGTGTCGATAAGTCCTGCGGAGTGCTGGGTATGCCATGTCGGTTTAAGAAATCGGGGGAGGCACACACCACGTGGCGCACTGAGGCTAACTTGCGCGCCATTAATGAGGAATCCTCCAGTGCACCGACACGAATGGCTAGGTCCAACCCTTCTTCCACCAAATCGACACGCCGGTCACTCATATCCATCTCGATTTTGATTTGTGGGTGTAAATGCATAAACGCGGCGATGGCCGGAGAGAGATGCGCCACACCAAAACTCAACGGGGTGGCGATTCTTAAGGTACCGCTTAGAGCTGTTGCAGTATTAGTGGCCTCGTGTTTCGCCTCCTCTAAATCATCCAGCAGGCGCCCACATCGACGATAAAACTTTTCGCCTGCCTCAGTGATATGCATTTTTCGCGTGGTGCGCTGTACCAATTGCACCCCTAAGCTAGATTCCAACTCTTTTAAACGGCGGCTCACAGCCGAGACCGCAATATCCATTCGCTCAGCCGCCTTGCTGATGGAACCGCTCTCTACTAGTGCCACAAAGCTTTTGATCTGAGTCAATTCATTCATGATTGGATTATATTTGCATAAAACGCAAAAGTATATTGAATAAAATGCTCTTTTTAATGATTAAAGCAACAACTATAGTGAGCGCATGTTTTAAAGAGGTACCTAATTAATCTTTTACTTCTGCATAGTCACAACAATCTTAATGAGGAAATGAAATGGAAAAAATATTCAAACACGCGGCATTACCAGGACGTATTTTAATGTCTAGCCTATTTATTATGGCGGGTCTAAATAAATTGTTTAGTTATGAGGCGACGGGTGCATACATGGACGCTATGGGAATACCCGGTGCATTGCTTCCGTTTGTCATACTGCTCGAAATTTTTGGAGGTTTGTTCGTTATTGTGGGATGGAATACACGTCTGACAGCGTTGGCATTAGCCGTGTTCTGTGTTTCCTCAGGTGTTCTGTTCCATTACGACTTTTCAGATCAGACGCAAGCGACAATGTTCATGAAAAATTTGGCCATCGCAGGGGGCTTTCTGCTCCTCGCCGCTAATGGTCCTGTAACAAAGCCAAAAGAGAGATAAATATGTCACAGCAAATATTAAGAATAGATGCCAGTATGCGCAAAAACGGTTCCTACAGTCGTGCACTCGGCGATAGATTAATCGCGCAGCTAAAGAGTCAGTCCCTATCGACTGTAAAAGTGCGAGATCTAGCCGATGGCATTCCCAATATCGACGAAACCTGGATAGGAGCAAATTTTACCGACATCGCCGAGCGCACCGCAGAGCAACGGTCGGTACTATCATGCTCTGACGCGTTAATCAGCGAATTAAAAAGTGCTGACACACTGGTGATAGGCTTACCTATTTATAATTTCAATGTGCCAGCTGCTTTTAAAGCGTGGATTGATCAAATCGCCAGAGCAAATATTACTTTTCGCTATGGTGATAATGGTCCCGAAGGTTTACTGAAAGATAAAAAATCTTATGTGATACTAAGTTCTGGCGGCACACAGTTAGGCAGTAATATAGATTATGTCACCGAGTACATGCATCATATTTTAGGTTTTATCGGTATCAAGGATGTCACCATCATCGATAGCAGTGGGATAGGCCGAAACGAATCAAAAGTTATCGCTGATGCCCATTCAGTCATCGATGGTATTTAACCAAAACCATATCATCTAATTACTTATTTTTAATAAGGAAAACCATGAATTACCACGCGCATATTTGTTGGAATACTAAAGAAGAAAAAGCAAAAGCATTAGAACTGAGAATTTTTCTGCATGACAACGGTTGTAGTCTTGGTAGAATTAGAGATGAGGCCGTAGGCCCTCATCCATTGCCTATGTACCAGGTTGGATATAACGATAAAATAAAAGCCGACATTGAGGACTATCTATATTCACATCATGGGGGCCTAAGTATTTTGCTGCACGAAAATCAAGGTGAGGACGAGTTGCGAAATCATACAATAGGAGCACGTTGGATAGGAGAGGCGCTAGAGCTCAAGTTGTCTTTTTTTCAGCGATAATATTCCGCACAGTGGAATGTTTATATTCGACTGACACAATCAACATAGCGACTCCTGAAATTTAAACTTCCCTCAGTTGATTGTTTTCGGATCAGTCACGCTTTTGCTGTTTTTTTAACTCTTCGTTTTCATTCCGGAATTGTAACCAGTGCCAGCCAAGCCAAAATATGACGCCAACGACAGTCATAAGAACTTCATACCCTTGGAAGGGGTAGATAGCACCTACTTCAGCAAGATCAACTGCCCAGCTCTGGTAACCGATGGTAGACATTACTTCTCTCCTTCATAATCTAGTTTAACTGCTATGTGATCGTCCGCATGACGAGACAGCGCTATCATCTATCCGATTCTTTTTCTTCGGCAGCTATGATTTCAGCTCTCGACTTTTGGTAGAGCGCGTCATCCAAAAAGTCGAGTCCGGAAAGCTCCACTGATTTCGGGATTCGTAAAACGCCTAAGGACGACTGGATTCGAGTGACTATGTATGCAGGGAGGAAACCGAGTAGCCCAAACATAATAATGGCACCTGCTAACTGTCCGAGGGGGTTAATAGTCTGATACCCCTCAAAAGGCGAAGAAGGAGAACCCCACAAGACAAAGCCTGAAATTACCAATCCAATAAAACCTGAGTAGCCGTGTACGGCGACAGCTCCTACTGCATCGTCAATCTTAAATTTCCGTTCAACCCAATAATGAAGCTTATAAGCAAAAACGACGCCTATCGCGCCGATTAGCATTGCTTGCATTGGATGATAGAGGTCATTTCCCGCCGAGGCCGTGATGATTCCCGCTAATCCACCCGAGAATGTCCAAAATGCATCGCCCTTCGAGACGATATAAGCTGCCATCAGACCTCCGGAGAGGGACATTAAAAAATTGAAAGTGATCGCGCTGAGCGAAGTTGGTGAGAGGTAGATGTTAGTAGCTGTCCAGGTGCTACCAATAATTTGGCCATCAATGATTTCGGGCGAGATAATAGGTACGTTACAGGCAGCGTAGAATCCCCAAAAACCAGTATAAATCATGAAAATACCGATTGTTAATAACCAGGGATTGTGAGGGGGTATATCACGCGGTGCTCCATGCTCGTCAAACTTTCCAATTCTAGGGCCAAGCACTGTAAGCACTCCTAGCGCATAACCTCCAGCGATAGCGTGAATTACGCCCGATGCATAGGCGTCATGGTATCCCAGTTCTCTAACCATCCAACCGGCATAGTGCCAGCCCCATGCGGCGTCGATAACCCAAAAGACCGACCCGATAAGTATGGCGTGCAACCAAAACGCACTAGAGCGTATACGCTCTATAACTGAGCCCGAAACTATAGATGCTGCGGTCCAAGAGAACAAAAGAAATGCCGCCCAAAAAACACCGGTGATATGATCGTTTAGGTTGGTCCCCATTGTGTCCGACCAAGGCGTATTTGCCGAACTTGCCGCTAGATCAAGACCGCCAAAAAATGGAAAGTTTGGGAAAGCCCAATAAATCCACCAGCCAAAAAAGAAAAAAGTGACCGTGACTAGCGGTATGATCATGAGGTTTTTCATTAATGTGTGCATATGATTTTTTCGCCGGCTAGCGCTGACTTCATAAAGACAAAACCCTACGTGAATAAGGAACATAAACACTACCGTTACCCAATAGTAGAATTCAGTAAAAATGGTAGTCAAAGCATTAAGATTACTGTCCATCATTTTTCTCCGTTATCCATATGCAAGTGTGCAAGAGGAAAAAATAGTAACGTACGCTGCAACTCTACTTTACCTATCTTGCTGTTTTTTTATTGAGACTACTTAGGGACTTTATATCGTTATAGCTTAACGAGCAAACTAGTGCGCTACAGTTGTAATTATTTATGATCTGGACCAACTTGGTTGGACCGAGGCTGAGAAAGCTTTTGACTTACCGGCTGGTGACTGGCGTCGTGTGCCTAAAGGGCTCGGTTATCGCTATACTTTAGTGAACGGTGAAGTCACTTTTGTCGATGGCGAGAACACCGGTCTGACACCGGGTCGTCTTCTGAGAAACGGCCACGCATAATTACTAGGAAAGACAGGTAATGCGACCATTGGAATATCGAAGGGGCGGGGCCTTATATTCGGTAACGGTATATATAATCACCCACTCTTATACTTGAGAGAAGCCTTTTCAGAAAGAGCCGATTTATTGTAAAATGTAAATATAATAATTATTACAATGCAATTATCTAGGATGTATATGAAAAAAATAGCAGTCTTTTTCTTTCTGGTGCTGACAATTAATATTGTTCCTACTGACGAAATTAGGGCTGAAGCATGCGTTGAAGCTTCGGACGTGATTACTGAGACTAGCGCTAACAATTCTTGCGAGTCTGAGCCTACAGGTTACGGAATAACTCTTTATAAACTCTCTCTTTGTTCTGTCTCGCCCCAAGCTCCAACAACAGCGGCAAGCATAGGATTATCTGAGTGTGTGACTTCTTTCGAAAACTCCTCTGGCAGCAATGCAACTTTATCTACGGGCGGAGCTGTGAATTTAGATGGCGGCGTAATGACTAGGCCAGCAACTGGTACATATACTCACGGTATAGTACATATGAATAACACCTTCGCAATAACCGCTAAGAAAGAGTTTGAGGTTGCCTATAACGGTCAAGTTTCAGGAAGAGGAGTTTATTGTGCGACCGTTGATGGTGCCGGAATAAGCAGCAGTACCTACGCCTCTATTGATAGAACTATTTGTGGAGATACCACGATTACTGCCGGCACTTATACGGAATCTCTCACTTCTTTTGACGAGCCTTTTTTGGCAGTAGGTACAGCAAATAACATAGCTGGAACTGGTGCAAATATCACCGCTTATTTAGTAGATAGTAATGAATTCTTAAGCACAAACGATGATGATGTCGATACTTTGATTGGGGTAGTAGAATTTGCGACTCCGGTCAACATCACACAGGAAACAACAAATATAGATATATCATTTAATGTAGGTGCGGGAATGTCAGTCGACGGTATTGGAGGCACAGTGTTTTTTGGAAGCGGCCCTTTTCAACTCACAATATCTACTGAGTAAAGTCATACTCACCCGCTCTTATACTTTAGAGGTGGACCTGATTTGACAAGAAGTGACAAGTTCGTGATGGCAGACGTGCGGCAAGTGATCGCAAAAACGAGGTCTTTCGACGCATAGCGGTCAATTTCGTCTTCGGAAAGGACAACGCACGAATCTCATTCAGCTTGCACAGTAACGGGCAGTTCTTTTAGTAAAAAATTAATAAGCACACGGGTTTTCGTCGACATGAATTTTTTGTAAGGGTAAACGACATACATCGGTAGTCGTTCAATGCATTCATAGTCCGGCAGTACCGTTACAAGACTGCCATTCTCGATCGCATCACCCACCAACCCTCTATCTACAAGAAGGACCCCAGCGTGGTCACAAGCTGCTTTAATCAGCGCTTCCGGATCATTAATAGATAAGTGCCCCGCCACTGTAATTTGTTCCTCGCCTTGCGCGCCAGCGAACGACCAAGTGTTCATTGTCGCTTGCAAACTTTGATAGAACAGGCAGGGATGGTTCAACAGATCACTGGGCGAGCGGAGAGGAGGCGCTATGCGCAGGTATTCGGGGCTGGCACAAAGTACTCCAGATAAATCACCGACCTTACGAGCTATAAGGGTCGAATCGGGTAGATACCCGATGCGAATAGAGACATCTACGTTTTCGGCAATCATGTCTACAAATCGATCTTCTAACAGCAGGTTTACGTTGACCATCGGATACTGCTGCAGAAAACGCGTGAGTAGCGGCACGAGATGCGCCCGACCCTGAGCGGCGGCGCAAGTAACATTCAGATCACCTGCGATTACAGACTGAAAATCGTCACTAATGTATTCGATGGACTGCAGCGCAGCCTCTACTTTTCGCGCTTCCTGAAGTACTTTTCGACCAACTTCCGTAAGTGCAATTTTTCGGGTTGTCCGCTTTAAGAGTCTTACTCCAATACTCTTTTCCAATACGGCAAGTTTTTTGCTGACAGTAGAGCGGTTGATACCCAAAAGCTGCGCTGCGGCAGTCAAGCTCCCGAGCTGGTTTATATGAGAAAATAACACCAATCCTTCAATATTTTGGTTATTTTTCATTGAATATCCTTAATTGGTTCTGTATTGGAAACAATATAGTGAGTTTTGAACATCTAATCAATCTACTGCTTGGAGGCTATACTGCGCACTTGCTGATATAGGTTATACACATGAGTATTTTTTCTACCGTTCTGAAAATCCACCAAAGCATCTATGAATCGACGGATGGCCGCTTAGGGCACAAATTACTTGGAGTGCCGACACTTCTACTGCGTACAACCGGGCACAAGAGCGGTGAAACTCGCACGAGTGCGCTGATTTACATCGACGACAATAGCAGCAAGATTGTCGTCGCTTCAAAAGCTGGTGATGCAAAACCACCAGCATGGCTTTTGAACCTGCAGGCGAATGGTGAGGTTGAGTATCAGATTGACCGAGATCGCACGATTGCGTCGATCGAGGTACTGGAAAAAGGCCATGCCGATTACGACCTGCTTTGGAAGGAACATAACGCACGAAACTCGAATCGTTACGACGAATATCAATCGATGACTGATCGGCCAATTCCACTCGTCCGCCTAATTCCAAAATAATCGCTGAGAATAAAGTCATCAAAGACAGCAACCTTCAAGCGCTCGCTGAGAATAGAAACCTTCAAGCTAAGGCCTGAAGAGGTCAAAATCTACTATATGGGCTGGAAAGATTGTACTTGGGCTGAATCCGAGGGTCTTTTAAGACAGGCAGGAGAATCAAAAAAAGACTTCTGTAATAGGTTGAATTGGGGAATTTAAGACGGAGGATGAGTGCAATGCTTCGGCTATCAACACCCTACGCAAGCTAAGTAGCGTTACTGCATTCGATTATGAGGGCCACAAAGACTAAAACAGTCAATATTGACCAAAATTCAATACATAGCCAATACATAGCCAATACATGGCGCTAAAAAAGAAAAAAGGCTTCAAAAGCTAGTTGCCTTCAAAGCCTTATACATCTTGGTGGGTCGGGCGAGATTCGAACTCGCGACCAACGGATTAAAAGTCCGGTGCTTTATATTTCCCAATATTATATATAAGCTATTGATTGCTAATAACAAAATATTGGTTGATTTGCGCCAAAGATTCACCAATATTTGAGCTGCATCAAAAAAGTAGACATATAGTAGACAAAAAGTTAACTCGGAGAGTATTTGTTACTCTGCGGAGCCTGTCTAAGCGCTCAACACCGACCACTTAATTACCGAAGGGGGCGGGGGCCTTATATCGGATAACGCTATATATAATGACCCACTCTTATACTTGAGAGGAGCCACTGAAGTGGCCCCATCTCGCAGCTATTCAAAACCTAAAATTGACACCTAGGCGAAATGTAGAGAATTGGCCTTTATTTTTCACCGAATAGGTCTTTGCGTCGCCATTGACGTATGTACCATTGACAACATTAGTCTTTGTCCCAAGGTCGATGAAAAGATATTCTGCTTTGACACTCCATCTAGACGCCACAGAGTACTCTGCACCGGCTCCAACTACTCCGCCAAAACGTGTGTCTCGGGCAGAACTTGACCAAGAAGTGTCCCATGCATCATATGTTGTATAGTCTGTTTCAAAGCGAGTCTTGCTCTCTATACGTCCCATAGCGGCGCCTCCTGTAACGAACAGGAGAAGATTTTGGTGAGGTGCATAGCCAATTCGTCCTCGCAGAGTGCTAAACCAATCAACTTTACTATCGTGATGGTAATAATCCTCAGTGTAGCCATAATCCACATAAATAGATTCGCTATCTTCCAGCTGACTATCATTGAAGTCAGCCTCTATCCCAATCACGATGTTTCCGTATTGTCTGTTAGCTCCAACCTGAATTCCACCAATGAATGAATGCTCTTCATCCTTACTTTTAATGCCGCCTGCTCCTCGAGCATCGATGTTGCCAGCATTATGACCATAGCCCGCATTGATGCCAGCATAAAAGCCTTGCCAGAAATTAGTCGTTGGGCTTTTCGCTGAAGGCTCGGGATTGTTTACATTTGATTCGTCAGCAGAAACGCTGTTTATGCAAACGCATATGAGAAGCAGGATTAGGCTGCATTGTAATTTTTTCATTATTCTAGATTTTCCTCGTCGGTGTATCAAAAAAATATGTAGATCCCGAGCCTCCCCAAGCTCCAGGATTGAGGCGACGTATTGTACCTGATAACGCGCTGTGAAACCGAGGCTAACTAACACCTAAAACCCATAAATCTAGGGCAAAGCACCTATTTATCATTTCACAGTTAGCTTCACGTTCTCAGCGCTGTGAAAACAATTCTAAGATAGGACAAGACTGACCACTTAAATACCGAAGGGGGCGGGGGCCTTATATCGGATAACGCTATATATAATCACCCACTCTTATACTTGAGAGACGCCATTAAGAAGAGTAGATTTATGGAATAGCCTTTTCAGGGAAAAAATAGATGAAAAATACGAGATAAATTTGAAAGTCAAAGATAGTGAAGCTGCACTGAACGGCATTCTCGTCCCAATCCCTTTGTAATCCAAAGAATACCGAAGACCATCAAGAAACGGAAAGAAGATTAGCGATTAAATGAAAACTCTATTCACAGGGAAAGTAAGAAGGGAAAACCAAGAGGAATGGAGGGGTGGAGTACGAGTAGGTAAGTGGGTTCACTATTTCGAAAATGGACAGTTCCGTTACAAAGGAAGTTATAAGAACGGACTGAGAGAAGGTGAGTGGATTTTTTATCACGACAATGGACAGTTATACGGGAAAGGAAGTTACAAGAACGGGAAGAAAGAAGGTGAGTGGGTTGACTATCGAAAGGATGGAACTGTTAACAGTGAGAGGTCAGGAACATTCAAAAACGGAAAGACGGCTAGCGATTAGATGAAAACGAATATTGGATTCAATGATCAGATTTTCCTAAAAAAAGAAGAATGGCAGACTTATATTTAAAGAATGCCAGCTCGATATATCAAAAAGAAAAAGCAAGAACTTTGCGAAATTTGTGGAAAGCCGCTAAGTGGGGAAAATCCTCAAACTCTGTCTATTCTGTGCTCAAGAAGTATGGTCAAAGAGTAGAGAGATTTGGAAGGATAAATAAAAAATACGAACGAGTTTGGGGAAAGATGGAAGTTAGGTGGGAGAAAAAATCAATATTATCGTGACCAGAAAACATTGTATGATAAATTATCAAAATGAAGTCTTTAAACATCCTCATCGCACTCATATTTTTCGGAATGTTTTCATCAGCTTCGTATGCAG
>Ga0302114_10002814_pt1 | contig 11068 bp, 17 predicted proteins | sample AG5_Surface_MG_FD_203107 | JGI IMG/M metagenome (GOLD analysis project Ga0302114, IMG submission 203107) | Marine microbial communities from Western Arctic Ocean, Canada - AG5_Surface | ecosystem: Environmental > Aquatic > Marine > Oceanic | place: Canada: Western Arctic Ocean | collected...
GCGGGGATCGGGGTTGGGGTTGGGGGGAAGAAGGACGACGGAACAGAGTCAATATTGGTCATGGACCACCTCATGGAAGTGATTGGATTGGCTTAATAAGCGAATCGAATTAATTCATATGAGACAGATGTAATGGATTGAAGAAAATAAAATAAATGGAAAAATTACATCACAGCAGCAGCTTGCTTTCAATCTCTCCGACGCTCCTCTTCAAGGTCGCAATTTTATTCTCGAGTTTCTTGTTGGCCTCGCGCAACTTTGTTCTCTTCTGGATCTCGACCTTGACGATGCGCGTTGTTTCCTCCACCTTCGTGTACAACGTCTCAAGGTCAAGCTTTCCTGAGGTCTTCAACTTCTTGATCGACTCCATCTTGATGGCGTTCTGGTTCTCGGTATCTTCGCTGCGGCATATTGCTTCCTCGATCATGCACAGCTCTTCCTCCTGCTGGCGCGTGGTTTCGCGTGACTTTCTCTCGACCTCGCCGAAACCTTCGCAGCCTAGGTAGAGCTCGACGAAAGAGGAAGACCAAGCGGAAATCTTGGACGCGGCCTCTTCCTCTTGGTGGGTGATTTCCTGCTCAATCTCAGTGATGGAAGTATCAAGGGAGGACGTTTCGGATTCGAGCGCGTTTACTGTTTCCTGTTTTTCGGAGAGCTGAACTTCAATGTTGTTGCTATGTGCTTGAGCGAGCAGGTGGCGAGAGTGCATCGCTGAGTGATGCCTGGATTGGGTTTGCAAGTCGATTTCAAGGATTTCGAGCTGGTCAAGAAGGACTGTACGATGCTCGTTGATTTCGTCGTGCTCGGTCGCGATGCTCAGCATTTGGGCATGAATTGGGTCCATTGGAATATTGAAGGTTGATTGAGGCGAGGAGATAAATTGAAAAACACCTCGTATCAAATTTCACTAAGGTGCTAAGGTGGTAAACCTGCCCCAAAAGCCACCCCAGCACACCATACTAACCCAATTCTCCTACCTTGCCAGCTACCAAGTTCTCCCCCTCTCTTTGACATCTTTTCACAAGAGCATATCTTTATGCCTTCCAACCAGCACCACAAGTGGCTCAAGAAGTGTGATTGGCCAGCGGTACTAGGAGCCATGCTTGACCCAGCTGTGTACAATGATTTGCTCATGAGAAAGTACAAGGAGAGAGATGAGCATGGACGACTGCCACATCATTGGCTCGCAGCGAAAGCTCAGACACACACACATGCTCTTGCCTGGGTGGGCGTGGAGTCGATTTGCTATAATGAAGAGGCCCTCACCACACGAGACAAGGAAGGCAAAACTCCCATCGACATTGCCCGTAGGAGTGGAGCCTGTGCTGAGATCATCAGATTGCTCTCCCTCACTCCCGAGGAAGCTCGTTCGTTGGGTGGTGAGGAGATGGACCGCTTGTACGCACCAGTGGTTTATTGGTGGGATGAGATAGCTGGGTGGATCAAATCACGATCGTGGGCAGACTGCCACAAGTTCATCGATGAGCACGATGACGAGTTGGTGCGTGAAGTGCTCAAATACGACAATTCATATCTTCTTCAAGCCATTGCTACTGAAAGCCAGGAGTACAGCGACTCCCTTATGTTTCTTGCTCTTCGAATGATCCATCGACATCCACCTTCTGTCGGTGTTATACATGTTGAGTGGCCAGCAAACGCTAGTCTTGCTGGATTTGCTAGCAATAACAACGCATGCAAAGAGATCCGAAACATCCTCCGCCTCACCCCTGCCTACATCTCCTCCACCCCCTTCCCCACCCTCCTCCGACAACACCTCCCCAAGCAGTTCGTCGACGAGGAGATCTTCGGCACCTACAACACCGCTTGCACGTTCATCAAGCACATGAAGTACGACAAGGCTGAGCTGGTTAAAGTAGATGACGTGGTGAAGAAACCGACTCGCCAGTGCGACGTGTGCAAGACCATCACGACAAAAGCGTGCGCCCGGTGCAAAAAGAGCTACTTTTGCTCCGCCGAGTGCCAGAAATCGGCCTGGAAGAAGCACAAGAAGACGTGCAAGGCACCAACCAACCCTCCAGCGAATGAGGCAGAATTGCGGGTTTTGCACGAGGGTATGCTCCTCCTCAACCGGTGCATCCAGGAGCCTGGAGCTGGAGACGGACCCACACGTGTGGTGTTAGATTTCTTGAAAAGCGACTCGGCAGGCAAATATTAAAAAAAAACTTGCAAACAAAAAAAACTTTGTTTTTTTTTACTCTACTCTACTCTACTCTACTCATTCACATTCTATAAAATCACCTCATCCCCCTCACGATAAAATCCAAATTGGGAGATATTTTTAGATCTTTACGTTTTAAAGATCTTCTTCAAACACACACAGCCGAACCCAACACAACACAACACAACCAAAGCCCCCCATAATGAGGTTTTTTTTCGAAGTTGCATTAGGTTTCTTGGCAACAACTTCAGCATCCTTGTTTGAGCTTGATTCTTCGACCAATGATCCCATTGCGAACCCCTTGTCGGTCATAACGGTGTTTGGTGCACGATTTACGGTACTGACACCTCACCTGATTCGTGCTGAGCAGACTTCAGCATCATCTTTCGAGGACAGGCCAACTTTGTCAACATTGAACAGGAGAACAACAGTCCCGGAATTCAAGTCCTCCACGAAGGATTCTATATTGACAATTACCACTTCGGCGGTGGAGCTAACTTACAGCGTAGGAACTCCCTTCTCGGCCGACACCTTCTCAGTGGTCTCCAAAGACGCTTCTTCTGCCTTCAGTTCCTACACCTTTGGGCAAACGATTCCCAAGGAGCAGCAGCTCCCGGGCACGATCCACAACCTGGATGAGCAAAATGTCGATTCGTTGTTTTGCGATGAGACTCCTCCCGGACCCCACGACGAGTCGATGCATTGCACGATGGCGTTGTTTTCGCGTGCTGGCTTCGCCGTGTACGACGATGCCACCACCCCGACATTTGGCTCGGACGGATTCTGGGCCGGTCAGAATACGAACAGCATTGACGTCTACTTGTACTTCCATGGCCTTGACTACAAACTTGCATTGTCCGACTACAGCATGATTGGGGGCAAGGTGAGTAAACCGACGAGCAGCGAGCGAAGCGAGCCGAGCACTTTGTGGAAACGAGCTATTTTCTAACACAATTCAACTCGCTTGCTTGGCTTGGCGCAGATGCCTCTTGTTCCTCGGTCAGCTCTCGGTATTTGGTTCACTCGCTGGGTCCCCTATAACCAGCAGAACGTAGACGCCATCCTGAACGAGTACATGCTCCGCAACCTCCCGATGGACATCTTCGTCCTCGATATGAACTGGCATAAGAAGGACGGTTGGACGGGATATACCTTTGACCCCATCCTGTTCCCTTTCGGCGGCGAATCATTGATTGAGATGAAAGCCCGCACGAATCTCAAGCTGGCCGCCAACCTGCACGATGCGGATGGCGTTGCTTCGTTCGAGGACTCTTACCAGTCGATGGCCGACGCCATTGGTTTCGACACCTCCAGCGGCGACACAATTCCCTTCATGAGCTGCAGTAACCAGTCCTTTGCGTACGCGCTGGAGGACCAAGTTCTTGCTCCTCTGGAGGAGGAAATCTTCGACTTCTGGTGGATAGACTGGCAGCAGGGTGGGACCCAGGGGGGGTGCAGCGGCGAGCGCGAAAACCCCACAATCCTCACCAATCAGCTTCGAGTCACGGACAACAAGAGGCGCGGCGGCGAGAAGGAGAATGACCGTGGCATGGTGAGCGAGCGAAGCGAGCGAGCTTTGAGGAAGACGAGCATACTAGCGATGAATCCCGCGAAATGGCTACAGACATTATTATGGCTCATCCACTACAAGACTAAACTAAACTAAACTAAACTAAACTAACCCACCCAATTCTTTTTTGACTCGCACATTTTGCTCTTGCTTCATCAAAAATGCGCCTCTCTTCGCTCGGCGCAGGTCCTCTCGCGTTTTGGTGGCCTCGGCAACCACCGCTACAATGTCGGGTTCAGCGGTGACGTTGACACCGTCACGTGGGACACTTTGGCCTACCAACCGTACTTCTCCTCGACGTCTGCCAACGTTGGTTTCTCGCTCTGGTCACACGACCTTGTTGGCCCCAACAGCGGCGACGACGACGCCGACGAGCTGTTCCTCCGCTGGCTCCAGTGGGGCGCGTTCAGCGGGATCTTCAGGTCGCACGAGCGCGGGATGAGCTCCGGGGCTTGCGCCGATGAGGCTAACGGCTGCCACCCTGTCCACCTTTGGGATCTCCCCCAGTACATGTGAGAGTGTGCAAGCGGATCGAAGCGGAGCGAAAAGAAAAGAAAAGAAAACTAACCCGCATGTTTACAGGTTCGAGTCTGCTCGCACTGCTGTGCGTGCTCGGTCTCAGCTCATTCCGTATATGTATTCCGCGATCAAGAAGTCCCACGACTCCTTATTGGCAATGCTTAGACCTATGTATCACGACTACCCTGAATATGACGAGGCGTACAGCGCCTGCACAATCGACGGCGAGCGTTCTCAGTACATGTTCGGGAACGATATGTTCATCGCCCCTGTTGTGAGCAAGGTGAGCGAGCAGAAAAAAATCACTCCTAACCCTCTCCTAACCCACACTTGCTCTCGTGCTTCTTTGAAAATGCGCCTCGCTACGTTCTGCGCAGAGTGACGACGTCACCAAAATCGCAGACAAGAAGATTTGGATCCCCCCGGGGCAATGGGTCGACCACCACGGTGTCGTGCTGACCGGCCCGCGCGAGATTAAAATCGGGGTCACCCTGGACGAGATACCAGCCTACAAGAAGGCGGATTCTGTGGTTGCCACGAAAATCCTAGGAACCGGAGAGGACTTGCTCGGATCGGCATTGCAAGAATTCATCGATTTGACGTTCACAATCGAGGCGACCTCGTTCATGAGCGAGGGCGAGTCGAACGTGTTCAGCGACGATGGACTCACCACCGACTACTACACCGACCCCGAGGGTAGCACGAAGATGATGAATTTCAAGTACAAGTTTGAACAAGGTGCAAATGGTGTGGACCTGAAATGCACGTTCGACGGCATGGAGGGGATGAAGCGGGTTAAGGTCGTACTCACGAAGTGCCCCATGCCTGAGCAGGTGGAGGGCTTCGTGTTTGATAGCCAGAGCGGGAGTTGTGAGTTTGAGTTGGATGAGAGTGGTGAGGCCTCCCTCCATTTCACCGGCAACGTCACGCCACAAATGATGGATGGGTGGAAGGGTACCATCGCCCGGTCCAACCACGCAAAACTTGTGTTGGACGCTGCCCAGCTCACGCCAGGGGCGTTTACAGGCGGTCAAGTTGACGAGGCGTATCTGTTGCAGCTGAGCAGGTGAGCGAGCGAGCGAGCGGAAGCATAAAATGGGGGACCGTGAGTGAATTGGAAGAAAAACTGAGTTTGAGGACTGAAACTTCATTTCCGCCGCGCAGTCTCGGTGGCCAGCTCTCGCACGCAATCAAGGACGGTAACGAGGGCTACTTCGTGGCTATCCTTGGCGGGCTCGAGGAGCTTCTGATCAACACTAGGTCCGAGCTGGGCGATGTTGCTGCGGCGAACGAGAACACTGAGCACAGTGGAAGGACGCGAATGGCGCAAGCCCTCCTAGACGTGGTTTTCAAAATTTAATTTAACTTAACTCCTTTTAAAAACACCCTAAATAGTGAAACCCAAGTCTGCTTCCTCGCCCACCACAAAGCTGGCATCACTAAACTTCCGCAGGCTCCCAAGCTCCTCGATCCCATCCTCGTCCTCCACCTCATCCTGGTCAGTCATCCCGTCGCTTCCCCTCATCCCCCCAGACCCTGACACGTCGAGGTTGTCGTCAAGCTCGAACTGATCCAGCTGGTCGCTGCTCAACTTGACCGATTCCGGCAGCTTCGTGGCCAACGCAGTTGTGACTGAGTTTTTGGGGAACCAGGACTTGATCGACTGATCAGGACTGCTCATCAGCAAGGGGACCTCCGCCTCCTCCTCGGATTCCTCCGGGGTGCACGACCTCGGGTTGTTGTTGGAACCGGAACCGGAACTGGAACTGGAACTGGAACTGGAACTGGAACTGGAACTGGAACTGGAACTGGAACTGCTGCAGAACAGCTCAGCAATCAACTGCTCGGTGCGCTCCATGTCCTCGTCGCCATCCTTCTCGAGAAGAACGCGGGAATTCAAGCGACGGCAATTCTCGAATTTGTCCTTGAACATCAACGCAACCTCGGAGGTTTCGAACCTGAGCGCAAGAGTCCGCACCGCTCCCTGGCCAGTGTTGGTGGAAAAATCCCGGCAGGTGAACAGCCAAGCTCGGCTGCTGTCGGTCGATGCACGCATCATGGTGGAATCGTCAGGAACGAAATTGAGGAAGGTCGTCATGGTGACGCGACACTGGCCGCCGGTTATTCCGACGGCGGTGTGCTTCAATATCTTCACATCACCAGAGGTGACGAGCAGCCAAGCTTTGGTGTCCTTGTCATACTCAAAAAGCTTGGAGGAAACTGAGTGGAGCTGAACTTCGTCAGTGTCGTTCGTTCGAGATTGCTGCCGAAGACGGCGCGAGATTGACTGGCAGTACAGACGGTGCTCAGCTGTCGGATCCAAATCCGAATCGCTGTCAGAAGAAACAAGGTCGGTGATCGTTTCAGGCATAGAAGAGATGGAGAGTTTGCGCCGGAGTTTGCGGGGATTGGAGGTGGAAGAATTAGCTTTGCGTTTGGTTCCAGGGGAGACTATGGTTGGAACTGTGGCTGGGAGCTGTTTGACATGGATAGAATTGCTAGAGGAGAGGGATGGCATGGGCGATGGATATTGAGATTACTGGTAGAAATCCTGATGTCGATGATTGGTATGTGATAGGGGCGAAAATTTATCCTTTATGGGTAACCTGGTACTCAGTGTGGGGAAAACAAGAGGATTAGGGTGAAAGTTGGAACTGGATCCTAGCAAAAATTCCACACATGACTCAGACAAGATTCTTAAAAAATTCAACAAGATTTTAGCATAAAATTCATCATGGATGGCAATTTGACTATCAACGTTCGCAGTTCTGCGGATCTGCGATTTTCCCTATCGATTGCCCAGCCTGGAGCCCTAGAAACGACCATCGTAGCTATCAAATCGATGATAAAGGACAATAACGGGGTGGAAACGACTGCACAGGTGAGGCCGGCCGGAATGTGTGTGAGCTGTGTGAAGCGGAGCGCAAAAGCAGCAGTCAAATTGCTTACCTTCTGCCAAACTAATTACTCACCCACCCCTCCAACTAACTAGCGGTTGATCTTTAAAGGCCGGGTCTTGAAGGATGACCAAACAATTGGCTCGTATGGCTTTGAGGACAACCAAACTATTCATTTAGTAGCTTCAGTCCAGCGCTCGGTTCCATCTGTTGGAACCGAGGCGGCTCCTCGAACTTCCCCCACCCAAGCCCCAGCTCCAGCACCAGCCTCTGCCACTTCTTCCTCGGCAGCGAATCCCTTCTCCTCTATGATGGGCGGGGGGGTTGGTATGCCCGGCATGCCAGGCGGCCAGTCCATGGAGGAGATGCATCGGCAGATGCTTCAGAATCCTGAGCAGATGCAGCAGATGATGTCCTCCCCGATGGTACAACAGATGATGTCTAACCCGGAAGTGATGGAGTCGATCATCAACAGCAACCCTCAGATGAGGGCGATGATGGAGGCCAACCCTCAGGTGAGTCTCACTCAGTCTCTGCTCGCCTTTTGGAAGACGAGCATACGCGATGAAGTGCGCGAAATGGCTAACAGACTATCATGGCTACATCCACTACTGAACTAACCCCCCAATTCGCTTGGCTCGCTCATTCTCGTTTTGGCTCGTCCCTCATTAAAAATGCGCCTCGCTTCGCTTCGCTCGGCGCAGCTTCGTCACGCCCTCCGCGACCCACAAACACTAAGGGAGATGGGGCAAATGGCGTCGAACCCCAACGCGATGGCCCAAGCCATGCGCAGTCAAGAGCTCCAAATGAGCCAAATCGAGAACATGCCTGGTGGATTTGCCGCCATGGCCAGCATGCTGGGGCAAATGCCCGACGCTGGCGACGGCACCAACTCGCAAACGGCCTCCAACACCAATAACGACAACACATCGGGTGAAAACAACCCCACCTCCACGGCCGTCCCTAACCCTTGGGGCAGTAGCGCACCAACTTCGCAACCTAGTAGCAGCAGTAGCGGCAGTAACAATGCGGCGAATGCGAATCCATTTGCTTCGATGATGGGGGGTATGGGCGGAATGAACGGAATGCCTAATATGGGGGGAGCGGGGATGGAACAGATGGCCGAGCAGATGATGAACAACCCGCAAATGATGGCAATGATGGAACAGCAGATGAACAACCCTGCAATGATGGCGCAGGTCGCTGCCCAGATGCGAAGCATGCCGCAGTTCGCAAACAACCCAATGATGCAGCAAATGTTAAATAATCCCGACACGATGAGACAAATGATGAACCCGAACATGATGCGGATGGCTATGAATATGAGGCGGGGCGCTGCAGGCGCGGGCGCGGGTGGTGCTAATCCTGGTGCCGTGCCCACCTTCAACAATTTTGCGGCCCCAGCCCCAGCCCCGGCCCCGGCCGTCTCCCCCGTGATCAACGGACTGGACTTTTCCGACCTCCTGAACAACTTCAGAGGAGGAAGCGCTCAAACTCCCACATTCGCACAGCCCCCTCCAGCAGCACAACAGGCTGCTCCGGAAGTTCGGTTCGCGTCTCAACTAGAATCTGTGAGCGAGCGAAGCGAGCGGCTACATCCACTACTGTACTAACATTATTCCACTCAACTTAATTCGCACCTTCTTCGCTCGGCGCAGCTCTCTGGCATGGGCTTCACAGACGTAGCAGCCAACATTTCAGCCCTTCAAGCGACGAACGGGAACGTAAATCGGGCAGTGGAGAGGTTACTAGGTGCGTGAAATAAAGTGAAGGATGAAGGTAAAGTTGATCTGTATTTGTATTTGAAATACGAACAAAATTTATTTCCACCTATAACTGTAGTTTAGCCCTCTCCGCCACGAGAAACGCCACAATCGCCATCAGAACAATGCACAAAGCGTGAACCGGTCCAAAAACTGTTGCTGTTGCTGTTGTTGCTGTTGCTGTTGCTGTCGATTTCTTGGACCTCGGCACCCTTTAAAAATAAATTTGTCAGTTAAAAAGGGGAAAAAAATAACTTGAATCGGCCGTAACTCCATCGTATGGAAGGTCAAAATTGGACACGGTGGCGGGTTCGGACAGGCGCATCTTTTTGTGCGAGGGGGTTGTTCAGGGACGGTCCGAAACACGCCATCTCTAACCATCCGCAAGCCAAGTGAAACAAAAAAAAAACTTAAAAAAAGGCGAAGCACTGAATCGACAAGCACATCTTTTTGTACACGGCGATTGTTCACGCACGGTCCAAAACACTCACCTCTTGTACTCCTTCAATTTCCCTCTAAAATCTTCAATCCTCCCATAACCCTTTGATTTCATGAGCTCTCCAAGCTCCCCCAAGATCCGCTCGAAGCAAACAGCTCCCTCGGTCCAGTGCGTCGTTCCAACTGTGATTGGGTTAGTTTTGTCTGTTGGGAGATCTCGTAAGAAGTCTCTCGCCGCTTCGCTTCTCTTCGCTCCCACCCACCTTGAACAGCGCTCGCCCCACACAGGATGAGCTCGAAAGCGTCGGTCCCGGTCCGAACCCCTCCTACACCTACGATATCGATGCTGCGCCGAGCGATCCAAACGAATTGGGTGAGTTTGCTTGGTAGTGGATGTAGCCGTCTAGCCATTTCGCGCATATCATCGCGAGATAATCTCGTCTTCAAAAAGGATCGCGCGCTCACCTTTCGTCAATCAGCTCCCGCAGCTTCTTGACGTTCGCCAACGCCGTGTACTTAATGTAGCCGCCGGCCAGACCACCGTAGCCACCCTTCGGAACGATCTTGGCCATTTCGTTTTCAGCATCGACAATCAGCCCGTTGCCAATCGTGTTGCACGTCACAACATACTTGACGAACGCCTTGTTGCTGCGCCGAGGCGAGGCGAGGCGAGGCGAGGCGAGGCGCATTTTAAAACGAAAGTTGAGAGCAGTGAGCGAGCAAATATAGTTGAGTAGGTTAGTTCAGTAGTGGATGTAGCCATTAAGTCTGTAGCCATTTCGCGGGTGCGGTGTTGATTCATCGCATCGCGAGTTTGTACGCTCGTCTTCATCAAGGCTCGCTCGCTTCGCTCGCCCACCTGTTGATTATGTTGGCCGCTTCGGCCATGTGGGGCATGTCAAAGTACGGCGCCAACTTCACCCCGAGGGGTTTCGATCTGATGCCTCGGATTTTACCGACGGCAGTTAGCACGTCGGCCATCTGGGCGAAGTCGTAGGCGATTGTGGGCTTGCCTGGAATGTTTGGGCAGGCGAGGTTCAGCTCGATCGACGCCGCGGCGTCATTTTTTAGCGCCGACTTGATCATATCAATGTTGTCTGCGAGCTTCAAACCAGATAGAGAGAGGATGAACGGCTTGGGCTCGTTCATGGCAGCCAAAACGTCAGCAGCATTTTCAGCTGAATTGTAGTAGTCGAATCCAAGGTTCGGCAACCCCTCAGAATTCATTGATCCCATGCAGGCAACCGGCCCTAGGTCAATCTCATTTACGTAACGTGGGAGATCATTCCCTTTTTGAGCAACCAAAGTGGCGCTCTTGGCAAGGACAGCTCCAGATTTGGAAGAAGCAATCTTCACCAAAGCCTCGGTTGAGCCCGTTCGGGGACCGGACGCATTGTAGATGCATGTAGGGAGGTGTATGCCACCAATGTTCGTACTGAGGTCGACCATGGGTATATGTTTTATAAATTATTGCCTCCCAAATTTGCGGGACATTTCTGTCAAGATGTCCCATTCACGTAAACCCTCTATTGCACACTTTTCGACTCGGGAGCTTCGACACATGCCGCAATTGCTCAAGACTCTCTCCCTCTTCCTCCTCGTCATCCTCTCATTAACCTCCTTCTCCACAAGTTACTTCCTCCACCCACCCCCCAACTACTTCCCCGCTCGCACATCGTCCCTCCTACTAGCAAGACGTCGC
>Ga0302114_10002816_pt1 | contig 11060 bp, 18 predicted proteins | sample AG5_Surface_MG_FD_203107 | JGI IMG/M metagenome (GOLD analysis project Ga0302114, IMG submission 203107) | Marine microbial communities from Western Arctic Ocean, Canada - AG5_Surface | ecosystem: Environmental > Aquatic > Marine > Oceanic | place: Canada: Western Arctic Ocean | collected...
TCATCGACAGCGAGAGCAACAGCATCAAGGAGGGGGTCGTGCACCGAGACTTGAAGCCCGCCAACGTGCTGATGAGCGACGGAGGGGTCCTGAAGGTATCCGACTTCGGTGAAAGCCGAATCGTGAGTGCCGACGGCGCGATGACGGTTGTCGGAACCCCCTTCTTCATGGCGCCGGAGGTGTTCAGGGGGGACCGGTACGATCTCAAGGTCGACGTGTGGAGTTTCGGGATGTGCGTGGCATTTATGTGCGAGGAGGGAGAAATTGTCGATATGCTTGGAGCAGCTGAGCAGAATAGTTCTGGACGGACAGGAACGGCTTCATCAATTTCAACTTCAAGTAACTCGTCGCACCTGATGAACAGGCTGATGAGGGGGAAGCTGCTTCCATCCGTAAGCGATAGAAACGACCTTCCAGACACGATACGAAAAATTATGGATCAGTGTTGGAACATGCGGAGCGATCTGAGGCCGACGTTTAAGGAAGTGGTTGAGAGATTGGAGGGCGAGTGCAGGGAAGAGGTGATTGCACGGACGATGTCGTCGATGTCGCCGAATGTAAATAAGGGCGGGAGGGGTGTGGGGGGTAGGGTGGTGAGCTCGATTCAGGATTTGGAGAAGCTCGACCTGATCAAGAGAGAATTGGAAGTCGGGGCGAAGCGGCAGCAAGGTGAAATTGAAGTTGAGAGGAAGAAGGCTCAAGATCGGCTACGAAAGAGGATGCTGGAGCGCCGGAAGGCACTACAGGAAGAAAAGAAGAACCGAGAGAAGAGTGGGGAGAAGGGTGGGGAGAAGGGTGGGGAGAAGGGTGGGGAGGACGCTGTTGCTGCCGATCTGTTGGGGCGTATTTCGGCGTTGACTCAGGAGCTAGAGGAACATAGAAGGAGAATAAAGGACAAGGACATCTAAATTCAATCTACTACTACTCGTTAAGGTCGCCAAGCATGGCACTCGCAGCATCGCTAACTTGCCGCTCCAGAACTGGCTCATCTGCCTCTGCCAAATCGGACATTTTCCGCTTCCTCGCACTTTTCTCCTCCTCCTTGAGGCGCTTCTTCTCCTCCTTGCGCAGCCGCTTCTCCTCCTGAATTGCGGCTAGATCGGATTCGCTGAAGAAAATTTCGTCGCCGGGTTTCCACACAGGAGGTTTGTCCTTCTTTTTCTTCTTCTTCTTCTTCTTTTCGGGGGGAGGGGGGTCCATTGCGGAATCCTCTTCTTTAATAGCAATCTCCTTCACATCTATCTTCTCCTCCTTAACTTCCGTCTTCTCTTCCTCCTCTGGGTCAACCCCCCCGTTGGCCTGCCTTCGCTCCTCTAGCTCCTTCCGCCGAAGCTGCTCCAGATAAGTTTGCTCGCAAATATTAAGACTGCCCCGCTTGATCTGCTCTGGCCGTGGGCACGGGATGTCAAATCCAATTATAGGAGTGAGCTCGGGGAGGTAGAAGGTAGGGGCTGACCGGGTCGACAGTGTTTTGGAGTGAGACAGGAGGGAGGACAGGGTGGGGGGGGGGAAGGCATTTGTCGAAGATTTGGAAATCATCTGCAAGGTTGGTTCGTTATGCAGCGTTAGGCACTTTCGCAGAGATTGAATGTGGGACAATGTTGGGGTTGGGCCGGCCATTACAATTTGATGATGTTTTGGTCCCTGTCAACACGTCAAAACAACAATTTTTGTCCATCATTCATTTTCCCATTGGGTCCAAGGCGCACCTTATGGAGTACGACCGCGCCCTGTTTCGTGTGTACGAGCGGGTGCTTGAGGACCTCACCATTTCTTCCTCTCCTCGAGCCATAAGTCATGCACAAAATGGAGATGATCTCCTTGATTTCTTCTGCTGTGTGAGCTGTTACTATAGCAACGCAAATTTCAAAAGGAAGTGCTGCGGAGCGCCAGATGGCACAACCCTCAATAACCACGGTGGTGTAGATTTTCACGACGATGATGACGATGGCTTGGAATTGGGAGAATTGCGTCTTCGACCATCGTCGAGCAATTCAGACAGCGATTCCCCCCTACCCCACCCACCACCTCCTCCACCCACCCCCCCAACCCCAACCCCAACCCCAACTCCACCCCCAACTCCTACTCGGTCGTCTACAACCTGCAGCAAATCATGTTGCTCGCGCACAATGAACTGCTGCGCAATTTTTGGCCTTTTCCAGCTCGTTTGTGTGATGGTGCTCCACCTGACGTTCGTTTCGAACGGCAGCTGCTTAATAAAAGTAATGGAAACGCGTGACTTTTCGAGTTCCCAAGTTGTCACCAACGGCACCCTCTCTCCCCTCCCATCCTACTTCCTTCGTGATGATGAGATTCTGAACATTCAAATCCAGCATTCCACCGACAAAACTACTTCAAAAATTTACAACGTGAGCGACCCAAGCTCAGACTACAATCCCACCTACAGGTTCAGCACGTCTCAGGCCGTCATGTACCTTTCCCCCACGTTCAAGGACATGCACGAAGTGAACCATGTTAATATCACCCTCACGGACGTTTGCTTGGCAACTGGTGAAATAGAAGTCCCCGGGGCAGAACCGCAGCTCTCAGCAATCCAATCATTCGCGATCTCGTTGAGTAATTTCTACGGATACGACACGGCGATAATTAACCAACTCATGTACGGTATGAAAGGCATGTCTGACTTTCGCGGTTTCTCTGCCGGGTTCATTCAGAGTTTTAGAACGGGCGAATACTGGAGCTGGCGGCCAACGTTGATGCTGTTGGGGAAGGATCTCGGAGTTGTTGAGTTTTTGCTCTACAAGGTGAGTGAGTTGAGGGAGTGGGTGGGTGAAAGAGTGAGGCAAACGACTAACTCCCCATTCCATTCCAATCCAATCCAGTTCGTTGTTGTGCTAAACGCGGTGGTAGCATATTTCTTGATTTCGGCAGCGACCGCACTCATCGTGAGGGTGCTGACCTCGAGCGGCGTGGTGATAATGTTCTTCGTGTTCAAGTGCCTGCGAATTTTGGGAGCTGGGGCTGGAGCGAATGACAGAGTTTTGAGCTTGAGCTATCCGTGGATTGGAAGAGAGATTGACAGGTGGGTTGGCGAGCGATGCGAAGTGAAGTGAAGCGAGCTAACCGTACTAACCCTATCCCTTGGTTCGCTCGGTGCAGTGCTGAAATAACCCAAACACACCCTAAAAACCACCTGCTGTGCGCACACATTGGGAAGGTTGTGCTGTTTTACTCGTTGTACGAGGCCTGTCAAACTGTGTTTTCGGGTTGGTTGTACAACAAGAGGTGAGCGAGCGAAGCAAGCGAGCCTTGATGAAGACGAGAATGCGAGCCACTACTAAACTAAAATTATTCTCAATCGTTTTTCGCTTCGCTCGGCGCCAGTATCCCGGAGGGTCTGGGGGTTTCCATGTTCGGTCTGGTAATGGTGTGGGAATACTTCAGCATGGTTTTCGTTAGAAGTGCAGCAAGTGTGCTTTTCTTCCCCAAGGTTATTGCAATCTACTTCGTGGGGTACCACATCTACTTCTATTCGGTTGGATATGGATATTTTGGGATGATGCTTGGGCCTCTGTTTTGCTTCTCCTGCCACGCAATGTTCTACTGCGTCATGGTTCTGGAAGTTCCAGCGTTGAACAAGGGCAGTGTGAGCTTGGAGTGTCCTCGGGAAGTGTTCACGAGAATGAGTTGGCCTGCGTTCACTAGTTCCTTGCCGCACGATTGGACTATATTCATGCCCTTGAACTCGCGTTACATACCGATAAACGATATGGAGGTTGAGGGTGAGGGTGAGGATGAGGATGAGGGTGAGGAGATTGATGAGGAGAGTGATGAGGAGAGTGATGAGGATGAATTATAATGTATAGATGGTTGTCACGAAATTTTGTTCCACCATTATTTTAGATGTAAGGGAAGCCATGACCGGTAATCACACTCTGAGTTGCGATTCCCCCCAAAGCTATCATGGCCAAGCGCCCGTTCTTTAGCTCAGCATCCCGCTTCACCGCCAGGCCGCTGTCTGTTGTTGGGGCAAACCACTTCCAAGCAAAATCTCCAGGCTCTCGCTCACCCTCACCCATCGCCTTGACCGCAGGAGCGGTGATGAGCAAATCCCAAAGCCCTACCCAGAATAACAGTTGGTACATTGGGCCGGTCTTGAGGAGCGCATCGTGAATATCAATTGTTTTGGGGATGGCCTCGAAGCTGTACATAGCTCCAGGGATTCTCACAAAATCAGTGGCAATGAAGCCAATCACCGCAAGCATTGCTGTTCGACCATGTCGAAGCTCGCACTCCCTGAACCAAGGGACGAGGGGTGGGTAGGATGAGGCAAGCTCCAAGGGATCAAAGTTGAACTCCTTTCCTCTGAAGTCGGAGTTACCTGCCAATGACCCGTCGAAAACATTGTAGGAGGATCTTGGGGGGGAGGAGGAGGAGGAGGCAGCTTCTTCAACCATCTCTGAGACCTTCCAGTAGCCCCGCCCTTCCGGTGAGTCATCAACAGCAGACAACAATTGGTAGGTTTTAGTTGTTGAGTGGGTGAGGTACGAAGGCTGGAATGCCAACGTGGCCCCAAAAGAGAGGAATATGAAAAGGATTTTGAGATCCTGCATACTGCAATTTGTGGTTAGAAATTTACTGGGGGGAGATGCGCAGGGTGTGTACGATCCATACAGGACCTCCACGAGTGTTATCGACCCTTACCTTGATTCCAAAGGTTGAATTTAGTTTTAGATTTATATTTTTTATTTTTAAGATTTTTAATTTGAGTCCTCTAGCTTCTAGGTAAGCGTATACTCATTAACACTCGGGCGTTGCTCTATTGGGATAGTACATGTAGCATTCTTCCTTTCATCAAATCAATACATTTTCAACTTTCTGGATCCTGTCTTAATTTTGCAGGGACTACTCGGGGTTATTCATTGCCACTGGTTTTGTTAAGCCATCCCCCAAAATATATTGATATTAATGACTTAACCCAATATCTCTATCTCTTACAGTATGCAGAATCTCAAGATCCTTTTCATATTCCTCTCTTTTGGGGCCACGTTGGCATTCCAGCCTTCACACCTCACCCACTCTCCAACAAAAACCTACCAATTGTCGTCTTCAGCTGCTGTTGACGACTCACCTGAAGGGCGGGGCTACTGGAAGGTCTCAGAGATGGTTGAAGAAGCTGCCTCCTCCTCAGCAACTTCCCCCTCCTCCTCCTCCTCCTCAACCTCCTCCGTCCCCTCCACCTCCACCTACAAGTTTGACGGGTCGGCCTTCTGCGGCGGCTATGTGGGAGGGGAGGGTCCCGAGCCAATTTGGGGGATGACAGGCACTTCCAAGAATTTTGATCCAATTGGCTTCACAACTCGGGCCCCGGAGTGGATCCCCTGGTTCCGCGAGGCGGAGCTGAAGCACGGGCGCGCCGCGATGCTCGCGACGGTGGGTTTCGTCGCCCCCGAGCTTTTCCGAGTCCCCGGAGCTCAGTTCAGCTTCGAGTCCGTTCCCCAGGTCGTGGCTGCCCACGATGCTTGCCCCGACTCGATGAAGCAGATCATCCTCTGGATCAGCTTGATGGAGGCTTGTTCCTTCGCTGCCCTGGCAAATATGAACGAGTATGATAGGCGTCCGGGGGACTTTAGCTTCGACCCATTGGGGCTGTACCCCAAAGATGAGGCGGGGCAACGAGAGATGCAGCTCAAGGAATTGAAGAACGGGCGATTGGCAATGATTGCGATTGGGGGAATGGTGACTCAAGCAACGATTAGCGGTCATGGGTTTCCGTATGTTTAGATGAAAATTAAGCCTACTGGAGAAGAGTTGAATAAATATTTAAGATTAGTAAAATCAAAAATCCCAGACAAGATCCTGGATTAATTTTGTGGATGTTTTTACACAATTTATTATACACACACAATAATGAACACCCATTCCTGCCTAAACTTCATAATAGCGCTGAATGCACCGAGCTTACTAGGAGCTTATAGTTTCAACATCTCAACTAGAGCCCCTTTTTCCTTTCTGGTTCCTAACAGCCTTTACAAGCTGAACACCAATCACCTGTTGCATCCACGTGCTCCTCTTGGCAGTAGCTCTGGCCCAGATGAGGACTGTTTCGTCTCACAAGAGGATCCCAGCTGTGGTTCGTTTCTGGTTTCAGAAGATTGGAGATGTGATGAATCAGGATGTTATGTCATTGTTAATGAAGAGGGACTTATCAGCAAAGCTGCACCCGACAACAGCGTGAAGAGGAGTACGCATCCCTCCTCTCCGGCTTCCGACGACAAGACTATCATAGAAAATTACCTTGACTCAGCAGCAAAATTTGGCGACTGGGAGGATTCAGCTCGTGCTGCCTTTGACCCGAATGAATGCCAAGTTATTTGGCAAGCAGACGGCCAATTTGAAATTGTGTGCAACGTGACAGGTGCTAGTAAAAGAGTCGGTAAAGGAGGTGCGGCAGACTGGGCAGAGTTCGTTGCGAACCAGGAGGCTGGAAGTTCTGTCAGGATTGTTACTGGAAGCAACATTGTCGACTAGACTCGGGCTGGACCTCTCGCCCAAATACATATTCAACACATACATACACGTACATGATCAATACATTCACCAAACATACATGGAAATAAACAACAAAACAAACATGACGATTGAGCTTCATCACTTCAAGAAGCTTTTCGAGCAAGGTCAATAGAACTTTAATTCGTTAAAATGAGGACTGTCAGCGTCATATAGTGTTTCTTAGAACTTGTTATTTGTGTGCACTTGGCCTTTGGTTAGTGAATATCCAACACGTTGATAGTTGATTAAAGAAATTAAAGTTTGGGAACATTTTACATATAATACAATTCCTATGCAAGAAACACATTTTAGAGAATTCATAACATCCCATGAACCTATTCAATGACAAACTCCACAAAGGCAAAGAAGGACTAAAGAAATTCTCGCGGCGGGCGCAAGAGAAGGTCCTGCAAAAACTTGGAACTCATGTTGGGACGAATGATCCCAGGTTCGATGACACAATAAACAGGGTAGAGCGGTTAGACAAGAATCTCCATACCATGTACAACGCCATGAACGACTACATCTTGTCGATGGAGCAAATGCAGCTTGCCTCGGTGAGAATGGCTTCGACATTTGAGAGCTTGTTGAAGGAGGTGAGTTAGCGAGCGAGATGCGCGAGATTCGCTTGACACACAAAAATATAATCTAACCCCACTCTTCCCTCGCAAAATTAGGAGAACGAGGAATTTATAAAGGCTAGGATCGCGGAAAGTTACAGCAACAATTCGGACAACAAACCACAAACCAAGAGCGAGCTGCCGGTTGACAACGAAACCTTGAAAGTTGTCGAAAACTTTGTAGAGGAGACCAAAATTTTGGAGCAGTGGACGAAGAAGGTGATCAGCAACACGTGCAAGGAAATGATCGTGCGGCCGGCCGGAGAGAAGCTCAAGGAAATACCAGGATTGCACAAGACGATAGCGCACCGGCAGCAGAAGCTGCTTGATTACGATGCGTACAGGCGGAAGCAGGACGCGGAGAAGAACCCAGAGTCGGAACAATCCCTCAAAATTGCAACAAAGCTGGAGAGCGCCCACAGCAAGGTCAACTCGGTCACGAACGAGGTAATAACGGCGTGCGCAACAATTGAAAACGGGAAAACAAAATTATTTTTGGACGGGTTTGCCTCGCTGGTGGCTTGTCAAACAATGATAAATTTGAGGTCGGCGCAGAAATTGGAGCCGTACCTGCCAATGCTGCCGCAAGCTGCTCCAGCACTTTGCATGATTTGCAGCAAAACGAACGAGGAGAATTTGAGGAATGTAGCAGCAGACACGAAGAAATGAACTTGCGATTTTGTTTTTTTGCGTAAGATGATTGTCCATTGTTATTGTTTCAATTATTCCAACATGTACGCATCTTCCTTTGACTCAACTCGTGAGCATGCTCACAACGTTACTCTTGCTCTTGTACGCATCTTCTTTAGCCGTTTTTGCCAGCGTCAAACTCATGTTGTTGATCGTCTGCGCGTACGGATTCCTGTCTATGAGCTTGGCCTTGATTTCGTGCTCCTTCATCCGGCTCTTGCTGAAGGCGAACTTTTTCTGGGCCACCTCCGCCTTGTTCTTGACCAGCAGATCTTGCCTCTTGTCCAAAATTTCTAAATCTTTTTGAGCGTACAAGACTGCCTTGTCGCGTTGTTTCTTTTTGGCCTCCTGCGATTGAAAGTGGTTAGTTTGTGCTGCTATACTGTGCTGCGTGTTCACTCCACTCCACTCCACTCACTCACCTTCTCCACCACCTTCCTCGCCGTGATTTTAGTCTTCTCGTAAACGAAGGCTGCGCTCTGAGCCTTCTCTTGCCTCATTTTCGCTGCCCGCTCATTTCCAAGTAACAGCTGGTCGAAATGTGTCTCCTCGACTTGGTGGGTCGCCGCGCCTTGGAACTGCTGGTTCTTCTTTCGTCTCTCCTCCTCGTCCAACAAGTCGATCATCTTCTGCTTTCTTTCCTCCCTCTCCTCCATAAGCTTCTTCGAAAGGATAACTTGGGATCGTTCGAGAGCTGCGCCGAGCGAAGAAGGTGCGAAGGGGTTTAGTATGGCTCGTATTCTCGTCTGTACACTAGTTGTAACTCATCCTCAACCCCCCCCCCGCTCCGCTTGCTCACCTTCATTTTCCCGAATTTTGTCCTCCGTCTCTTTTTGCTTTTGTTGTACGCGAGCCGAGCGGTTGGAATCTCGGGCAGCTTCTCGGATGCGTTGGATGTTTGATATTCGTTGTGCCAGCTGCTCCTGCTTCTTGGCCCTGTTGGTGACGATGGCCTGGCGCTTCTCGTTCACGACTGTCTCCTCCCTATTCTTGTTGATTTCTAACCGCTCCTCCATCTCGACGAGCGACATTTCGTTGAGCAAGCCCAAACCTGCCGACGTCGTTGGGTCGAACACCTTGACCTCCGGCTTGTGAACTGTGTGGGTTCTGAGCTGCCGGATCCTGTCCATCTTCCGCTGCGCCGAGCGAAGCAAAAGAATGGAATGAATGAATTAGTTTAGAAGGGGATGTAGCCATTATGAAGGTAGCCATTTCGCGGGATTCATTGCTCGAGTCGCTCGCTCACCTCCTTCTCGTACAGGTCCTCCTCGACTTTCTTCTCCCACGCAGCGGCCAAGTTCTCCTTCTGGCTCTTTCGAACTTGCTGCCTGTCTCGGAACACCTTCGCCTCGGCCTTCCTAGGCGCCTTCTCCTCGACCTCCCGCACCTCCTGGACGAGCTGCCGTCCGACCATTACCCGGGCCTCCTCCTCGAGAACGCGCTGGTTCCCCATGAGCTCGGCCTATTGAGTGGGTTAGTTGCCATTTCGTTCATTTCGTTTCATTTCCGCTCGCTCGCTCACTCACCTCCTCCTTGATTATGTCGGCGATTGCCTTGTTGTCGTTGAACTGGCGGTCGAGGGCGTCGCGGGCGTTCTGCGAGGATTGGACGGCCTGCATCCGCTTCAGTTTGACCTGCTCCAACTTCATCTTGTCATCGTGCTTCTCCATGTCATCCCTCCACCTGTAAAATTCTGTACTATCCCTGAGCTCCTCCTCGTAGTTCTGGATTAGCTTCGCCTCCTCGGCCTGCTTCTTCTTGAACAACGCGTCCTCGCGAAGGATCGCGGCAGCGTTGAGCTTTACCACTAAGTAAGCGGAGCCAAACGAATTGAGTTAGTAGTTGATGTAGCCATTATGTCTGTAGCCATTCGCGGCTCGCTCACCTGCGTTACGCTTCGTGAAGTCGGGGAGCGGCTTCCTGTGGCTGCTTTCGAACTGGAGCTCCGAGTTTCGTTTTTGTTCGACCTCTTGCCGGACCTTTTCTATGTTGCTCCTCGTCTCGTGAAAGTTAAAGGGCTGCTCCTTGCACTCGGTGTACTTCCTCACCGTTCTTTCCCGGACCTGCGTGATAGGGTTGGGGTTAGGGGGGGGGCATCTGCACGTCATCTGCACGTCATCTGCACGTCAATGTGAAATCTCAAAAAAGGCAAAAAAAGGCGAATCACTGGATCGGCCGTAACTCCAACTTATGGAGGTTTTAGACGCGATAAATTGGACACGGTGGCGAGTTCGGCAAGGCGCACCTATTTGTGCGAAGGGGGTTGTTCAGGGACGGTCCAAAACACGCCATCGAGAGGACACTTGACTCAGAAACTGGAATCACTCACCTCCAGCAACTTCTTCTCCTTCTCCTTATTTATCTCCTCTAAACTCGTCCTGTACAGGTACTCCGGCTCCGGGCCAACCTTGACGTCATTTGTGATCTTCATCGGCTCGGGCACACGACGAGGCCGTGGTTTGGTTATCTTGGGCTCGACCGGCACTGTGAGCTTCTTCGTCGCCATCTGCGGAATCCCAGCCGCCTCCTTAGCCTTCTCCTTAGCCGCCACCAGTCCCAGAGCCTGTGAACGGAACGTGGGCGTGGATTAGATGAAATGATGGGAATAATCAATGAATGAATGAACATATGAACATGAAAAAACTCACCTTGGCCTCCAGGCTAGCGGCCAACGAATTCATATCGCCCATGAAGGACGTTATCGTTCCTATCAGCGTGTCCTCCACGTACTTAACGTCGTAGTCTTTGCACCAGTCCGCCTTTATCGCAGCCTGGACCGGACTGTCGTCCGCATCGTCAAACGTGTACTGGAGGAACTGACTCATCTTGGTGGGGTCCTGGGCGTGACAAAACTTGGTAAACTCCTCCATGCCCAGCTCCTCTATCCGGAAGAGACCAAGGGTCAGCATTATCATGTACATCGTGTAATCAGTTCGCAAAACGGAAGCAGCATTGTCAAAAAAGAAGTGTTTTAGGAACGACTTCAACCCTCGCTCATAACGAACAACAGAAAACAGACACTGCTTGATGAAGATGTTGTCAGGGGGGGCCTCTGGGGAATCACAATCACCCAGTGTGTCGTGAATGAACGAGTCGAAGGTCTGTATTATTGGGTTGAACTCTGTAAAGAGCTCCTCGCACGTTTTGATGAGTTGTTTTCGCTTCATTTATGGTTTGGAATTGGAAGTTGAGTGAAGATTGTCGGTTGGTGTGTTGGGACTTGGAATTTTATTGGGA
>Ga0302114_10002818_pt1 | contig 11056 bp, 6 predicted proteins | sample AG5_Surface_MG_FD_203107 | JGI IMG/M metagenome (GOLD analysis project Ga0302114, IMG submission 203107) | Marine microbial communities from Western Arctic Ocean, Canada - AG5_Surface | ecosystem: Environmental > Aquatic > Marine > Oceanic | place: Canada: Western Arctic Ocean | collected...
ATTGGTTGAATGGCGTAAACAAAAGGGTTTTTGGAAAAATACTCGAGCTGATCAAAATACATTTTGGTTTAACGCCGAGTTACGCCACACACTTCTGACACAACTAGAACAGGATCCGGAGGCAGCAGTGGCCTCAGAATTGATGCAAGAAGCCATTCGAAATGGTGAAATTTCGCCGTCTGTTGCGGCTAGTCGTGTGGTCTGGAGATTTTTATCCTCCAATAAAAACCAAAACTAAATTGATTCGTTGGCCACAGTATTTACGGTAATTTCAACTAGAAATCCTGCATGACCAAAAAAAAATGTAAGAATGTGTGCTAGAGTGGAGGTTGGTAGTCGCAAGAAGGCTTGACCTTACATTGTGATGATCCTACACCCAGCCAACAATTTTGCTCCTCCGGATGTCGGAATGGATCTTGATTATTTTGAATAAGGACTGAAAAGATGGCACGCCGCTGCGAACTGACGGGCAAAGGCCCAATGAGTGGAAATAATGTTAGCCACGCTAAGAACCGGACACGTCGGCGGTTTCTGCCGAATTTGAACGAACTCACGTTGCACTCTGATGCACTTGGGCGTGGTTTCAAATTAAAGATTTCGGCGGCGGCATTAAGGACTGTTGATCATCGCGGAGGCTTAGATGCGTTCTTGGTGAAGTCAAAAGACGCTGAGCTTTCTGACGGTGCTCTTAAAATCAAGAAAGATATTGCAAAAGCCCAGGCGCCAGCCTGAAGTAGTCTGTGAGATTTAAAATTGACGCCCCAAATTCGGGGCTCTCTTTTTATAACTCAAACTATTTTTGTTTTTAAAACTTGAATGAGTCGCAAAAAAATCTTGATCAAGGCTAAGTCAGCTTGACCATGCGGGTAGTCTATTACATATCCCGATTATGACATCTCTATCTAATATCCGAAACTTTTCGATTGTGGCTCATATTGATCACGGTAAATCTACGCTGGCAGATCGGCTGATCCAAGAAACTGGAACTGTTAAAGAGCGGGATATGCAGGAACAAATGCTGGATAGTATGGATATTGAGCGTGAGCGTGGGATAACGATCAAAGCAAATACAGTTCGGATTGATTACACTGCTCAGAATGGTGAAAGCTACGTACTAAATCTTATTGATACTCCGGGCCATGTTGATTTTGCATATGAGGTGTCGCGTTCAATGCGCGCGGTTGAGGGGTCTCTTCTGGTCGTAGATAGCTCTCAGGGTGTAGAGGCGCAGACATTGGCTAATGTTTATCATGCCCTCGATGCGGACCACGAAATTGTGCCGATACTAAACAAAATCGACCTTCCTGCGTCGGACTGTGACCGAGTTGCGGAGCAGATTGAAGACGTCATTGGTATTGATGCGACAGATGCCATCCGAGTGTCAGCCAAGACTGGTCAAGGAATTGTGGAGACCCTTGAGGCAATTGTTAGCAGGCTCCCCGCTCCGAAGGGTGATATCGCCGCGCCGCTTAAGGCTATGCTGGTTGACAGCTGGTATGACGCCTACCTGGGCGTAATCGTTTTGGTGCGGATTATTGACGGTAAATTACGTAGGGGTGAGCGAGTTCGGTTTATGTCTAATGGCTCTGTTCACCACGTAGATCGTATCGGTGTGTTTCGCCCTCAAATGGATATGATTGAAGAATTAGGCGCTGGAGAGATTGGATTCCTAACAGCGTCTATCAAGCAGGTGCGCGATACGCGGGTGGGCGACACAATCTCTCACGAAAAGAAAGACGTTGAGGCTCTGCCTGGCTTTAAACCTGCACAGCCGGTGGTGTTCTGTGGTTTATTTCCAGTCGACGCAGCGCAATTTGAAGATTTGCGGGATAGCATTGATAAATTGGCCCTCAATGATGCCAGCTTCAGCTTTGAGATGGAAACGTCCGCCGCACTGGGCTTTGGTTTTAGGTGCGGTTTTCTAGGGTTGCTTCACTTGGAGGTTATTCGCGATCGGATAGAGCGTGAATATCACATTGATCTTATTACGACTGCACCGTCAGTGATCTATGATATTCACATGCGTGATGGGCGCGTGCAGCAACTGCATAATCCTGCTGACATGCCAGACCTGACATTAGTAGATCACTTAGAAGAGCCTCGGATCAAGGCGACTATACTTGTTCCTGACGAGTTTTTGGGGGATGTTCTTAAATTGTGCCAAGACAGGCGTGGCGCACAACAAAACCTTACCTACGCCGGCAGCAGAGCAATGGTGGTTTATGATTTGCCATTAAACGAAGTGGTGTTTGATTTTTATGATCGCCTTAAATCTGTGACCAAGGGCTATGCGTCCTTTGATTACCAAATGATTGGTTATCAGCAAGACAATCTCGTGAAAATGAGCATTTTGGTAAATGATGAACCGGTCGATGCACTAAGTACGATGGTACATCGTGACCGGGCAGATGCGCGCGGCAGAGCGATGGTTGAGAAGCTCAAGGACCTGATCCCCCGGCATATGTTTAAAATCCCCATTCAGGCTGCGATTGGTGGGAAGGTGATAGCCCGCGAAACCTTGAGTGCGATGCGTAAGGACGTGACAGCCAAATGTTATGGCGGCGATGCCACGCGAAAGAAGAAATTACTTGAAAAACAAAAAGCTGGTAAGAAGAAGATGCGCCAATTTGGAAAGGTAGATATTCCCCAAGAGGCTTTTATTTCAGCATTAAAAATGGATGGGTGACAAGGTCTCTCCGAAAAGTAGTCTGTGTTAGACATATCGGATAAATGACATTTGACAGAACAATCTTTGTATTTTTTAACTGTGGTGCCTGTCCATAGTTTCCAAACCACGGTTTGGTATTGTGCTATTGGACGGATGTGATGAGCATCTAATAAATTAACTAATTTTAAGGAAATTGAGAGTTGTCGGAGGATAGCATAGTAGGTGTTTTCACTTTATGGCTGTAGCTACTGAGTTTTTTTGTGTAGTTTTTTGATTTGAAAAGTAATTTGAATATAGAGAATCAATAGATTTTGATATCTTATTTTACTGCTTTGTGGGGTACTTTATCGTTTAACTGATACAGGGCGAACTTTAGAAAACCTTTTACTTTAACTGATTTCGTCCAATATTTGTTATCTCGAGGGCTTTTATAGACTTGACGCGTTGTGACAAAATGGTTCATTAAGAGATCAATAATTCCTAATACCGCCGAAATAGATAAATCCTAACTAGAGAGTGTTCGTCCATGCTTAAGAATAAAACAGCCCTGAGCTTATCCCCGCTAGCCCTTTTAACCTTAGCTGCTTGCGGAGGGTCCTCTGTGGCCAGCAAGACTGGTAAAGCCCAAAAAGGTCCTCTCGAAAATGCTAGAGCTTTTCTTGATTATAATGACAACGGAGTTTGGGATTCGGCAACAGAACCCGGCACTCTTACAAATTCTAATGGGGCGTACACAATTTCTGAGACACTGCTCCCATCAGGTGCCCAGACAACTGCTGGATATTCACTTGTAGTTACTACTGATGGCCTTACGGTTGACACGTCTACTGGTGCGGTTTTGTCTGGAGTTACTATGTCAGCGCCGACAACGTCATCGATGATCACTCCGGTTACGACTCTCGTAGAGGAAGGCGGTCTGACACAGGCACAAGTTGTTGCGGCTCTCGGTTTGCCTGCAACATTTGATCCAATGACTTTTGATGCGTTTTCCACAACGTTGACTGCTGCTGAAAAAACAACGGCTCTCGCCGCGGAAAAAGTTGCCCAGAAAGTGATGGCAGCGGTAACAACGTTTGCAGCTGTAGCTGAAGGTTCTGGTGTAAGCGCAGCCTTAGCTTTTGAAGGTGCAATGAGTTCGGTGGTTGCACAGGTTGCAGTGGCCTCTGGAGCATCTACTACCATGACAGTGTCAACTACAGACGTAGACGCTATTTCAGCTTTAATGGCTGCTCAGTATGATGCGGGCGGAAAGTTTAAGGCAGCTGTAGACCTCGGTACAGCCACCAAAGCAACGTACACAACGCAAGCGACATCTACCACAGATGCTATTAAGAACGTTGCAGCAGCGATTACAGCCGTAACGAGTGAAGATCTTGCCGCTTCGAAAGACCTTTTCTCGGTCGTGCAGGTTATGCAGGACCAAGTGAAGGCGGCGGCTGTATCTACTAACACATCTGGTATTGCAACGTCAGTCGCTATTGCATCTGCCACAGATGCGAATGGAGACGGAATTGCTGACGTCGTTGCAACTGCTGCTGCTAATAAAGCACCAACAGCAATTTCTTTGTCGTCGTCATCGTTAATTGAGAGCGCAGCATCATTGGTAGTTGGAACAGTAACAACAACAGATGCTGACAATGCTAGCGGTCATACGTATGCGATCGTAGAGAGTGTTGGAACCGATTTTGCAGATTTTACAATTACGTCTGCAGGCGTTCTGTCTTTAAAGGCTCAGCCTGATTATGAAACAAAGACGTCCTACTCGGTGGCTGTATCAACCACTGACACAGGTGGAAAAACATTTGCCGATAACTTCACCGTTTCAATCACAGATGATACAACTGAAGGCGGTGCATTTGGGATTAGTACCGACACGGTAATGTGGACAGACTATAACCCAGTAACAACCGTAGGCCCGAGCGCAGGCGTGGCAGCATCAGATGTCTCACACTCTGTGATGACTTCCACAACAGGATCGCAGGTCTCAGTGGGTGCTGATGGTTACGCGGGCTCGCTGAACCTTCAAAACTTAAAAAATCTGTTTGATGATGACGCTAACACCATAGGTAAGTCACCAAATTTAAATTTTACATTGGATACAGTGCCGACGGGAACTGGGTATGCTACGATAAAAGCTACTATTATTCAGGGTAATGACGCAACTCGTACGGGACTAGAAAGTGAGATCAGTGTGGAAGTTACTGTAGGCTATGTCGGGGACGGCACTACGGCGACGTTAACAATGCCTGCGTCCGGAACGGGCGCCGTGACTTACACTAAAGGGTCTGATGGATCATCTGCCTCCTACACGGTAACTAACGTTGACGCTGATGCGTTTAGCATTACAGCTGCAAACGCCGCGACAGGCGACGCAGCAGTATTATCAGTTAAAATGGGCGCTCTGTATGATGTGTTTGTTAATAGCTCAACTGGAGCACCTGACATGCTGCAAGCCGGTGACTATAGCATTGCTTTGGAGACAACATTGCCGCTTCAAAACTATGCTAATGAAACCGTAACAAAATTTACTGGCTATTTAGAATTAGAAGACCGCCATACCAAAGACAGTGTAATTGGTACCGATGGAGCTGATACAATTACTGGTACATCGACTGGTGAAATAATCTTTGCCGGGGCGGGTAAGGATACTATTTCAACGGGTGCCGGTGTGGATTATATAATCCTTGCTCCTAGCATAGGTGGTAGTGCGACCCTTGCGAACGCAGACACAGTAAGTGATTTTACAAATGGAACTGATATGTTTGCGCTTTCTGGTGTCACGTATGCGGAGCTCACTCGAGAGGCCGATGCGAATAACGCGGCTGACACTGTCATATCGGTTACAGCTACTTCTTCCGCGGCTAAAGTGTATTTGATGACTGTCACAGGAGTGGCATACGGGAATATTAATGCTGACGACTTCGTTTTGGTGGACAACATAGTGTAAAAACTAAAATAAAAATAAGATTTAAAGCGTGGGCACTTCACGGTACCTACGTTTTTTTTCTTTAAAACAGTATTAGCTTTAAAAATAACATTATTTTGAAAAAAATACATTCTTGAAAACTTGAAATTTTTTCTTCCAAACATGTTAAGTAACTTGGCTAACACTAATGGTTTTTACGTATCTATCTGTCTTAGTTTCAACTTTTTTATCAAAAAGAAATCATCCAAAAAGCCTAGCTGACATTAAATTAAATGGCTCCCTATCTGAAAATTATTTTTCTGTTTAAGAAAATGTGAAAAATAGCCTGATTAGCTATTTTAAACTTCTCTAGTTCCCGGAGCTACTGCTCCAGCCAGAGTTTAGGAAGCTCTGGGGATGACTGTAACTAACTCAATACTCTTATAAATCTCTCTGAGGTACTGTTCTCTTTGTCATTTTTAGACCAAACACCCGGGCCCCTACCGCGTAGTTAAAAGCTAAACTTATACTCAAATTCCACACCAATAACCTGAGTTTCAGCCTTTGACTTTAGAGACCTGTTATAAAACTCTAAATCAACGTTATGCTGTGGGTTCCTGCTAACAATCGAAATACCTACAATTGGATCAATACTCGTCGTATCAATTTCTTTGGGGTAGGTGACGGTGCAAGGACATGAAATAGTAATTCCACTATAACTCAAAACACCGGCAGCTTGGTCGTATCGGGCCAGTGCTGACGTCTTGAGGTTCCACTGACTAAGGCCACCACTTACCTTCAAAAACGCAGTGTTACCAATTTTAAATTGAGAAGACAGGACGAGATCCAAGGTATCAAAATCATTAACAGCGGATCCCGTAATCGGCCTACTACCCGCCATGCCCGTTAAATCGGGAGCATCCACGTTCCGGCTTATGTAGCTCAATTCAGAACTCAAGGAGTAGCCTAACTTATCCCAAAAAAGATAGCTAACAGCACCCTCCAGATAGATACCTGCCACGGGACCAGTAACTGATACTGATCTATCGTCCACGGTTAAAGATAGGTCTGCATTAGGGTGGTACCCGTAACCAATTCCAGTGCGAATATTAAAACCACCTCCGAGATCGGTCTCAATGTTTGCCCCCACAGCCCCCAAACCATATTTAGTCCTTACGCCATCTATGTAAATATCTTCCTGACCTTGTTCGTAGAGAGCAAATGGGGATACTTCAAACTCTAGCGCTGATACACTTTGGCCACACCCAAACAATAGGATAAGAAACAAAATAGAAAGTTTAAAATTCCGATATTTCTTTACAGTCATAATTGTGCCCCAACGCCAAAGTAACTGCACTTTAAACTTTTTGGGACATACTAAAAGAGAAACTCCACCTGAATTTTATTTTTCCCTAAAATATTATATCTAAAATTGCTCCATTTCATTTCCTTTTGTTTTTTGATAGTGTAACTGTCGTTGACGGCTATTTAACTTTGCTGAAAAATATTAAAGACTGACACTGTTTTTAAAAAGACGAGATATAGAGCGTAAAAATGCATAAATACCGTCCTTTTCTACTGTTACTATTTATCAGTTTTGTGCTGCCAGCCTGCATGACCACTGATGACATATTTGGGGTAAAGAGATTTGAAAAAATGTCTCTTGCCGAGTTTCTAACGGCTGAGCCTTCACAAATTGTGAAACCAAGTATTAAGAAATTACCTGTAAAAAGTACGTCGGCCTTGGTTCAAGCAGTTTTGGAGGCCCCAAGTGCAGCACGCAGCATAGCCGCGGCAACCGCCGCGGGCGCTCAAGTCTCAATAGTAGAAAGTCAGAAATCTTCAAAAATTAATATCACGGGGTCGACTGGCTTGAGCGCTGATCCATGGCCCTTGAAGGGAAATGGTGTCTTGCCTGCGACAAATGCAACCATTACTGCAAGACAACTCTTGTCCGACAACGGCCAAACTGATCGATCCATTCTACTAAGTGAACTTGGAACTAAAAGGGCATTGCTTGAAGTAGAGGTTGCTGTCGATCGAACGTTAAAAGCTGTAGTTCAAGCAAGTGACTTAAAGGTATCTTCAGAAAAACAAGTGAAAATAATCGATTACTATCTTGATCTTTATAACGCCCGTGAAGAGTTAGTTTTGTCTGCTGTGCAGGCAGGCGTTTTATCAAAGTCTGACGAATTAGAACTAAGGTCACTTAGAAACAATACCTTATCCGACCGGACTACGGCAGTTTTAGCTGTGAGTACGGCTGAAAGTTTTTTAAAAACTACTCTCAGCCAGCATTATGACACTGCTATGTTAGATCTAGCCGCCCTACATGAAGGCAACCTATCGCCTAACTTTTCGCTGGAAGGCTCTCCAAGTAAGAAATTACTTGATCTTAGATCTTCGCAACTGGCTCTAGAGATTGAAATCCAGAAATTACGAAATAAACCAACCTCTTCTTGGCAGACGTCCCTATCTAGCCCTCAGTCAAGGGGTTCAAACACCACTTTGTACGGTGGAGTAACAATAGGGTTTCCAGTAGCGGATGGTGGCGAAGCTGCTGCGCAAATTGAGGCATTGACCCAAGAGATGGAAGTAACAAAATTAGATCTACGGGTCTTGTCTGAAGAAATTGTCTTAGCCGAAAAGAACTGGTCAGACTTTCTCCAGTATTATTTACTGCAGAAAGTCCTACTTCAGGACCGCCTTGAAATATCTGAGCAAAGCCTTGAAGAATTGGAGTTGCGATTAAAGGCAGGTAGAGCTGACGTTAGCAAGTTAGCGAGAGAAATATTGTCTAAGGCAAACGCTGAAATTGCGTTAGTACAATTGGAGTCTAGATACTTAGCTGAAAAAGTAACTGCACAGTCGAGTACTGATCAGACTTGTAGTCTATTTTCCCTTTGTGAGGTCATCGCAAACAGTCTGCCGGTGAACTGATGTCAGATAAGGTTGCTATAACAGCTGAAGAGCCTTCTATAAGGGCTGATGCACCCACTAGAGATGCACTGATTGTTTATGCTTTACTCAGTCGGTTAGGTAAAAAATGTACTAAGAACGAGGTATTGGAGGCTGTTTCTGCAAGTGCAGCTGACACCCAAATTGGGTGGGCTACAGACGCTATCAGTGGATTTGGGTTTTTATGTAATACGGGAAATGTAAAATTTTCTGCTATCAATTCGTCTATATTGCCTGCCTTGGCATTAGGTACGAATGGGCAACTCATAATTTTGGAAGAAATCCAAGAAGACCGTATTTCAGCTTACGATAGTCAGAATACAGAAAAAAGATACTTTACTGAGAAAGAGTTTAAAGACTGGTTTTCCGGTCAGCTAATCTATGCTGAACCCGCTTTGGAAGATTCTAAAACCATAAAAGAGCGGTTGAAGGCTTTGAGCCCTTTGCGAACTCTTGGTACGGCACGGTTTCTTTGGGTGGCGGTCGCAGCATTGCTGTCAAATATCTTAGGCCTCTCAACTTCATTATTTATAATGGTGGTCTACGATCGGGTGTTACCCAACCAGGCAATTGACTCGCTTTATGGACTGGCAATTGGCGTAGGTATCGCCATTCTTTTTGATACAATTTTAAAGGGAGCACGCAGCCGAATAGTGGCTAGGGCATCTGTGCGTGCGGACATCGCAGTGAATGAAGATATCTTTGAACAATTTGTTGAAGTGTCAAACACAAAAGACCGGAAATCAGTTGGTGAACTTTCGACTGTGATGCGAGACTTTGAGGTCTTCCGAGAATTTATGAGTTCAGCCACCATTCTAACGCTTGTTGATCTACCGTTTGTATTGGTATTTGTTGGAGTAATTTATCTCATTGGTGGTCCTTTGTTTATAGTCCCACTAATCTGCATACCGACGATACTAATTATAATTCTGGCAGTGCAACCAATATTGGCGCGGAACTCTGCGGCCGTGTCGGCATCTGCTACGTCGCGTCAGGGTCTGCTTGTAGAAATACTTGGTGGGCTGGAACCACTGCGCGCTAATGGCGCGTTCGCATTTATGAAACGTAAGTTTCAGACCCAGTCAAATTTTTATGCTAAAGCTAACCATCAGGCAAAAAGCTACGCAGAAATAAATGGAAATATAATTCAAATAGTCCAGCAGGTCGCGCAAGTTGCAATCATAGTATATGGGTTTCATCTATTTGCAGATCAGATAATTACGATGGGCTCCATAATAGCAGTTGTCATCTTGTCTGGACGGGCGCTAGGACCTCTAGCAAAGGTTGGTCAAACCCTTGGAAGGGCCAATGCGGCTTATGTTGCCCGAGGAAACTTAATTAGGTTTCTGTCGGCGCCGCGAATGCGCAATAGTGGTGCAACGTCAATGACTGCCAGTGTTCAAAATTCTGCGATAGAGTTGCATAACGTCACCCTCAAACTGTCTGAAATGGGTCGGCCACTTCTTAATGGGTTCAATCTTTCGATAAAGAAAGGTGAAAAAGTAGCTATAGTAGGACGTACTGGCTCAGGAAAAACTTCTTTAATAAAAGTGATTATTGGGTTGTTATCTCCAGAAACTGGTTCAATTATGATAAATGGATCTGACGTCCGTCAATATGCGCGCGCGGACCTTTTTCGCACTGTTGGAACTGTTTTCCAAGATTCATGGCTTTTCTCTGGAACAATTCGCGATAATGTTTCCATGGGGCAGGATGACTGTAGTGAACAAAATATTATTGAGTGTTTGAGAGCTGCGGGAGCCAATTTTATTGGTGATGGTACCAGTGCGGATCTGGATTTCCTAATCCAAGATCAAGGAAGCAATCTATCTGGTGGACAAAGACAATCGGTAATGATGGCGCGGGCACTGGTTTTTAATCCCGACATCTTCCTATTTGATGAGCCCACGAGCGCGATGGACGGGCTTACCGAGGCTGAAGTGATATCGAGCCTTTCCTCAAGCCTAGGTGAAAAAACCCTTGTAGTCGTGACCCACAAGATGCCAGTGGTCGCCATGTGTGACCGTGTTCTAGTGATGGATAATGGCAAGCTAGTTGGGGATGGTACGAAGGACGCATATTTTGAGTTGCTTCAAAAACATTCAGAGCAGAAGGCTAAGTAAGATGAACCCAAGCCAAAATGATGGATCTGGGTCAAAAGATTATTTTATGATCCTTACGGTTACCTTAATTTTTGGAATTTTTATGGTGTGGGCCAACTACACTCATTTGGATTTAGTAACGCGAGGCGGTGGACGGGTAATTGCGGCCGGTCAGAATAAAAATGTGCAGTCCCCTGAGCGGGGAACGATAGCCACTTATATGGTGGAGGAGGGAACTGTTGTTAGTTCTGGGCAAATTATTGCCACAATCAACCCTATTGAGGCGGCGGGTGTGTTAGAGGAATTGGAAGCGAGACTTGCGAACCTAAATATCCGGCTTGTCAGGCTAGATGCGGAGTTAGAAAATAAGCCAGTATCTGTTGTTACAAAACTGAGTAGTTCGTATTCAAAAGCGCTTGTTGA
>Ga0302114_10002820_pt1 | contig 11050 bp, 9 predicted proteins | sample AG5_Surface_MG_FD_203107 | JGI IMG/M metagenome (GOLD analysis project Ga0302114, IMG submission 203107) | Marine microbial communities from Western Arctic Ocean, Canada - AG5_Surface | ecosystem: Environmental > Aquatic > Marine > Oceanic | place: Canada: Western Arctic Ocean | collected...
TAATAACATCGCGAAAGAACACAGTGGGCTTTCCGTTTTTGCAGGCGTTGGCGAGCGAACCCGAGAAGGGAACGATTTCTATCATGAAATGGGCGATGCGGGCGTTTTGGATAAGATTTCCATGGTCTTTGGCCAGATGAATGAGCCCCCCGGAAACCGGCTAAGGGTTGCCTTGTCTGGCCTCACCATGGCTGAGAAATTCCGGGATGACGGCAAAGACGTTTTATTCTTTGTCGACAACATCTATCGTTATACCTTAGCGGGAACCGAAGTGTCTGCACTGCTGGGCCGAATGCCATCGGCGGTGGGTTATCAGCCAACGCTTGCTGAAGAAATGGGCGTCTTGCAGGAGCGGATTACGACGACGAAATCCGGTTCGATTACCTCAATCCAGGCCGTTTATGTGCCAGCGGATGATTTGACTGATCCCTCTCCAGCAACCACCTTTGCGCATTTGGATTCAACCGTGACCTTGTCCCGTGATATTGCATCCCTTGGGATTTATCCTGCGGTTGATCCACTGGATTCAACCTCCAGGCAGCTTGACCCATTGGTCGTTGGGCAAGAGCATTATGACGTGGCGCAAGGCGTACAAAGCGTCTTGCAGAAATACAAAGAGCTGAAAGACATCATTGCGATTCTGGGTATGGATGAGCTCTCAGAAGAAGACAAGTTGACGGTTTATCGCGCGCGAAAGATTAGCCAATTTTTCTCTCAGCCCATGCACGTCGCCGAGGTCTTTACCGGCACGCCTGGCGTTTACGTGCCTTTGTCAGACACGATCCGCAGCTTCAAAGGGATCTTGGAAGGCGATTACGATGATTTGCCGGAGTCTGCTTTCAGCATGGTTGGTAGTATTGAGCAAGCCATCGAGAAAGCAAAAACACTCTAAGCCGGTAACGGGATTAGAAAGGATAAGATATGGCCACCTCCGTACATTGCAGTATTGTTAGCGCAGAGCAGGAAATTTTCTCCGGTCTGGTTGAGATGGTTGTGGCGACCGGCACCATGGGCGAGTTGGGGATCCTGCCAGGTCACGCGCCCTTGTTGAGCGGCATCAAACCCGGCCCGATTAGATTGGTACTTGAAGGTGGCGTAGATGAAATCTTCTTCGCATCCGGCGGCTTTATTGAAGTGCAGCCAACCTCGATTACGGTTTTAGCCGATACCGCTATCCGAGCAGATAACATTGATGAAGCGGCCGCTGCTGAAGCCGAGGGCAAGGCTCAAGCAGAACTCAAGGATCAACGCTCAGAGGTGGATTTTGCCCGGGTGACGGCGGACCTTCAGGAGCAAGCGGCGATGCTGCGAACCGTTCGCAAAATGCGAGAACAGAAAAATAGAATCTGATCCTAGCAAATCCCAAAGGGCGAAATGAAAACCACGCTGAATTCACCCGCGCCAACATTTAATTAAAACACGCAATTTAGAGCCCAGACAGCAGTGGTTCAGGGGGTGCGTGCGCGGTAAACTCTCATGATGAATCCTCCACTCGAAATTTGTGTCTTGGCTGCGGGCAAAGGCACCCGTATGAAGACGATGATCCCGAAAATGCTGCAGCCGATCGCGGGCACGCCGATGATCGCCCATGTGGTCTCAACGGCGCGGGCGTTGAAGTCGGTGAAAACCCATCTCATCGTCTCTGAAGATCACGCCGCCCTGAAAGCTGCGATCGAAGATCAGGGCGATCTCAATTGGGTGGTCCAAAAAGAACAGCTCGGCACGGGTCACGCCGTGCAACAGGCGGCACCCTTTTTTATGGCGGATTCCGCGGTTCTGGTGCTTTTGGGGGATGTGCCGCTTCTGCAGCCAGAAACCCTGCAGGCTTTGCTGGAGGATCCTGCGGATGTTGCCGTGCTTACGGTTCATCTACCGAATCCAGCAGGCTATGGTCGAATTCAGCGTGATGCTGCGGGCTGCGTCATCGGCATTGTCGAGGACAAGGACACAAGCCCCGCGGAGCGCGCCATTACTGAGATCAATTCCGGCATCTTTAAGATCGGCCAAGGCTTGTTGCCAGACCTGTTAGCGCAATTGACCAACCACAATGAGCAAGGTGAGTACTACCTGACCGATATCGTCTCGATTGCCGTGGCAAGGGGCTTAAACGTGGCGTCCATTACGACCGACCAGGTCGAAGCCGTCAGCGGCGTGAATGACCTGGTTCAGCTCGCCGCAGCGGAACGGTTTTTTCAACGCCGGCAAGCGCAGCAATTAATGCGCGCGGGCGTTCGGATGCTCGATCCGGCTCGAGTCGATATTCGAGGCGCTGTGACCTTTGGCCGTGACGTGGTGCTGGATGTGAATACCGTCCTTGAAGGCCCGTGCCATATTGGTGATGGGGTTGTCGTTGAAGCCGGGAGTGTTATTAAAAACAGCGAGGTTGGGGACAACTGTCTGATTAAATCCCATTCATCGCTAGAGGGTGCAAGCCTTGCCCAAGATTGCCAGGTTGGGCCCTATGCGCGGTTGCGGCCGGGCGCGGTTTTGGGTGCTGGCGTTGCCATTGGTAATTTTGTGGAAGTAAAGCAAACCACGATGGGGCCAGGCAGCAAGGCCAGTCATCTAAGTTATTTGGGCGACGCCACCATCGGCTCCCGGGTCAACATCGGCGCGGGCACCATCACCTGTAATTACGATGGGGTGAATAAATGGCAGACCATTTTAGAAGATGAGGTGTTTGTCGGCTCGAACACGGCCTTAGTGGCGCCGATCACGGTCGGGCGCGGCGCGACGATCGGCGCTGGGTCGACCATCACGGGCGCGATTCCGGATGCCGCGCTCGGCGTGGCTCGGGGTCGCCAGCGCAATATTGAAGACTGGCCGCGTCCAGAAAAAATGCTTGATGCGCCGGGTCTGGTGAAAAAAGTAAAACAACCTAAGGCTGGAGACTAAACGATGTGTGGGATTGTGGGCGCAGCTGCCGAACGTAATGTTGTGGGCATCTTGTTAGAAGGGCTGCAGCGACTGGAATACCGAGGTTACGATTCCGCCGGGCTGACGGTGATGAATGCCGATCAACACATTAAGCGTTATCGGGCGGTTGGCAAAGTTCAGGCGCTGAAAGACACTTGCCATGCGGCGGCGCCTGTCGGGACCATTGGGATTGCGCATACTCGGTGGGCAACCCACGGCAAGCCCACTCAAAACAACGCCCATCCGCACTTGTCTTGCGAGGCGGTATCTTTAGTGCATAACGGGATCATCGAAAACCACGAGGCGCTTCGTCAGGAACTCACCGAACAGGGTTATCATTTCGAGTCTGAAACCGATACCGAAGTGATGGCGCATTTGATTCATCATTTGGTTGCGGCTTGTGGTGATTTTCGGCAAGGGGTCAGCCAGGCGTTGACTCGCTTAGAGGGTGCCTATGCCATCGCGGTTCAGCATCGTGACTTTCCAGATCGACTCATTGGTGCCCGTCAGGGTAGTCCACTGGTGGTGGGTCTCGGGATTGGTGAGAATTTTATTGCCTCGGATCCTCAGGCTTTGCGCCCGGTCACCGATCGGTTCATTTATTTAGAAGAGGGCGAGCTGGTTGAATTGACCCGAAGCGAGGTGTCGATCTTCGGCGGTCGTGAAACGTCGGTCGCGAGTCGGGCGGTGACGCTGGATTCGCGCGATGATGCGGCCGACAAAGGGACTTTCCGGCATTTTATGCTCAAGGAAATTTACGAGCAGCCCAAAGCCATCCGCAATACGCTCCAAGGTCGCGTTGGGAAAACGACTATTTTAAGTCAAGCCTTCGGCGTTGAAGCGGGCTTATTATTTGAACAAGCTGAATCGGTTCAGATCGTTGCATGTGGGACCAGCTATTACAGTGGTTTGGTGGCGAGATACTGGGTTGAGGCCTTAACTGGGCTGACCTGTCAGGTCGAGATCGCAAGCGAATGGCGATACCGAACTGTCGCGGTTGCGCCGAACACGTTATTTATGACCCTGTCTCAATCGGGTGAGACGGCAGACACCTTAGCAGCCTTGCGGCAATCAAAATCCCTCGGGTATTTAGGCAGCCTTTGTATTTGCAATGTGCCCAATAGTTCGCTGGTCCGGGAGTCGGATCTAAGCCTCATGACCGAAGCGGGCACGGAAATCGGGGTGGCGTCCACGAAAGCGTTTACCACGCAACTTGCGGATCTGTTGATGTTCTCGATGGCGCTCGGAAAATACCATGGTTTAACACCCGAACTCGAAAGCGAGCTCGTTCAGGCGCTGCATGACCTGCCAATGCGACTGGAAGAGACGCTAGAAATTAATGAACAGGTCAAGGCTTGGGCGGAACAATTCATCGACAAAGACCACGCCTTGTTTTTGGGTCGGGGCCTGCATTACCCCATTGCAATGGAAGGGGCTTTAAAGCTCAAAGAGATTTCCTATATCCACGCGGAAGGGTATCCGGCGGGTGAACTCAAGCACGGGCCTTTAGCGTTGGTAGACGAGCAGATGCCGGTGGTTTGTGTGGCGCCAACCGATGAGCTGCTGGAAAAAGTGAAGTCCAATTTGCAAGAAGTTGCCGCCCGTGGCGGCGCGCTGTACGTCTTTACCGATCATCAAGCCGATTTTTCGGATTTTAGTGATACCCAAGTGATTATTTTGCCGCCCCTGCATCCGATGGTTGCGCCAATCGCCTTTGTTTTGCCGTTGCAATTGCTCGCCTACCATGTGGCAGTGCTTCGGGGCACGGATGTTGATCAGCCCAGGAATCTCGCGAAGTCGGTGACTGTGGAGTAGATTTTATCCGGGAACAAATTCTGATTGTTCTTGTAAAGATTGTGATGGGTTAACAATTTCTTTTTGAGCGCTTGATAATCTGCCTCGCCAAGGTCTCTTATCCCAAAGATGAAGACAATGAGCCGAACCATCTAAATCCTGGCGTTGCAGGGCTCTATCTTTGTTAGACCCCAGAACTAACCGATATACAAAGGGTACGATTATGGAAGGTCTGGCGGCAGCCGCATTTTGTTTTGGTCTTATGGGCGTTGTTGCGTTCGTTCGCTTAGAAAAACTGATTAAAACGCTGAAAGAAAAAGGGATCCTTGATCAAGACTACAAGGATGAGTAATGAACGCGCTGCAACGATTGGCTGGCACCGCCTGCTAGCGCTTTCAAGCGGCAACGCTTAGCGCTGGATTACGGGTCTGTGTGGACGAATCAAGTCAGCTGCCGGAGCGCTGCGAGCAATACGCCCTAACTTGTGCTGAGCTCGGTTTGCTCGATCACCGTGGTCTTAATGATATCTTCAAAGGTCCCATCGGGTTTGGTCACCACCAGTCGGTCAGATGATGGATGATTTAATTGGGGATCTATGCGCCCGACAACCTCCAAGCGTTCACCCGTTTGCCAGTGTTTGAAAATGACTTTGTGCATCACTCGGATAGCCTCGGATAGCGAATTTTGAAAGGGGGTTTAAGGAACGCGAGTGTACCGGATGCGCGATGGCGTGGGTACTGTTCTGGGTATCCTTTTGCCCAACCTCATGAAAAAGGGTTGGTTTCGGTGTTAAAACGTCGCAGTGATGACTGCAGGCGGTTCGAGGCAATCAACGGCCTTGCCCTAGATGGTTGCCGGGCCTTGGTGGGTTAGACGATTTCGATGATCCGTCTGGTCATTAATCCAGCTTCCATCAGTCCATCACATACGTGAAGCGATCGGCTTCCACCAGAATGGCTTCCCGATCGAGTGTCTCGGGCACAACGAAGTGACCCTGTCGTCCACAAAAACCGGTTGGTTGGATAAACTCTTCGACTAAGTGGTATTTCGGTCGATTGGTGTAATCATCGAACAAGATGGTGCAACCTGGCTTTGCTTTGGCGAGGCTATACAGGAAGCAGGCCACTCGAAATCGGCCGTCAACCAGAACAAGGTCAGGATCTGCGCCCCTTGACCAGACTGATTGGACATAGTCTTTGAACTGAAGGCGCCGATCGAAGTTGTTGGGTCTGCCTGCCCAACCGATTGGGCCAAGATCGACCCAGGTGACATCAAACCGGTCTGATGCTTTGGCCTCAGCGCGTACGTGATTGATCCAATGCTCGGAGGTATCGACTGCCAGCACCCGCGCCGTTGTATTCTGCAACACCCAGATACTGGATTTACCCACACCATATTCGGCATAGACCTGGGCATCTTTCATCACAGATTTGAAAATCTGATCATCACCATCAAACAGGAAATTCTTATTTCGCTTGCGTAACGACAGCGTCCACTTATTCACAAAGTTCACAGGCAATCTTCTTAACGGGCAGAACGCAAGAATATCACTAAGCGGGGATATCAAGGCAATTGCAACGTCATAATCCGCGCGGGTCCAGAACGAAATGTTACACTTGGAACTTGCAAGCCCTTTCGTTTCAAAGCCGGTTTGTGATGGTGCAAATGGCACGCCAATCCAGGAATGGACCCTTTTATGGATGTTACTGAAATACTTGAGTCGTTGAATCCTGAGCAACGCGCGGCTGTCACCGCGCCGCAAGGCAGCGCGCTCGTCTTAGCGGGCGCTGGCAGCGGTAAAACCCGAGTGCTCACCCAACGCATCGCGTGGCTTGCACAAACTCAAGGGTTGTCGCCTTTTGGCATTTTAGCCGTGACCTTTACCAACAAAGCGGCGGCGGAAATGCGTTCTCGAATTGAAGAACACCTCGGCATGCCGCTGCGGGGCATGTGGGTTGGCACCTTTCATAGTCTGGCACACCGATTTTTAAGAGCCCATTGGATGGATGCCGGCTTGGATCAAAATTTTCAAATCATCGACGCTGATGATCAGCTGCGTTTGGTTAAGCGGATCCTTTCGAGCCTGTCGATTGATGATAAAAAATGGCCGGCGAAACAAGCGGTATGGTGGATTAATGCCCAGAAGGATGAAGGCCTTCGACCGCCGCATATTCAAGATGAGGGTGATTTGTATATCCGGACTCATCTATCGATTTATCGAGCTTATGAGGAGGCCTGCGACCGCGGCGGTATGGTCGACTTTGCTGAGCTCTTGCTTAGGATGCACGAGACCTTGCTGGCGCAGCCAGCGCTGCTCAATCATTATCGGGATCGGTTTAAAGCGATTTTGGTCGATGAGTTTCAAGATACCAATGCCATTCAGTATGCTTGGTTGCGGATACTCACTGGGGATGCCGATAAGCTCATGGTTGTTGGGGATGATGACCAATCGATCTATGGTTGGCGGGGCGCAAAAATCGAGAACATTCAACGTTTTCAGTTGGATTACCCAAAGGCTGTCAGTTATCGCCTTGAACAGAATTATCGCTCAACCGGCACCATTTTGGATGCGGCCAACGCCTTGATTGAGCACAATACCGATCGTTTGGGCAAAGCGCTTTGGACGGATTTGGGTCAGGGTGATCCATTGTCCCTGTATGCGGCTTACAACGAAATCGATGAGGCGCGTTACATCGTTGAGCGCATCAAGAACTTTTTTGCCGAGGGCAATGCCTACCGCGACTGCGCCATCCTTTATCGTTCTAACGCGCAATCCCGGGTTTTGGAAGAAGCGATGTTGCGCAGTCAATTGCCCTACCGAATTTATGGCGGCCAACGATTTTTTGAACGGGCAGAAATCCGATCCGCCTTGGCGTATCTTAAATTACTCAGTCAGCGCCATAGTGATGCCGCTTTCGAGCGGGTAGTGAACCTGCCGCCCCGAGGCATCGGGGATAAATCGATTCAGATTATTCGCGATGCAGCGCGGTCATCAAACCAATCGCTTTGGACGGCGGCTTTGAAGCTTACAACCGAGGGCGGACTAACACCCCGGGCGAGCAGCGCCGTCAGCGGTTTTCTGAGTCTGATTGATGATCTAGACGTTGCAACGGAAAACCTCGACTTAGCTCATCTGATTGAAGAGGTTATCGATGCATCCGGCCTGAAGGCCTTTTATGAAAAAGAAGGCGGAGAGAAAGGTCAGGCCAGGCTTGAAAACTTAGAGGAACTGGTGACTGCCGGCCAAACGTTTGACCCGGATGATGTGCCGCTATTTGACGACGCGGTGCAACCCGATATGACCTTGTTGGATGAGTTTCTAAGCCAGGCGGCGTTAGAGGCTGGCGCCGGGCAAGGTGATCCAAACCAAGACAGTATCCAGATGATGACCATGCACAGCGCCAAAGGCTTGGAGTTCCCGCTCGTGTTTTTGGCCGGTCTTGAAGAAGGTCTGTTTCCCCATCAAATGTCCATGGATGAGCCGGGCCGCATGGCAGAAGAACGACGGCTTTGCTATGTTGGGGTTACGCGCGCCATGAAAAAGCTTTACCTAACCTATGCCGAGTCTCGGCGCCTTAATGGTACAGATCGCTACAACCGGGTCAGCCGGTTTGTGCAGGAAATACCGGCAACGCTCATCGAAGAGGTGCGCTCGCACGAGGCGATCGTTCGGCCTGCCTATCAAACCAGCCATCAGGTTAAACGGGTTGCGAGCGACGTCTCGGGCACTGAATTTCAACTCGGCCAAAAGGTGGGCCATGCGAAGTTCGGCGAGGGCGTGATCTTGAATTATGAAGGCCATGGCCAGCAGGCCCGAGTGCAGGTTAAATTTGAGGCCGTTGGAACCAAGTGGCTGATGTTGTCGTTCGCTAAATTACAACCCATTTAAGTGAGATCGTTCATGAAATTTCTATCGGTGAGTGTCGTTATATGCACCCTGTTTTTGGCAAGTTGTGGGCCAACCACTTCTGCGCCCGAAGAAGGGGCCTCGGTTGATCTGAATAAAATTTATCGGTGGCGGATGGTGACCACCTGGCCGAAAAACTTTCCGGGGATGGGCATGGCGCCTGAAAAAATTGCCGAAAGGGTTCGGGTCATGAGCAGGGGCCGCCTGGATATCACAGTATATGGTGCTGGGGAGGTTGTACCGGCGCTCGAAACCTTTGAAGCGGTGTCCCAGGGGACGGTGCAGATGGGCCACGGCGCGTCGTATTACTGGCGGGGCAGTGTCCCGGCGGCACAATTTTTTACGGCAGTTCCCTTTGGACTGTCAGCCCAAGAGATGAACGGTTGGCTCTTGCATGGCGGCGGCATGGCTTTGTGGGAAGAGCTTTATGCGCGTTTCAATTTGGTCCCGATTTCTGGTGGGAACACCGGAACTCAGATGGCGGGTTGGTTTAATAAAGAAATTAATCGTCTCAGTGATCTTCAAGGGGTCAAGATGCGGATCCCAGGGTTGGGCGGCGAAGTCTTTGAAGCGGCTGGCGGTACGGCCGTGAATATTCCTGCCGGCGAGATCTTCACCAGCCTGCAAACCGGCGTTATTGATGCGGCAGAATGGGTTGGCCCCTTTAACGATCTGGTCCTCGGCTTTCATCAGGTCGCGAAATACTACTATTACCCCGGCTGGCAAGAGCCCGGGCCAAACCTTGAGCTCATCATCAATCAGCAAGCCTTCAATACGCTGCCAAAAGATTTACAAGCCATGCTGCGCAATGCCGCACTTGCGGTGAACAATGATGTGTTATCTGAATATACCGCGCGGAATAACCAGGCGTTGAAAGAACTGGTTGAGGTGCACAAGGTTCAGGTGCGACGTCTACCCGATGATGTCTTGGCCGCGCTTAAAGTGATCTCGGACGAGAAGGTCCAGGCGCTCGTCGGCGATGATCCGCTGAATCAACGCATCTTTGAGTCTTACCAGGCTTATCGCCGCAGTGTGATGGATTATAACGAACTGTCTGAGCGCGCGTTTCACAATACCCGGGCCAAGCTTGAAGGTTACGCGCCGTAAAGCTTTCCTGGCAGCCAGGTTGCAAGCCACGGCTGCCACGCGAGGGTCAGCAGCAAGATGATCTGAATCACGATAAAGGGGACGACCCCCCGATAGATGTCGGCGGTTTTGACGGTATCTTTGGCAACCCCTCGCAGATAAAACAGGGCGAAGCCAAATGGCGGTGTTAAGAAAGAGGTTTGCAGATTAATCGCAATCATAATGCCCAACCAAATGGGGTCGACGCCCATGGCCATCAAAATCGGGCCCACAATGGGGACCACGACAAACGTAATCTCGATAAAGTCCAAGATAAACCCGAGTAGAAAAATCACCGCCATCACGATGATCAAGGCTCCGGTCACGCCGCCCGGCATCTGATCAAACAGGTGCGCCACCACTTCATCGCCGCCAAACCCGCGAAACACGAGTGAAAACATCGACGCGCCGATAAGGATAAAGAACACCATGGCGGTGGTTTCAGTGGTTGAGACGAGGCCAGACTTTAACTCAGCAAAGCTCAGGCTGCGGCGTACCAATGCTAGAACGAAGGCCCCTAACGCCCCGATCCCGGCGGCTTCGGTTGGGGTTGCGGCGCCAAAAAGAATCGAACCTAAAACAAGGCCGATGAGGGACAGGGGTGGCAAGGCGCTCATCAGAAGTTGCCGCAGTGGCACCTTGGGCAGACTCGCTGCTGGCGCCAGCGACGGCCTCACGATGGCGATGGTGAGCATGAGTAAGCAATACAATCCCACTAAGACAAAGCCAGGCAGAATCGCGCCTGCAAACAGGTCACCGACCGAAATGGATTTAGGGTTGAAAATACCCAGACTCAATTGGGCCTGTTGGTAACCGCTGCTAATGACATCACCCAGAAGCACCAAGGCGATCGATGGCGGGATAATCTGGCCAAGGGTCCCGGTGGCGCACACGGTCCCGGTTGCAAGCGCCGGATGATAGCCAGCACGTAACATCGTGGGCAATGCCATGAGGCCCATGGTGACCACGGTTGCGCCAACAATCCCAGTGCTGGCCGCCATCATCATCCCGACTAAGCAGACCGCCAACCCAAGCCCGCCTGGCATCCGGCCAAAGGCACGGGTCATCCCGTCGAGTAAGTCTTCTGCGATTCGGGAGCGCTCGAGGATCACGCCCATTAGCACGAACAAGGGCACCGCAATCAGCGTTTGGTTGGTCATAATACCGTAGAGGCGGTTGGGCATGGCATAGAGAAACGCCAAATCGAAATGTCCGGCAAGGATGCCAAAGCCTGCTGCGATGAGGGCGGTACCGGCCAGGGTCAATGCCACTGGATAGCCGAGAAGCAGGAATCCGAAAACGGCCAGA
>Ga0302114_10002821_pt1 | contig 11048 bp, 12 predicted proteins | sample AG5_Surface_MG_FD_203107 | JGI IMG/M metagenome (GOLD analysis project Ga0302114, IMG submission 203107) | Marine microbial communities from Western Arctic Ocean, Canada - AG5_Surface | ecosystem: Environmental > Aquatic > Marine > Oceanic | place: Canada: Western Arctic Ocean | collected...
GGGTTCGAAGCGGTGAGGTAATAAATTTGAATAATTATGAAATTGTTAAACCACCCAAAAGTTGTTCTAAAGTTGGGGGGGGGCTTTGATCGAGTAAATTAAACAAAAAGAATATCATGAAAATTGTTGTTAGTTTTGAATAAATTTTCGCACGCTTGCTCCGACGCTCGACCGCCGCCTTGGCCGGTTCTTGCCGTTTTCTAGCTCTAACGCTTTCAGTTGACGGAGGTTGGCGTCCGGAATGAACTCGTCGCCGACAGAGGAAATGAAATTTGGAGTGAACCACGCCGGTTCTGTTCGCACCCACTCCGCCCAGTTGTCGCGCATGTAGGCGATCACTTCGTCCTTGATGCTCTCCGTGTAGCTGCTGTGGTTGTCGAAGATGGTGAGCATCTTCGTCTCAGGATCATCGCTCTTCCTGAGCGAGTCGATGGTGAACTGCCAGCCCGTTATTGTTGATGTGAAGGTGTGGTAGAATTCTGATTTCGTTGCGACCAGGAACGCCACCGCGCACGCTAACCACGTGATCGCCAGGAAGGTGAACGCCGAGTTCAGCATATCAGGGTCTGTTTTGTCTTCTATTGAGCTCTTCCTGTAGAAGTACAGCGAAACGAAGGGGTAACACTGACTCACAATCGTCTGGAACGAGAACAAAGCCCCGCCACAAATTTTTGGGCCTCGGAGGTGCAGCATGCCTGCACGTGGGGGGGGAAAGTTGTTAGAATGTGATCAAATCACCTCTCTCTCATTATAGCGCTCACTCACCTGTGTAATCCACTAGCACCTTAAATACAGCGTGGCCAACCAATGCAGCCGAATATTTTACCCAGCCCTCGAGCCCAACGACCCAAGTAACGTAGTCCCTCCTCACTATTTTGTATAGATGGTACAAAACTTGCTCGGCCAGTATGATGCCGAAGGTAAGCTCCTTGCTCACCGAGAGGAGCAGAGCGGTGCCAATGGTGCGGCTGAGGTTGTGTAGACTGGCAAGCAGAATCAACAAAACGAACGTGATTCCGCGTTCCGTGCTGCCGTCCTTGATGTAGCCGTAGAACAGCGGCACTTCCTTCCTGTTTGCAACTGACACGTCCATGTCGTACGAGATCATGGCGCTCGAAAAGCCGGTCGTCAAGGTGCTTATCAAGATCGAAATCAAGAGGAACATCGTCTTCTCCGGCGAGTTGATGAACATGTAGGCCTGCAGAAGACTTCCGGGTATGCTCTCGAACGCAAGCTCAGCGCATTTCCCAGTAACCATTTCAACAAGCGGAGTCACTTTTGAATCCTTGTCTTTGTGGCCAGTTGCCACCCTAAACGCGTCCACTCCAGGTTTCAAAAATGTGACAACGAACGCCAGTTCTCGCAAGATAACCCACTTGCTTTTTTTCATGTTCTGGATATACGCAGCAAGAAGCTGCACACATAAAGATGACCCAATCATGGCGATCAGTGAGTTCGCTCCTGACGTGTTGCCGCTCGCTTGGTAGGTGTTGATTACCCCCATATCAGTTATCATATCCATGATTGAGAGAAGAGCGCCCAATGTCACGCGTTTTGCGAGCCCCATGTTGGACGACACGAGAAGATGCTGCGCCGAGCGAGCCAAACGAATACGAATTGAGTGGAATTATGTTAGAATTTGACCAAAAAATTTGTTTCGTCAAGCACACACACCTTTGCCACTGCCGTCATGATTGAGCCGAATACAGGGGAGTGATCGAAGAGGGGTTGCAGAGTTGTGTTGGCAAGCCGCCACGCGTCCACGGCTACAGCAAACTCCTTGTTTGCTAGGAGGTGCTTCCGGAAGGATTTGCCCAGACGAGCAGCTTCCTCCTCGGTGAGGTTTTGGAGAGGAGATATATCGCCATTTTGAGATGGAAACACCCAGGCCTTGTTGAGTTTGAACGATGCCGCATTGGTGAGGACGTTCGCGAGAAGGATCTCAACGTTGGGGCAAATTGCGAGGATGGGGGCGAGGAAGGCATATTCAGCGAAAATCCTTTTAACATGTGATTCATTGTTTTTGAGGTTTTTGCTTCGGAACTCTATCAGCCCTTCAGCTACATTCTTCCACGCAGTGCTGTTGCTGGTGTTGGTGTTGGTGTTGGTGTTGGTGTTGGTGTTGGTGTTGGTGTTGGTGTTGGTGTTGGTGTTGGCGTCGGTATTGTTGCTCACTTCCCTGCTGAGGATCTCAGCATGAAGAGTCTTTCTATGAAAGAGCAGCTCCGCAATCTGAGCCGCCCATCGCGCTTCTGCAAGCTGAAGTTCATTCTTGTGGTCTTCGTCCCGCCTTCTCAGTTCCATTTTATGAGTCACTTCTCGATCCGCTTGGCCGGCAATGTGGGTCACAAGAAGTTCGTTCAGGGCGGTATTTTGGTCTCGAAGTTGAGCCAACTCCTCAAAGATGCGATTTGTCGCAGTCAATTCACCACTTTTCATTGCGTTACGAATCTTTCTTGAATTCTATATGGCGTTACTTATCGCTGTGTGGCAGTTGCAGGTTGCGTTGATTTTGTTAAGAGATTTTTGTCTTTAGCACGTGTAGGTGTTTCGGTTGGGATTCGGATTATTCCTCTGTGTTTTCGGATTATTCCTTTTAAATTTGCACCATAATTTTAAAAACCACAAAAGTTGTTCTCTTGTCACTCGCTTTCTGCTCTGCATGATGAAGACTTCTACTTGTTACTTGTTACTTGTTACTCGCTTCTGCTCTGCTCTGCATTGAGATTGATGGCCTCACTGCGCACTTCTTCCCCAAAACATTCGTTGCACCTCAGGTGAATTCCGGTAACCCTCTTTCTGCGCGTAGGTGAGCACCGCAACCAGCCTGTCAATTTCTCCAACAACGTCGGTAACTCGATGTTGGCTATATCTGCCCGAGAAAACTGACAGGGTACCGGGCTCGAACACCAAATCGCTCACACCCTCTTCGTTCTCTACAACTTTTTCAACTTGCTCATAGACCATTTGGCTGTCGCTCTTCCTCAGCCTGTCGGTGTATTGGAAAACCCCGCCCGCCTCGGGTTTTTGGAGCATGATAGTGGTTGAAAACTCGCTCTCGTCGAAGTGAAAACCATGCGCCCACCCTTTTTTGAAGACGTTAATACTGCACTTTCCAAGCGGGTCGTCTGACAAGTGTAAATTTTCAACCCCAGTCACCGCTTGAACCAACGCTATCACGCGAGGATCTTGGTAGACGGACAAAAGAACGCCGCTTTTTGGAAGCTCATCACCGGCAATGCTCGCAACCTTGGTATTTAGTAGTTTGTTCCGAATGTGGGAGTTTGAGAAGCTCGGATCTTGGGGGAGAAGGTACACATTGTGCATCGTATCTGTTACAAAACATTCAATGGTTTCGCCAGTTTCATTCTTGGATTCTGAAACTGCTTCAGTGATTGCTTCTTTGGTGAGGAAGTTTTGGAAGGTGGCCATGCCGGTCTTCAGGTACTTTTTTCGTGCATTTTGCACCGCTGGGTGAGTGAAGATTGTTTTTAGAGAAGCTGAGGTGAGGAATGGGTAGAGCTTCACGTTGAACATGGCGCTTATCCTAATTTATTTAGAAAACAAGCAAATTTTTTTCAAACACTTGAAGTAAATTCTCACGATGAGCGGCAGCTACGGAGCGATTTTGGCACAAGAGGACTCTAACTCACTCCCACCAACAAAAACTCATTTCCCCGCCCATGATGATGAGCACTCCCTACAACAAACTACTTCCCTCCAACTGAAAAGATTTTTGTCCTTTGGTACTCTCATCATCCTTGCCTTCTTCGCCCTCGCCCTGTGCCTGTTCAAAACCCACTATAACATTGATTTGGACGTCATCGTTGCGAACAGGGACAATGGCCCTCCAACTTTGGCTTGTTCCCGGGGTCTGCCCCCTGATGGTGGCATAACTGGCTATTTCCAACTTCCATCGAACAAGAACCTTAATTACTTTTACTATTTTGCTGCGTCTAAAAACACCCCAATGGAGGACGCACCGCTATTGATTTGGATGTCCGGCGGACCTGGCTGCTCTAGTTTGCTTGCCAGCTACATGGAGAACGGCCCTTGCCGTGTTTCACGGAATAACGAAACGAAAGATCCCGAGACTACAATCAACGAGTACAGCTGGAACGAAAACGCAAATGTTGTGTGGGTTGATCAGCCAGCTGACGTTGGCTTGTCTTTCGGCGACGACGGAAATTCGACCCTATTCTCCCACCGGGAGGTGTCCGCGAACATGCTCGCCTTCCTTCATCGGTGGCAGCAGCGATTTCCAGACAGCCACAACGGCGAGCTTTTTATATTTGCGGAGAGCTTCGGGGGGCACTATGCACCCGCAGTGGCAAGGGCTTACTTCGACGCGGAGGTGCTCGGTGTGGCGCCTCCTGGACTGAAATTGGCAGGCTTTGGAGTTGGAAATGGGCTAACAAATCCCAAGATTCAGTACAAGTACGCCGCAACGTTTGCCAACAACAATACCTATGGGATCAAATCCGTCTCCGACAATGTTTACTCCAACATGAAACACGATGCTCACAGTTGCGTGGACCAAATCACCAAGTGCAACGACGAGTACAGCTTGAATGGCGACGAAGATTGCATGGCTGCGTTCATGTATTGCAACGAGAAGGTGAGCGCTGTGAGCGAAGCGAGCCAGCAACATGACAACAACCACTGAACGCAGCGATTCATTTTGCTCGGCGCAGCTGCAAATGCCATTCTTCGAAACAGGTAGAAACATTTACGACATCAGGACGTTCAAGAGCTACAACGACAAAATGGCGGTCGTCAGCGAATTCGTCAACCAGCACTTCGTCAGGGAAGCGCTTGACGCGGACAATGACGTTCAGTTCGTGGCATGCAATATGAAGGTTTACATGCGGTTCCTCTTCGACTGGATGAAGGAGGTGAGCCATTACTAGTTACTAGTTACTAGTGAACAATGACAATGACTATGACGAGAAAACAACTAACAGATTTGTGTCCGGTTCGGCGCAGTACGAGGATTGCATTCCGCTCATGCTAGAGAACGGGGTTGACGTGCTGATTTACGCGGGAGATGCCGATTTTATATTGAATTGGATGGGCAACGAGGCGTGGGTGAGAGATATGGAGTGGGTCGGCAAGGATGATTTCAACAGCCGAAAGGAAAGCGATTTTGTGTACAGAAATGAAAACGGCGTTGGAACTGTGGGTGGGGTTGGGAGAGATTTTAAGCTGGATAAAGAAGCCGGGAGACTTACCTTTTTGAGGGTGTTAGAAGCGGGACATCTGGCACCGAAGGACCAGCCGGTAGCGATGCTGGAAATGATCAACCGATTCACCAAACGAGAAGCAATAATAGAGAAAGAAAAGTTTTGAGCTTGATTTTGAAGTGTTTGATTATAAGTCAATCCTCGAACGAAGTCGTCGCCATTGTCGATAGCTTCGGCAGCGGAGCATTTTTGTCAACGTCGATGTCCACAGCATCCACGTCAACAATTTTATCCACAGAAACACCGGCAGGCTCGGGTGAACCCCCCCCCTCCTTCAGAACCTTGACGTTCCCCCCAACGAAACTGAAATCCATTCCAGGCTGTCGCCGAGGGTTAGTTCAGTGTAGTAGTAGAAATGCAGCCATTACGTCTGCAGCCATTTCGCGAGATCCATCGCGAGTATTCTCGTCTTCCTCAAGGCTCGCTAGCTTCGCTTCGCTCACTCACCTCCCAGCCAAGCTTAACCGACTCGTCGAAAGTGTTGGCCAGCAACTGATCCATTTCGGGCTCAGCCTCAACTTCCCCCGCGGCAATCTTCGCCTTCAGAGCTGCCACATCTTTCCTCTTCCGGGAAACTTTCTTGACCTCAACCTTTGGGAAGAACTTGAACGAAACGAAACTGCAATCTTCTTCGCCGCCTTCCAGCTCGGCGACAGAGTAGCCGTTCTGGCTGAACCCTTCCTTCACGGTCTCACGGCAAGTCTGCTCCATCGCATACGCATGGTACTTTCTTAAATACTGGGGCGGAATAACGCCGGGCCTGTACCCCTTGAAAACCATTTGGTTTCCGGTCGGATCGTTCTTGGCCTGCTGCAGAATCTGCTTGAAAAGCATCAAAGAGAACTTGCCCAGGTCAGCCTCTACACCGTCAATAGCAATGTTGAACCGGGAGTTGCTCTCAGGAAGTGGTGTTATTGAGCACGCATTTTTTATGTGCTTCTGCTTTACGTAAATACTTGTTTTTATCCTGCAGGGGGCGGTTTTGGTGGTGAAGGAATACGCCCCTGGCACCAGCAGGAGTCCAACGATCATTAAACTCATGCATAGTATCATTGGCTGTTGTCTCTGGCGTGTTGTCTCTGGCGCTGTTGTCTCTGGCGTCCAAATATTTTTACATCCTGAAATCCTGAACCAATTTTTAAATTTAAATTTTTGGTATTTTCAATACACAGCAACCCCGCAATCCCTCTTCTTTGTGTTGCATTAGACCAGTATCTTTTATGGACAGGTTTCACATCTACGACCAGCTTGGCTCCGGTCGATTCCCAACCTCCTCCTTGGTGTACAAGGGTCGCGAGCGAAGAACAATAACCTACGTGGGAATAAAGCGAGTTCCCAAGGAAAAGATGGTCCAAGTTGGAGGGTTCGTGAGCCTCCTACACCGGCTGGGGGTTGAGCCGAAGCCACAATACGAGGAGGGTGAAGGGGAAAGTTCAAGTTCAGGTTCAAGTTCCACAGCAAGCACAAACACAAACACAAACACAAACACAGTCACAGTCACCAAAAGGAAGAAGCGGTGGTTCCCTTCCCCGTTCGTGGTCCGTTTCCAAGACTGGTACGAGACCCGTTCGAACCTGTGGCTGATTTTGGAGTTCGTTCCTGGCGGGTCGCTTGAGGGGCTTCTCAAATCCACAAAGGGAGAGTCGGAAATGAGGACGAGGAGGCTGCTGCAGGAGGAGAGGAGTGGTGGGGATGATGGGGGTGATGGGGAAGAACATGCTGCTAAAGGTGCTGCTAAAGGTGCTGCTAAAGGTGCTGCTAAAGGTGCTGCTAAAGGTGCTGCTAAAGGTGTTGCTAAAGGTGCTGCTAAAGGTGCTGTTCTTGTTCCAGCCTCAGCTCCAGCCTCAGCCCCACCCTCAGCCCCACCCTCAGCCCCACCCTCAGCCCCACCCCCAGCCTCAGCCTCAGTCTCCCACGTGGACTTCCTCCTCCCCGAATCCTCAATCGCTCCCATCGCCAGCGACATTGCGTCCGGGCTGGTCTTCGCCAACACCCACGGTTCCGTGGGGATAATTCTCGGGGGGGTTGAGCCGAGCGGAATCCTCCTCGACGAGTTCGGAAGGGGCAAAATATCAAAGTTCGGGGGGGCGAATCGACCGAAGGAGCTGCCTAGGCCGAAGGGTGAGAGGGGGAGGGGGAAGCGGAATAAGCGAGAGCTGAAGCTGGGGAAGTCGACTGGCAGGAGTGAGAGGTCCAGCGGAGAGTATTCGGATGATTTTGAGGATGACAACGACAACGACAACGACTACGACTACGACTACGGCAACGACAACGACAACGACTACGACAACGACTACGCCAACGAAAACATAGACTCCTCCTACTCCTCAGAGTCGTCGACGGAGGATGAGGCCGACCCCCAAACGGAGCAGCAACGCTATTCTCAAGAATTCAACGGCTGCAAAGTTCCCGCTTCGTGGTACACCGCGCCGCCACCTTCACAAAAACCACAGTCATCGTCATCGTCATCGTCATCGTCATCTTCATCTTCATCTTCATTAATTCTGCTGCCCGTGCCGCCGAAGCCGCTCAAGGTCCGCCGGTGGCAGTACACCCCCCCCGAAATTGTCAGGAGCAAGAGCAACGCAGTTGAGATTGTTGAGATTGTTGAGCTGGATGCAGCGGAGTCCACGAATACCAAGGCCAAGGCCAAGGCTAAGGCCAAGGCCAAGTCGACGTGCTTCGCGCAATGCAGGCGGCCCAATGCCACTACAACTACCACCAAACCCAAACCCAAAGTCATCCACGTGCCCAGTCCACCCTCCTACGCTACCGAGATTTACTCTCTGGGCGTGGTAATGTTCGAGATGTTCTTCGGTCGTGCTCCGGTCCTTCCCCCGCGAATAGAGAAGTTCCTCCACCCGGAGACTGGGAGCCAGGGGCGAAGGCTCAGGTTCACACGGCCGACGAAGGCGTTCAGGAGCCTGCTTGGGGGGATGTTGGAAAGGGACCCGAGGAAGAGGTTCAAGTGGATGGATGTTATTGGGCACGAGTGGTGGAGAGAGGTATATTACATAAGCGTGAGTCAGGGGGGGAAGGCTGGGAGTGGGGGGTTCTTTCCGGAGGAGTGGGGGGTGAATGGCAACGGGGGTGGGGGTGGGGATGGGGGTGGGGATGGGGGTGGGGATGGGGGTGGGGATGGGGGTGGCAATGGCAATGGCAATGGCAATGGCAATGAAATTAATGACAGTTTGATGAATTCGACGATTGGGAGCTGCAATTTGAACAGCACGCTGCGCTTTGGGACCGAAGGGGGGTGGATTGACTGGGGAAAATATTGGAACGAAATTGATGTTGGTGGTGAAGGAAACGAATACACAAATATCCTCACTCCAACCAAAAAAAAACACAAGGAGAAGAAGGCCCCAAAGAAGGAGAAGGAGAAGAGACTTCAACTTCGGCAGCTGCAGGAAAGGGATCAGAATGAAGAGGACCCGTGGGCGAACAGCTTGGACGAGGAGAGCTTCAACAGGAGCTTGAAGACGGAGGAGCAGGGTCTGGGGCAGGGTCTGGGGCAGGAACAGGAGCAGGAGCAGTACCAACAACAACAACACCAGCAGGTTGTCGAGACACCCAAGTACCAAAAGAAAACTGTAGAGACAACTCCACTACAAATTCAAGAAAAAATGCGACAAGACAAAGCCAAAGCCCAGGGAAGAGGGAGAGGCCGGGGGAGAAGAACAATTCAATAGAAGTGATTAAAACATGCAAGTGAAATAATTCTTCTCTTTTAATGTCTAAGCAAAGGTGAAAACCAAGGAGAGCTAAGGATGTTGTAGTTCTGACCGAAACTTGAGAGCAGGTTCACGACGGACGCGGCAACCGCAACGAGGCCAATGCCAACTGCAGAAAACATGAACGCAAAGATGATGGCTGCCACATCCTTGAAATCTGAATTGTTGGCAAAAATACCATATGACGCATATACAGTAACGAACCCGGTCAGATAGAGCACTGTGGACCGAATTCGCTGAATCAGATTACGCTCTTCTATCAAGGAAAGTGGAGTTGCCATTGCTTTTTTGCACATGGAGGTAACGAGAACTTCTGTTTGTTCTGCCAAACTACTGTTATCGTTGCTGTGTTGATAGGTTGTGTTGTGAAAGTTGTGAAAAGCGAGCATGTTGCTGGATTGGGTATGTTATTATGATTTGTAACACAAGAAAATTTCCATTTTTTCTTTCTTTCACTTCTTACTTTTCAAAAATCTCGAAAATGTCAAGTGGATAATTCGCGAAATCAATAATTCGCGAACTTTCTCTTACCCACAACGCCTTTAACATTACTTCCCTTTTACGACTTCCATGGAGCCCGAAAATAAAATTTTATAAATACAACTCCCTTATCTCGATCGACCATGAATACTTCACTTTCACCCTCCCAACCCCCCACCACCACCGCACCCCCCTCCGGACTTGACCCCCAAAGCCCCTTGGGACTGAGTTCCACCTTAAGCGGCACTGGTGGCTTGAGTGCAACTGCCCGGCGGCGCTCCTCGATTCACAAGATGGAGCAGGAGATGGCTGTGGACCTACTTTCGAAACTTCGGCGAACATCGACAAATGCCAATTTCAACAACGCAGACTTTGACAAGTCCACCCGGGTAGCCCTGGCCACCATCGATCCGTTCGTCATCGATGTCAGGGACACTGTTGGTAGAGCGCTGCTGGGGGAGCGGGCGAGCATCATCATGTTCGCCCTCTTAAAGGGAGTGAGTGGGTTTGGAATATATTTATTTTGTCTTGCGGGTGGGGCGTTCTCCATCGTTTCCTTCACAGGAGCGATTGACTACAACTACAGCTACTTTTCGATACTGATGATCCCTTCCATTTTTCTTAACATGGCTACTATGAACAGAATTCTATTGAAGAAAACCATGAGCCACTTTCAAGCGTGGCTCCTCATGGCGTATGTAAATACGTTTGTGTTCTGCGTCGGCTCGAGTCTGCGCGACGCCAGAATTTGTACGCTTGTGGTTGGGTGGTGTGCGGTGACATTCACGATTCACATTGATTGCTGTCCTGAGAAAATTAGGCGGGGACTCGGCAAGTTCGGTACGGTTATTATTTATTCATTTTTGCTCACTGCAAATATATCGATCTTAACAAACCACATCAAAGATGTTCACGAATGGTCAATCGAAATGGGAAGCGGGAAATTTAAGTCTCTAATGCTAGGGGCATCGGGAGGGTTCAACTATCTTTTGTATGCGTCCAAGCTAATTTACAACAGCTTCAAGCACCCTGACAGGATGGTTCTGTTGTCAAGCAAAGTGAAGACCGTCAAGGGTGAGCGAACGAAGCGAAGCGATCCACAACCAGTTAGTCCACTCTCTCTCACACTCACACTCACACTCACACTCACACTCACACTCACACTCACACTCACACTTACACTCACACCCACACACACAGTTGACGGCGGGCAAGCGAAAGATATGATAGACGGGGGAAAGAAAATCTCAAGTCAGGCGTCCCGCAAACCGAGCTTTTTAATGAAGATTGGAACCGGGCTTGGACTTGCGGGGCAGGGGGGGCAGGGACAGGTTGTCCCACATAATAGCTAGAGCTAGAAATCAAAAAATAATACTTTTCAAAATTATCTCTCCTCATTTTTTATAGGTGTTTCCCCTTTTCCTCTTTGTCCTTCCTGCGCCAGAGCAAAACGAGCGAGTCAAAAGAATTGAGTGGAATAATGTTTTTTAGTTTAGTAGTGGATGTAGCCATAATGTCTGTAGCCATTTCGCGGGATTCATCGCGAATATTCTCGTCTTCATCAAGGCTCGCTCGCTTCGCTCGCTCACCT
>Ga0302114_10002827_pt1 | contig 11034 bp, 13 predicted proteins | sample AG5_Surface_MG_FD_203107 | JGI IMG/M metagenome (GOLD analysis project Ga0302114, IMG submission 203107) | Marine microbial communities from Western Arctic Ocean, Canada - AG5_Surface | ecosystem: Environmental > Aquatic > Marine > Oceanic | place: Canada: Western Arctic Ocean | collected...
CTGCTGCGTCGAGTGCGATCTCATTTATCAGGGCGCGGGTCAACGATGTGCAATCGGTATCAGAATTGTCGGGGCAGATTTCCACACTTTTCTCAGCACAGAAGGTTTTGAATGAAAAGCGAAACGAAATGGCTGGGGTTGGTGATGTTAGTTTCAGGGGCAGCATTGATTCAGTGCTTGAGGCCAAGCGGCTCAATGAGGAAATGCAACAGATTTCCCAGTTAATTAATATGCGCTGGCCTAAACCGGCAGATCAGCCATCAACATGGCAGGAGATTTTGAACCATCACAATGAAGCTCTTAGGCAGCAAAAAGCTGCGCGCCTAGAGGCCATGAAAGAAATGGCGCGGAAATCTCAAGAGCTTGAGCAAATGCTGAAGAGCATCGGCCTTACAATCTTTGTCATTGTCGTAGCTGTTGCAATGTTTCTGTTTATGTTTGCTGCAATAGCCAGAAGCGCAATGGAAGAAATAATATTATGAACCGCCTCATTTTTGGCGCAGACGATTATCTAAAAACATGGACAGCAAAACAAATCGGCATTGATGGCTTTGGGCCGTCAGTGGCTATAGGTGTGCAGCGCGATGGCGAGATCATTGCAGCAGCGGTCTATCACGATTTACGGCAAGGGCAGATCGAAGCAAGCATAGCGTCAACCTCCCTGCGCTGGGCTTCCCGGTCTGTCCTGCACGCACTGTTCGCCTATCCTTTTAATCAGGTGGGCGCTGACAGGCTTCTAGTGCAGTGCAGTGAGGCTAACGAGAAAGCCATGAAGATGAATAGGCAGCTTGGCTTTACGCAAGAGGGCAGGCTGCGCCAGCTATACGCGCCGCACGATGCGATCTTGTGGGGAATGTTAAAGGACGAATGTAAATGGATAGAGGGTCAAACTAATGGGAAAATCAAGCCCACAACTGCCGCCAACGCCTGATCCAAACGCGCTTATAAACGCACAGGCTGATGCAAACCGCATAACGCAATATACACCGCAAGGCAATTTGCGCTTTGGTTATGTTGGCGATCAGGGTCAGTTTGTTGAGGGCAGAGGCGGTGACGATACACAGTCAGCCGCGTTTACCCAGGAAACACCTTTCCAGACGCAGATGCGTGCGGCTCAAGAAGGCACTGGCATGGGCCTTGGAAACGTAGCTTTTAACCGTGTGACCGGGCAAACAGTCGTGGGGCAAAACCCTGACGGCTCACCGATATTTGCTAACGATCCTAATTTCAGCAATCCGTTCCAGACCGCGCCAACATTGGCAGGGGTAAGTCAGGCACAAGACATTGACCCAACCACAGGCCTTCCAGCCTTCCAGAGCAATATCAATACTGGTCAGTCAATACCTCAAGGTTTGAACACAACCGGCCTCAACGCGCTTACAAACGATCCTGTTGGTTTTAGAAGCAACATTGAACAGACATTGTTTAACCGCCAGCTTGGGCTGCTACAGCCTGAATTTAATAGGCAGTCTCAAGACCTTCAGCAAAACCTCGCAGATCGCGGCATCCCGATCACAAGTCAAGGCTACAATGACGCAACCAATCGCCTTCAATCTCAGCAGGGTGAGCAAATGCAACGGTTGGCACAGCAAGCCACATTGGCTGCGGGTCAAGAGAGTGACCGCATTGTTAATCAAAACCGTGATATTAGAGCGCAACAGTTTGGTGAACGTGCAGCGGTAGGCGAGTTTGGTTTAGCCAGCCAAGGCCAAGGCTTTAGCCAAGCAGCGGCAAACACCCAGCTTGCTAATGCTGGCCGTCAAGATACTATTGCCAACCAATTGTTATCTAATCAGATTGCTAACCAGCAACGTAGCCGTGATATTTCTGAGCGCAATGCAACAAGGGGCCAGAACTTTAACGAACTGGCGGCATTGCTTGGCGGTCAACAAGTGCAACAGCCATCGTTCTTTGCACCTGGCTCAGTCGATACGCAGGGTGCTTTTGCTGCCCAGCAAGCGGCGCAGCAAAATGCCTATAATCAGGCAATGGCAAATCAATCTTCAAATCTTGGCGGCCTTTTCGGCCTAGCTGGCAATCTTGGCGCAGCATACATATCGAGGTAGATAATGGTAATAAATCCACGGCAAATGTTAGGGCTAGGTAACACGCGCCCTTCAATGCAATATCAGCAGCTAAATCAAGCGTATCAGTCTGATCCGCGCCGTATCTTGGGTCAGACATTGATGGGGCAAGGAACTAGCACTGCGCCTGTTAGAACGCCGCTAGAGGGGCTTGGCAGGCTGTCTAGCGCTCTTGTAGGCGCTTATCTGCAACGTAAAGCTGGTGATGAACTATCAGCGCGTGAAACTAAAATGACAGATGCAATTTTAGGTGGTTTGCCAGAGGCCTTGCAGAATAATCCTTTAATCAGGGCAAACCTTCCAGCAGTTAGCGGTGCGGCCACGGCAGCTTTGTTGCAGCCACAAACTAGCCAATCAATTGTAGACCAGGGCGATTTAGCTTATGTGCAAACTGACACGCAAGGCCCATTCTCAACAACGCCTACAAGTTCAATTGGCGGTTTAGTTCAAAAGCGTGCGCCAACAGACGCAAGAACTTCAGCCATGAAAAATGCAGAAGCGCAAGGCTTAGTGCCGGGATCGGCTGAATACAACGCATTTATCGCAAAATCAGGCAGCGGCGTCACAATCAATACTGGTGACAAAAAAGGCGGTGAAGCAACTGTATCAACAATCACAGATTTGGCGAAAACAGCAATATCTGCAAGGCAAACTTTGGCTCGCGTTGACCAAATGACAGGTCTTTTGGATTCAGGTGTAGCAACAGGGTTTGGTCAAGAAACAATTACTGGCTTTAAAAGAATAGGACAGTTTTTTAATCCTAATTACAAAGTGAAAGAAGTTGCAGGCGCAGAAGCGTTTGTTGGGAACGCAAATGCGATGATTGGGCCACTGGTAAAACAGTTAGGATCAAACCCAACAGACAAAGATTTAAAGTTTTTTGTCACTGCATCACCAACTTTAGGCAAGTCTGTTGAAGGCAATAAGCTGTTGTTGAAGGGCATCAAACTTTCAAATGCAAGAGACATTGCATTGTCAAACGCAGCGCAAGCGTTTTTACAACGGCCAGAAAATGAAAATATCGGGTCAGAAGGTTTAAAAGGCTATGCGAAATTGCAAAAACATTTAACTGAAGTTGCAACAAGCAGTCCATTATTTACACAAGCTGGGCAAGCCTTGATTGATGAATTTACACAATTGACAGGCTCACCGCCACCAGTGCCAAGCAGTGGCAGCGTATTCGATCAATTAATAGATCAAGGGTTGGTGGCAAACTAATGGCAGATGCAAACAAAAATGCGTTAGATCGCCTTACACAGTACCGCGATGCTTTAAAGGACGCAAAATTCGATGGTAAGCTATTGCCAGACGGTGAAGCTACTTTGAAAGCAATTGAAGATGGCTCTTGGACTAGCCCATTAGTTGGCAATCTATTGCAAGGTGCAACCTTCAATCTCAGCGATGAAGTTTTGGGTTGGATGCGTAGTAAGGTGACACCTGGGCTGTCAGCCAGTAATGCCATTGATATTGAACGTGCTGCATTAGAAGAAGCATCATCTGAATCGCCAATTGGCTCAACTGTTGAACAACTTATCGGCGCGGCTGCGCCAATCGCAATGACGAGAGGCCGCGCAGGCTTGCCAACCGTTGCTGGTGAAATCTTACCTAATGCAGCATTTGGCGGTGCGTTCGCTTTTGGTGCGAGTGAGGGTAGCCCAGAAGAGCGTTCTGCTGACACACTCACAGGCGCTGGCATTGGCGGCGTTGTAGGGCCAGTAATTCAAGCCGCATCTAAACCAATAAGCGGTGTTGCAACTAATGTTGCGCGGATTGTGCGCGGCCCAAAATCATTAGCAAATCAACAAGCAAGAGAGCTTGTAAAAGAAGCACTGGAAAATGATGCCACCAGCGTTGAAGAAGCTGTATTATATGCTTTAAATAAAAACACAACTGGCAAGCCTTACACCTTGGCTGACCTTGGCCCTAACAGCCAGGCGCTGCTTGATGCGGTCAATGTTTTGCCCGGTTCTGGCAAAAAGACAGCGCAACAGTTTTTAAAAGCGCGTGATGGCGGAATACTGACACGGCTTTCAACCGACTTGCAAGAAGCGTTTGGCAGTAGGGCTGGGTTTTTCAGTGAGTTTAAAGCGTTGCAAAACGCTCGCTCTGCCACTGGCAATAAACTATATGAGCGTGCTTATCGCAACAATGTGCGGATCACAGGCAATTTGCAGGAATTATTCAAAAGACCATCTATGCAGGCTGCTTTGCAAAGGGCGATGAAGATCGCAGAAGAAGAAGGTGTGAATCTACCAAAAATTAGTTTTGCAGCTAATGGGCGTATTTTAGGGCCAAAGGGTACAACCGTGAGGGCGCTCCCAACACGGCTGTTGCATTACGTTAAACGCGGTTTAGATGACGAGGTTTTTGTTGGCAAATCACCAGCCAGCGGCGCTGGTAAAGATTTGGTTAATGCGGCAAAAGGCACTAGGGCAGCATTTCTTGAAATCTTAGATGACCAAAATCCTAGTTATAAAATTGCAAGAAATTATTGGTCTGGCAAGTCAGCGGTAATGGATTCAATGCAAACAGGCCGCGACTTCCTCAAAGCTGATGTTGATGAATTAGCTGATCTAATTGGCGCAATGTCAGGTTCTGAAATGGAAGGTTTCCGGCTGGGTGCAATGCAAGGCATTTTGAACGAAATGGAACGCGGTGCAGAGCGTACAGCCGTGCAACGGTTAGTTAGATCGCCACAACGAGAAAAGCTGCTGCGTTTAACATTTCCGCAAACAGCCGCTGGCGCAAAATCGGCTGATAAATTTATGAACAATCTTGCTGATGAAATTGTAATGCGCGAAACATCAAAAGGTGTTTTGTCAGGTAGTCAGACAGTCATGCGCGGTGAGGTTGTTAGTTCGATAAAAGATGCAGCGGCAACTAATCCAATCACTGGCCTCACTGACCTTGTGAGCCGTGCAATTAGTCAGGATTTCAAAACAATCGCCACAAAACAAGAAACGCAAGTTGCGAGTGAACTTGCAAGAATATTAGTGGAAAACAATCCAGGCAAACTTGCTGCAATTCAAAAAGACCTAACAGGCAAAGGCATTAAACAGGTTGTGAAAAAATATGCGCCTAGTTTACTGCCTCGATTGACCAGCATGATTGTTAATCCGCGCACCATAACGTCACAAACAAGCACAAAAGCAACGGAATTAGGTGTGAGTGATCAGATACCTAATATGATGCAATAAAACCGTGGCCCAGAAAAAGCTGCAAAAAGATAGTGCTTACCAACATATAGACACTAACAACGACAATATACTTTGCGATGACGAACTAGCGATGGCCTTGGAGTTTAAACGCAAAGAGCTAGAGGATGCTGATGCGCGGCGAGATTCTATGCGTTACATGGCATGGTTTGCGCTGTTTGGCACTTTGAACTACCCAGCCGCAATATTGATCACAAGTATGCTTGGCTATGACAATGCTGCAAAAATGATCACCGATATTGCTCCGACTTACTTTGTGGCGAACTCAGCGCTTTGTGCTGCCTATTTCGGGGCTAACGCATACGCAGACAGAAAGCCTAAACAGTAATGTGGCAGGCATTAGTCACCGCTTGTTTCATCGCAAATATGGATCAATGCGTAGTTCTTGAAGGCCAGCAATGGTTTGAGACTGAAGCGAGATGCAAGGCTAGGGCTTTTGAAATGGCATCCGATGTCAATCAATACATGAAATCCCACAAACCAGTTCGATACCAATGCCGGAAGCTGCCAGGGGGAATGTTAACAAAATGATACAAGCATTGATTGGCCCAATAGCTTCACTTGCTGGCTCATTTCTTGAGAACAAAGTTGAGCAATCGAAATCCAAGGGTGCGGTTGCCAAGGCAGAGGCCGAAGCCAAGGCCAAGGTCTTGGTCAGTTCAGCGACAAGCGTGGCTGAGTGGGAAAAGATCATGGCGCAGTCCACCCAGAATAGCTGGCGCGATGAGGCTGTTACGATTGTCGTGCTTGTGCCTGTGGTTTTGGTTTTTGTTCCCGGCATGGAAGAGGTTGTAAAGGCTGGCTTTGACCGCCTAAACGAACTGCCCGAATGGTATCAATATTTAGTTTTCCTTGTTTGCACAAGCGCACTTGGCATCAAGGGCATCGACAAGTTTAGGAAAAAATAATGCAATTATCCGCGAACTTTAGCCTGCAAGAAATGGTGAAAAGCCAAACGGCAGAGCGCAAAGGCATCGACAACATTCCTGATTCGGCAAGCATCGACAACATGATTAAGCTGTCTGAAAACATATTACAGCCAGTGCGCGATCATTACGGCATACCATTCGCTGTATCGTCTGGCTACCGTTGCGGCGAGTTATGCCTGGCTGTTGGCTCATCTCTAAAAAGCCAGCACGCAAAGGGGCAGGCGGCAGACTTTGAAGTGCCAACAGTGTCAAATATGGAACTGGCAAAATGGATACAAGAGAACCTAGAGTTTGATCAGCTTATCCTAGAGTGCTTCACAGGCGGCAACAGCGGCTGGGTGCATTGTTCTTATGTGCATGAGCCACGCAAAGAGGTGCTAACCTACGATAAGGCTAACGGCTACCGGGAAGGCTTGATTGGTGGCTAGAGCAAACTAAACGATAGGAGATTATATCATGTCAATGGGTAAAGGAACTTATGGGTCAAAGGTTGGCCGTCCAAAAAAGAAAAAGGTAATTAAGGTTGCCGGTAAGAAAAAAATGGGTGGCCGCATGGGTGGCCGTAGCCTGCGGAGGGTTTGACCATGAAGCCGCCAGGATTGTATCGCAACATTGCGCGGAAAAAGGCACGAATTAAAGCGCAAAAAGCCGCTGGCAAGAAGCCTGAACGGATGAGGAAAGTTGGCAGCAAAGGCGCTCCAACTGCAAAGGCGTTTAAGCAATCGGCTAAGACTGCAAGGGCATAAATCTGTTATAGTTTGTTATAGGTTTCTAGCAACTATCGTAACCTAAATGCACCCAAAATAACCCAGAAAACCCTTAAAATAACGCTCAAAAACTGGTTAAAACCGCCCTTTCACGGCGGCAACAGGGGTTCGAATCCCCTACGGGATGCCAGCCTACAGCCCAAGCATAGCTTCAAAAACAAGCCCTCAGCCCTACCAGGCTGGGGGCTGTTTTTTTGTGTTTGTTATAGTTTTGTTATAGTTTTGCTTGCAGAGTGTGACGGAATACGACATAGTTAAGCTCGTTATCCGTTAAATAGGAGCAAGAATAATGAAAGATTTACCTGTTAAGTTTTGGAAAAAACGCGGTCATTTTGTCATTAATGCTGCAAGGGTTGGACTAAGTGTAAACCACGGTAATTTTACGACAGAGAACGAAGCGGTTGCAGAGGCTGAAAAACTGAAAGCAAAGTTTGTCCTTGGCCGTGATGTGCAGGCTGACGAAAAGCCCAAACTGTTTTCGATTGCACAAGCAGTCAGCGAATATCTGGCAAACCAAATACTGTTGCAAAAAAAGCCTTACCATGAAGGGCAAAAATTTAATCTATCACTTTTGGCGGCGGTCAAGTTTGATGGGCTTGCTTTGGGCAAACAACAGATTGAACGCTTTGGGCGCAAATCAGAGCGCGAAGATTTTAGAACGTGCATTGAACTTGCAATAAAGAACGAAGGCCAGAGCATTGAGACAATGCACACGCGCCGCAAACATTGGTCAAAGTTTTTTACCTTTGCGGCAGGCAAGGGCTGGATTGATGCTAATCCACTTACTGATATAAAGTTGCCAAAGAAAAAACCAACAGATGACCGCGCCCCGAAAGTGCAACAAGATTTTATTCGGTGGTTGCAAACTGATGGCATTGATGCTTACAGCGCGGCATATGCTAAAGCGGCTGAACTTGTTTTGGCTGATGGCCGCAAGGGCTATAAAAAGCGTAATGAACTAACAATTAGCCCAAAAAAACTGGCAATAATGATGTTTTTGTCAATGACAACAGGATTGCGCCAAGGCGAGTTAAGAGCATTGCGCCGTTGTGATTACTCATCAAACAGGCAAAAGATAACAACGCGCCTAGCGATTAGTCATGGTACACAAGATTTAGGCGATGTTAAAACTGACACTGGTCAAGATCGTGAAATCGAAGTTCCGTCTGAAGTCTGTGCAATTCTTGATATTTGGTTAGCTGAAAGCAAATTTCAGGCGTTTGATGATTTAGTTTTTCCATCAACCGTTGGCACACCGCTACGCAAAAATGATTTCAGCCAAGCCTGCAAGCCTATACGCGCCGCTTGTCCGTTTATTGATGAAAAGACAGGCAAGCCCCTGCATTTCTTATGGGGCGATTTGCGTCATGCTTTTGCTTCTGTGATGATTGACCAGCTTGGTGCTAATTGGGCAGAGGTAGCTGAATCTATGGGTCACACTAATGCCAACTTCACCCGCAAACAGTATGGTCATTACATTGTTGATGACGAGAAAAGCGCACGCAAGCGCTTGGCGGCTGCAAACATATTGGTTGAAAGAAAAGGGCGCTTATAGCGCCCCTCTCACCCTCTCCCACAGTTGTTGCCACCAAGGTTTGGCCTTGGCTCTCTTGCCAGCCCAATAGGCCTTTAGTCGCTTAGATTGTGCCGCCCTTGCAGCAACGCTCCACGGTTTACGATCCTGTTTCATTTGATTCACCCATTTTTATTATCTCGTTTTTCGGAATGTAATGGCGATTGCCGTCTACAATCACACCCCGAAACATACCGTTTTTGATCCAGCGCTTCACCCGCCTGCGATTGCAGTCAGTGTAACCATCGCCAAATAGTTCATGGCACGCTTCTTTCAACGTGAACAGCCGTTGACTAGCCATTGTTGCCATACCCTGTTGGCGGTGGCGGTGGTGGTGATGGATCGAAAGATGGCTCCATGCTCACAATAGGCGGCGGTGCTATTGGCGCAGGCGCAGCCTGTTGCGGCCCGCCATCGTCAATCCAAAGCCGTGAACGGCAGACACGGTGGAAATTGTCACCAGTTTTTACTTGAATTTCGATGCCAGGTTGCTTTTTCCAGTCATCCTTGTGCTGCTTATAATAGGCATCAAGTTGATCCTTCAAGTTATCATCGTCAATGTTGAACCAGAACGATATGAACATTGGTTCAGTGACTTCAATGCCGCGCTCAAGGCGGTCTTGCTTTGCTTTATATTCAGGCCGTGCCATCGTTTATATCCTTTTCTTGTTTTTTCCAGAAAGCGTAAAATCGGTTGTAGTCGCTAGAGTTATTCTTGTGCATATCCACAAGCACAACATTCAATTCGCTTATGAACACATTTAATGCTGTCAGCGTTTTGATCTTTTGAATCTTTGTTTCAAGTGCATCTAAATCGTAGGGCTTTGCAGATGCGGATGCCGATTGTTTCACCGGGTCTTTCAGGGCGCCGTTGATCTCACCATCATCATCATCATCAAACTCAACCTCTTGGATGCCAGCGGCCAAGCCTAGCGCTGCCATCAGAGCATAGCGCCGTGCATAGCTGATCGCTGACCCCAGCTTCTGATTGTTGGTCATGTCATCAACTGCAATCGGATAGCGCCCAATTTTTTCATCGCCAGAGGAGTGCATGATGTAGGTTTTGAGGTGCATACCAATGCCGTCTTCATAATCCACCAACTGCGTAAACGACAGGCCATGCGCTGCCGCTTCTTTCACCTTGGTCATTACAGAGCCAACGCTTGCATATTGCGATCTGTTGCCTGTTTTGTCTAATTCCAGACCTGTTTGACTAGCTTGAAAAGTTGCGAGTGCCTTTGCTAATTCACCCATCAAAACGCCACCATTTTATCATTCATGCCGACTGTCACATCAGCCTTTGTTGATGATTTGTTGAGCTTAAAATTGTAATAGGCGCGGCTCAACATGATGCTGTAATGGTGTGCGCGTAACTCAAAAGCTCTATCCATTCTCATGCGGTTCACGTTCTCTAATAGAAAAGGAACTGGCGCACGCGCCTTTGTACCAAGGCCTTTGCACATATGATCAAAAAATGTTGTGATTTGCTTTCGCTGACCTTTTTGCACTGCAACATAGAAAAACGCGCCAATAACGCCGACTTTCCATTTTGTGGTTGCATACAGTTTTTTGCCAACGGAAACGGCTTCTTTCAAAAGCTCATGGTCAATATCACTATTGTATTTTTCTTTAAGCCAGTCATTTGAAACGCCATTGGTTGATGTTCTTGACTGTCCATTTTCGTAAGCAATAATCATTTTTATTATTGTTGATGCGTTTTTAGAATTTGGCACACCCATCATTGCCAAGGTGTCAGACCCATTTCTTTTTTTGCCAACATCAATATGCTGAAATGTCTCTGGATTAATGCCAAAGATACAATGAGATTCAAACGGTGTGTTTGCCCGGACGCAGGCTTCAAGGCGATGCTGGCCGTCTTTTAGCAACCCATCTGTGCCAAATTTAATTGTTTCGCCTGTTAATGACCAATTGTTTGCCACCATGTCTTTTGAATAGTCGATAACTTTTGAAGGGCTGACCGGGCGGTTTTTTTTGTTTGTTGAGCTTAATGCAAATTTTGCTAACTCAGGGTGTATTTCCACAACGACACTGCCGTTTGGCGGTGATGCAATGTGACTTATTAAGGTTGATTCATTTAATTTTTCGATCTTGTTACTAAGCATGATTTTCTCCCTCAATCTTGCGTGTTTCAAATACCTGTTTGTCAGGGTTTTCTTTATTCCATTTGCGTGCATAAAAAACCTTGTGGTGGTTTCCTATTTTAAGTTGCCTGCCATCAGCGGTTTCATCCTCTATTTGCAAGCTGGTTTCCCATCTTATGCGCTCAATAATCAATCCTGACCCAACGCGGCGCAGGCCACGGCTGATTGCCTCATTGGTAAACTGACACCATAAATGCCACACCTCTGGGTTTGCCTTGTGGAACTGATTAAATCTCATTTCATGTGCATTACGAGGGGCTTCTAAAGCCTCAAACATTGTTTGCTGCACCATCATCACATTCCC
>Ga0302114_10002831_pt1 | contig 11027 bp, 7 predicted proteins | sample AG5_Surface_MG_FD_203107 | JGI IMG/M metagenome (GOLD analysis project Ga0302114, IMG submission 203107) | Marine microbial communities from Western Arctic Ocean, Canada - AG5_Surface | ecosystem: Environmental > Aquatic > Marine > Oceanic | place: Canada: Western Arctic Ocean | collected...
ATCTCATAGATCGCCCAGTCACGTCGAATGTGTAAATAATTATGTGAGTGTTGATAATCATAAAAGCAGCCAGCCCAATCCAAGCGCTGCCGTCGCAAACGCCCCCCCTCCCCAAAACGCTCCTGCCGAACCAAAAATGTCACAAAGTCGACCAGCCATGTAGTTCCCAGCACCAAGTGCTATGCCTTGGGTCAACGCAGAGATTGCGAAACCTGTTCCTCGCACACTTGGTGGCATAGTTGCTGACAACACAGCTTTCATATTTGCCTGTGTCATGGACATATGGGCTCCGACAGCAAGATAACCAATGAACACCTGCCATGGAGCCTTAGCCATCACCAATAGCAGGTCTGCAAGAATCATCATGCCGAAACCACCAAGCAACATGAACTTCCGCCCGTTGCCTTGAACTTGAACACCAGTATTCTCTTCGGCTGAATTTTCTGCCCGGTCAGCAACAACGCCGAGCGGATATGTGAGCAAGGACTGCATCAAATTCGTGGCGACCATGAGCATAGGTAAGTACGCTGCACTGAGGCCAACAGCATTGGCGTGAAGTGTGACAAATGCCTCACTGAAGCGTGCAACTTTGAGTAATGTGAAGACAAGGAGTGCTTTCCAAAAAGTACGAGGAAGCTGTACCGCCTCACTGAAAGACCATCTCCAGGAGCCCCAGACGACTTTTTTTTCCATATAATCCGTATTGATGACTTTCGGAGCTACGTCCGAGCGATTCGGGTCTCTTCTGCCTCCATACTTGCCCGCATTGGAAGTAAGAATTTGACGGCGAACGGCTTGAGTTTCAATATCTTCATCGGCACCAGTCTTACTTTTGGAAAGCCTAATATAAGGGTGATGTCTGACTCGCTGATTTTGGGGCAAAACTTCGTACATGGGCGAGGGCATCAGACTCTTCTGGTGCTTAAATCCGAAAAACCCATAGCTTGGCGATGAATTATCAATATTGAAGCAACGATCTCTGCGATACTTTTTCTCCTCTTCAGTAGATAGATATTCTGCCTCCCATTCGCCTTGACGTTTTTGCCAATCCTCTACATTCTCACCATTAAGCCGACTTAGTTGCGGAAAGAGTAGCTCACCGGGTCGTTTGTCCTTGACGCGTTGCGCTCGTTTCGTCATATCCTCCAAGTGTTCTGTGAGCCATTCACTGACAATTCGCCATGTTCGTCTCCCGCGATGCCATGCCATATCTCGACCTTTATCTTTACACTTGGCACGTCTCCAGCGCACGGGTTCATAAATCATTGCAAGAGGTCCGCGTCCATGACGATGCTTTGATGGAGCAGGACGAGCTGGGTATTTCGGCACGCCGTAATGTTTTGTTTGCAGCCGATTCGGTTTCTGAACAAAATACAAAAGCAGGAAAATTGCAAAAAAAGAAGGCACCGCGGCGAAAGTAAATGTGAGCCGATAGTTATTTTGTGTTAGTGTCATGCACGCTACGGCACACATTGATCCGAAAACTCCTCCCAAAGTTGTGAGCGATTGATGTAAACCATATGATGTGCTGCGTTTGTGACGTGGAGACAAATCTGCGATGAGGGCGTCTGTTGGTGCTGCCCTCACGCCCTTTCCGAACCTGTCGAGCAGCTTTGCTGCCATTACTGATTGAGGAGTGGCTGCGGATGCAAGCAAGAGTTTCATTACTGCTGTCATCGCCGAACCGAATGCAATAACTTTCACCCGAGACTTTATAATGTCGCTCATAACTCCCGAAATTATTCGAGACAAGTTTGATATCAGTAATGCGGCACCTTCCATCGCACCTATCCTCGTGTTAGAGTAACCGAGCTCAGTTTTCAGAAACACGGGTAGAAGTGAGAACACCATACAAGTTGACGATGTCCACAGAAAACCACAAAATGCCTGTAAATTGTATCAAACGGAGTGCGCTGATCAGGTGATGCCTTCGAAAAATGCGTTGTTAACCGACGTGAATTGCATAATGGGATGGAAAGCAAACAGCCAGTGGCGTTCGGCATGTTCGAAAAGTATTCTATAAAAATAGTCGGGAAAACTGAAAGAAGGTCTGGTCGTACCAATGCCCAGCAACTTTGGTTATCTATTTTATTGACCACGATGCTCGGGAGTTTCTGACGGGACTGACCAGGCATGCTATGCAGAAGCCAGTGAAATAAACTCGTATGGAGGCCATGCTTAAGAAGCACTCCATCCTTCTCAATATTATATGAGTCTTCATCTTCATATTCTACAGCTTCGCTGAAGTTGAGATCGCAGTCATCCTGCTCACACTCTTCCAAAGTTTTTTGAAGTATCAAGCGCTGCTGCATTTCACGAAACTCTCCACTAGCAGATATGCTCGAGCGTCCAAAGCAAGAAGGACGCGTGCGCAACATACCATGGTAAGACGTCTGCGCGGTGCCCGGGGACAAAAAAAATATTCTTCGAGGAAGACGCAGCAAATGGTTTCTGCACAGACGGGTGGAAGGAAGAGGGTGAGGTTATACTTCAAGCTTCACTCGCGAAGCATGTGCCTACCTCAAGAGCGAGCTGCACGAAAACGAGTCTGCGCGGCTGATCACCCGCATGCAGTAAGTGGGTCCAGTGGGACGTGCCGAAGAATTTCCGGGTGCGAAACCACAATAAGCCCTCCTCGGGTCGTCCAAGATTTTCTCTTCAAACCTCACGCAACGTCACCAGGACCAGTGCCATGATCTTGCAATCTCGTCGAGTAACGAGGAGTGATGTAAATATGGTGTCCGCGATCGCCCTTCAGGAAAAGCTCGGGCCCCGCGTTCAATTATCCGCCACAAATTTACGCGCTGAGCCCGCTTTCTGTGAGGTGGTATTCGTTGCATTCCCTTTACAAAGACTTCATTTAAGGACAGGGTGACGTAATTTTCTGACTAGCGCCCAGCGCGTGTCAGTATATATTCCTTGAGTTATAACCCATCGTTTCCGTCAATGAAATACCTCCCGCCGGTGTTTTTGCCCATCAGTGAATTTGCCCATAGGGGTACTCGTGCACACTCGCGGAGAAAGACCTCGAGCGAGCCTTGACCTTCGCCAGTTTTTTTTACATCCTCGGACAGCTAACGAGGAGCCCGACAAAGATGTTGGGACCGAATTTTGATTTACGTCCTCCGCGTGCCTCGCGGGGCCAAACACGATGGGGAATCTTTGCGCCATCAAAACGAATTTTCAAATCGGTCCCGACAACTTTGAAGCGCGGTTCGAGGGCAACGGGGAAAACCAGAGTTTTGTTCAGCACAAAAACCTCGGCTTTCTTGGCTTCCTTTCATCGTTTTTAAATAATTACGTCGCCCCTGTCCTTAATAAGTGTTCGTTATGATAGGATTGAGGATTATCATTCTTTCGTGAAAATAATGGTAATTAATTAAGTCATATTGTGATCGAATTTTACACACTGCCGACATACTCTAAAAAGCCTGTTGCCAACATCTCTGTGCAAATATTGTTTTTTGCACCGGGCGGGACGAGTCATTCTTAAGTTAATCCTTCCATATAAATTCTGAAGCGCGCCGAAACCGTTCGAATATAATTTTTCGTTACCAGATAGAATTCACTTCTCGCATCTTAATTCCATTGAATAATCTTCATCATCACCATATCTACACCACTAAAATCTCAATTTGAAAATCCCAAACGGGTATCGGAGCTTTGCTCTCAGAGCTTCTCAGAATTTTTGGCAGCAGAAGCCAGGCTTTACGCCCATGAATTGCGCCCGCGTGGATGTCAAACCGATAAACAGGCGCCGCAGAAGTGTCGAGAGAGTACATGTATCACGTTTCAATGGACGCGGTAAGCATGGCGAAGCCGAGCAGGCGCGATGTCACGGGCAAAGAAATATACTCGACGAGTTATGAACCGTCAAAAGTGCGTTGCGCGTTCGTGTTCTTCTTCTGTTCGCCCTCGCGGGGACACATTTTCGGCCTGTCGGCTCAGTGAATACGTTATGCACATACCATATCCACTGCACACGGCGTTGCGCGGCTCTTCGCGCGAAGTCGCGGCGCTGGGGAACACCTGAACGCACGCCAAGTCGAGCAAAAAAAACGTGTTCGGCGAAGCACATGCAAATAACCTCGAATAAAAAACGAATTATGAATAGTGTAGAATGTGAGCGTAGCCACAGGCACTACCCTTGTTATTTATAAATATTTGGAATCATCATTATATGATTCTCAACCAATCAGAACATGGGGAAATCTGAGATCTTTTGTACGCGACTTCGCGGCCAGAAAACACAGTGAGATGCTTTCCTGCGTTTTGTGATATGCCCGACTGCATCCTGTCTGGCTCCATTACAACAAATAGATGCGTTGCAAGATGCAGATCGAAAAAAACATGTCCGGTAAGATTCACTTGTTTCCCTGACATGCCCTTGCTATGGACTCCATTCCACTCCACATCTTTACATTGGTTGACGAACCGCCCTTCCGTGGTCGACTTTCGTGCAGGGGAGAAAGAGAAACGTGATTGCGCGCGCATCATCACGGGCCGGGCCGCCACCATCGACCGCAATCCCTCCGTCCACCGATCACACCCCCGTTAAGAACTTGACTTCGTCCGCCAAACAACAGAACGATAGCTTCGATACTGCTTGTGACCATAAGGCAGGTACAGTCCTGCAGGACGCTGACTATGGGGAGCACGCGGCCGCATTCCTCAGTGGGAACTTCCAGCCAGTCATCGAGGAAGTTACTGCTTCTGTTTTACTCTCTGGTGAGGACGCAAGGGGATTCGAAGCTTCAAACCAAACTTTCTACATCCTTGGGGAAATCCCAGCAGACTTTCCAGCTGGGAAGTTTGCTTATGTTGGACCGAACCCAAAATTCTCTTTAGATCACTATAAGATATGGGGCAGAGGACCGAACCAATCCAATTCAGGTGGCGCAGATGGTTGGCATCATTGGTTCGAAGGTGATGGCATGATCTATGCTTTGGACTTCGGAGGTGCAAACACTCATCTGTGGCAGAAAGGAAGCAGAAAGGAAGCAGTGTACAACAGCCAAGGGGGAGGAGACAAGCAAAAATCATTCCATGCAAAAGAAAGAGGAGCATCTCGGAATGTTTGCTACCGAAATAGATATGTGCGCACGAACAGCTGGAAAAAAGAAATGCGCCACGGAGGGCGTCTGTTTCGTCCTCTAATGAATGCAAGTGGAAGCGCCTTTCTTCCGAACGCGGTGGCAAACTTTCTTCTTGGTGGTAGCTTTCTCAAGGATTCCGCTAACACGGCGCTTTGTCATTTTACCGGTAGATTGTTCGCCCTCCAGGACACAATGCCGCCTTGGGAGCTGAACAACGATACTCTTGAGACGGTCGGGATTTGCGATTTCGATGGGACTTTGCCTTTCTATGTTCCGTTTACTGCACATCCAAAAGTCGCCCCTGGTACAGGGGATCTACTGTTCTTTGGATTCAATCCAGTTTATCCACCGCATTGTTCAATCGGCTCCGTGAGTCCTGAAGGGAGCGTAGGACCTATCAAAGCACTTTGGCACAACGCCTTGCGAGGGGCAACCTTCATACATGATTTCTGTGTGACAGAGAACTACACTGTGATATTTGAAGGTTCAATGAATATACGCCCCATGCGGATGTTGAAAGGGGTACATCCGCTTCAGTATGACAGGTCTCAGCTGGCGCGTTTTGGCGTAATACGACGCCGATCCGATGGAACCATGTCAGATGTTACGTGGTGCGTATGTGCGGAGCCTGAGATGGTGTATCATTTTGTGAACGCTTGGGAAGATAGTTTGACGGGAGAGATAGTAATAGTTGGTGTTCGTGAGGATGGATTTTTCCATGGAGCTCTGGCCGCAACTGGAACGCGAAACTGGATTACTAATACACTACAAGAGGGAAAGTCTGTACCTCGCCTACATGAGTGGCGCATTGATCCGTCTAGTGGTAGGATACTGTCAGAGAGGTGGTTATTTGATGATGTGATTGAGATCCCACGCATCAACGACAAATTCACAGGTCTTCAGAATCGGTATGCCTACGCAGGCCGCATACATACTGCATCTTTGTCCCGTGATGCACAGCTTAAATTTGACGCAGTGGTCAAATTCGACTTGGTCACAGGCGCGAAAGAAGTGTATGAGCACGGAGCAGGGCGTTACGGCATGGAAGCCCAATTTGTGCCAAGGTTCCATCCCTGTACAGCTACTTCCGCAGAACGAGTCCTTGATCCCGGTGCAACGTCGGGCAACCAAACATCAACCGAAGATGACGGCTGGCTTGTTTTATTTGTCCACGATGAAAGCGATGCCAGTATTAATCCTGCAGAGAGGTGTTCAGAATGCATAATACTTGATGCAAAAAGAATCCAAGACGGGCCTGTTGCTCGAATCAGGCTGCCGTCACGCATTCCATACGGAGCGCATGCGGTTTGGTGTCCGGTGTCATCGAAGACGAACACACAGACCAGCCCGCTTCAATCCGTTGATCAGCAGCCGAGATCGAAATCCCTGACGGATCAAATGCTTACCTCACCCCCGAAACCTCGAATGTTCGCAGTTTCTCCAGGTCAACACAAAGCTCTGCTCGGGGGCGTGGTCACCGGGATTCTTCGTGCCGCATCGGGGTTATTTGTTCATGGCTGGCGCCCGTCTCTTACGTTCGACGACCCTGAAGAGTACGCCTTCGTCAGGATGCTTGGATTACGCCTCAAGGAAGTTCACTCTCTTGGCATGATTCGACGGAGACAGTTGGACGAGGAATCAAGATCAGGTCACATTGTTGGAGACATTTTCAAAGGCACGAACAGCACATTGGAGGATTCCTTGCCTTTTCTCACGCTGTTTGAGCAAGAGGGTTGCGGCGAGTGTCGCCGTGTGCGCGAAGCAATCTCCATACTCGACATGCCATGCATGCTCCGACCCTGCCCACAAGGGGCAATCCGTAATCGCTCTGAGGCGGCTGCTGCTCAAATGGAGAGTCACGTCGGGAACGAAGACAAAGGTGACCATTTTTCTATTGGAGATGCGGAGCTACCATATTTAGAAGATCGTCGCACGGGGGCAAAACTTACCGGCGCCGACCACATCATACATTATCTCTTCGGGGAGTACCTGGATGGGGCTCGACCTCCTGAAATGATAACACAAGCAGCAAAAGCTTTCGCCCAAATTGCTGTCGACGCACGTGGAGCTCAGGACGGATCTGCACCTGCAGATGCCTTCTATTCTAGGCCGTCTCGAGTGGCTGGCAGACCACTCCAGCTGTGGGCATACGAGGCGTCACCTTTTTGTGCTCTTGTTCGCGAGACGCTGAGCGAGCTTGAGATTTCTTATGTCTTGCAGCCCTGTGCAAGAGGAAGCCCTCGCCGGACACAACTGATGCAACGGACGGGGGGCACATTTCAAGTCCCATATCTTGAAGACCCGAACACGGGAGTGGCTATTTTCGAAAGTGCCGCCATTATTGAGTACCTGAGGTCAAGATACGCCGTGGACTGATGAGTGACAGAATTTGCTTCAAAGTTAATATCTGTTTGATGATGAGTTTTCTACTGTGCGCCCTTCCAGTGCTTTCTTCCATCTTTCTTCCCCTCCATGGCCATCCCGCAGCTCCACTAAAAGCTGCTTTAGGCGCCGATTGTTTACGTCCGTCTGTGAAAACAAACCATTTGTGAGTGAGGATGTCAGTAGAAAAAACAAAATGGGTTTTAGTGTGTGCGCGTGTGTGTGACGGAAGGGAGGCCAGAACTCGAGGCTATTTAAGAACGAACCATCAGTTTCGCGTGCATCTCTGCAACACCTCGCTGCTTCACGAGCGTGAACGCATCGGTTTCTCGATTAGTGATGCTCATTAGCGTTGATCCGACCGCGAGAGGAATGCACGCCATCGTAACGAAGGAGAAGAGACCCATCGCGGACCGACTATCTCGTGTACCGAGCACGACGAGCCTCCACGTCGGAAACTTTTCCCATACCCAAGACATAGTACCTGAAAAAGCTGCGGTTTTCCAGATGCTATTCTCTTTACGCTATTCTCTTTACACCTGCTATGATGGCATTTTGTGGAAATCAAATCGGGGGCGGCTGGATGGAAAGTACTGTGCTCACGACATCGTTCGTAACACTTGTCTGCTTGTTTGTGTTTCTCGAAGGATTTAAGTGTTCCGAAGGTATTTATATACCTTCGTTCGTAACTAAGGCGCGATTTAATTCTTTTTGGGTCGCTGCGTTTTCCTATCAAATATCGTGAATTCAAAGCGAACTTCTCACCCAGGCGCGATTTTTTTGTACCTCCTAGCCGGTCTATTAACTCAGAAAGGTAACATGTCATACTAATTGCCCACTCTCAGTCATTACGAACGAAGGTATTAACTCGTACTCGTAATATTATTTTTTTCAAACATAAATCCACTGCGAATCGACGATATGACCGGGATTTTAAGGTTGTCGCGGTCGGCTGGTTCGGAGGTCAGTTGAAAGCCTGTAGTTCATATTTGAAGCTGAATTTTCATCGATGCGTCGGTCAACTTCGACTCTACCATCGCCTCCCCAGAAGACGCATTAGCGTCGTTTCTTCGCTCACAAGTGCGTGCGTGTGGCGAGGAAGACGCTTACGTGCACGCCGGGCGCAACGAAGAACGTCCCGCCGAACGGTTGTCGTCCAAAGAATAGGAAGGCGTCGCACACTGTTGTCAACTCTCGACCAATCAGAACACGAATTAAACCTGACCGGTTGGAGTGGTGCGAGAACGTGAGTTTGACTCGCTAGCTAGCTAGCTAGATAGTACCGAAGGTACCTTCGAAGGTAACTTCGTAGCTAGCCTCGTGCCGAATTTCGGTGACGAGTTTCCAATTAGATTTCGGAAATCGGCTCCCTGGGAAAATCGACAAAGTAATTCTTTCTCTTGAATTATTTTCCTTCCTGTTTAGAGACACGGTCTTACAAGTACCTTCGAAGGTACGAAGGTACCTTCGTACGAAGGTAGCTTGCAAGGGCAACAGACGGAAATGCCGTGCAAGTCAGGATTGTTGTACGAGCTACGTAACGCGTTACAGTAAATACGCGAATTTACGCGCTATCTCAGGCAGTCCTCAACGCGAAGATCAACGAGGATAATCAGTTACCGAAATAACGTTGTGAACTGCTGACCAAGGAAAAATATAACAGAAAGCCGCGTCCGCTTCAGTCTACTGAGCACGAGCAGCGACCACATCAGCCTCATGGAGCACAGGCCTTGGATGAAAACTACGCTCGATTCTCGCGCTGACAAAGCAGCGCCAAGCATGGCAGCTCAACTCGAAGTAGATTCCTGTGAAATCACCAAGTTGATACTGCGATACTTCGACGAAAGCGACTTGCCGAAATCGTTCAGAGCTTATGCAAACGAGACTCAGGTATAGACCACTACAAAACGAATGCTCGCATCGATCTTCTTCAATCCTTCATCTCTCCTGTATCCATGCTTCTACCACTTGCGTTTAAGTTTTCGTGTGTTGACCAAAGCCAGCGGAGCGACGGCCGGACTCCATATGAGTCACCTACCATCTTTAATCTCTTCTTTTCCCCACTTTCCTGCAGACGATACCAAGCACAAGCATAGACTTGAACACTTTGAAAAATGACATATTCCACGGGTGTTGGGACGTCGTTCTACCACTTCTAACAAACTTTAGGATTTCTGAGCAGAACGCATTCAACCTTTACGAACAAGTCATGTTTGATTTAACACAGCTAAATGAGCTTGACGCGGCAAAAGCTCTTCTACACCACTCATCTGCATTGCTACAGCTACGAAGGGAGCAACCTGAACGGTATTCGCGCATAGAGGAGCGCATCTATGGCATCGCGTGTACTCTCGGCCAAGAGACAAAATGCATGACGAAGGAACATCGTGAAGCTCTCGCGAACAACATACTGGAAGATATTAATGCTTCAAAACCTGCACCTATTTTGACATTGCTTAACCAGGCGCTTAAATGGCAGCGCCATGCTGGCGCTCTCACTAACGATACACCATCTCAAGGAGAAGACTTTGCACAACGGAGACGACAATCTTTTGCAGTTGAAAGGGAACACTGCACAATATACTTTGGGAAGAAGTCGTATCCAGAATGTGCTTCATTTTCTCCTGATTGCAATCTTATTGCCACTGGCTCATCTGATGGTTTCGTTGAGATTTGGTGCTGGGAAACGGGAAAGCTCAACAAGGATCCAAATAGCCCAGCGGAAGAAAATATCATGATGCACAATGATTCTGTCCTCGCGCTTAACTATTCGGGAAAAGGTGACATGTTAATATCAGGATCTAAGGATGCTGAAATCAAGGTTTGGGGAATACGAACAGGAAAATGCTTGCGGAAATTCGAACGAGCCCACGCGCAAGCGATTACTGTGGTCAGTTTTGATCGGGATGGTGGTTGCATTCTCAGCGCATCCCTCAATGGCACTGTGCGAGTCCACGGGCTGAAATCTGGCCAACTCATGAAGGAGTTCTTCGGCCATGTCGCATATGTGAATGATGTTAAATACAGTGGAGATGGGACGATGATTTTGTCTGCATCCTCCGACGGTACCACCCGAGTTTGGGACTCGAAAAACACTAACATTTTGGCGACCTGGGAGCCTCCATACGATGTTGAAGCTGAGAAGGTGGTGCGCAGCATTTATCCCCTCGGCACTGAACCCGAAAATTGCATTGTGTGCACCAAAGACAGCATACACCTCATGTCAGTGTTTGGTGAGGTCGTTCGATCTTTCGAAATGCACAGCGGCCCGAAAGATGGATTTGTCGCCTGCACTCTTTCGCCAAACAGTCGACAAATTTATGGACTTGGTGAGGATGGTAAGGTGTACAGCTTCTGTACGAAAACCTGCCAACTTGATTTCACTTTGGAAGCTGTCGACATAGGCCCAACCTCGTTATGCCATCACCCGACCAAGAACTTACTTGCCACGACATCCTCCGCTGGGTACTTGCGGATATGGAAGTAATCGTCGCTCGGTAAGGAAGCTGAAATGTAATGAAGTTTATACTTGGAAGGAGACCTCACAGA
>Ga0302114_10002832_pt1 | contig 11026 bp, 10 predicted proteins | sample AG5_Surface_MG_FD_203107 | JGI IMG/M metagenome (GOLD analysis project Ga0302114, IMG submission 203107) | Marine microbial communities from Western Arctic Ocean, Canada - AG5_Surface | ecosystem: Environmental > Aquatic > Marine > Oceanic | place: Canada: Western Arctic Ocean | collected...
CCTTATCGACCGACTGGTGGCACAATGTGGTGCCGTTGTGACTGCTGAAGACCACAACATCATCGGTGGACTCGGCGGGGCCGTCGCAGAGCATCTTGTCTCAAACCAACCGGCTCCACTCGAACGAGTTGGCGTTCCTGACCGCTTTGGTGAATCTGGTCAAGCGGATGAAATGCTCGAAGTCATGCAACTTTCTGCACCTCACATTGCAGCGGCTGCAGAGAAAGCAATTCAGCGAAAGTGAACAAGCCAACAACCATTAGGGTCACGGACGAACAACGGTTATGGAGACCAATGACCCCCTGAAAGAGCTGAACACTCGCTTGGATGCCTTTGTCAAACAAAGGGACTGGAATCAATTTCATAGCGTCAAAAACCTCGTTGCGTCAATCAGCATCGAATCTGCAGAACTCTCCGAAACAGTCCAATGGGTAAATCCAAGCGTCGAAGAAGTTCTTGAGGACAGTGCGTTGACTCAAAAAATAGCCCATGAGACTGCTGACGTCATGATGTACTGCCTGCGTTTGTGCAGTGTATTAGGCCTCGATCCCATCACAATTATGAACCAAAAATTCGAAATCAATGAACAAAAATACCCTGCCGAATTGGTTAGGGGATCATCTGCAAAATACACGACTTACCAATGAATGCACCGCAAGCCCTGAGCGGATACTTGAAGGAGTGCGTGGCACAACCAACCAACATGGAGTTCTTCCTAGACACCGCTGACGTAGATGAAATACGAGAAATTGCTGCATGGGGCATCCTAGATGGTGTGACCACGAACCCCTCTTTGATCAAGAAGAGTGGACGAGACTTCAAACAAGTTGTTGCAGAAATTGCATCCATTTGTGATGGTCCAATCTCTGCAGAAGTCACTGCAATGGATACAGCAGGTATGGTCGAACAAGGTCTGGCATTGAAAGCAAGCCTACCCGAGAACGTCATCATCAAGATTCCATGCACCCCTGAAGGTTTGGCAGCAACTAAAATCCTTACAAGCGAAGGAATCAGCACCAACGTTACACTGATCTTTTCTGCCTCTCAAGCGCTCATGGCTGCGAAGGCAGGAGCAACCTATGTCTCGCCATTCATTGGACGAATCGATGACACTGGCCACGATGGAATGAATCTCATCGCTGAAATCATGGACACATGGAATAATTATCCTTGGATCACGACAAAAGTCCTTGCAGCCTCAATTCGACACCCAACCCACGTCCTCCAATGCATCCAGCTTGGCGCTCATACAGCGACCATGCCTGCCAAAATCTTCCGTCAATTAATGACCCATCCACTCACCGATAAAGGTCTTGAAGGGTTCATGCGAGACTGGGCCGAAGTCGAGAAGGCAGGAAACGCTTGAACCACTTGTTCTGACCTTCCTTTCTCAGAAGGAGGCTTCTTCAATGAAGTCCTCCCCGCTTGAACTACAGAGGGCATTCCATGAAATCATCACGCGACCGATTGCAACAACTGTTGGATGGAGACTTGTCTCCTGAAGACATTGCAGACGATCCAGCTTTGGTGACTTTGGCCGATCGTCTCTACGGCATCAAAATTACTCCTGCGCGTCCAGTAAAGGCCCGTGACATGGTTGACGCCCAAGTTGGGAGCATCACCGAAGTCGCCCCCCCAACAGACATGTTGATCGAAGTCATTGGCGACCTCGCCCCGGCTGCACCACTGATCGAACCACTAACGCTTCCACCACTGGCAGCCGTACCTTCCTCTGGGCGACATCCAGCCATCTATGTTGTCGGCCTTGGTCTTATAGTGGTCCTTTCAAACCTCTTCGGTTTGCTGTCTGGCCTCCTCGGTGGAAACTGCCTCGAAGGCGATTTGTGCCCGACGACTGGTTCCACTCGCATCAACTGGTTGGACGTTCATAACCTCGACACGGGCTATGGATGGTCCCTTCCGTTGCAAGACGGTGGCTATGGTCTCCCAGACATTGTGGCGGTCGCCGTTCTGACGGTCACCCTCGTCATGTTCATGCGCCGAAAGTGATGCACATGACGGTCGAGGCATGGACTGAAGTTCTCTCCTACATCGGGATGGTTTCGATCCTTCTTGCTTTCGTTCTAGAGACTCGAAACATTGTCACCAGCAAGCAAACAGTTTACCTCGCCCTCATGGCAGTTGGATCAGCCTTGCTTGGAATTCGTGCTTACTTAATCGAAGAATGGGCTTTTTTAATCCTTGAAGCTGCGTGGTGCTTGGCAGCTGTCGTGGCTTACATTCACACGCGACAAGTACCCCCTAGCACCAATGATGAAGCGTCATCTTGATGAGCAGGGGATGACCGAAGCCAATCATGAGCCAAGGTCCAGGCAAGGCAAAGCGAGGCATCCCTTCGAAAGAAGAGAACTTCAATGAATGGTACCCCTTCATCATCGAGGCGGCTGAATTGGTCGACAAGCGTTACCCGATCAAGGGTATGGATGTTTGGCGACCCTATGGCTGGAAAACGATGAAGCTCATCGACGCCCTCACACACCACGAAATGGAACGCACAGATCACGAAGAAGTCAATTTCCCTCTTTTGATTCCAGAACATTTACTCGACCGTGAAAACGCATTGGTTGCACGACTCAAGCGAGCCCGTGAAGAAGGTGTGAACCCTGATGACCTGCGAGATGAAGACGAGGAGGCTGGCTTCAAGAAAGAAGTGTACTGGGTTAAGCACGCTGGCGAAAATGAACTCGATGTGCCAATGTTCCTTCGACCGACTTCCGAAACGGCAATGTACACTATGTTCCCACTCTGGGTTCGTTCTCACAAGGACCTTCCTTTGAAAGTCTACCAAATGGTCAACACATTCCGCTACGAAACGAAGCAAACCCGCTCGTTCATTCGAGTTCGTGAAATTCATTTCTTTGAAGCCCACACTGCTCACGCTGATGAGGCAGGAGCAACACGTCAAATTGAACAGGATTTAGAAATGGTTGACAACATCATGCACGATTTATGCCTTCCAGTGATCAAAGCAAAGCGACCACTTTGGGACACATTCCCTGGTGCATGGTACACCATTGGAATTGATGCCGTTATGCCAAACGGGCGAACATTGCAAGTCGCGTCGTGCCATCATTACCAAGATCAATGGGCCAAAGCCTTCGACATCACCTATGAAAATCTCGACGCACAACAACAACATTGCCACCAAACCACCTATGGAATGTCTGAGCGATTGCTCGGCGCTGTGGTTGGTATGCACGGTGATGAAAATGGTCTCATCTTGCCACCAGCGGTCGCCCCGTTCCAAGTGGTCGTCTGCCCAATGATCAAGAAAAACTCAGATGTTGACACGGTTGCAGCAGCCGAAGAGATCGCTACGAAACTTCGCCGACATGGATTGCGGGTCAAGGTCGATGCCAGGGATATTCGAGCAGGACAGAAGTATTACGATTGGGAAATCAAAGGTGTCCCGCTCCGACTCGACATAGGTCCACGAGATATTGCACAAGGCACGGCCTTCGCAGCTCGACGTACAGGTGGCAAAGAGCCAATCCCACTCGAGGGGATTGCAGAGGCATGCCTAACGGTGCTCGAAGAAATTGCTACAGAGTTACGAAACAGATCGCAGGCACATATGGCGGATGTCATTCAACCTCTCCCTCCATTCCTCGAAGTTGACGGTGATTTCAAAATGCAAGGTGAAGTCGAAGATGGTCGAATATACGAAATTCCATTCGATGGCACTGACGCACATGCCGAAGCCATTGAGAGGGCCACAGGATTCACGTTCCTAGGTGATGCAACCGATGATTATTCAGAGCCAAAACCATGTCATATGAGTGGAAAGCCAACAACGCGAAGAGTGTTGCTAGCCAAGACATATTGAGCCGGTCGCTCAAAACGGGAAGCGGAAACGAATCCAAGTTCACTCTGTCCACGTGCCGTGGAAATCTTCAGCGTTGTCAACTCGAACAAAGAGGTCAAGTGAACTCCAGACCAAACTGTTGAATCCACTTTCCATTCCTTCTTGGCCATCTGCTTTAGCGGTCATGAACTCCAAGGTATCGGAAGGGGAATTCCATTCTTGCCTGAAGGATATATCCCCCCGGGGCTGAAGAAGTTGAAGGTTGGATAACCTTCTGAAAAGAATGCACAGTGGTCCGAAGCGCATGATTCAGCGATCTCCCAGGTGATTGGGTTTGCTTCGGTTGGTTTGTAATCTAAATCATCATTGATGATGGTGCCGATCCACTCATGCATTCGCTCCATGTTTTCCTGATTCGCTCCAGCGATGCTGATGGTCCAATCGTACTTGGCTGCAGAAAACACTTCGCCACCCGGTCCAATCAGTGGATCTGACAGTGGAATAATGGGATAGTTGAGGGACACCATGTCGAAGTTCATCTAGGCGCGGACAGAGACGTTTTCGGGCAAGTGTTCAACGTAGGCCAGTGAGCCGAAAAGGCCTTCTTCTTCGCACGCCCAAAGACAACGTGAGCAAGACCACAAGCGCGAGTGCGAGGATTGTTCGCATCTGTGCCATGGACACAACCAGCGCTCAGAACCATTCAATGGTGTCGAAGTGGGACTCTAAATTGAAATTGAATCATTGTTCCCATACCATCCATTGACGAGTGGTTGAATCTCGGATGAACCAAACACCGCTGTTTGCTGGGAATTCTACGTACTCATATCCATCTTCTGCAACGCTCCCTTGAAGATCCATGGAGGGGTTGGAATCGGGGTTCATATCGGAGTCTCGCATGGCCATTTCTTCCTCGAGCAAAGCATATCGCTCACTCGAATCAATGGTCCCTTCAAGTCCAAAATAACCATGGTCAAGTGCAATGATTTGGATTTGTTCAGCGGGGGCTGCAATGAGTTCATCAATCACCAAAAGGATCTTTTCTCGAGTGTCTTTCTTGATTTCATTGTTCATAAATCTCGAAGTGAGGTCTGATTTCATCTGCTGCAGCTCCTCCCGTAGGGTTTCAACATCGTCCGCATACCCTCGAACGAGGGATTGAAGGTAGGTGAGTTCGTTCTTTTCCTCTTTGGTGAGTTTGTTTGATTGTCTAAAGACCTGAACCCAGCGGAACGCATCTGGGAGCATTGCTGCGACAAGATTTGTTTGTAAGAGTGAAAAGATGGCTACTAAAATGGCACCCATACCAACGCTTTGAGCGACCTCTCCAGAAAAGAAGGCATCGTTTGAGGTTTGGAGGGGTTCATCGGACTTGACGACCAGTTCGCAACCATCGCTGTCGACCGTTGCGCCTGGGTCTGTACCTGGGCAACGATCGCTCGCGTCTTGGACGCCGTCTCCATCTGTATCCACTTCAATAACTTCAACGATCTCAAACATGTTAGGGATACCATCCCCGTCATCATCAGCGCATCCAAAGAACCCGCTGGCAGTTGATGTGCCGGCTATTTGAGGACAGAAATCCGACATAAGTGCGCCCTCAACGTACTGGCCAACCCCGGTGAATCCGGCCGTTGTGTTCCATGAAGCATTGCCCCAATTATCGCCGTACCCATCGCCATCGACATCCGACCATTGAGAGGAAAGTGATGGGAAGGCATCCGGGTTGTTTCCTGTGGTGTTGTCGCCGTAGCCGTCGCCATCAGCATCCATCCATTGAGTTTGATCTGTCGGGAACACATCGAGTAAGTCGACGATCGTGTCGCCATCGGTGTCGAGGAAGTTGTCGATGAGGGGGTATTGATCGGCATTGTCACCAATTCCGTCACCGTCCGTGTCCGTCGTTTCCGAGGCATCGTTCGGGAACGCATCGGCGTTGTCGCCAACACCATCGCCATCGGAATCCATCGTTTCGTTGCCATCGAATGGGAACGCATCGCCATTGTCGCCAACGCCATCGCCATCGCTGTCTTGGTATTCGAAGTAATCAAGCGGGAACACATCTGTGTTGTCCCCAACACCATCGCTGTCTGAGTCGGATGTTTCGTTGGCATCATACGGGAACGCATCGCTGTTATCGCCCACACCGTCGCCGTCAGAATCCATCGATTCAGTGGCATCCGTTGGGAACACATCGCTGTTGTCACCAACACCATCTCCATCGCTGTCCATCCATTCCCCAGCATTGTTCGGGAATGCATCGCCTGTGTCGCTGTAGCCATCACCGTCGCTATCGGGGCAGCCAGTGAGGTCAACTGCCGAAGTCCCAGCCAGATTTGGACAATCGTCTTGATCGTTAAGCACACCGTCCATGTCGACATCATCAGGGGATACATACTGGAACACAAGGCCCAAATCAAGCGACGACCCTTGGTCGCCGAAGAGCTTCAAATCAACTTGTTCCGCCACTGAGCCCGCACTTGGCGTTGTGACTCGAATGGTGGTGTCGTTCACGACGGTTCCTGTCACGGAACCATAAGAGCCGAATTGGACCGTGATTTCATGATTAAGGTACATCCCAGTGGAGCGGTTGGCGTACTTTAGGACCTTGTTTGAAGAATCATAATAGGCGATGTGAACCATGTTATTGTCATCAACAACAATATCATTCCCATAGCCTACGTCTCCAACGTTGTCGACAGTCATCGATTGGCGTGAGGCCCCTGAAGCCACCATACTGTAACCAAGGTTTGAGCCCCCATTGTATTCCGAAATGTGAACGATGTCAAATTGGTCAATGTACATGCTAAACGTGTTTCTTGAGTTGCCCTGGCTTGAAACTGCCCAAGCCGAACCGGAGGCACCGTCTGCAAAGTATGCGGTATTTCCGGCAGCATTGGAGGCATAAACAACATGAAGTTCATCGTTTGAGTCGACAGCCATAGCGCTGTGATAGCCCACACCATTGCCGTTATCGACGGTGTACCGTTGCCATGAACCACTGATGTTCGAAGCAATCTTCATGTCCATGTTGCCATGGTGCCTGTATGCAACATGGACAAAGCCGTTGGAGTCAATCGCAAGTGAAGAGTCACAACCAATGTATGTGGTCGAGTCATCCAAAGTGACGGTGGACCATGATGACCCATCATAGTAGGAGAGCAACGCCGCGTTACAGATGTATCCATCCCTTGAGTAGGAAATATGTGGCTGGTCATTCGCATCCAGGGCTATGGAGATTTGGTCGTTCTCCACACCGGACTTACTCCAATCATTTGTCCATGATGTTCCATCATACATGGAATAGAGTAGGTAACCATTGTTGTAATGAGCGATATGAACATTGTCATTGCTGTCAATAACGAGATCAATATTTCTACAATCACAATTCCTGATTTTCGCATGACTCCATGTGGAACCATCATAGGTGCTGTGCCATAATTCATCGCTATCCAAAATGACATGGACAATGTGAACTGTTCCATTTGAGTCGACGCCAATAGAAGGATTCCAGCCGCTGGATGAAAGATAGTTCGCTGTTGTCGTTGTCCACGTGTAGGCTTCGCCATCGCTGGTGACGTTCTTGTATGCCATGTCAAGGAAGCCAGTTCCAGTAATCGTGATTTCCTCGCCACCCGTTGTCCAGCCGCTGCTGGGCGAGATTGTGAAGTTCGCGCTGTTTTTGGCGCTGTGTTGGACTTCGTCGATAACGAGTTCTTGATTGGAAATTGGGACATCACCGAATTGCATCATGGGCGAACATGAGACCACGAGTAACACGACTGTAACCAAAAACACAGAGAGACGCATAACCAACGGTCAGGGGAACAGGGTAAAAACATCTCCATCAAACTGATGCTACGGGCAAGTGAATCTGAGTTTGATTCAGGGTTGTTTTGGTCACATGCCGAAGGAAGACGGGTCCATGTCCATCTCTCCATCCTTCATCATCTTCCGCATTTGTTTGTTGAGTTTACGATTTCCGCCCATGCCCTTCATCATTTTACGTGAGCGGTTCCACTGCGCAATCAATTCTCGGACATCCTTCTCTCGGACACCAGAACCGCGGGCAACCCTTCGAATACGGTCAGCTTTAATTTTCGCTGGTTCGTTCTTTTCCCATGCCGTCATGCTGTCCATGATGGTTCGGTAGCGGTCAAGGTTCCCTTGCATGGCTTCCTTTTGGCCCTTTGACATAGCACCCATTCCACCGAGCATGCTGCCTGGAAGGAAGGACATAAGTTTGTCAATGGTGCCGACTTTGGCCATCATTTCCATTTGTTTGTACATGTCATTGAGGGTAAATCGGCCGCTCATCAAACGTTGAGTGAGTCGCATGGCTTCTTCTTCGTCCATGTCCTCTGGTGCCAAATCAATGAGACCCTGAATGTCGCCCATTCCGAGCAAACGAGAGATGAAACGATCGGACTCGAACTTTTCAAGATCTCCAATGTTTTCACCCACACCAATGTGAACAATCGGTGCACCTGTCGCAGCCACCGCTGAAAGGGCCCCACCACCGCGTGCTGTACCGTCGAGTTTGGTGATGACAATGCCGGTTACCCCTGCGAGTGTGTGGAATGACGCGGCGACGGGACCAGCTGCTTGTCCAACCTGTGCATCGATGACAAGCCAGCGTTCGTTCGCTCGTGTCAATCCGGAAATTTGCTCAAGTTCATCGACCAGTTCTTGATCGAGTTGGTGTCGCCCTGCGGTGTCAACAATCACGAGATCGGCCGCAGCACAAGCCTTCAGACCGTTGCGAACAATGGTTGGTGCATCCTTGGTTTCTGGTTCCCCATAGACTTGGACATTGGTGTCTTCCAATAATTGAGTCAGTTGAGCATACGCCCCAGGTCTGTGAACGTCAGCTTCGATCACGGCGACACGCAAGCCGTGTTTTTTACGGTACCATTCTGCAAGCTTTGCAGTGGTCGTTGTTTTTCCTTGTCCGTAAAGACCGACGAGAAGTAAGGTGGCTCCATGTGGTTGGAATTCATGGCCCGGACCGAGAAGTCGGACCAGTTCTGTGTAGAGAATGTTCATTGCATGAGTTTGGAGTGTAATGCCACGCCTTGGTTCTTCTTCGAGGAGGCGGGTTTCCATACGCTCTACAATTTCTTTTGTTTGGCGGACGTTGAAATCAGCTTCTTGGAGGGCACGTCGAAGACTGCGAGTCATCTCACGCAATTCTTCATCATCCAACTTACGCTTATTCTTGAGCAAGCCAATGGAGCGGAAAATGCCACGAGAAAGTCCTTCAAGTGCCATGTGATGGCCTAGCGGCTTCCCCATTTGAATGCATTCATGGACACTGGTGGACTATTCTTGGTCCAGTGGCACATCGAGGTGAAGAACATCGCCGTCGAGTTTGGCCTTTACTCTGCTTGCTTTCGTCGGGACACTGGTGACTACTTCTCGCTCACGACCATTCAATCCTACGAACAGGATTCCATCTTCACTTCGCAAGGAAAGATCATCACGATCAATGCCTGGATAGTGAAGTGATATACGCTCGAATTCACCGTCTATCTCCCTCGTCATACCTCGGTGTATAGAATGTTTTAGCGCACTCCCAATCGTGTGAGGTCCGAGGTCAGCTGGGTGGGGTTGAACTTCGCCGTAGAGGCGAACACCAACAGCCCGAAGGGAATCGAGCCCCACGACTTCATCGTCAAGCAATTCCATTGTCGCTATGTTGACATCTGGCATGCTTGTGGTTAATTCTTCAACACGGCCAAGTTCCGCAGCGCGACGGTGAGCAAGGAAAGGGTGATCAAATTCTGGTGTCAAACGATTCACGAGGCAATTGGGGACAGGAAGTTGATATTCACGCAATGAAGTGTGGGCTCGTAAGGTCTCGTTAATCCCCATCCGCTCAGGGATGGTAACAAGCGTAAACGATGTGATGTCTTCATTTGAGAGAACTCGACGAACATGGAGCACTCGACGTCGAAAACGTTCAAGTTCGTCTTTCATTGCATCACTTTCCTTACGACCAAACAACATCGACCGCAAACCGCCCGAAACCCTCATCATCCGAATAAGGCGTTCAGACCAAGATTCGATAAGTTCAGGGAGCGATAAGAACCGTAGTGTGTGACCGGTTGGGGCGGTGTCAAAGACGATGACATCCCAAGAAGGATCTTCCACATGACGCAGCAATTCATCAAACGCCAACGCTTCATCGAGGCCAGGAATCACCATGTCCGAAGTTTTCACCTCATCTCGTACAGATTCCATTTCCTCCTTGGCGTTTGGATCAAGCATCATGCTCAATCCACCAAGCCCGCCGAGGCCCCCTTTTCCATTCATACCATTCATCATTTCACCCATTTTAGGAAGAATTGAAGAGATTTTAGATTCAGGATCCATTTCCAATCCGAAGAGTCCCTTCACACCGGCGACTTCGCTGGGCTCGGAGCCCAATTCCACCCCTAAAGAGTCCGAAGTGGAGTGAGCCGGATCACTGGAAACAAGAAGGACACGAAGACCTGAATCTGCGAGCCATACAGCAGTAGCTGCCGATGTGGTCGTCTTGCCAACGCCACCTTTTCCACCGAACAACAACAGTCGTGCCATGTTCCAACCAAAGCATCGGGGTCTTTGAATCCAACGATGGGGCAAAGACGAGGCAACGCTTTGATGAAGGGCGATGCGTACCAACAACCATGGCCACATCCTTCCTTCTGTTTCAGGCAGCGGCGGTCACCTCATTGATTGGAATGACGCTTGGCTGGCGCGGTGTGATGACAAAGTATTCCGGTTTCTATGATTTGCCAACTGCATGGAGCAACGTATTTTGGGGGATCTTGGTTGGTGGGGTCTATGCTTCAGTATCGCATAATTTCATTCTCGTCCCCTACCTCGGCATGGTTCAGAACCAAGATGCAGCAGTGGTGAATCCAATCAATTTACTCTTTGTTTGTCTTGTGGCGTCGGTTGCAGCACATTTGCTGCTGCGAAGAGAACGTGTTCGTTCGGGATCCTCTCAGCCAACCAGTGGCTGGGCCCTTGGCTTGGCCATTGGAGCCATGGTTGGTATGCTGCACTTGTACCGTGTTTACGAAATCACAGAGACTGTTTTTAGTTTCAGACTTATCATTACCGTCCTTGGTTTTGCCATCTTTGCACCGAGAACAGAAGCCCTGATTTGTTGTTTTCATGGCCATTTGATGCTGGAAGGGAAACGCTGGGGTG
>Ga0302114_10002833_pt1 | contig 11025 bp, 8 predicted proteins | sample AG5_Surface_MG_FD_203107 | JGI IMG/M metagenome (GOLD analysis project Ga0302114, IMG submission 203107) | Marine microbial communities from Western Arctic Ocean, Canada - AG5_Surface | ecosystem: Environmental > Aquatic > Marine > Oceanic | place: Canada: Western Arctic Ocean | collected...
GATCGGAGCGCATGGCCAAGCTGGCCCATACGAGTTGGTAGCCAAGGCTGGTGATGCCCACGGTGTAGGTGCTGGGGAAGGCCAGCACTGTTTTCAGTGCACCTACCTCGGCTACAGCAGGTTCAAATAGGAGTGTCTCGCGGTTCAGCAGAGCCCGTGCATCACGGTTTCATCCTGCAGGATCAACGGAGTATGCAAAGCAATGGTTCCCTTTCCAAAGCGATTCGCAAAGCCATTGTGATGGTCCATTAGGCAGAGATGCTTACTGAGGATTGCTGTCTTGGGGGTCCGGTTCGTCGGGTTCGGATTGGGGCTTGGTTGGTTGAAAGGCCTGGCGGCGCGTTGAGTCATCCCATTCATGGTGAAGTGCCTCCCCGATGGTCATTTTTGGCTTGGAGGTGATCTTCCTCCAGCAACTCAAGCTCCATCTGTCGTTCGTAGATCGAGCGGTGATCAAACAGGCGTGCGATCAGAAAACTCGCTATGCAGGCCACCAAAATTGGCTTTAAGACCAACAAATCCTTAGTCAGTGCGAAGGCCAAAAACATGGCCGTAATCGGTGTGCGTGAACAACTGGCTACGAACGCTCCCATCCCCGCAAAGACATAGGTGCTGGGTACGTGGCCGGTGAGAGCTTCCACCCAAATCCCACAGGCGAGGCCGATGGCACCGCCCAGGGTGAGCATTGGGAAAAACAAGCCTCCAGGAGCACCAGACGCTGCTGCTAATCCAGTGCTGAAAAACAGCACCACAAAGGTGCCGAGCGCCATTGGAATATCAGCTCTCCCATCACTGATGAGGTCTTGTAAGCCTTCGAGGTTGTGAAATGCAGAGGGTAGGCATGCATACACCCCACCTAGCAGTGCTCCGCTGATCACCATGCGCAGAACGAGGCGGTCACCGAACCAACGATGCCCTTGTTTCTGCATGGCGATGACGTAGCGGCAATACAGCTCGGCCAAGACACCCACAACAACGCCTAGTCCGATGAGGTATCCCAGATCTATGGGTAAAAAACTCACCAGTGGTTCGTATTCCTTCTCCAGCTGAAAGCCAAGGCCAGTGGTCAGCCCGCCGCCACTCGTGCTTAAACCCGCTAACCCCAAGACATCCGCCCAGGCATCAGCCAAAAAGGTGGTGACAATCACCAGCAGCATTACTACTGGTCTTACGGAGTGCAGTAATTCCTCAATGGCGTAGAAAAATCCGCCAATCGGAGCGTGAAATACGGCCGCAATCCCTGCTCCACCGCCAGCTGCGACGATCACGCGACGAAATGCCGCAGGTGCTCTTAGCCAACGCGCGAGTTGCCAGGCCACCGATCCCCCCATCTGAACGGCGGGACCTTCCGGCCCGAGGGGGAAGCCACTGCCGATGGCGACGATCCCGGCAACCAATTTGACCAAGCCCACCTTGAGACCCATCGGGACAGCCCGATGGTTCAGGAATCCCATGATGTGGGTGATTCCGGATCCACCTGCTGATGGTGCCAGCCGCGACACCAGCAATCCAGACACCAAACCACCTGTTGCGCCTAAGCCAGGCAGAACGACCCAAGCAGGAAGGTCTGCCAGCAGTTCCAGGCGCCAGGCACCTAAAACTTTGATGCCCAACTTGAACAACACTCCGGTGAGGGCTGCGCCAAGGCCCGTGAACATCAAGGCGAGTACAACAACCAGCCAGCGGCGTTCCAGCAGCCGGCTAATGCTCCGACTTGAACCGGGTGGATCTTGTTTTTCTTTTAGGTTGATGGGTGTAGTCATGGCTTTGAGCGGACGCCGATTAGGCGCCGGCCATGACCTCGGCTTGTTCCGAAGCGCTCAGCACTCGACCCTGTTCCACGAAGTTATCGATCTGGTCGAAGTTGAGGTAGCGGTAAATCTCTGAGGAGAGTGGGTCGATCTTTTCAGCGGCGATCCTTTGGTATTCATTGGGTGTGGGAATGCGCCCGAGCAGGGCGCAAACAGCGGCTAATTCGGCGCTGCCAAGGAAAACCTGCGCTCCTTTGCCAAGCCGGTTATTGAAGTTGCGGGTGCTCGTGGAGAACACGGTGGTGTTGTCATCCACCCGGGCTTGATTGCCCATGCAGAGCGAGCAGCCTGGCATTTCCATGCGGCTGCCGGCTGCTTCAAACGTGGCGTAGTAGCCCTCTTGCTTGAGCATGTCCTCGTCCATGCGTGTGGGCGGGCAAACCCAGAGCCTGGCTGCGATGTCGCCGGCCTCTTCGAGAACTTTGGCCGCGGCGCGGTAGTGGCCGATGTTGGTCATGCAAGAGCCGATGAACACCTCTTGAACGGCTTCGCCAGCCACTTCGCTGAGCAGTTTCACGTTGTCGGGATCGTTCGGGCAGGCGAGGACGGGTTCGGTGAGCTCATCGAGATTGATCTCAATCACTTCGGCGTATTGGGCGTTGTTATCTGCCTGAAGGAGTTGGGGGTTGGCCAGCCAGTCCTCCATCACCTTGATCCGTCGCGCCAGGGTGCGTGCATCGTTGTAGCCGCGCGCAATCATGTTTTTGAGCAGCGCCACATTGCTGCTCAAATATTCACTTACTGTTGCCTCTGACAATTTGATGGTGCAGCCTGCGCAAGAGCGTTCTGCCGTGGCGTCTGTGAGCTCGAAGGCTTGCTCCAGCTTCAGATCTGGCAACCCTTCAATTTCCATAATCCGGCCATTGAAGACGTTTTTCTTGTTGGCCTTTTCCACGGTGAGCAGGCCCTTTTGGATCGCGACCCAGGGGATTGCATTCACCACATCGCGGAGTGTGACCCCCGACTGAAGAGAGCCGCTGAACCTGACCAAGACCGATTCGGGCATGTCGAGCGGCATGGCACCGATAGCGGCAGCAAAGGCCACAACCCCGGAGCCTCCTGGAAAAGAAATTCCGAGCGGGAACCGGGTGTGGCTGTCCCCCCCTGTGCCCACGGTGTCGGGCAAGAGCATGCGATTGAGCCAGCTGTGGATGATGCCGTCACCGGGGAGAAGGGCTACACCGCCGCGTTGGGCAAAGAAATCAGGTAGGTCCCTCTGGGTCTGAAGGTCCACTGGTTTTGGGTAAGCGGCGGTATGGCAGAAGCTCTGCATTACCAAATCAGCGGAGAAGCCAAGGCAGGCCAACTCCTTCATTTCGTCCCTGGTCATGGGGCCGGTGGTGTCTTGACTGCCAACGGTGGTCATCAGCGGTTCACAGCTCGTGCCGGGACGGACGCCTGGAAGACCGCAGGCTTTGCCCACCATCTTTTGAGCCAAGGTGAAGCCTTTTCCGGTGTCGGCAGGAGCGCTAGGCCGGATAAATGTTTCAGAGGGGGTGAGCCCAAGTTGGCTGCGCACCTTGTCGGTGAGAGCTCGGCCAATCATTAGCGGGATGCGACCGCCAGCACGAACTTCGTCGCTGATCGTGCTCGGCTTGAGTTCAAATCGGCTGATCACCGTGCCATCGCGTTCGATCGTTCCGGCGTAGGGGCGAATCGTGATCACATCACCGGTGTTCAGATCGCTGACATCGCACTCAATCGGTAAGGCGCCTGAATCTTCAGCTGTGTTGAAAAAGATTGGAGCAATCTTGCCACCGATGATCACTCCGCCGGCGCGCTTGTTGGGAACATGGGGGATGTCATTGCCGGTGTGCCAAAGCACGGAGTTGATGGCGCTTTTTCGAGAGCTTCCGGTGCCGACCACATCACCCACATAGGCCACGGGATGACCTTTTCTCTTGAGGGTTTCAATGGTGCTGAGTCCCTCTGGATCACGGGTTTCCAGCATCGCCAGGGCGTGCAACGGGATGTCGGGACGTGTGGTCGCGTGGGTGGCTGGTGAGAGGTCGTCCGTGTTGGTCTCGCCATCCACCTTGAACACGGTGACGGTGATCTCTTTGGCAAGCTCATCACGCCGGGTAAACCATTCCGCTGCAGCCCAGCTGTCCACCACCTGTTGGGCGTAACGGTTGGTGGTTGCCAGCTCCATGACGTCATTGAAAGCGTCGTAGACCAAGAGGGTGCGGCTCAGACCTTGAACGGCACAGCTCGCAAGCTTCTTGTCCGGATGCTTTAGCAGTTCGATCAGTGCGGCGACGTTGTATCCACCAACCATGGTGCCGAGCAGTTGCACCGCCTCCAAAGGGGCCACTAATGGGCTGGATGCTTTGCCTTGGGAGACGGCATTCAACCAGGTTGCTTTGACATAGGCCGCTTCATCGACGCCGGGTGGAATGCGTTCGCTCAGCAGGTGCAGCAAGGTCTGCTCCTCCCCCGCCGGAGGCTTTTCAAGAAGTTCCGTGAGGCCCTTGGTCTGAGCGGTATCAAGAGGCAGCGGTGGGATGCCCTGGTTTTCCCGTTCCTCGGCGTTCTCGCGATAGGTGCTCAGCATCGGTTTTGGCGGCGCAGACAGCGATACCCCCCATTGTTGTTGGTCAGCGTTCCGCCCTGTTGTTTGTTGCGTTGGATCAACTTGCGTAATCTGAGTTGAATCTCAGGCCAAGGCATGACCACCACCCACGATCTCCATGTGGTGGACACGCGACCACTGATCCCTCCGGCTTTGTTGCATCGCGATCTGCCAATTGATCCAACGGCTTTAGAGACAGTGGTGACGGCTCGCAGCCGCATTCAAGCCATCCTGCGTGGATTGGACCGTCGACTGTTGGTGATTGTTGGCCCTTGTTCTGTGCACGACGTGGAAGCGGCTCGCGACTATGCCCGTCGTTTAGCGCCCATGCGGGAGCGTCATGCTGCCGAGCTGGAGATTGTGATGCGGGTGTATTTCGAAAAACCCCGTACCACCGTGGGGTGGAAGGGGTTGATTAACGATCCCCATCTCGATGGCTCTTACGACATCAATACAGGGTTACGGATGGCCCGCTCGCTGTTGCTTAATTTGGCTCGAGAAGGAATGCCAACAGCGACAGAGCTATTGGATCCTGTTGTCCCTCAGTACATCGCGGATCTCATCAGCTGGACAGCGATTGGTGCACGCACCACAGAAAGCCAGACCCATCGTGAAATGGCCTCAGGCTTGTCGATGCCGATTGGCTACAAGAACAGCACCGATGGCAGTGCCACGATTGCCATTAATGCAATGCAGGCTGCAGCCAAACCCCATCATTTCCTGGGTATCAATCGTGAGGGTCATGCTTCGATCGTCAGTACCTCTGGAAACCCAAATGGGCACTTGGTTTTGCGTGGTGGCAATCGTGGAACCAACTACCATCTGGAAGCGATTCAGGAGTCTGCTGCCGAATTGACGGGTGCCGGTCTGCCGGATCGTTTAATGGTGGACTGCAGCCATGCCAATTCAAGTAAAGACTTTCGGCGTCAGAGCGAGGTTTTAAAGGCAGTTGTGTCTCAGGTTGACCAGAAGTCGGACCATGTCATGGGAGTCATGATTGAAAGCCACCTTGTAGAAGGCAATCAAAAGTTGTCTGCGGACAAGAGCTCTCTGACGTACGGGCAGAGCGTGACTGATGCATGTATCAGTCTTGAAACCACTGGTGAATTGCTTGAAGAGCTCGCTGCTTCTGTCGCTCGGGCAAGGTTCAGCTGAAAGGTTCAGCTAGATCGCCGCTCTTGTGGCGTTGATCAGGCCGTCATCCACGTCCAACTCAAGGCCACTCCAAGTGGCACGGTCAGATTGTCGATGCCCCAGAAGCTCAATTGTTCTAGCCCCACAGCCAGTGTGCAGACGACTATGAGCCGAAGTGGGGTGAGTTGACTTTGGGTGATCAGCACTAAAGCGAGCAACACCACAGCACTAGTGATGGCCATCGTCGTTGTGCCGACGATGGACTTTCGTTGGTCCAAGATTGTCCAGTTTGGGGAACGAACGGCGCGCCCAATCAGACCTGCTAGGCCATCCCCGAAGGCCATCACCAGCACTCCGGCACAGGCAGCAGAGGGATTGTCAGCCCAAAACAGGAGGAGAAGCAAACAGATGGCGAAGCCATAGGCAACGGTTCCGTAACTGTCTCGCCCCACATCTTCCACCGCAGATAGCAAGTTCCAGCGGTGATTGATGAAGGCGATCAAGGTAACCACCACAGCACAAGGCACCGCGATGGAGGCAGGCACATCGAGAAGCCAGGCGAGTGGCAGAACCGGTCCAGTACCGATATGAACAATCTTTCGACTCAACTCGCGTTGATTAGGCCAGCGTTGACGGCAGGCCAGAGCGCTGCCGAGAACACCAGCCATCCAGAGGGCGATGGGCAACAGAGATGGCAGGGGCAAGTACGACTCAGGCAGCCTGCTGATGATTAGTCATCGTGCGTAATTTCAAAATGGCTTTGGATTCGAGTTGGCGTACCCGTTCTCGCGACACATTGATTTGACGACCAATTTCGGCAAGGGTGAGCGGTTCTTCCCCACCGAGACCGAACCGTAAACGCAAGATTTTTTGTTCGCGTTCATTGAGCTGGGAGAGCCATCCGCCCAGATGCTCCTTTTGAATGCTTCGATCCATGCCTTCCATCGGCTCATCGCCGTTGGGATCTGGGATCAGTTCTCCAAGGGTGCTGCGATCCTCTTCGCCACGGGCGTGAGCATCAAGGGAGGCGCAAGGTGCACTTTGAGCGATGAGCCCCTCGAGGTCTCTCGGTTCAATGCCCATGGCATGGGCCAACTCCAAGCGGTTTGGTTGACGCCCGAAACGATGGGAGAGCTCCCGAGTGATCTTGCGCATCTTCGACAGCTTTTCACTGATGTGAATCGGCAGGCGGATTGTGCGAGCACTGTTGTCGATCGCCCGTGTCATCCCTTGACGAATCCACCAGTAGGCGTAAGTCGAAAACTTGTAACCCATGGCTGGGTCAAATTTGTCAACAGCACGCTCAAGTCCGATGGCTCCTTCCTGAACGAGATCTAAAAGTTCGAGACCTTGATTTTGGTATTTCTTGGCGACACTCACCACCAACCTGAGGTTGGCGGCCATCATCCGATCGCGTGCCCTCTTCCCCATCCGGATGCGATGGCGTTGTTTGGGTGTGCGATCTTCTTCTCGAGTGTCAAGCAGCTCTTTCATGGCCTGCACGTGGTGTGCAAGCTCAATTTCTTCAGCTGCTGTCAGTAATGGCACTCGACCAATACTGCTTAAGTAATGACCAATAGAATCTGTGGTTAAACGTCCACTAGAGCGATTTCCCCGACTCGAGGTTGTGCCATTTGAGCGATTGGCTAAACTACGACGACCGGCCGCCGGCAATGTTGGTTCCTTAGAAGTGCTTTTTGAAGCAGCTTCCTTGGACTCCAGAGGGATCCCCATCACCCTGGCCTCTTAACGAATTTGGAGGCAATTTAGCACCTAGCTGAGAAAGAAGAGGCTCCAATTCTGGAACCTTTGAGGAAATCGGCGATTTGCGCCGCCAAGAGTGTTAATCGCTACCAATTTGCAGAGTTTTTTATTTTTTGGCTTTCACTTGAATTTGTAAATGGCTAAAGGTTTGGTTTAGCTAGGGCGCTTCCTTTCCAGTCATCGATTAACTGCAACTGGGAGTTGCGCTCCTCTCCTTCGGGATGCCGTTGAATGAAAGAGCCGTCAGGTTGCATGTCCCATGCGCCCCTGTTGTCGCTTAAGTAGCGCTCAAGTAGGCGTTCGAGCTGTGTTCTTAGCTCTGGTTCTTCAATGGGCACAACCGCTTCGACGCGCCGGTCAAGATTGCGTGGCATTAAGTCGGCGCTTCCGATGAACACCTCCGGTTCGCCGCCATTGTTAAACCAAAAGATGCGTGAATGTTCTAAGAAGCGACCAATAATGCTTACCACGCTGATGTTATCGCTCATGCCTTCAAGGCCGGGGTAAAGGCTGCACATTCCTCTGATGATTAATTGGATCGTGACTCCGGCTTGAGATGCTTCATATAAAAGAGCAATGATTCCTGGATCTACCAGAGAATTCATTTTGGCTTTGATCGATCCACCTCGTCCTTGTTGGGCATGTTCAATTTCACGGCGAATCAATTGCTCCATTCCTTTTCTTAAGGAGACAGGAGCAACGAGTAGTTTGCGGAAGCTTTGTTGTTTGGAGAAGCCGGTTAGGTAGTTAAACAACTCAACGAGGTCTTGGCCGAGTTCCGGTCGTGCTGAAAGTAGGCCTATATCGGTGTAAAGACGAGAGGTTTTGGAGTTGTAGTTGCCAGTTCCGATATGGACGTAGCTGCGTAGGCGTTCTTTTTCTTTGCGAACGACCAGAACAATCTTGGTATGTGTTTTGAGGCCAATGACGCCGTAGACCACATGCACACCTGAGCGCTCAAGATGTTTGGCCCATTGAATATTGTTGTCTTCGTCAAAACGGGCTTTGAGCTCTACCAGGGCCATCACCTGCTTCCCATTTTCTGCTGCACGGATAAGTGCTGCGATGATTGGGGAATCCTTAGAGGTGCGGTAGAGGGTCATCTTGATCCCCATGACGAGGGGATCATCTGCCGCTTGATTGATGAATTCCTCTACCGACGTGGAAAACAAGTCGTAAGGGTGATGGAGGAGAACATCGCGGCGACGCACGACTGAGAAAATGCTCTCGAATTCCTCTTCTTTGATAGAGCCGTCTTCCAACATGCCTCTCTGAGCGCGGCTGAGGACAGCGGGAGTTTGACCTGAGTGTGTGGCGTCTTTGAGGTGAGGCAGCGGCAGGCTCATCAAGCCGAAGAGATCATCGAGCCCTAGAGGGCCATTCACTCTGTACAGGTCTTCTTCAACAACGGACATGCCGTCCATCAACATCTCAATCACGTCTTGCGGTGTGTCGCCTGCAACCTCTAGGCGAACCACTTCACCACCCATCCGTCGCTTTCGCAGGCCTTGTTCGATCGCGATCATGAGATCGTCGGCTTCAAGGTCGCGTAGCTCCAGATCTGCATCCCTGGTCACCCGGAAAAAGTAATGGCCTTCGATGCTCATTCCTGGAAAGAGCAGGCTGAGATTGAAGGCAATGACTTGTTCGAGGGGCACTGCTGTGTGCAATGGCTTGGCATCAGGGCCGCCAAGCTCAATGGGAATCGAAACAAAGCGAGGAAGGATCTTCTGAGGAACCTTCACTCGGGCCAGTTGGCGTTGACCCGACTCTGGGTCATGGATCAGGGCGGCCACGTTGAGGCTGAGATTGCTAACGAATGGAAAGGGATGGGCAGGATCCACCGCTAGGGGGGTTAAGACCGGAAAAATTGCCGTTTGAAAGAAGTTGTCTACCCATTCCCTTTGGGAATCGTTCAGTTGTTCGTAGTTGAACAGGAAAACTCCGTGATCTTGCAGCCCTACCTGAAGATGGTCGAGATAATGCTTTTGCTGGGCTTCAAGCAGATCTGAGAGCTGGTTGCGAATCTCATGGAGCTGCTCTCGAGGAGTGCGGCCGTCTTCGCTTCGCTTGTCGATGCCGGCCTCAACCTGAGACTTCAGGGATGCCACGCGCACCATGAAAAACTCATCAAGGTTGTTGCTGAAAATGGCGCTGAACTTGGCCTGTTCCAACAACTGTGTTCTGTGGTCCAGCGCTTGAGACAACACGCGCCTGTTGAAGGCGATCCAGCTGAGTTCCCGATTGATGTAGAGATTCCCGGGAAGCATGACGCCGCTCACAAATGGTCTAGAGCACTGTGCTCGCAAGGGAAAGGTAGCAATCGTCCGTCACCCTGTGGTCTCTTCAAGGGGACTGCGGGTCACCAAGAGCAGCACGACCACCAGCAATCCTGCGCTTCCAAAGAACGGACTGGTTTGACCCAGGAGGTCGTAGGCCAGTCCAGCCAGCGGTGGTCCTAAAAAACTGCCAAGACTCTGCAGTGCTTGCAGGCTGCCAAGAGCTGCGCCTTGCCCTTCATCGCTGAGACGCCGAGACACGAGGCTGCGAAGGCTTGGGGTTACGAGACCCGTGCCGCTGGCCAAAATCGCCACAGCTGTGAACACACCGACCCTGGCTTGTTCTGGATTTGTTGTGGGGATTAGTAAGCAGCCGGCGATGACTAAACCGAGCCCGACCAGCGTGAGTTTCCACTCCCCAAAACGATTGACCAACGGACCGATCAGTCCACCTTGGACCACCGTGGCGACCACCCCCACAATCAAAAAGGCTGTAGTAGCGAGCTCTGGCCCCCAGTTGAATCGTTGTTTGAAATAGAGCACCAGGATTGCGGTGAAGCCATTGAAGGCAAGAAAGAACAGAAAAAAGCCCAAGGCCAGACGGCCGACTGCTGGATTGCCAATGACCCGCGCGATTTGAGCGAAGGGGTTCAGCTCCCGTTTGCGGGGGAGGGCGCGACGTTCTGACACCGGATGGGTTTCAGGGAGCAACGTCAGGACAACAACGAGGTTGAGGACGGCGAAGCCGGTTGCCACCCAGATCGGCACCGTGACGGCAATCCGGGCCAATTGGCCGCCGAGAAAGGGCCCGATAATGAATCCAAGGCCAAAGGCCACTCCGATCAATCCGAAGGCGCGTGCGCGTTGCTCCGGCGGTGTGATGTCTGCGAGTACGGCACCTGCCGTGGCGGCTGTTCCACCGCTTACACCATCTATCAGACGGGCTCCAAACAGGAGAAAGAGGGGCAACACAGCACCAGCGGGCCAGTCTTGGCTCAAGGTGATTGCGAACAGTCCGAGGCCGAGAACGGAACCACTGACGCAGATGGCGATCACAGGCCTGCGGCCGAAGCGATCACTCAGGGCTCCGATTAACGGAGTTGCTGCAAACTGCGCAAGGGCGTAGCTGCCAGCTAACAACCCAAGGGTGCGACCGTCGGCATTGAACGATGCCAACAGAAATGGCAGCAATGGAAAAACAATGCTTTCGCTCAGTCGGTCATTGAGCAGCGTGAGAAACGCACTGAATAACGTTGGAACGTGAGGACGGTGCACGTTCGCGGTCGAGACGGTTATTTACCTTCCCACAGATGCTCGCCAAGCGATCAGTTGCTCTAAAGCTGCCATGCCTACTCCATTGGATTGCATGGTTTGGGCCTCCTCCACGCCGTCCTCCAAGCTTTTGCTAAGTCCGCTCAACCAGAGGTAACAGCCTGTGTTCCAAAGCAAAGACTGAGCCATGGGC